>Ga0302234_10000212_pt1 | contig 48526 bp, 43 predicted proteins | sample II_Palsa_N3_2_FD_193576 | JGI IMG/M metagenome (GOLD analysis project Ga0302234, IMG submission 193576) | Peat permafrost microbial communities from Stordalen Mire near Abisko, Sweden - II_Palsa_N3_2 | ecosystem: Environmental > Terrestrial > Soil > Palsa > Peat permafrost | place: Sweden... | reverse complement strand
CTGCGTCCCAGCGACGCTTCCCACGCCGCGCGCTTGCCGCCCCACAGATCCAGGTCCCACGAAAAATCCAGCGTGGCCGACTTGGCCCAGGCGAACGTGCCCAGCGTATAGGGGGGATAGATCGGATCCTTATTGGAGAGCCGCTCGCCGATGGCACTGGCATCGAGGTCGACCTGTGGCTTGCGCGCGGCATCCACGCTGTCGGCCATCGCCTGCGCCTGGCGAGCCCGGGCCTCGGCGGCATCCAGGCTGGGGTTGCTCTTCAGTGCCTCGGTGATAAGAGCCGTGAGTTGCGGATCGCCAAAAGCTACCCACCAATCCTGCGCAGGCCACGCCGTGGGGCTGAGCGATACCTGCGCCAGGCTGCGTTCGGCCTTCAGGCTGAGCGGGTCTGTCAGCTTGCCGGTGGTATGCAAGCCACCGCTACTGGCGCAGCCTGCCATGGCGAAGCAGAGCGCAACTGCGGCGGCGAAAGGGAGAAGACGCATCGCAATGCTCATCGTGGATTGAATAACAACGCATCAACGGGTGACTGCGCATCCCGATCAAACACCTGCGGCATGATGCGACAGTCATTCATCGTGATGCGCCCGTTTCATGCGGATGCACGATCAAGGTGGCCGTCATGCCTGCCGCCAGCACAGTTCCAGGCGGCATATGTTCGGTATCGATGCGCACGCGCACCGGCACACGCTGCGCGAGCCGTACCCAGTTGAAGGTGGGATTCACGTTGGCGAGCATGTCCGCTCCGGCAGGAGCGGCAGCATCGGTGATGCCGCGTGCGGTGCTCTCGACAGTGCCTTGCAGACGCACCCCTCCGCTCATCAAACGGATGTCGACCCGGTCGCCGATGCGCACCTGCGGCAGTTTGGTTTCCTCGAAGTAGCCATAGATCCAGTAGGAGTGACTGTCGATCAGCGCCACGCCAGGAACGCCGGCGCTGGCGTAGTCGCCAACGCGAATAGTGAGGTTGGTGACGTAGCCGTCGACCGGCGCGCGCACTTCAGTGCGATCGAAATTGAGCTGTGCGGCGGCCAGTGCGACCTGCGCCTGGGTCACGGCGGCCAGAGCCTGCTGCCGGCTTGCGCTGGCCTGCTCCTGACTCGCCTGCGCCCTACTCAGGCCGGCGCGCGCCGCAGTTGCCGCGGACTGGGCATTGGTGCGGTCTTCGGCGGATATGACGTCGTTGAGTAGCTCGCGACGACTGGATTGGGCAGCGTACATGTCGTAGTTCGATTTGCTTTGCGCCGCACTGGCCAGGGCTGCATCGATATTGGCAGCGGCAACCTGCGCCGCCGCCTGCGCAGCGGCGAGGTTGGCCTTGGCGATATCGACGGCATCTCGATATCGCTCACGGTCGATGACGAACAGCAGATCGCCTTTCTTCACGGTCTGGTTGTCGATGACATTCACCTGGGTCACCAGACCGGTGACATCGGGTGCGATGCGCACAATCTCGGCACGCACACGACCATCGCGCGTCCAGGGCGAATACATGTAGTGCTTCCACAACGCATGCGCGACCAGTATCGCGATGAGCAGGACGACGGCCGTCAGAGCAAAGCGGACTAGCAGGGCTATTTTCATGGGGTCAGTGTCAGGGCAGTCGCAATCAAAAAAGGAGCAGCGCCAAGCTGCCGAATACGCAGACAAACAGCGCAAGCCGGAACAATGAGGGATGCCAGACCAGGCGGTAGAGACCGAAACGGCCGGCCACCCAGTCGATTAGCCAGAGCACTACCAGCGACAGTACGAACAGCACCAGCAGCCCGGGTATGAGAGCGTCACCGAAAACAATTTCACGAGGCATGATCGATCTCCCCGGCCATCGGCGCTGCAGGCATGTAATCGGCAAGCACGGAATCCCGATCGAGCAATCCAAGACGAATCAATTGCAGATGATCGAGCAGCGGACGTGCGGACACGTGTGCGCTAGCCGCCACGATGGCTGAGGACACCGTATCGCGTGCCGACAGATAGGTAGCGGCATCTGGACCCTCGTAGAACCGCGCAAGCGCTTCTACGGCCCGATCGATCAAGCGACTTAAGTCGGACGGCAGCTGTCCATTCATCATGTCATTGCGCAGCTCGATCAGTGCGCGGCCGGTTTCATGCACAGCCAGTGCCCATGCCAACAAGCTACGGGAGTCGTTACTGCCGAGCTCGGTCTGCGCGACGATCTGACTGAAAAGATCATGATTCACGCTCTCGAAGCGATGACGCAGACCCGGCAGCGGCGCTTTCGCAGCCAATCCAACCTGCCGTCGCAGGCGCTCGAGTTGACGGCGGCGCAACCAGCGACTGCCGATCGCCGGCGGCACCACGATAAACGCGATCGCGGACGCTGAAACACCGACAACCTGCGCGACCGCCTCATTGATGAAATTCACCGGGTCGAACACCATCGTGTTCTTCACGGTCAGGATGTAGACGAAGCCCATCGAATAGCCCAGCCCAAGGCCGGCCACCGATGGCCACATCATCATCAGCAGACCCACGGCCAGGAAGGGCGCCGACCCGGCCACAAATAGCGTATAGCCGTCCATCCTGGTGAGGACGAAAAACAGACAGACAAAAGCTGCCGACATGCCTATCGCATATCCCCCGGCCAACGCTCCGGCCGCCTGGGTCGGATTTTGTCTGGTCGCGAACAGCCCCGCGAATACGGTTGCAATCAGCATGGCCGACGCGCCCATGGGCCATTCAGAACCAATCCAGAACGCTGCGAGGGCGAGCATGGTCAGCGTGGTACGCAGGGTGGCGAGTCCCGCATCCCTGAAATCAACGCCGTAGGTGAAGCGTACGCGCTCGATCGAACCCGCTGGCAGTGCGGGCGACTGCAGCGCAGCGGCGGTGTCGACATAGGCATGCAGTTCGCCAGCGAAACGACTGAGCAAGCTCGCACCGGTATCGAAATCGCTCGCTTGCGTATCCGAGCCCAGGCGATCACGCAGCGCGGGCGCCAGTGCATCCATCGTCTGACGCGCCGTCACCAGCCGCGGCAACAGAACGCGCATCGCGGCGCCACCTTCGATCGGCGTGTCGAGTGCAGTGCCGATCGGTGCGTAGAGCTCGAGCAACGCCTGCGCCACGACATCCTGGCCACTACGCTGGAGACGGTTGATCAAATGGTGCAGCGACTGGAAGCTGGTTGACGCCGCCATGAAGCGCTGGTTGAGCAGAAGCATATGACCGCTGCGTGCGTGCGCGTCGGCATCTTCGAAGACTACCGAGCTGCGCAGATCCTCCAGCGTCACGGCATCACGAACAAAACGCAGGTGCATGTTCTGGATCGCGTCGCGGGCGACGTTGCCGCCGGCGCTTCTCTGCACGAAACCAATAAAGTGCGCGAATTGCGCGCGCGCCGTCCGGCGCAGCACATCGCGCATCCGGCTGGGAAACACCGTGTCGTTGACCACCCCGGAAACCAGCAGACCCAGTAGCACCTCGCTAATGCGGGCAACCGCCGAATCGAATACATCCGGTGGATTGCCTATGACGGGAATGGCGATGATTGCCGCGGTGTACCCAGCGAGCACAAACCCATAGGACTTGAAATTGCGATACAGCGTAGCGCCGCCGGCGCACAGGCCGACCCATAGGGACAGCGCAATCAGAAAGGGTTCCCGTTGTTGCGGAAACAGACCAACGATCAGAAATGCTGCCGCCGCTCCCGCCAGGGTGCCAATGCCGCGATAGAAGCTCTTGGCCAGCACCATGCCCGACTGGCGGTTGGCAACGATGATGGTGGTGAGCATCGCGCTTGATGGCTGCGGCAACGCCAGGCGCATCGCGATCCAGCCCGTAAGGTAGTAAGCGAGCAACGTCTTGATTACGAACAGCCAGATACCGGCCTCTTCAGTGAGGCTGTTGACCACGGGCTTGCGCGGCGTCGGCAAAGCTTCACTGGCTTCGTTTGCCGACATCAGTCACTCAATCCATCCAGCATTTTCTTGAGCAGGATTTCCAACTGCCCCTGTTCCGCGTCAGACAGCTGGCGCCCCTGCCGTTCGAGCAACCTGCAGATGTCGGGAAGAAAGCTCGCGATCAACGCCTGCCCCGCCGGCGTGAGGGTCAGTTCGACCTTGCGCCGGTCATCGGTGCCACCGGCACGGGCGATCAGGCCCATGTCACTCAAATGGTTGGTCAGTCGGGTGATATTTGCTGACTTCTCACCAGCAGCCTCCGCCAGCTCAGAGGGTGACATCGTCCCGCTCTGCGTGCCGTACATCATCATCAACAGGTTGTACTCGGGATGATTGATGCCGTAGGGCTTGAGCAAAGCATTGGCCTCGTCGTGCAACGACTTGTACAAGTGCTTGATCAGCCGAACCAGGATGGCCGGCCGCCGCGGAAATTGGGGGTAGCGACGGCAGGTGACCGCCAGGCGCTGCTCGGTGGGGAGAAAACTGCTCATAGAGATTTATCTGCTGCCAAGCTTGTATTACATATGTGTAATATCTATAAATGAATAATAAGCCGTTCTGCCAGCGGGCGCAAATCGGTTTGCAGACCGGCATGAAAAAGGCGCCACGAGGGCGCCTTTCGATTTCAGATGTTGCGCAACTCAGCCACCCTTGACCGGGAAAGTCTGCGTGTCGCCGGGGGCCGTACTGGCGGGGTTCGCAGGCGAGACCGAAGGGCCGGCCGGCGCGATCTGGCGTACACCGCACTGATAAGCCCCCCAAGGCTGCGAGCCATCGGTCGGTTCGGCCAGCGGTTTGATGGTGTCGGCATGCATCTGTGCCGCCTGATTGCGCGCCATCACTTCGAGCTCGTCACGCACCTTGATGTCGTTACGATCGATAGGACCCACGCGGTCCATCACGGAGACGGTGATCTTGCCCATATCGCGGCAGGCGGAAACATCTCCGCTCCAGGCCGTGCGCACATTCCGGGCGGCATCGTCCAGGGTGATGCCCCAGCTACAGGCACTCAGCAACAGCACGGGGACGAGCAACAACAGGGTCTTGCGCATGGATGGCTCCGCAGCAGTGACTTGAAAGGAGAGAGACAGGCTATTGCCGATCTAGCCTCCATCCTAACGCGAGGGCGCCAGCGCGTCCCCCAACGGATACAAAACGCTGGTCGGCGCGCTGCGTGCGGCGTGGCTGATTTCATTCGGCTTCGTGACTTGCCCTGCTTCGCGCGACCAACACGCAATGGGGCGAGTCGTGTGTCCGGCTGTCCGGTGGGCGCTGACCGGCTGTCCGCGGACATGTTTTGGCGCTAGCTCAGGATAAAGAACTTACCTATCTATCAACTATTTATGCTGCGAAAAATAGTTGGCACACCACTTGCTCTCCTATGGCTGTAGGGCTTATTTCACTCAACGGAGAGAATGATCATGAAATACGAAACATTGATGTTGCACAGCCTGTTTGCCGCCTGCTTTGCGGTCAGTGCGTTGATCCTTGGTGCCATGTTGACCGCCACGCCACCCACCGTGCAGCTGGCCTCCAACAACAGCCTCAGCTCGATCCTGCTGAGCGCGCCGACCAGCTGCGCGCTGCCGCCGGACGGTGTGGTCTGTCCGCGCAGGCGGGGCTGAATGCACACGGCTGTTGAGTGCGCGCGGCCGATTTTGCCGAACCGTTCGGCGGAATGGACTCGTAGCAGGCGATAATGAGCGCATGCTCCATGTCATCCTGTTCCGCCCCGAGATCCCGCCGAACACCGGCAACGTGATTCGCCTATGTGCGAACACTGGCGCCGCGCTGCACCTGATCCGTCCGCTCGGCTTCACGCTCGACGATGCACGCCTGCGCCGCGCCGGATTGGACTACCACGAGTACGCCCGCGTCGCAGAGCATGACGATCTGGCAGGCTGTCTCGCCGCGATCGGCTCACCCCGCGTATTTGCCTTCACCACCCGCGGACACGTCGCCCACGTCGATGCGCGTTTTAGCGACGGCGATGCGTTGCTGTTCGGCTGCGAAACCGCGGGCCTGCCCGCCGACGTGCTGGAGACGATCCCCGCAGAACAACGGCTGCGCCTGCCGATGTGCCCGGACAGTCGCAGCCTGAATCTTTCCAACACGGTAGCCGTGGCCGTCTACGAAGCTTGGCGCCAGCTCGGTTTCGCAGGAGCGCACCCGGTGCGGGAATCCGCTTAAGAGCCGCCGGGCACGCGCTGCGGCTCCTACAGATCGTGGCCAGCACGGCTACAATCGCCCGATGAATGCCGCCACTCCCAACTCCTGGTTGCCACAACCACTGCGCAAGCTCGCCGGTCGCGCGCTGGAAACCGCGCTGAACCACACGCTCTCGCTTGATCCGGATACCCAGCAACGGCTTGCCGCACTGAACGGGCGCAGCGTGCAATTGCACCTGCGTGGACCGGAAATCGCGTTGGCGGTGACGGTCGAAGATGCACGCCTGAAAGTCGGGCCGCCGCAAGACGACAGCCAACTGCGCGTCGCCGCTACACCCGGCAGCCTGCTGGCGATGATATTCCGGCGCGACGATGACGGCATCGCACCGGGCAAGGTGGAGATCGCCGGTGACGCCGAGCTGGCACGCCGCCTGGAAAAGCTCGCCAGCAAGTTTGCCCCCGATTTCGAGGAAGCGTTCGCCCGTACGTTCGGCGATGTGATGGGCGTGCCGCTGGCCAAAGCCGTGCGCAAAGGGCTGGCGCACGCGCGCGAAACCGCGGCGCATCTCACCGAAGACAGCGCCGACTGGCTGCGCGAGGAAGCGCGCATTGCGCTGGCACCGGGCGAGGTCGAGGGCTTTCTCGATGGCGTGGACAACCTGCGCGAGCGCAGCGAGCGGCTGGAATCGCGCGTGCAGCGACTCACCCAGCGCCTGCAGGGCAACGCCGCGTGACGCCGCTGAAAGTCGTGCCGCGGCTGTTGCGGGTTGCCTCAGTGCTGCTGGCGTACCGGCTCGACGAGCTGGTCGACGCCGCACACCTGTTCCGCCCGCTGAAACTGGTGCGGCCGTTGCTGGCGCGACCGCGAGCAAACGTGGCGCAGCTGCCGCGTGGCGAACGACTGCGGCTGGCACTGACCGAGCTTGGGCCGATTTTCGTCAAGGCCGGCCAGGTGCTGTCGACCCGGCGCGACCTGATCCCGGCCGACATCGCCGACGAGCTGTCACTGCTGCAGGATCAGGTCGCACCATTCCCCGGCAGCGAAGCGCGTGCAATCATCGAACGCGAACTGAAATCGCCGATTGGCCATCTATACGCTCAGTTCGACGAAACGCCGCTCGCTTCCGCCTCAATCGCCCAGGTGCACGCCGCCACGCTGCATGACGGCCGCGAGGTAGTGGTGAAAGTGCTGCGCCCGGGCATCGATGCGCAGATTGCCCGCGACATACGGCTGCTGCGCTCGCTCGGCGAGCTGGCCCAGCGCTGGCATCCCAATGCAGACAAGATCCGACCGCTCGACGTCGTCGCCGAAGTCGAGAAAATGCTCGAGAACGAGCTGGACCTTCAGCGCGAAGGTGGCAGCGCCAGCCTGCTCAAACGCAACTTCGAAAGCGGTGTCGACCTTTACGTACCCGCCGTGCACTGGGAGCTGACCGCGCAACGCGTGCTGACGCTTGAGCGCGTGCACGGCATCAGCTCGGACGACATCGCCGCGATCGATGCGGCCGGACTCGACCGCAAAGAGCTTGCCGCCAAGGGCGTGCGGGTGTTCTACGAGCAGGTATTTCGCGACAATTTCTTCCACGCCGACGCACACCCCGGCAACATCTGGGTCGACCCGACGCGTACCGGCGATCCACGCTTCATCGCGCTGGATTTCGGCATCATGGGTTCGCTGCCGGAGACTGACCAGTACTGGCTGGCGCAGAACTTCATCGCGCTGTTCGAGCGCGACTATGCGCGCATCGCGCAATTGCACGTTGCCGCCGGCTGGATGCCCGCGGACGTGCGCCTGGACGAATTGGAAGCGGCGGTGCGCACGGTGTGCGAGCCGTACTTCACGCGCCCGCTGTCGCAGATCTCGCTGGCCGAGCTGGTGGTGAAACTGTTCCAGACGGCGCGCCGTTTCGAACTGACGCTGCAGCCGCAACTGATCCTTCTGCAGAAGACCTTGCTGAATATCGAAGGCGTCGGCCGCATGCTCGACCCCGAGATCGACATCTGGGCGGTGGCGCATCCCGTGCTCAAGCGCATTCTGCGTGAACGCTACAGCCCGTTGCGCACGTTGCGTGACGTGCGCAAAAACCTGCCCGAATGGCTGCACAGCGCACCACAGATACCCGAACTGGTACGCGATGCACTGCGCCAGATCGGCCGCGGCGAACAGCGCACAGTGAGCGATCCACAGGCACTGCGTTTGCTGCGCGATCAGGCGCAACGCCAGCACAAGTTGCTCGCCTGCAGCCTGCTCGGCAGTTCATTGCTCGTCGCCGCCACGCTGTTGTGGACACTGACGCCGCAGCACGGCATCTGGCCGCCGTCGCTCGTCGCTGTCGCTGGCCTGCTGTCGTTCCGCATCGGCTGGCCACGTTCGCACTAACGTGAGCCCGCATCTGTGGGAGCGACTTCAGTCGCGATGCTCTTTCCGCATGACGCCGGGAAGCATCGCGACTGAAGTCGCTCCCACAGTTACTCCCCCGACTATTCCCGACGGCAAACATGCTCGAGATTCTCTACCAGGACGACGCGCTGATCGCGGTCAACAAGCCCGCCGGTCTGGCTGTGCATCGTTCAAAGATGGTCGGCAATGCCGAGGAGTTCCTGATCGACCAGTTGCGTGAGCAGGTCGGCGGCATCGTCTACCTCGCGCATCGGCTGGACCGTGCCACCAGCGGCGTGCTGCTGATCGCGCGTTCCAGCGAGATTGCCGCTTCACTCGGCGAGCAGTTCATGGGTCGCTCGGTGCGCAAGCACTACCTCGCGGTGGTACGCGGCTGGCCGGACCCGGATGCGGGATTGATCGACTATCCGCTGCCAGGCTCGCGCGAAACCGGCCCCCGGCGCGAAGCACGCACCCACTATCAGCGACTGGCCACGGTAGAGGTGCCGATCGAACTGGGCCGCTATCCACAGCAGCGTTACGCGCTGGTGCTGGCTGAACCGGAGAGCGGCCGCTTCCGGCAGATCCGCAAGCATCTGGCGCATATCCACCATCCGATCATCGGCGATTGCCAGCATGGCCGGGGCGACCACAACCGTCTTTACAAGCAGTATTTCCACTGCCACCGGATGTTGCTGCATGCACAGCGGCTGCGCTTCGCGCATCCACTCAGCGGTGCGCCCATGCTGATCGAGGCACCACTGGATAAGGCCTACGCGGATCTGCTTGAGCGCTTCGAGTGGGCTCTTCCGGGCGAGGGGCAAGTGCAAGAGACGAGGGGCGAGTAGCGAGGGGGTCGGATGGAAGGCTATTGCGGATGCGGCCACCCGGTTCGATTCTTGCGCCCTCGCTACTCGCCCCTCGTCTCTCGCCCTTGCTCCCCCTACACTTCATTCATGTTGATCATCAGCGACGCCATCACCCTACCGGAGTCCGAACTGTTCGAGCGCTTCCTGCGCGCGGACGGCCCCGGCGGGCAACACGTGAACCGCACCGAGAGCGCGGTCGAGCTGCGCTTCGACGTGCTCAACTCGCCATCGTTGCCGGAAGAAATTCGCGCGCGGCTGCTGGCGCGACGCGACCGCCGACTCACCAGCGAAGGTGTGCTGGTGATCCAGGCGCGCCGCTTCCGTGACCAGGCGCGCAACCGGGACGACGTCCGCGAGCGATTGGTCGAGGTCATCCGAGGCGTGCTGGTTCCACCGAAAAAGCGGGTCGCCACCCGGCCGACCCGCGCATCGAAGGAGCGCCGACTGGTTGGCAAGCAACAACGCGGCAAGATCAAGCAGACCCGTTCGCGCAAACCGGATTTCGACTGATGGGGCGCATCCTTGCACCGACGCAGTTGCCGCCACGCATGCCACAACTGCACGATGGACTGCGTCGCCGCATCTGCCGCGTGATACTTCGCCTGTGCGGCTGGAGCCTGGTCGGCGAGTTCCCCGATGTGCCCAGAGCGGTGTTGATCGCAGCGCCACATTCGTCATGGTGGGACGGCATCTGGGGGCTGCTGATGAAGGCGGGGGTTGGCGCCGATGTGCACTTCATGGCAAAGCAGGAATTGTTTGTCGGCCCGCTTGGCGGCTTGCTGCGCCGGCTTGGCGGCATGCCGATCGATCGCAGCTCTGCCAAGGGCTTGGTCGAACAGATGATCGACCAGTTCCGCCAGCGCGATGCGCTATGGCTGGGCATCGCCCCGGAAGGCACGCGCAAGCGCGTGGCGCGCTGGCGTAGTGGTTTCTGGCACATCGCCCGCGCAGCCGGCGTGCCGATCGTGCCGGCGTACTTCGACTACGCGAACCGAACCATCGGTGTCGGTCCGCTGTTTGAAACCAGCGACGACATGGACGCAGATATCGCCCGCCTGCGCGCCTTCTACGCGCCGTTCAAGGGCAAGCACCGCGACGTCTGAGCTGTCCAACATTCGCTGTAGGAGCGTACCTTGTGCGCGAAATCGTTACAGCCCCGCCATCCGCAGGATTTTCGCGCACAAGGTGCGCTCCTACAAACGGGTTCGATAACGCATCAACGCTGCGAATGTCCCGATTCATCGTAATCACGATGGGTCAGCAGACCGGGACGGATCAGGTCGATGAACGCACGCGCCTCAGCGCTTAGGAACTTGCCCTTGCGCATCACCACCCCGTAACTGCGCTGCGGGAAATATTGCTTCATGTTGCGGACGGCCAGACGTCCGTGGTCGGCCTCGGTAATGCAAATGCCGGTGACGATCGAGATGCCCAGACCTATCGCCACGTACTCCTTGATCACGTCCCAGCCGCCGACCTCCAGCGCGACCTGATACGGCACCTGGCGTTGCTGGAACATCAGATCCACCAAGCGGTAGGTGGACAGTCGTTGCGGCGGCAATATCAGGCCATATGGCGAAAGATCCTCGAGCGTGATCTTTTCCTTGCTCGCCAACGGGTGATTCGTGGGCATGATCAACATCGGGTCGTAGTGATGCACCGGTGCCCAGGCGATATCGTTCGGCACGTCCAGCATCGAGCCGACCGCGAAGTCGGCCTGGTCGGCGCGCAGCAATGCCAGCCCGTCTTTGCCGGTGACATTCTCCAGATGCAATTGCACGGCGGGAAAGCGCTCGCGGTAACGACGCACCAGCTCGGGCAGCAGGTACTGGATCGTCGAGGTGCCGGCGGCGATGGTCAGCCGGCCACCCTGCAGCCCCTGCACCCGGGCCTGAAAGTCGCGATCCAGAGTTTCCCAGCCCTCGACCAGCGGCCGCGCCAGCTCGTACAGCGCCTCGCCGGCATTGGTGAGATTGATACGGCGACGGCGACGCTCGACCAGGATCACGCCCAGCTCGCGCTCAAGCGCCTGCAACTGCAGGCTGATCGTCGGCTGCGACAGATACAGCGCCTCCGCCGCGCGGGTCAGCGTGCCCAGCTTCACCACCGTCACAAACGCGCGTAGCTGTTTGTGGCGATTGCCCTTGTAGTAGTAACGACCGCCCTCCTCCGGCGCCAAGTCACCGCCGGCGTGCTTTCTTGGCGCCCGGCGATGCGTTGTTTTCGCTTTGTTCAGCGGATCAACCGGCTTTTTGATGACCATAATTCAATACGTTAGCGTATGTATTGGTAATGCTCATAGTAATGATTGAAACATTCACTTTGTCAAATACAGGCGTCCTGTCCTAGCTTCGAGCCTCCAACCCAACGAGAATGGAGCGCAGTCATGGCAGTACCCAGGGAACGACTCGATACCGGCGCGACAGAGGTTCATGCCGACCGCGCGGGTTACGAAAGCATCCTGACCCCGCAAGCACTGGCTTTCCTGGCCCTGTTGCATCGTCGCTTCGATGCCTCCCGCCAACAGCTGCTGCACGCCCGGCGCGAGCGCCAGGCTCGCTACGACGCAGGTGCGTTACCGGATTTTCGCGCCGACACCGCCGCCATCCGTGAATCGGACTGGCGCGTAGCGCCGATTCCAGCGGCGCTGCAGGACCGCCGCGTCGAGATCACCGGCCCGGTCGAGCGCAAGATGATCATCAACGCGCTGAACTCCGGCGCGAAAGTGTTCATGGCCGATTTCGAGGATTCCTCGGCACCCACATTCGCGAACCAGCTGGATGGCCAGATCAATCTGCGCGATGCGGTGAACGGCACGATCGAATTCACCGCGCCCGAGGGCAAGAGCTACCGCGTGCATGACAACCCGGCAGTGCTGGTGGTGCGTCCGCGCGGCTGGCACCTGCTCGACAAGCACATCAGCGTGGACGGTGCGCCGGTAGCCGGCGCGCTGGTCGATTTCGGCCTGTTTGTCTTCCACAACGCCCGCGCGTTGCAATCGCATGACCTTGGTCCCTACTTCTATCTGCCCAAGCTGCAGGCGATGGAGGAAGCCGCTTTATGGGACGAGGTGATGGCGCTGGCTGAAGTGGAGCTGGGCCTGCCATCGGACTGCATGAAAGCCACCGTACTGATCGAGACGCTGCCGGCTGCGTTTCAGATGCACGAGATCCTGCATGCGTTGCGCGGCCGCATTGTCGGTCTCAATTGCGGGCGCTGGGATTACATCTTCTCGTACCTGAAAACATTGCGCAGCCATCGCGACCGACTGCTGCCCGAACGCGGCCAGGTGCTGATGACCGTGCCGTTCCTGAAGAATTACTCCGAGCTGCTGATCCAGACCTGCCATCGCCGCGGCGCGTTCGCGATGGGTGGCATGGCAGCGCAGATTCCGATCAAGGGCGACGAGGTGGCGAATGAGGCCGCACTGACCAAGGTGCGCGCCGACAAGTTGCGTGAAGTACAGGCCGGCCACGACGGTACGTGGGTAGCGCATCCCGCGCTGGTGCCAGTGGCGCAGGAGATCTTCGACCAGTTCATGCCAGCACCGAACCAGCTCGATGTATTGCGCAAGGACGTTCAGGTGACGCGCGATCAACTGCTCGCACCGTGTGCCGGCACGATCAGCCGCGCCGGCTTCGATAACAACGTCGAGGTGTGCCTGCGCTACACCGCCGCGTGGCTCGACGGCCTCGGCTGCGTGCCGATCCATCACCTGATGGAAGACGCCGCCACTGCAGAGATCGCGCGCGCGCAGCTATGGCAGTGGCTGCATCACGGTGGACTGGAATTTCCCGATCACGCGCCGATCGACTTCGCGCTGTTCGACCACGCACTCGCCACGCACGTCCATCGGCTGCGCGACAGCGCGCTGCCCGGCGCCACGCGCGCCGATGCGGCAGCCGCGCTGCTGTCCGCACTGACCCATGCCGATCAGCTGGGCGACTTCCTCACATTGCCAGCCTACGACCAACTTGCCTGATTGCTCTCGCAAAACCTTCGATTGCACGCCTTCGATTCCACGGAGCCACACCATGAAGAACACGCTGCCCACCGCTGAACAAATTTCGCTGGACTGGAAGAACAATGCCCGCTGGGCCGGCATCCAGCGCAACTACAGTGCCGAGGATGTGGTGCGCCTGCGCGGCACCATCGCGATTGAGCATTCGCTTGCCCGGCGCGGCGCCGAGCGGCTGTGGAAGTCACTGCACAAAGAGGACTTCGTCAACGCGCTGGGCGCACTCACCGGCAACCAGGCGATGCAGCAGGTGAAGGCCGGCCTGCAGGCAATTTATCTGAGTGGCTGGCAGGTCGCCGCCGACGCAAACGTCGCCGGCGAAATGTATCCGGACCAGTCGCTGTACCCGGCCAACTCGGTGCCGCTGGTCGTCAAGAAAATCAACAACACCTTGCTGCGCGCCGACCAGTTGCACCACGCCGAGGGCAAGGACGACACCGATTGGCTGGTGCCGATCGTGGCCGATGCCGAAGCAGGCTTCGGCGGTGTACTGAACGCGTTCGAGCTGATGAAGGCGATGATCGAGGCCGGTGCGGCCGGCGTGCATTTCGAGGACCAGCTGGCTTCCGTGAAGAAGTGCGGCCACATGGGCGGCAAGGTGCTGGTGCCCACCCGCGAGGCCGTGGACAAGTTGAATGCCGCGCGCCTGGCCGCCGACGTCTGTGGCGTACCGACCCTGCTGGTCGCGCGCACTGATGCCGATGCTGCCGATCTGCTGACCTCCGATATCGATGCGAACGATCTGCCGTTCGTCACCGGTGAGCGCACCGTGGAAGGCTTCTACAAGGTGCGACCGGGACTCGATCAGGCGATCAGCCGCGGTCTCGCTTATGCGCCCTACGCCGACCTGATCTGGTGCGAGACCAGCAAGCCGAATCTGGATGACGCGCGCAAGTTCGCCGAGGCGATCCATGCGAAGTTCCCCGGCAAGCTGCTCGCCTACAACTGCTCGCCGAGTTTCAACTGGAAGAAGAACCTGGACGACGCCACCATCGCGACATTCCAGAAAGAGCTGGGCGCGATGGGCTACAAGTTCCAGTTCATCACGCTGGCCGGCTTCCATAGCCTCAACTACGGCATGTTCGATCTCGCCCACGGCTATGCGCGCCGTCAGATGAGCGCGTTCGTCGAACTGCAGGAAAAGGAATTCGCCGCCGCCGACCGTGGCTTCACCGCAGTGAAGCACCAGCGCGAGGTCGGCACCGGCTACTTCGACGCAGTGACACAGGCCATCCAGCAAGGCCAGTCTTCGACTACTGCTCTGACTGGTTCGACCGAGGAAGCGCAGTTCGCAGCACGGCACGTCTCGGCCGCGTAATGCGTCCATAGCCACTGCGCGAACGACGTTGCGTCATTCGCGCAGTGGCTTGAGGAAGACGGGGCTCCCGGCCGCCCTCTTCTGGACTGGCGATACCGCCTCCGGTATCGCGTAGGTTGGGGTGAGCAAAGCGAAGCCCAACAATGACCTCAAGCATCCCGCAGAGGCTGTTGGGCTTCGCTTTGCTCACCCCAACCTACATTGATGCCGGTGGCACCAGCGCAATTACCAGCCAGCCTGGCTTCGGCTCCAGTTCGCGCTTGGCCGAGGCCACCCGCAGCGCGCCCCTTTCTTCCACGCCAAACATCAGGACGGTGTTCGAGCCGTATTGTTCGATGAAATGCGGCCAGTCGAAAGTGGCGCTGAGCCCGGTCGATTTGATTCGCCAGCCCTGGCTGAGCATTTCGGCAAAGCGGCCGTGGGTCATCTCCTCGTTGAACAGCGGCGGCGCCAGCAGGTTGCCGGACAAGGCCGCACGATCGGTGCTTTCCTGTGGAGTCAGGTTGCGCAGGCGATAGACCTTCTCGCGCCCGAACTCCTGCCGGTAGTGCACGCAAGCCAGCGAGTTGCGCTCACGATGGGTGGACAGCGCCAGCAGCCGGCCGATCCCGGTCAGATCCAGATGGCGCTCGCCGTGCGGCGACATCGGGTTGCCGAAGAATGTGCCGAGCCCCTCCATGCGGGCCAGGCGGATGCCATCCCAGTCGTCATCGGCCAACACCACGCGAAAGCCCGCCTCGGCCAGCGCCGCGCCGATCGCCCGTGCCACTTGATCGGAGCCAAAGATCAGCAGCCCGCGTGGCTCCGGCTCAGCGACCTTCAGCCACTTCGCCAGCGGCCGCGCCGTCGCACTTTGCAAGATCACGGTGCCCATGATCAGGATAAACACCAGCGGCACCAAGGCATCGCCACCCTTCACACCCAACGCATCCAGACGCAGGGCAAACAGCGCCGACACCGAAGCCGCCACAATGCCGCGCGGCGCAACCCAACCGATCAAGGCACGCTCGCGCCAGGTCAGTCCGCTACCCAGACTCGCAATCAGCACGGTTACCGGTCGCACGATCAACTGGGCAATCACAAACAGCGCGATGCCCGCGCCGAGCATCCCGTCCGGCAACGGCCAATGCAGGCGGGCCGCCAGCAGAATGAACAGCACCGACACCAGCACGGTGGTGAGGCTTTCCTTGAAATCCATGATGTCATCGATGTGTACGCCGCGCATGTTGCCCAGTGCGATACCCATGATGGTCACCGCCAGCAAACCCGACTCGTGCGTGATCGCATTGGAGACGCTGAAGGCCAGCAACACCGCTGCCAGCACGGCGTAGTTCTGCAGGTATTCGGGAATCATCTGCCGGCGCAGCAGAAACCCCGTCAGCACCGCTGACAGCGCGCCAATCAGCGTGCCGCAACCGATCGTGGCGATGAAAATGCCGATGGTGTGGCCTTCCTGCCGCGACACGATCGCCTCGAAGATCAGCACCGCGAACAAGGCGCCCAGCGGATCGATCACGATGCCTTCCCAGCGCAACGTGTTGGCGATGCGCGCGTTCGGCCGCAACGTGCGCAACATCGGCGCGATCACCGTCGGCCCGGTCACGCAGGCCAGCGCACCAAACAGCAAGGCGATCGACCAGTTCAGCCCGGCGACGATATGGGCCGCCAGCGCCAGCAGCAGCAGCGCGATCACGGCGCCGTAGCTGACCAGTCCACGGACCGCGTGGCCGATTCCCGGCAATTCGTGGAAGCGCAAAGTCAGGCTGCCCTCGAACAGGATCAGTGCCACCGCCAGCGATACGATCGGGAACAGCAACCCACCCAGCAACTTGTCCGGATCAAGCACACCACTGACCGGCCCCAGCAGGATCCCCGCCAACAGCAGAAACAGAATCGCCGGAAGCTTTACCCGCCACGCCAGCCATTGCGCCAGAAAGCCGATCATCAGCATGCCGGCGAGCATCAGGCCGAGTTCGATAGTCATCGCGTTCCTTCAAGCCTGTACATGCCGCCATCGGAGCATGCGCGAGCGGGACAGTCCAGCGGGTAGCGCGTAGGTTGGGGTGAGCGCAGCGATGCTCAACAATGAGGGCGGTCCCGTTGGGCATTGCTGCGCTCACCCCAACCTACGCCAGCTTTAGCTACCCTGCCGACGGTATTGCAGTGCCTCGGCGAGATGCGTTTGATCCAGCAGCGCCGCGCCACCGTCGAGATCGGCGATCGTGCGCGCTACGCGCAATACGCGGTGGTAGGCACGTGCGGACAAGCCCAGCCGCTCCAGCGCGGTTTCGAACCAGCGACGTTCGGCCGGCCCGAGCGCGCAGTCGCGCTCCAGTTCGCGCGTAGAGATTTCGGCGTTCGGCCGTCCCGCGCGCATCAGCGAGTGCCGCCGCGCCTGCAGCACCCGTGCGCGCACCGTGCTGGAATCCTCGTCGTACACGCTGCGCGGTGAGCCGAGGCTGGCCAGCGGTACTTGCGGCACTTCAACGCAAAGATCGATGCGATCGAGCAGCGGTCCGGAAATGCGCGAGCGATAGCGGCGGATCTGATCCGGCGTGCACTGGCACCTTTGGCGCAGATCGCCGGCATAGCCACATGGGCACGGATTCATCGCTGCCACGAGTTGGAATTGCGCGGGAAACGTCGACTGTCGGGCCGCCCGCGAAATCACGATATGACCCGACTCCATCGGCTCGCGCAGCACCTCCAGCACGTGCCGGCTGAATTCCGGCAGCTCATCCAGAAACAGCACGCCGTTGTGCGCCAGCGAAATCTCTCCCGGGCGCGGATACGAGCCGCCGCCAACCAGAGCCACCGCCGACGCCGTGTGATGCGGCGCCCTGAACGGACGGCGTCGCCACTGCGCGAGATCGCTATGCTGTCCGGCTATCGACAGCACCACGCAGGTTTCCAGCGCCTCCGACTCGGACAACGGCGGCAGGATGCCGGGCAAGCGTTCGGCCAGCATGGTCTTGCCGGTGCCCGGCGGCCCGATCAGCAGCAGATGATGGCCACCGACAGCGGTGATCTCCAGGGCGCGCCGCGCCTGTAGCTGGCCGCGCACATCAGCCAAATCCGGGCCATCGTCCACGCCGCCATCGCTCGGGATGCCCACCGGTGTCGACAACTCCTGCGCACCACGCAGCCAGCCACACACCTCGGCCAGCGTGTCAGCCACCCGCACATCCACATCCGACACCAGCGCAGCCTCGGCGGCATTTTCGCGCGGCACCACCACCCGACGACCACGTGACCGTGCGCGCAGCAGCGCCGGCAGCACGCCGGGCACACCGCGCAGCGCACCGGTCAAAGCGAGCTCACCAAGAAATTCACAGTCGTCCAGTTTTTCGCGCGGCACCTGGCCGCTGGCCGCCAGGATGCCCAGCGCGATCGCCAAATCGAAACGGCCGCCATCCTTGGGCAACTCGGCCGGCGCGAGATTCACGGTGACCCTACGGTTGGGGTATTCAAAGGCCGCACTCTGGATCGCCACGCGCACTCGATCACGCGCCTCGCGCACCGCGGCCTCGGGCAATCCGACGATATTGGTGGCGGGGAGACCGCCGGACAAATGCACTTCCACCATCACCTGCGGTGCAGCGATCCCTTCCTGGGCGCGGCTGAGAGTGACGGCAAGACTCATGCGGGGGAAGGTCGCTGGCGCACAGAGCGGTCGCTGATATGCACGAACATCAAGCGACTCCATCGACAGCTGTGCATAAATAACCGCCCCCGATCGTTCTCGGGGTGAGGTGACGGATCGGGGGCGGCTCCCAGGAGATTGGTGGTGCTAGCTCTCGCGGGAAGCCACGGCAGCCTCAAGTTCGGCCACGCGCCGCTCCAATTCGTCGACCTTTGCGCGCGTACGCGCCAACACCTGCGTCTGGACGTCAAATTCTTCGCGAGTGACTAGATCGAGGCGGCGCAGTCCCTGCGCCAGTACGTCTTGGAAATTGGCGCGCAAATCCTGTTGCGCCTGAGCCAGTCCTGGCGGTACCAACGACACAAGTCGCAGGGCTATCTGATCGATGTCCTGCCTATCCATCATGGATAGCGCCTCAAGCTCGTCGAAATGAAGTCTATGTGAATGGAAATCGGGTACGCCATCGGTATGCTCCGCTAGAAACTGTAGGGATTGTCCTACACGGATCGTTATCAGGCGACAACACTGAGCGGTGCAGGCAGAATGCAGTGTCGCATCGACTGTCGTGTCGATGCCCGTCGACTGAGGAAAACCCATGAAGCTGGTCGTGGCGATCATCAAGCCATTCAAACTGGACGATGTGCGTGAGGCGCTGGCCGAGGTCGGCGTGCAGGGCGTGACGGTCACGGAAGTGAAGGGTTTCGGCCGGCAGAAGGGTCATACCGAGCTCTATCGCGGGGCTGAATACGTGGTCGATTTCCTGCCCAAGATCAAGCTGGAAGTGGCGATCGCCGACGACCAGCTGGAGCGCGTACTGGAAGCGATCCAGCACTCTGCACGCACCGGCAAGATCGGCGATGGCAAGATTTTTGTCAGCACGCTCGAACAGGTGATCCGCATCCGCACCGGCGAGCTGGATCACGACGCGCTCTGAGGCTGGGCTCCGCACCCGGCATTCAGTCCGATGACGTGAGGCGCAAACCCAACTCTTCGACCATCGCATCGCGCATCAGGTACTTCTGTATCTTGCCGGTGACGGTCATCGGGAACGCGTCGACGAAGCGCACGTAATGCGGCACCTTGTAGTAGGCCAGATGGTGCCGGCAGTAGTCCTGGATCTCCGCCTCGCTGGCACGACTGCCCTCACGCAAGCGCACCCATGCGCATACCTGCTCGCCGAACTTCGCATCGGGCACGCCGAAAACCTGCACGTCCTGCACCTTCGGATAGCTGAATAGAAATTCCTCGATCTCGCGCGGGTACACATTTTCGCCGCCGCGGATGATCATGTCCTTCAAGCGGCCAACGATGCTGCAGTAACCATCCTTGTCGAGTACGGCAAGGTCGCCGGTGTGCATCCAGCCAGCCGCGTCGATCACTTCGCGGGTGCGTGCCTCGTCGCCCCAGTAGCCGAGCATCACCGAATAGCCGCGGGTGCACAGCTCGCCCGTCAGGCCGCGCGGCACCGTCCGGCCCCGCTCATCAACCAGCTTCGCCTCGACGTGCGGATGGATGCGCCCGACACTGTCGACACGACGCTCTAGCGGATCATCCGGCACCGTCTGAAAGCTCACCGGGCTGGTCTCGGTCATGCCGTAGGCAATCGTGACCTGATCCATATGCATCTCGCTGACCACCTTGCGCATCACCTCGATCGGGCACGGCGAGCCGGCCATGATGCCGGTGCGCAGGCTGGTCAGATCGAAGCGGCGGAACTGCGGATGCTCCAGCTCGGCGATGAACATCGTCGGCACGCCATGCAGTGCCGTGCAGCGCTCCGCTTCCACGGTTTCCAGGGTGGCCAATGCATCGAAGCTCTCCCCCGGGATCACCATGCAGGCGCCGTGGGTAACGCAGGCGAGATTGCCCAAGACCATGCCAAAGCAGTGATAGAACGGCACTGGAATGCACAGCCGATCGTGCTCGGTGAGTCGCATCGCCTCGCCAATGAAGTAGCCGTTGTTGATGATGTTGTGATGGGTCAGCGTCGCGCCTTTCGGCGTGCCGGTGGTGCCGGAGGTGAACTGGATGTTCACCGGGTCGTCGAAGTCCAGTTCACGCTCAACCTCACGCAATCGCGCGACTGCCGATGTATCGCCGGCGGCAAGCAGTTGTGACCACGTATGCGTACCCGGTGCCGCGACGTCGTCGAGCAGGATCACCACACGCAAGCCCGGCAACCGTATAGCGCGCAGTGCGCCGGCCGCGGTGACGGCCAGCTCCGGCGCCAGAGCGCCCAACATGTCCAGATAGCGCGAGGTCCTGAAGCGCCTGGGCAAGACCAGCGCACGGCAATCCACGTGATTGAGCGCGTACTCCAGCTCGTGCGCGCGATACGCCGGATTGATATTGACCAGCACCAGCCCAGCTTTCGGCGCGGCAAACTGCAGGATCACCCATTCGGCCCGGTTCGGCGCCCAGATACCGATGCGGTCACCGCGCTGCAGGCCCAGCGCCAGCAGGCCGGCAGCGGCGCGCTCCACTTCGGCATGGAATTCCCGGTAGTTGATCCGCACACCCTGACTGCGTACCACCAGTGCCGGTTGCTGTGGGTACGCCGCCGCGATGCGATCCAGCAACGAGCCCACGGTATCGCCGAGCAGCGGCTTGACGCTGACGCCATGGACATAGCTCGGCGTGGCTTCCATCGACGATCTCCGACGCACAGTGGAGGCAGCATAGCGGCTACCACGGGCCATCCCCGGAGGGCATCACGACCAGGGGACCAAGGATGCCGCCAGCAACTATTTTTTACTGCCCTGCGAACCCCCGCCGCGTCTCGCGCCGGGCCGCTTATCCCCCGACTTGTCCACAACTTGTTGGGTTGACCACACCCTGAGCACCCGATATGTTGTGTCTGTCGGTGCCCGTCCAGACGCGATCGTCGGTCGGGCTTAAAAGGGAATCCGGTGTAAATCCGGAACTGCCCCGCAGCGGTAAAGCGGAAACGAAAGCTCTCACAAGCACTGGCCCACTGCGGCTGGGAAGCGGGGGCAAGTAGGCGGATCGAAAGATCCATGTCCGCAAGTCCGAAGACCTGCCGGCACATCAGGGTGAACGTGCCCTGGTGAGTAGTGACGGCTTCCGTGGGGGAGCGCGTCGCGGAGCCGTCGCCCATGGGCGGCGGTTCTGTGACTTTCCACGGTATTTGTCACTTCAGGCCCTGCGCGCGGGAGCAGGTGTTTGACCCCATGCCGGGAGCCACTGCCATGCAACCTGATACCGCCGCTCGCGAGCGCGCCGTCGCCCGTACGGATTCGCCCGCTGTTTCCCATGCCGCCCCCATCACAACGTCATTGCCTGACGTTCAACCCACGACACCGGATTCCATGACCGCCAGCGATACAGCTTTTACGCTGACCCCTCCGCACAACCCCGGCCAGATGCGCGTCACCAAGCGCAACGGTGGCCAGGAGATTGTCGACGTCAACAAGATCGTGCGCGCGGTCACCCGCAGCAGCGAAGGCCTGCACGGCGTGGATCCACTGCGCGTGGCATTGAAGACGATCGGCGGCCTCTACGATGGCGCCACGACGCAGGAGCTGGACCAACTGTCGATCCGCACCGCCGCCGCGCTGACCGCCGAGGAGCCCGAATACGGCCAGCTCGCTGCACGCCTGCTCGGTGCCTACATCGACAAGGAAGTGAGTGGCCAGGAAATCCAGAGCTTCTCGCAGTCGATCGCGCGCGGCACCGAGATCGGCATCCTCAACGATCGCCTGCGCGACTTCGTCGCCGCCAACGCGCGCAAGTTGAACGATGCGATCGATACGCAAGCCACCCGCCGCTTCGAGTATTTCGGCCTGCGCACGGTATACGACCGCTACCTGCTGCGGCATCCGCAAAAGCGCCTGGTCATCGAGACGCCGCAGCATTTCTTCATGCGCATCGCCTGCGCGCTCGGTGGCAACGAAATCGGCGAAACACTTGAGCTCTACCGGCTGCTGTCGTCGCTGGAGTACATCGCCAGCTCCCCGACTCTGTTCAACGCCGGCACTCGCCATGAACAGTTGAGCTCGTGCTACCTGCTCGACTCGCCGCTCGATTCGCTGGAGTCGATCTACGACAAATATGCGGATGTCGCCAAGCTCAGCAAGTTTGCCGGCGGCATCGGCCTGGCCTACTCACGGGTGCGCTCGCGCGGCTCGCTGATCCGCGGCACCAACGGCCATTCCAACGGCCTGCTGCCGTGGCTGAAGACGCTGGATGCATCGGTCGCCGCGGTGAATCAGGGCGGCAAGCGCAAGGGCGCGGCCTGTGTGTACCTGGAATCGTGGCATGCCGACATCGAGGATTTTCTGGAGCTGCGCGACAACACCGGCGACGATGCGCGTCGCGCGCACAACCTCAATATCGCGAACTGGATTCCTGACGAATTCATGCGCCGGGTGGAGACCGATGGTGACTGGTCGCTGTTCGATCCGAAAGTCGTGCCGCATCTGGTCGACAGCTGGGGCGCGACGTTCGACGAGGCTTATATCAAGGCTGAAGTGGAGGGTCTGGCGGTCAAGGTAGTCAAGGCGCGCGAACTTTACGCACGCATGATGCGCACGCTGGCGCAGACCGGCAACGGCTGGATGACGTTCAAGGATCGCTGCAACGCTACCAGCAATCAGACGGCCAATCCCGACAACGTAATCCACCTGTCCAACCTGTGCACCGAGATTCTCGAGGTGAGCTCGGCCACCGAGACGGCAGTATGCAACCTCGGCTCGGTGAATCTTGCGCGGCATGTGGTGCGCGCCGCCGATGGGAGCAGCGCGTTCGATTTCGAGCAGCTCGCCTCGACCGTGCGTACTGCCGTGCGTCAGCTCAATCGGGTGATCGACCTCAACTTCTATCCGATCGACACCGCCCGCACCGCCAACATGAAGTGGCGTCCGGTTGGCCTGGGCGTGATGGGCCTGCAGGATGTGTTCTTCAAGCTGCGGCTGCCGTTCGATTCGGCGGAGGCGCTGGCACTGTCCACCCGAATCGCCGAGGAGATCTATTTCCACGCGCTGGGCATGTCGACCGAGCTGGCCCAACAGGAAGGCGCACACCCGGGTTTTGCCGAGAGTCGCGCGGCGAACGGCGAGCTGCAATTCGACTACTGGCCAAATGCTACGCCGCACGATGGCGCACGCTGGGACGTACTGCGCGAGCGCATCAAGCAGCACGGCCTGCGCAACTCGCTGTTGATCGCGATCGCGCCCACCGCGACGATTGCCTCGATCGCGGGCTGCTACGAATGCATCGAGCCGCAGGTGTCCAACCTGTTCAAGCGCGAGACGCTGTCCGGGGATTTCCTGGTGGTAAATCGCTATCTTGCCGATGAGCTGAAGGCGCTCGGACTATGGACGTCCGAAGTCCGCGACGCGATCAAGCTTGCCGAAGGTTCGATCCAGGGCATCACCTCGATCCCGGAACGCCTGCGGGCGATCTACCGCACGGTGTGGGAGCTTCCGCAGAAGGCACTGATCGAACTTGGTGCCGCACGTGGCGCTTATATCGACCAGAGCCAGTCGCTGAACCTGTTCATGGAAAATCCGAACATCGGCCAGTTGAGTTCGATGTACATGTACGCGTGGAAGATCGGCATCAAGACGACCTATTACTTGCGCTCACGCCCGGCCACGAAGATCACCAAGACGACGGTGACAGCGGACAGGACGGTACTCGTCGTGGACCAGGCGCAGGCCAATGCCGCCGTCTTCTGTTCGCTGGAAAATCCAGAGTACTGCGAGGCCTGTCAGTAACGTGCTTTGCTCCTCCCCCTGCTCGCAGGGAGAGGTTGGGAGGGGGTTGCCCGAGCTTGACGAAAGTCAAAAGCACCCCTCCCCAACCCTCCCCTGCGTGCAGGGGAGGGAGCACAACTCGCCCCTTCAGCACAACATCACACCTAGATGGAATCGCCATGTCCACCGAATCCACCCGCAACGCCCACATCCTCGATCCCGGTTTCGAACTCACGTTGCGGCCGATGCGCTACCCCGGTTTCTACGAAATGTATCGTTCGGCGATCCGCAATACCTGGACGGTCGAGGAAGTGGATTTCTCGATGGACACCAGCGACCTCAAGTCAAAGATGTCTGTCGCCGATCGCCACCTGATCCATCGGCTGGTCGCGTTCTTCGCCACCGGCGACACCATCGTGTCGAACAACCTGGTGCTGAATCTTTACCAGCACATCAATGCGCCCGAAGCGCGCATGTACTTGTCGCGTCAGCTGTACGAGGAGGCGCTGCACGTGCAGTTCTACCTCACCCTGCTCGACACCTATATCCCCGATCCGACCGAGCGCAACAAGGCGTTCGCGGCGATCGAGAACATCCCCTCGATCCGCGCCAAGGGCGAGTTCTGCTTCAAGTGGATCGACTCGGTGCAGGACCTGTGCCGGCTGGAGACGCGTGAGCAGCGACGACAGTTCCTGCTCAACCTGATCTGTTTCGCCGCATGCATTGAAGGCCTGTTCTTCTACGCCGCGTTTGCCTACGTCTATTACCTGCGCTCGCGCGGTTTGCTGCATGGCCTGGCGGCGGGCACCAACTGGGTGTTTCGCGACGAGAGCGGCCACATGGCGTTCGCGTTCGAGGTGGTGCGCACCGTGCGCGAACAGGAACCGGAACTGTTTGACGATGCCATGCGCGCGCAGGTCGAGCAGATGATGGAAGACGCGATCGCCTGTGAAACCCTGTTTGCCGAAGACGTGCTCTCCGGCGGCGTGGTCGGCCTGTCGGTGAAGGACATGCGCCAGTATCTCGAATACTGCGCTGACCAACGCCTGGCTCAGCTCGACATGCCGAAGAAATACGGCGCCAGGAATCCGTTCGACTTCATGGATCTGCAAGACGTGCAGGAAGTCACCAACTTCTTCGAACGCCGCGTGTCGGCGTATCAGGTCGGTGTGCAGGGTGAAGTCGCGTTTGATATGGCGTTCTGACGGACGCGCCATGTTGGGCATCGCTTTGCCCACCCCAACCTACCAGAGCTTCGGCACCAGGGCCTATTGACTACACGTGTCGCTAAGGGGTAGCTTTGACTACACCTGTAGTCACCCGGTGCCGCGAATATGCCCAAGCCAACTATCGGCGATCAAGAGCTGGGGCTCTTGCATTACCTGTCTGACCACGAAAGCGCGTCCGTCGGTGAAGTGGCTGCCGGATTCGGCGAGCCACGCGGGCTGGCCCGCTCCACCGTGCTGACGATGATGGAGCGTCTGCGCAGCAAGGGTTTCCTGAAGCGCCGTCAGCTCAAGGGTATGTATCGCTACAGCACGGCCACCGGTCCCGGTGAAGCGATGCGCAGCGCAGTCGGCAGCTTTGTCGAGAAGACGCTGAGCGGATCGGTGTCGCCCTTCGTGGCCTGGATGTCCGAACGCGCCAAGGTCAGCGACACCGAGCTGGCCGAGCTGGAGGCGCTGGTGGCGCAGCTGCAATCCAAGCGCAAGGAGCCGTGAGATGAACGTCATCGACACGCTGGCCGACACCCTGCTCGTCCGCCTTGCCTGGACCTCGGCACAGGCCACCTTGCTGATCGGCGCCTTGTGGCTGCTGGGTCGCTGGATGCCACGCTTGTCTCCGGCGATCCGCTGCATGCTGTGGTGGCTGCTCGGTGCGCAGTTGCTGGTGGGCCTGACAGCCAGCTCGCCGGTGCAGCTGCCGCTGCTGTCGGCGACATCGCACGAGGCTTCCATGGTGCTTCCGGCCGCTGACCCGATCACATCGATAACAGCGCAGTCCGAATCCATACCACCGTCGGAATTCGCGGCAACGTCACCGTCTTCGACAGCAACGCTTCCATCGACATCGGCCGTCGCAGCCGCTCCCCGCTGGCAGCTCTGGGTGCTGGCGCCATGGCTCGCTGGCTTGCTGGTGCAACTGCTGCTGGTCGCGCGGCAATGGTTATGGGCTCGCGCGGTACTGCGCGAATCCGTACCGCTGCATGACGAAACCCTGCAAGCGCTATGTGCGCAACAGGCCCGCCTGTTGGGCTTGCGCCGCTGTCCGCAGCTGCGTATGTCGACGACGATTGCTTCACCACAGGTGGCAGGTCTATGGCGTCCCACCGTGCTGCTTCCCGCCAATCAGGTGCTGACACACGAGGAGTCGGCGATGGCGATCGCCCACGAGCTAGCCCATCTGCGTCGTGGCGACCTGTGGCTGGTGTAGGTCCCGACGATCGCGCAGCGACTGTTTTTCTTCCATCCGCTGGTGGTGTGGGCGATGCGCGAGTACGCACTCAATCGTGAAGCGGCCTGCGATGCGCAGGTGCTGCAGCAACATCGCGCCGCACCACAGACCTATGGTCGCCTGCTGCTGCGCCTTGGTGTGGCCCAGCCGACGCACGCCGGCCTGGCCGGAGCCTCCCCCACGTTCCAGAACCTGAAAAGGCGATTGATCATGCTGCAGCAAACTGTCAACGATACGACGCCGCGCACGCGCGGCTGGCTGCTGGTGGTGCTGGTCGCGCTGGCTGGCGTTCTGCCGTATCGCGTCACCGCGACCGGCTCGAATCAGACCCAGGGCATGACGCAAGCTGGCACAACGCAGGCCGACTCCAGCGCGCCGGTAGCGGCCGCTCCTCCGGCACCACTCACTCCCCCAGCACCGCCCACTCCGCAGGCCCCGCCCGCTCCTCCAATCCCACCGTCTGCGCTTGAACTCAGCTTCAACGCCAACCATGTCGATATCGACATCCACTCCAACGCCAGCCGCGGGTTTGTGATGATCGAAGGCGACACCATGATGGTCAACGGCAACGACAGCGATCTCGCCGCCGCGAAACAGCTGCACCAGGGCAACGGACCCGTGCTGTGGTTTCGCCGTGGAGACAAGGCCTACCTGATTCGCGATGCGAGCTACATCGAGCGCGCCAAGGCCGCCTATGCACCCATCAAGGAACTTGCCCGGCAGCAAGGTGAACTCGGTGCACAACAAGGTCGGCTAGGCGGCAAGCAGGGTGAGCTTGGTGCGCGGCAAGGTGAACTCGGTGCGGAGCAGGGACAGATGGCTGCCCGTGAGGCCATGCTCGCCGCGCAGCTGGCGGCGCAACCCAATCAGGACGCGCGTGCGACGGCGCAGGAAGCGCGACTGGCCCAACAGGCGTCGCGTGATGAACTCCGCCGGCGAGAGGATGTCCTTCGCCAACAACAGGTCGAACTCGGCAAACAGCAGGCCGAGCTGGGCAAGCAGCAGAAGGCGTTGTCCGCGCGCATGCGGTTGACGTCGGACAAGGCGAATCAGCAGATGGATCAATTGCTGGATGAGGCAGTCGTCAAAGGCATTGCCCAGACCGCGAGCGAGCGTTAAGTTTTGAGCCGACGCATGTCGGTCGAATAAACCTGCTCTGATCGAACAAAAAAAGACGGCCCCAATGGGGCCGTCTCCGCAAACCGGGGCAGGTTTGCTCGGGGGTGTCCAACGCCTCAGCCATACCGGGAGCCGCCCAAAATGGCCTGATTCACTGGACAACGACATGGTGCATTCTCTGTCGATGTCCGGCTGCCATCCAGGTACCTGACCATCTGTAGGCCATAGTCGCAGTCGTCGGAACCACGTTTCTGATAGTGGGATCCAGAATGCCTGGGGATACCTGGTCGCCTAAACTCCTATCCCGAACAAACCGACCGGCCGAATAGTCGCCCGCGCTCGGTGACGCTGGCGCTGCCATTCATTACGTAACCTCCTGCCAACGAAAGTACCTTTTGTCGGCGAGGCGCAACATGTCCAGATCTTCCTTTGTATCTCCATATGCGTACAAGACCGGGAAATCACGAAGGTTGTATTTCTCAAGTATCCGCCGCGGCTTTTCCTTACCGACACATTGTTTGCCGTTGTAGCGTCCCGTAAGTACGCCATCATCGACCGCCAGTTCCGAGCAAATCAGATTGACCTGATGCTGGCTGCACCAGTGGGATAGATAGACATCGAGCGCTCCCGATACGACAACTACCTTGTCGCCCTGCGCCTTGTGCCACTGGATTCTCTCAAGCGCCATGGGCCGGATGACGCCCGGCAAGATCCCATTCGAAAACTCCAGTCCAGCCTGCCGGACTGTCGTTGCCGGCACGCCGCGAAAACCAAAATTCACAACACTGGCGCGAATGGTGTTGGCCGGAACGATGCCAGGCTTGTAGCCCATCACGAGCGGCGCAAAAAAGATCTTTCCCGCGGCGAGCCTTCTTGGCGGAACTGCAAATTGCATGAAGTCGGCAAACATCTCCCTGGTAGTGATGGTGCCGTCAAAATCGAACAGAGCGAGATTCATGAAATTCCATTTCGCGCGATGGGTAGGTAGCAGACATCGACTTGATCAAGCACTTTCGCTCCAGGGATCAGTGCCGCCGGCACGAGTAACCTCTGCCGGCGCAATTACGATTTGTCTGCCCTCCCTATGGCATCGACCGCCTTGTGCATGCCGCACTACATCCACGGCCACGGCTTCAGTGCGTACTCCTTCGGCGGTGTCTCGCCAGCGAGGTACTGAACGAAATAGTCCCAGCGCCGGCGCGTGGTATATGGCGTGGCGGCGGCGTAGCCGTGGTGTGCGTTCGGGATCAGCAACAAGTCGAAATCCTTGTTCGCCTTGATCAGCGCATCGACGATCAGCAAGGTGTTGGTGGGTGGCACGTTGTCATCCATCGTACCGTGCACCAGCATCAGGCGGCCCTTGAGGTCTTTCGCTTCGCTCTCGTTGGCCTGGTTGTCGTAATTGGTGCTGCCGTCCTTGTTGGTGACTAGCAGGCCCTGCCATTTCTCGGCCCAGTCGTCTTCGTAGTTGCGGTTTTCATGATTGCCGCTTTCGGCCCAGCCCACCTTGAAGAACGTGGGGTAGCGGAACAGCGCGTCGGCGGTGGCATTGCCGCCGCCAGAGTGACCCCATATGCCGACGCGGTCCAGATCGATCCACGGATAACGCTGGCCGAGTTCCTTGATGCCGGCGACCTGGTCGGGCAGCGTGTTGTCGCCCATGTTGCCGAAGTAGGTATCGTGGAATGCCTTGGAGCGCCACGGCGTGCCCATGCCGTCGATCGCAACCACGATAAAGCCGAGCTCCGCCAGCGACTGGTTATCGCCGCTTGCCGCCATGAAGTTGTAGCCACGTACCGAGCCCGTCTGCGGGCCCGGGTAGATGTAGTCGACGATCGGGTATTTTTTGTGCGGATCGAAGTTCGACGGCTTGTACATGATGCCGTAGAGATCCGTCTTGCCGTCGCGCGCTTTCACCGTGAAGGGAACCGGCGGCACCCATCCTGCAGCGGTGAGACGACTGATATCGGCCTTCGCCACGGTGCTGACGATGTGACCGTCGTTCGCATCACGCAACACGGTGACCGGCGGCGTGGTCGAGGTGGAATAGGCATCGACAAAATACTTGCCATCGGGCGACAGGGTGATGCTGTGGTCGGCCGCTTCCGGGGTCAACAGGATGGGTTGACCGCCGTCGAGGCTGACCTTCCAGAACTGCTGGTAGTAGGGCTGGACACCCGGCGTACGACCTACGCCGCGGAACCATACGGTGCGCGTCTTCGAGTCGACTTTCAGCACCTCGGTGACGTTGCCATCGCCGCTGGTGATGGCGTTTTTCAGCTTGCCGGTGCCCAGGTCATACAGATACAGGTTGCCCCAGTTGGTGCGCTCGCTGAACCAGATCGCCTCGTGGCTGTCCGGCAGGTAGCGCCAGTTCACCGCGTCATTGCCGCTTTCGTAATAGGTGGGCACGCTTTCGTCGAATACCGTACGCACCGCGCCGGTGCGAGCGTCGGCGATGCGGAACCACTCATGCTTGTGATCGCGCGAGGTGGAGACGAACGCCAGCGTGTTGCCGTCCGGCGCCCACTTCACATCATCCCAGCCACCGTCGGGTCCGCAACTGACGTCGTCGCACAGGCTGGAACGGTGCTGATCGGGTGGCATCTGCAGCCGTACCAGCTTGTGCGTCGGCACGTCGATGATCACCCGCTCGATCATCGTCACGTCCTTGTCGCCAGCCATCGGATATTTCCAGGCATCCAGCTTCGGATGACCGACACCGGTGCTGACCAGGTACATGTCGCCGGTCTTGCGCTGATCCTGCTGGAAGGTGGCGATTCGCTTCGAATCGGATGACCACTCAAGAATGGCGTTGTCGGTGTGCTTCCAGCCGGCGTTGTCGGTGGCGTAGCCGAAATTCGGCACACCATCGGTGGTGAGTTGGGTCTCCTTGCCGGTGGCAACGTCGCGCAGCCACAGGTTCCAGTTGCGGATAAAGGCAGCCGACTTCTTGTCCGGCGACAGCACGCCAGGCTCGGTGCCGGTTTTGACCAGCTTGGCCACGTCGACGCAGGTGCCGGCGCCCTTGAGGTCGCACAGGTAATGCTTGCCATCGAGATCGACGTCGTAGCGACCATCCGGCTTCACGCTGTAGTCGAGCAATGGCGGAAATTTCTTCGCGTCCAACGGTTTATCACTGGCCTTATTCAAGGCCGCCGCCAGCTTGACCTGGTCGAACGCAGGCACGGCGCGCCCGCTGGCCGCGTCCATCAGCATGACGTGGTCGCCAGCAGCATCGTGGTCGCGATACCAGAAGTGGGTGTCGTCCAGCCATTTCGCGTGGTGCACGTCGTGATCGACCAGCGGCGTAACGTTGTAGCCCATGAAACGCTCAGCCTGCGCGTAGTCATGGGCGCTCAGCGCTTGATCCTGCGCACCGGCTCTATTCTGTGCAGCGGCGCCAGCCGACAGCAAACCCATCACCATCACGCCGAGCAGGCGCGACTTGCCAATCATCGAATGCATTGATTACTCCCACGGAAAACCGGATGGCGCGACGGCAGGCCGATGGCCACCTCCACGCCCAACTGCGCGATGCTAACGCGATATCGCCGCGGCCACCCTGTGCCAGAGGTCCATATGATCATATGGACACGCCACTCGCAGCAGGGAAACTACCGACGCCCGGCAAGATATGATTGCGCTGCGCTGGTGTCACGCGGCCCCGCGGCGAGCACATGCCGCCACTATCCCCCTCCCTACAGATGACCACATGACGACTGCCCTGATCGAAGCGCGCCTGCTGGAAATGGTTTTCCCCGACCACACCAACCACCTCGGCACGCTGTTTGGCGGTCAGGCACTGGCATGGATGGACAAGGCCGCGTTCATCGTGGCTTCGCGCTATGCACGACGCACCGTGGTGACCGCGCGCTCCGAAGAGGTGAGCTTCCGCGTGCCGGTGCGCACCGGCCAGTTGGTGGAACTGGTCGCCAGCGTGGTCAAGGTCGGCCGCAGCTCGATGGATGTCGAGGTGGAAATGACCGCCGAAGATCTGCTCAGCGGCGATCGCCGCGTCTGTACCACCGGCCGCTTCGTGATGATCGCGCTGGATTCCAACGGCACGCCGACACCGATCCCGGCGCTGGCTGTCGCCAGCCTAAACGACTGACGCCACGGTCCTGCCATTCGCTTGACGCGTGCCCGCTGTGCCGCTCAGGCTGATCGCCTGGTAAGTAGCGGAGCCGTCTGATGCCTGCTCGCCTGAAAATCATTGGCAATTACATCTCACCGTACGTGCGCAAGGTACTGGTCTGCCTTGAACTGAAACGCGTCGACTACGAAATCGACCCGATCCCGCCGTTCGTGGGCAATGACCAGTTTTCCCGCTTGAGTCCGCTGCGGCGCATCCCGGTACTGGTCGACGATGGGTTCGTGCTGAATGACTCATCGATCATCTGCCAGTACCTGGAGGATAAGCATCCGGCGCCAATGCTTTATCCAGCCGATATCGCCGATCGGGCGCAGGCACGCTGGCTGGAGGAATACGCCGACACGCGGCTGGCTGATGCGCTGGTCTGGCGGCTGTTCTATCAGCTGGCGATCAGGCGGTACATCTTTGGTGAGGACGCCGATCAGACGATCGTGCAGCAGGCACGCGACGTAGAGATTCCCGCCGTATTGGACTATCTGGAAAGCCAGTTGCCGGAAGACGGCTTCCTGTTCGGCACGCTGTCGATTGCCGACATCAGCATCGCCTGTTTTTTCCGCACGGCCTCGTTCGTGCGCTACACGGTCAACGCCGAGCGCTGGCCGCACACCGCTGCGTTCGTCGCACACGTGCTGGCGCTACCGGTGTTTCAGAAGCTCGCCCGCCTGGAAGACTGCATCTTGCGTCTGCCGGTGGCCGATCAACGTGGCGCGTTGATCGCCGCGGGCGCCCCGCTGACCAGCGACACCCTGGGCACCAGCACGCCCCGGCATGGCGTAGCGCGCTACTCCTGATCGCAGCTGATCTATCCCATCACTTGCTTGCCGGGGAAGGAAGTCGGTGCGCCTCACCGTTGCCCGGCAGTCAGCTCGACCAGCCAGTCGACAAAAACGCGCAATCGTGCGGGCATCTGTCGCTGTGGTGGGTACAGTATCGTCATCGGCAACGATGGCGGTGGTGTATCCGCCAACAGCTCGCACATGGCGCCGCTCGCCAGTTCCTGCTCAACGCGGTAACGCGAAAACTGCGCGATGCCGAGACCGGCCTTGCAGCAACTGAGGTAGGCATCAGCGCCATTGACGGTGACTCTTCCGGGCAGACTCACCTCGCGCCGCCTGCGACCGACCATGAACTCCAGCGATTCCGCTCGGCGGGTTGTCGGCGAGGTCCAGTTCACCGCGTAGTGACCATCATGCAAGGCAGCGAGCGATTCGGGCCGGCCATGCCGACGTACGTAATCGGCGCTGGCCACGGTGATTTGCGCCAGCGTGGCGACGCGACGACCGATCATGCCGGTGTCGCCCAGCACGCCGACGCGCACGGCACAGTCGATACCCTCACGCACGAGGTCGACGTAGCGGTCACCGGTACCGACATCCAGTTCGATCTGCGGAAAGCGCGCGCAGAACGCGGGCAGTGCGGGGATCACCAGCAGTCGCGCCAGTGCAGCAGACAGGTCGATGCGCAGGCGTCCCTTCGGCTGCACCGCCGCCTCACGGAAGTCTGTCTCGACCTCGTCCATGTCAGCCAGCAGCCGCACGCAGTGGCCGTAATACACCTCGCCGTCGCGGGTCGTACTTACGCGACGGGTGGTTCGCTGCAGCAGTTGTGCGCCGAGCCGCACTTCCAGTCGCTTGATCGCGTGGGTAACGGTGGCGCGCGGCAAGCTCAGGTCGTCTGCTGCGGCAGTGAAGCTGCCCAGCTCGACGATCCGCGTATACAGCCGCATGGCTTGCAGACGGTCCATGGCGATTGTTGTTACTGATTGAATAGTGATAGTCATTATTGAGCATTTATCTCGCTTGCGGTGAAGCGCACCATGCGTCCACCTCACCCAGCACGAGCAACCCACCATGCAAGAACGCACTCTCGGCAAGAATGGCCCACAGGTTTCCGCCCTCGGCCTGGGCTGCATGGGTATGAGCGATTTCTACGGCCCGCTCGATGACGCCGAATCCATCGCCACCATCCACCACGCCCTGGAGCGTGGCGTCAACCTGCTCGACACCGCCGATGTCTATGGACCGCACACCAACGAGGTGCTGGTCGGCAAGGCGATCAAGGGGCGCCGCGAGCAGGCCTTCATCGCCACCAAGTTCGGCTTCGTGCGTGCCCCCAGCGATCCGACCATCCGCGGGCTCAACGGCCGCCCGGAATACGTTCGCGCATCCTGCGAGTCGAGCCTGCAGCGACTTGGCATCGAAACGATCGACCTGTACTACCAGCACCGTGTCGATCCTGGCGTGCCGATCGAGGAGACCGTCGGTGCCATGGCGGAACTGGTCGCAGCCGGCAAAGTGCGTTATCTCGGCCTGTCCGAAGCCTCAGCCGCGACGCTGGAACGGGCCTGCAAGGTGCATCCGATCGCCGCCTTGCAGAGTGAGTTCTCGTTGTGGACGCGCGACCCGCAAGAGAACGGCATGTTCGACGCCTGCCGTCGACTCGGCGTGAGCCTGGTCGCCTATTCACCGCTTGGCCGTGGTTTCCTCACCGGCGCGATCACCAAACCGGAGGATTTCGACGCCGATGACTATCGCCGCAAGAGCCCGCGCTTTATCGGGGAGAATTTCACCCGCAACCTGAAGCTGGTCGATCAGGTGAAAGCGCTGGCGGCGGACAAGGGCTGCTCGCCGGCACAGCTGGCGCTGGCCTGGGTGCTGGCGCAGGGCAACGACGTGCTGGCGATTCCCGGCACCAAGCGTCGTTCGCGGCTGGACGAGAATCTCGGCGCGCTCGATGTGCAGCTCAGCGCCGCTGAGCTAAAGGCTATCGACGCGGTGTTTCCGCCGGATGCCGTCGCGGGTGAGCGCTATGTCCGGTCCATGATGCAGATGGTCAACGTGTAAAGCCTTTTGTCCTGCGCTGCAGGGTTGCTCCCTCCCCTGCTTGAAAGGGAGGGTTGGGGAGGGGTCGCTCTTTGCCCCCAAAGATCAAAAGCTTCACCCCCTCCCAGCCTCCCCCTGCGAGCAGGGGGGCGAGCAAAGCGGACAGTCGGGGCTAGACGCAGATGTGAGAGGTTTAGCCAACACCCGCTAAACTTCACAGCATGAGCACTCCCGAACACTCCCCGCTCGGCAAAGACACCGCCTACGCAGATCGCTACGATCCGAGCCTGCTGTTTCCCATTCCGCGCGCCGACAAGCGAGCGGAAATCGGCGTGGCCGAACTGCTGCCGTTCCATGGCGTTGACGTCTGGAACGCCTACGAACTGTCCTGGCTCGACCTGCGCGGCAAGCCGGTCGTGGCGCTTGCCGAATTTCGCGTGCCGGCGGCTTCACCGAACATCATCGAGTCGAAGTCGTTCAAGCTGTATCTGAATGGTTTTGCGCAGGAGCGCGTGGCCGACGCAGCGACGCTGACGGCCACGCTGATGCGCGACCTGTCTGCGGCAGCCGGTGCTGTGGTCAGCGTGCAATTGAGTGAGGCCAGCGCATCCGCCCATGCCGTCACCGATCTGGACGGCTATCTGCTCGACAGCCAGCAGATCGACATCGACCACTACGGGCCGCCGCAAGCTGAGTTTCTGTCCGTGGACAGCACTGCCATCGCGGTCGAGGAAACCGTGGTCTCACACCTGCTGCGCTCGAACTGCCCGGTCACCGGCCAACCGGACTGGGGCAGCGTGCAGATCGCCTATCGCGGACAGCCGATCGAGCATGCCGGGCTATTGCGTTACCTGGTTTCGTTTCGTAACCACAACGAATTCCACGAGCAATGCGTGGAACGGATCTTCGTCGACCTGATGCAGCGTTGCGCGCCGCAGCAGCTCAGCGTGTACGCGCGCTATACCCGACGTGGCGGCCTGGACATCAATCCGTTTCGCAGCAGCACACCGGCAACGCCTGGCAACCCCCGCACGGCGCGCCAGTAAGCGTTGCCTTTGGCGAGCAGAAACGTCCGGAACGAGTTCGGGCCCGTTTCCATCTCACGCGTCCCGAACGCGCCAAATGCCAGGCATCTCATTCCCGCGGTAACCGGCGCTTCATGTCGGGGGCGTTAGTTTCGATGGCCACACCAAAGCGCCCGAACTCCAATGCGGGAACCGGCAAGCACCGGTATAGATGGGCCAGGAAGGCCTTTGCTGGATAGATACTCGCTGCGTCATCGACCATGGAGTTCCCCATGACACGTTCACCATGCCCTGTCGTGCTGTACAGCGTCACGCTTGTCGGCCTGCTGTTGCTCAGTGCCTGCGGCAAGCACGAACCGACAGCGCCCGCAGCGGCTCCCACCGTGACCGCCCCGCCAAAAGCCAGCACGCCAGCGCCGCCCAGGACAGCGCAGGCCGTCAGCAATGCCCCGACCAGCGTCGTCCCGCCGCCGGCTGCCGCGCCCGCTGCTGCGCCCTCGGTGACAGCGTCCGTGAATGGGCCTCTCACGGTGGCCAAGCTGACGCTCGGCAACGCGGTAAACGCCGCACATGAGATAACTCACGCCAGCAACAACTTCGCGTTCAATGACAGGACCATCTATGCCAGCGTTGCCACCGAAGGCCGCAGCAGCGGCGCGGCGCTGAACGCCAAATGGAGCTACCTGGAAGGCCCGGGCCAATTGATCAGCAGCATTACCCAGCCGATCGCCACCGACGGTCCGGCCGTCACCACCTTCAAAGTGGAGAACCCGGATCTGTGGCCTGAAGGGAAATACAAGGTCGAGATCTCGCTCGACGGCAAGCCGGTGGCTCAGCAGGATTTCGAGATCACCAAACACTGATCCCGGCAGGTCCGATCACGAACCCAGGGCGCTCATCGGGTCGCCTCTCATGCCGCGAGGCATGGTCCACGCTTACCTGGCGATGCCAGGTAAGCGTGATCAAGAGATGCGGTGACCCAAGTCACCGCATCTGTCAGCAAGCCTCTCAGGCTGCCGCATCCTTGAGTTTCTTCAACGGACGCACTTTGACCTTGACGCTGGCCGGCTTGGCAGCAAACACCTGCTCGAGCTTGGTAAACGGATTGATACCCTTGCGCTTCGGCTTGGCCGGCACGCTGATGGCGGAGATCTTCAACAAGCCGGGCAGCATGAACGAACCTGCTCCCTTCTTGTGGATGGATGCGACGACCGCACCTTCGAGCGCCGCCATCACTGCGCGCACGTCCTTGGCCACCACGCCGCTTGTCTCGGCGAGATGTGCCACCAGCCCTGACTTGCTCAGGACTTCCTTGATCGGCTTGGAAGCCGCCGGCTTCGCGGCAACCTTCGGAGCTGCCTTCTTTACTGCTGCTTTTTTCTGGGTCTTCGCCATACATTTCCCCGCGTACTGGATGGATGAATTGCCGGAATTTATTACTCGGCACGCAGAATGTAGGGCAAATCCGCTGAACGGCCAACCAAGAGTTGATGTCGATCGGACTGCCCCGCACTCCTTTGGTGGCAGCGGCGACGTATTTGCCACCGCTCCCGGCCGGTCTTTCTGTGCGGGACGAGCCTCTGTAAGAGGCACCGCGACGCCCAGATGAACTCTACGATCGGGCGCGCCGGGATTGAGTTTTGCCTTGCAAGCGAAGTACTTGTCAGGCTTCATCTTGGCGACAATCCAGTCGATGAATGTCTGCGAGTATTGGCGCGGCCCATGGACAAATTTCCAGGCGAATGACCGATCGCCAGGTTTGGTATGCCCCGCGAGAGCAGCCTTGACATCAGGTACAGTAACCTTCGGATTGACCTGAGCACGGCTGGCGTTGATCCGCTTCAGGCACTCGATCGTCCAGTGCGGGTGCGCTTTATCGAAATCTGGAGCGACACGACATAAGCCACCACATCGCGGCCGAGGCGTTGCGATCGGAGTGGGTTGAGCGACAGTGCGCCCCCACGAGCAAGCCGGGGCGTTTCCTCCAACATCTGCTCAAATCGTGGGATCGTGCCCTTGCGCCGATAACTGAAGACGGGACCCGAAGCGGGCCCCGAAGCTCAATGCCTTTCCAAGATCCGCAAGTCGCCGCGCTGGTGGATTTGCGCACAGTCAGACGCCTGTGGAGAAAGAAAATGAGCAAGTTCAGCGAGTACGAGTACAGGAAGCAACCCGGGTTCGATATGAACACCTTCGAGGGTGCGAACCAGGCCATCCCGATGAAGACGCTTGCGATCTACTGCTTTGACCCTCGATCGGCGGATATCCCACAGGCCGTTGCCGAGTATCTGGGGGACGAGGTCTATCCGGGTGAAAACATTCTCGACGAATCCGGCCATCGGGTTGCCCACACACGGACACTATTTACCGCGACCAACGCGGGTGGGCGCGCCGCCTTCGTTCTGGAGTCCGTGGCCTCCATGGACTACATATTCAACATTCAGAATGTCGTCGTGGTTCACCACTCGTTCTGCGGCACGACGACTCTGACCCCCGAGCTCCTCATCGAGGAGTTCCATGATCATTATCACGCTGATATCTCGACGATGTTTGATCACGACAGCCTTGCCATCATGGATTTCGAGGCGTCGATCAAGCACGACATCGCGTTGCTTCGTTCGAGCCCGGCAGTGCCCAAGCACGTCAAGCTCTACGGCTTCTTCTACGAAATCAGTTCCGGCAAGTTGACCGAGGTGGTGCGGGACATTCCTGCATAAATCGCGGTGTGATATCGCGCGTTTATGGCATTGCATTGCGGCGACCTGCTGTTGCCGACAACCCCGACAGTCTGCACCAGGGCCAGCGCGGGTTCACGATGATAGCGATAGCCGTCGCCTTCGGGGAAAACCGCAAGCGGAGGCGGCGACCATTCAGCGGCGGTTCTTCAAACGGACGGTGGCGCGGTCCCTTCAGGACGATGAAGGTCGTTAGCCGCCCACGGACACATTCGACCGAGTCACGATTGAACGGGCACAGAAACATCAAGGGAGGAATGGTGCGCTCGGCGGGATTCGAACCCACGACCACCGCCTTCGGAGGGCGGTACTCTATCCAGCTGAGCTACGAGCGCATGGTGGCCGACGCGGTGGCGTGAGCAAGGGGCTCATCCCGCGGGAGCGCAGTATAGCCGAGTTGCTGGCGAGCGTGATGCCGCGGTGCGCGATGGGCGCCGGCGGCTTGCGGAACATGCCGCACCGGCCTCACTGGAGACCCTGGCACGCAACCCGCTTCCCCGAGCCAACCCGGGGAAGCGGACGTCGAATCGCCTTAGCGCGCCTTGAGCAGCGCACCCAGCGTGTCGGGTTTGCCGGTATCGCGCACCAGGTGCGGGTACTTCAGGCCATCGTGGTAGTCGATGCGTATGGTCTTGTACTCGTCGAGGTTTTTCACCAGCAACTCAATCGGCTGATTCTTGTCCGTGGCCGAGGCGGTGATGGCGTCCTTGAGCGCATCGCTGCTGTAGTCATGACCGTTGACGGCGACCACGGTCATGGCCGGCGATATGCCGGCCTTGAACGCCGGGCCATCCCACAACACGTCGGCAATCTCCCCGTCCTTGCCCACTGCGATACCAAGCGAATAGGTGAGGTCAGCGAAATGGCGACGCGCTTCGACCGCCTTCACGGTGGCCGAAGGCTGGTCGTTGTAGACCAGCTTCCAGCCATGCGACTCGATGCCACCGATCAGCGGACCATGGCCATCCAGACGGCCGCGCAGATAGCCGGCCCAATCGAATGGCTGGATGTCGTTGAGCGTTTTCACCACGTCGTCGAACGTGTAGGTGTTGGTGACGAAGCTGCCATTGTCCATGCCGAAAAACGCCTTGGCGAAGTCGTCGATGGAATGCTTGTCGTGGCTCAGCTCTCGCAGCTTCGCATCCACCTCGAGCCAGATCATCTGGCCGCCGGAGTAGTAGTCCTCGCTGGCCTGGTAGTTGCGGTACGGCAGCGGCGCGCGCTGGGCGATGATCGGATCGTTGGTGGTGTCCTGCAGGTTGCGCCAGCTGGCCAGGCCTGGACGGCCACGATCATAAGTGGCCGCTACCATGGCGAGCATGTCGTGGGCCTGATCCTCGTTCCACAAGCCCGAACGCGCAGCCATCACATAGCCCCAGAACTGCGTCTGGCCCTCGTATACCCACAGCAGGGAATCCTGCATCGGCACATTGAAATTCGCTGTCCACAGGTCAGCCGGGCGACGGTATTTGCCGTCCCACGAGTGGTTGAACTCGTGCGGAAGCAGATCACGGATCACCGCATCCTTGTCCCACTCGGTGAAGTAGTCCGCGCCCACGCCGTCTTCGCTGGAGCGGTGATGCTCCAGCCCGTTTCCACTCATCTTGTCGCTCAGCGAGAACAGGAAATCGTAGTGGTCGTAGTGATGCGCGCCGTAAAGCTTGTACATCTGCTGCACCAGGTTCTGGTGCACTTTCAGCTGCGCCGGCGTGAATTCAAGATCCTTCGCCGCGTCCGCCACGATGTCCATGTGCACCGGCGTCTTCGAACCCGGATCGAGATCGACACGCTTGAAATACTTGCCGGCGTAGATTGGCGAATCGACCAGATCGTTGTACGCGATCGGCTTGAAGTTCACCGTGTCACCGTCGCGCGAGGCCACTTCCAGCGCACTGCCAAACTGCCAGCCGGCGGGAAACTTCACGCTGGCCTCGGTCATGATGCGCCGGCTGTAATAACCAGCCGGGTACAGCGTGTTCGCGTTCCACTGCAGGTTGAGCATTTCCGGCGTCATCACCACGCGACCTTCGCGGGTGTTCTGTGCCGACAGGTACTGGAACGCGACCTCGACGCTGCTGACACCTTGCGGCACGTCGACGTGGAACGCATACACGTTCAGCGTGTCGCGTTTCCATGCCAGCGTCTTGCCGTTCGCGGTCACCACCAACCCAGCCAGTTTGTCGATCGGACCACTCGGCGAGTGATTGCCCGGCAGCCACTGCGGGTACAGCAGGGTCAGCGGGCCCGGCTGCGCCGGCACCACTTCATGCACGCGGAAGACGCGATGGGCCAGGTCGGTGGCATCCACGCTGACCTTCAACGTGCCCTGAAACGGCACATCCTGCGGTGCAGGTACGTCGGCAAGTGCTGCAAAACTACCCAACCCTAAGGTGGTGGCAACGAGGGCGGAAGCGAGGCGGGTGACTTTCAATGCGTTCTCCGGTGGACGATTCGGCTAATCCATGGCGCGAAAACCTGCCACGACATGGATGCAAACCGTGGATGCTAGACCGGTCCCACTACGCTTAACCCATGCCGAAGGTCATGGCCGCGCTGGTGATCGGACTGCGCCCGCCCAGACTGATACGATCATGGCACTCATCTTGCTGGGGCTATTTTGATTTCCGCACGTTTCCCGCCAGCCGAGATGCCATGCACGCCCTGTCCATAAGTCAGCGCCATACCAGCGATCCTGATCAACGCCGCGAATACACGCAGTATCTGGCACAGCGCATGCGGCCGATGATGCAGGCGCTGATGCTGGTCGCCAGTCTTTCCTATGTCGCGGCGACCGGCGCCAGCACCCTTGTCGCCGCCTCATCCATACCGCTGCTGCTGAGGCTCACGCCTGCGCTGCCGCTGTTGCTGGTGGCTGCGGCCGCCACGCGCGTGCGGCGGCCGTTATCGCTGAGCCTGCTGGCACTGTCCTGCGTGCTGCTGCTGGAAATTGGCATCAACCTCAACGGCATGGGCCACGTGCGGGGGCAGCCCTGGGTGTTGCCGGGCTTGCTGCTACCGGTGGCTTCGTCGGTGATCTGGCTCGGACTGTGGGACTTCATTGTCGCGATGGCGCTATGCGCCTTCGGGCCACTGTCCATGCTGGTACTGGGCGCGGCAGATGGCGTGCAGATTTTCCAGTACATCGTCTACATGGCGATCGCCATTTCCCTCTCGACCGTGCTGCGCGCATTCATGGCGCGCACGTTGTTCGAACAGTTTCGGCTGGAACGGCAACTGCGCGAGCAGGCCAGTACCGACGGCCTGACCGGATTGCTGCTGCGCAACCGCTTTCTTGAACTGGCGCGGCTCGCGCTCGTCGACGTGCACCGTCAGCAAAAGCCCGCGTGCACGCTGTTCCTGGATGCAGACCACTTCAAGCAGCTCAATGACGACCACGGCCATGCTGCTGGTGACGCCGCACTGATCGCACTGGCCGCGACCCTGCGCGCACAAATGCGCACAGACGACCTGATTGGCCGCATGGGTGGTGAGGAATTCGCCATGCTGCTGCCCGGTCTCGATCTGCACCAAGCCAGCAACAGGGCCGAGAAGCTGCGGCTCGCCGTGCACACGGTGCAACGCCCGGACGGCCCGCTGACCGTGAGCATCGGAATCGCCGAATGCCTTGATGTCAACGAAGATATCGAGGCCTTGCTGGCGCGTGCCGATCAGGCCATGCGTCGCGCCAAGCTTGATGGCCGCGATAGGTCGGTCAGCGCCTGTTGATACGGCCAGGTGACGCTTGAAACTTCCCTGCGGCCATCAGCCCTCACCGACAGCCACACAGTTTCAAGGACACTGACCGCATCCATAGCTACAGAGAACTCAAACAGGCCTCATGACTCACTGGCCTGTTCCAGCTTGCTGTGGCGGATGCCGTAGCCGAAATAGATCAGGCAGCCCAGCGCCATCCATATGATGAAGCGCTCATAGGTGATCCACGGCAGGCCATAGATCAGTACGATGGAGAAGATGATGCCGAGCGGCGCGGTGAACCACACGGCGGGCGTCTTGAAGTTGCGCTGCAGGTCCGGTCGGCGTGCACGCAGCAGCATGATCGAGCCGCAGATGATGATGAATGCGCTGAGCGTGCCGATATTGACCAGTTCGGCCACTTCGCCGATCGGCAGCAGGCCTGCGACCAGTGCGGTGAACAGGCCCAGGATGATGGTCGGTCGCGCCGGTGTGCCGAAGCGCTGGTTGACCTTGGCGAACCAGCTGGGCAGCAAACCGTCACGAGCCAGCGCAAACCAGATTCGCGCCGCGCCGAGCATGAACGCAAACAGCACGCTGGTGACACCGATCACCGCGGCCGCGGCAATCGTGATGCTGAGCCAGTGCAGGCCGATCGCCTCGAACGCATCGGAAACCGAAGCATCGCCGCCCAGGTGGCTGTACGGGCTGATGCCGGTGAGCACCAGCGACACTGCGATGTACAGCACCATCGCGATCGCCAGCGACAACAGCACCGCACGCGGCAGATCGCGCTGGGGATGCTTGGCCTCTTCCGCGGCGGTGGTCAGGGTGTCGTAGCCGAACACCGCGAAGAACACCACGCTGGCGCCGGTCAGCACGCCCTGCCAGCCGAAGTGGCCAATGCCGGTAGTGGCGTCGACGATGCGCGCCGGAATGAACGGGTGCCAGTTCGCCGTATTGATGTAAAACACGCCCACGCCGACCACCAGCAACACACCGATCACCTTGACCGTAACGACTGCCGTATTGAAGCGCGCGCCCCATTCGGTGCGCACGGTCAGCAGTGCCGCGACGGCTACCGACACGCCTGCGGCGATCACGTTGAAGCGGTGACCGTCGCTGGGCGCGGCGATCGCATGGGCGCCGTGCACGCCGAAGATTTGCTGCAGGTAATACTCCATTGTCTGCGCACTCATGCTCTGCTGCGCCCACTCCGGCAGATGCACGCCGGCGGAGTTCAGCAGCACTTGCACGTAGCCGGACCAGCCAATCGCCACCACCGCGACCACCAGCGCATATTCGAGCAGCAGATCCCAGCCGATGATCCAGGCGACGAATTCACCGAGCACTGCATAGCTGTAGGTGTAAGCGCTGCCAGTGACCGGAATGAGCCCCGCAAATTCGGCATAGCACAACGCCGCGCAAGCGCTGCCGAGGCCGGCGATGATGAAGCTGAGCGCCACAGCCGGCCCCGCGTTGGCGGCGGCCTGCTGGCCGGCCAGCACGAAAATGCCTACGCCGATAATGCCGCCGATGCCGATTGCAGTGAGCTGCCACAACCCCAGCACGCGACGAAAATCGCCGCGCTTGCTGACTTCTGACTGCAACTGCTCAACCGACTTGTGACGCACCAGCTTGCTGAAAAAACCCATCGCCTGACCCCTATAAGCAAGCGGCGATCATAGCGAATACTGCCGGCGATGCCTGTATGCCTTGCGCCACAGGCAGCCGCGCAGGCTATCGGCTGGTGCCCCGGACGGGACGGCAGGAGCGTAAACCACGCCGCGTCAGGCACTTTGAGGGTGCCGCCCGGGCAGCCGGATGTAGCTATGTACGACCGGATGTAGACGGCAGGGCGCGGCAACGACGCGGCGGAAGATCTGCCACGCTCAACCCGTCGCGGAATTGGCCGGCAACGTGTCGGCGTGCTGCCTTCCGAGCACCCACGCCAGCGCCAGCGCACTGAGCCCGAAAACCGCCGCGATCGCCATCGCGATATGGCCGTCCAGATGGCTGTTGCCGAACCACTTTCCGCTCAGCGCGGGCGCTAGTGCCGTCGCCAGCAAACGCAATCCTTCCAGCCATGGCGCCCAGTGCCGCGATTCCATCAGTGCGCCAAGCACCCACAGGCTTGCCACTAGGTACACCGCGTAAGCGAGCATGGCCGGGAAGCTCGCGCTGCCCGCCATGCCGAGAAACTGCGTGGTCATGGCCAGCAACAACGCAAACTGCAGCAGCGCGTAAATCGTCAGTGCCTGCGATACCGGTGGGTTGAAACGCTCACCACTCGTCACGAATGCCGGCTTGGGGTAGCGCGCCGCCACATCGTCCGGCCGCCAGCCCGGCGGTTTCAACCACAACAACAGTTTGTCGCGCCAGCGCCGCGCGTGCCACGCGTCGACGACCGTGCTCCAGTACACCTCGGCATTGGCCCACAGCGGATTCCAGCTACGCAGCGGCGAACGCGTACCGTAAACCGGCCGGTCGCTATCGTCTTCCTCGACGAAGCTGCCGAACAGACGGTCCCACACGATCAGGATGCCGCCGTAATTGCGGTCCAGATAACGGTCGTTCACCGCGTGATGCGCGCGATGGTTGGACGGTGAGCAGAACACCCGGTCGAACCAGCCAAGGCGGCCGATCTGTTCGGTATGCACCCAGAATTGATAGAGCAAATCGACCAGCGCGACGATCACGAACACCTTGAGCGGCACCCCCAGCAACGCCAGCGGCAGATAAAACAGCCAGGCCAGCAGCACGCCGCTACCGGTCTGGCGCAGCGCGGTGGACAGGTTGTAGTGCTCGCTCTGGTGATGCACGACATGCGCGGCCCACAGGATGTTCACCCGGTGTCCGCAGCGGTGCAGCCAGTAGTAACAGAAGTCGTATAGCAGCAGCGCTCCGATCCACACCGCCAGGTTGTCGGCAGGCAATGTCATCAGGGCCAGATGCTGCACGCACCAGGCGTAGATGCCGAACGTCAGCAGCTTGCTGAACACACCGACGATCTGCGAGATCACCCCCAGCCCGATGCTGTTGATCGCATCGTTGCTGGCATATGCACGCTTGCCGCGCAGCTTCGCCACCAGCAATTCCAGCGCGATCAACGCGAAGAATACCGGCGTGGCCCACGTGATGATGAGTTCCTGTGTGTTCAATTTAGCGCGCCCAATTTGGTGTGCTCACTTCACTGCACCTGCCCCAACCGTCATCTTGCTGCCCTGTACCGAGCATGCGATCCACCACAAAGCCAGATAATACGTCGATAGCACCCACAGCGTGGCCCATGGAATCGGGGCATGAAAGCGGTTCCAGGCCAGCAGGCTGTCGCTGAGCATGAACACCAGGGCACCGATGGCCGCCAGGATGGCGCTGCGAGCGCTCCGGTCGCCGCGCACCGAGAACTCCCGCGCCCGTCCCATCGCCTGCCCGCCCATGCTGGTCAGCACGATCACGTAGACGACCACCGGCACCCGCAGCGGGGCCGCGATCGACTCCCACAACAGCCACAGGTTGATCGCACCGTAGCCAAGGCTGGCGAACAGCAGGAGCGGGCGCGCCGCAAAGCGGCTGTCACCCACAAATGCTGCCATGAAGCACAGATGACCAAACAGGAACGCAGCGAGGCCCGGCACGAACAAGTCCCCCGGCAGCATCAGCAGCACGTCGCCTATCAGTGAGAAGCCGATGCCGGTGACGATCCAGCGCCGATAGCGCAGCGACACAGGCAACCGGGCACGCCAGGCCAGCAACAGGATCAGTCCGGTGGCCAAGGGCTTGCCTATCCAGTGCAGCCAGCGCCATGGGCTGGTCGGATCCTGCGCCATCGCAAGGCTACCCACGATCGCGAGAGCAGCCGCACATGCGATAGACATCCCAAGCCAACGTTGGCGATCGTTCGGGACAGTGAGGGAAGGCATCGCAACCATGTAGGCAACCGTGATGAGCTCCGGTCGATCATAGCCAAGGCCAGGCACGCAGGTGTGTGGCAGCCAGCCGTTCGATCTGGCGATCCTGCCTCGCTGCGCAGCCATGCCAAGCTCAACGCAAGTCGACTGCCTTGCGACCGATTGCCGGATCGTCGGTGAAGAACGCATCGATACCGGCATCGAGGTAGGCGCGGATCTCGGCGATCGAGCCGGGCTCGTTATAGGTCGCCGGATCGCTGCCGAGCCAGAAGTTTTTCGCCAGGAACTGGTTTTCCGGGCGGAAGGTGTAGGTGTGCAGCTCAAGCCCTTCCGCATGCGCGTCGTGGGCCAGCAGCGTGGGTCTGCCCAGCCTGCCGTCGGCGGCGAGCGGGATGATCGCGCGCATGTGCGGGCCGATCGCATCCGCATAACCTGCAATTTCGCGCAGGCCGATCGGCGTCATCATTTGCGCGTACGTGAGTTTTCCATCCGCAGCGATCACATCCCAGGGCTGTTCGTCCGCACCGCCGACCAGCTGTAGCAGACGGATGTTTGGGTGCTCGCTACGTCTGCGACTGCCGCCCAGCTTGTCATGCAGGTACAGCAGATTGGCAATCTCGAACGACTGGATTTCCACCGGTGCCATGCGCGTATACCGGTGTGCGGCCAGTGCCGCCAGCAGCTTGTCTTCCATGGGCAGACCGAGCTTGCGAAAGTAACTGCCGCACTTGATCTCGGGAATGATGCCGATCCGGCGGCCAGCCGTCGCCGACTCGGCAGCAACGAACGCGATGATCTCCTCCAGCGTGGGAACCGAAAACTCGCCGTCGTAGCCCTTGCTGCGTAGCTGCGGAAGCCGCTCGCGTGCACGCAGGGTTTTCAGTTCGGCCAGGGTGAAGTCCTCGATGAACCAGCCACTGACCGGCTGGCCATCGATCGTCTTGCTGGTTTTGCGCGCGGCAAATTCCGGGTGCGTGGCGACATCGGTGGTATCGCCGAACTCGCTGTCGTGCCGCGCCACCATGACGCCGTCCCTAGTCATCACCAGATCCGGCTCGATGAAGTCGGCGCCATCGGCGATCGCCTTGCCATAGGAGGCCAGCGTATGTTCCGGCCTCAGTGCGCTGGCGCCCCGATGACCGATCACCAGCACCTCAGCCGCGAGGGGTTTTTCAACGGCGTGCGCAGCGGCGGACATGGCCAGTCCCTAAGGCAAACAAGGACCTCCAGCATAGGCGAATCACGGCGCCGTCCTGCAGCCCTTCAATGCCGGACGCCCGCTCGCCAGCAACCCGTTACAAGGCGACGGGTCTGGCGCGAATTGACATGAAGCACGCCTTAAATGAGAATGACTCTCATTACTAAACAAGCGATTGCCCGGCACGCCGTCAAACCGGCACCAGCGGGCGTTTGCACCATTCAGGAAGATGGCTTTGTGATAACTCTCTGCGCGCTGCTGCTCAGCATGGCCGGCGCTACCCTCGTCTATCTGGCGAGCGCACAACAAAAGCTGCTGCCAGCGCCATTGCGCGCGAACTCCCGCATTGCCGCGTTGGCCGTGATTGCAGGGGGTGCGACGGCGTGGCTTGTTGCGGCAGGCGTCGGCGCGGGCATCGCGGCGACCTTGTCGACCTGGATGCTGACGTGGGTCGCGCTGCCCTACCTGGCCTGGTGGCGCCGCGCGCCTCAACCTATTCGCGCAGGCACACGATGATCGCCCGCTGCCTCGCCGGCGCCCTGCTCGGATTTCCGCTGGCTGCCGTCGTGCTGAGTCTGCTGCTGCATGCGCTGCCCGATCGCGGCGATGCCTATGTGATCCCCGCGCTGATCCTGTTTTTTCCGCTGTGGATCGCTTTCATGATCGGCGCGTTTGCATTGCGCAGCGGCCCTCGAGCATGGCTGACCCTGGGCACCGCGAATGCCGTGGGTTTCTTTGCACTGTGGCTGGCCCGCCACGCGGCCGGGATCTGAAAGCACGCACGATGAAAGCTGCCACGACCCGCACCTTCCAGACCGTACACACCTGGACCGGCCTCATGGCCGGCTTTGCGCTGTTCGTGGCGTTCTATGCGGGTGCGCTCACCGTGTTCCACGACGATATCGCCATATGGCAGAACCCGCCGTGGCGTAACGCCCACGACGTCGAGGTTCCGGTCAGCAGCTTGATCGAGCGACTGCTCGCGCAGCATCCGGAAACACGCGACGACTTCGGCATCGTGCTGCCCACCGACGATGCGCACGCCGCGTATGCGTACTGGCAGGGCAGGGACGGTGCGCGCTTCGCCAGCGCCAGCGAAATGGCGAAGCCGAGCGATACCGCCGGTGCCGGCGAGCTGGCTGATTTCATCTATGCATTGCACGACTCGCTCGGACTGCCCGGGGTTGGGCTGTACCTGATGGGCGTCGTGAGCGTGCTGTATGGCCTGGCGCTGGTGTCCGGCCTGCTGATCCACCTGCCGCAGCTGGTCAGCGACCTCTTCGCGATGCGTGTCGGCCACAACATGAAACGGTTGTGGCAGGACGCGCACAACGCGATCGGCGTGCTCAGCCTGCCGTTCCACATCATCTTCGC
>Ga0302234_10000207_pt1 | contig 49187 bp, 30 predicted proteins | sample II_Palsa_N3_2_FD_193576 | JGI IMG/M metagenome (GOLD analysis project Ga0302234, IMG submission 193576) | Peat permafrost microbial communities from Stordalen Mire near Abisko, Sweden - II_Palsa_N3_2 | ecosystem: Environmental > Terrestrial > Soil > Palsa > Peat permafrost | place: Sweden... | reverse complement strand
ACGGTCTATGTGGTCGGCAAAGGCCAGGTCGCCTGAATCGACCAGTCGCACGGAAGTCAGGCCAGCTTCCGGCCGGGTGCGTATCACCTCGGTGGCAGGTTCGAATACACCGAGCATATTAACGTTGCCTGCGGGTGTTTCTTTAGCTGCGGACACGGCGAAATGCAGGATATTCCCGGGCTCGTTCAACGGTATCCACGCCACCCGGGCAGCGCCTGTCTTGCCTCTGGTTTTCGGCGTCCCGGCGAACAGATAGCCTTCTCCAGGCCTTGGGCCACCGCGGTAGTAGTAGCCCGCAGTGACCACGAAGTGGGGCCGTTGCAGCGCCCAGTCGATGCCGACGCGTCGCGTTTCCTGGATGGCCTCGGTGGCTAGCGACGATTCGATGAACGATGTCGCCGTTGAACTCGTCAGGTTTTCCAGGCCTACCGGAATCTTCGTAAAACCCACGCGGAATGCGCCGATGTCGTGCTTGAAAAGGGCGGCGCTTTGAAGCCTCGTATAGACGTCCTGCCATGCGCGAGATTCGAAGTCGTACGTCATCGTAAAGTCGAAGACGCCGCTTTTGCGCGCATAGATGCCCATCTGCCTGCGCCGGAATGTATTTGCATCAGTAAAGACGCCGTCGCCATGGCTGAAGTCGTCGGCATCATATTGGTAACTCAAGTTCATCCCGAATGCCGTGCCATCAGCCAGCGTGCAGGCTGCCGGAAGCTGGCACGACAGGCCAGTGTTGTCTGCAGCCATCGAAAGGACGGGCAGGCAGCAGCATGCCAAGGCAGCCCACGGAGCGAAGGCACGCCACCCGTCAAGGTGCGCACTCATGCCCAATAAACCCCGCATCGGTGCATTCCATTCCAAACGCACATTGAAACGCCGTTCAACGGGTTCAATCGAGTCCCGAAGAGCGTGTGCCGCTCTTCGCTAGTGGGCTCATTGAGCCGAGGGGTTTACCGCAACAGCCACCGCATCGGTAAAGGTGGCGCGGATAACCTGGCCGGGGCTCAGCTTGACGAGTTCTGCGCGCATATCCGGATCTTTCACTTGAAATACTTCATGCCTGCCTTTGGGGCCGACCAGGGTCACCGTGTAATGTTTCTTGTCGATCGCGACTATTTTTGCGGTGATGTAATTTCGTTCCACCCCCATGGCGGCTGGCTTGTCCCCCACCGGAGCTCGCGCCACTGACGTGGTGGTTGCAGCACTCAGGTCTTCGGCAGCCCGCAGCTCAAGCAGGACCGAATGGACGATATCAACATCCACCGTGTCTCCAGCTTTGACCTGCGCGAGATTGCGCACACCAGGGGCGACCTTGACGGTCTGCTCGTTCCCATCTGGCCCGCGCACGACCACCGTGCGTGCAGCCTGATCCACTGAAACGACCTGGCCTTCGATTTCGACATGACTGGTACTGCCGACCTGGGCGAACACCGGCTGGCTGAACGACATTGCCAAAGCAAAGCAGCCTGCAGCGCCCGTGATGGCCAGTCCCGATACGATGCGAGAGCCCTTCTGCAGCGGCTGTGTTGAATGTTTGTGATCGATGTTCATGACGTTGGCTATCCTGCTTGGATGGTGCAGAAATAGTCACGCGTTGTATGTCCCTTCGGTAGCGAATAATTACCTAGGCGCCAGAACTATTTTTGCCGGCGCCGCGCTGTGGTGCCTTGTGCGTTGATGAATGGTTCGGAAGCAGCGCGGCCGCCCGTATTTTTACTTATATCGGTTGGCGTACTAGAACTTGACGGTGACGCGTCCCCAGAAGTAACGACCGATCGTGTCGAAATCGCTCGGGTCGGTATTCGCGTTCAAGGTGTTGTTCGCGTACAGCATAGGCGGCTGCTTGTCGAACAAGTTGTTGACGCCGAACTCGACGCGCGTATTCAACGGTTCGATGTTGTAGCCGAGCGAGACGTCGCTATAGGTGGTCGAGCCGTACTTGTACTCCGCCCCGTGCACCGTGCAATAGCTGCCGTAGAAGCATGTGCCATCCGGAAATACGTCCTGCGACGGGCTCTGCGAACCCATCTGGAAGCGACCGATGTAACGCAGCCGCCATGAAGCGTCCCAGTTACCCAGCTGCCAGTTCACGTAGCCCTGACCCTTCCAGCGCGGGAACAGACAGTTTCCGACGGCACCCGGGCAAGCGGCCGCCTGCGCCGAACCGAACGGCATGAAATGTCCGGCGTCATTGTAGGTGGCATTGGCGATGTTTCCTGGCGCCGTCTGCACGTTGAAGTACTTCATGTAGGTGGAATTCATGCCTACGGTGAATTTGCCGAACGAGAATTCCGGCAGCTTGTAGTTCAGCGAGAAGTCGATACCGCCCGTGCTGGTGGTACCCAGGTTGCCGGTCGGCTGCAGGGTCTGCGCCGTGAGCTGACCCTGATTGGGACCGCTGGGGTAGCGCGAGATGAACTGGCAGTAGGCCAGGTCGCCAGACGAGCACAGGCCCAGCAGGCTCTGGACACCGATGGTGGTGATGACGTCATTCAGATACAGGTGCCAGAAATCCACCGTCGAGGACAGACCCGGAGCCCAGGACGGACTGTAGACGGCACCAAAATCGAACGTCTTGCCCTGTTCCGGCTTGATCGGGATGTTGGCATACGTAGCACCGGATACGAGGCCCGTACCTTGCAGGTCCTGGATCACCAGCTGATCGACGAAGCTGCCGTCGGTCTTCACGTTGACGCAGGCCGGGTTGACCGGCGCGCCGGTATAGCCGGTGCAGGGATCGTTGGAGATGCGGTACGCAGAAGAAGACGGCGCACCGAAGACTTCGAGAAGATTCGGCGCGCGGAACACTTCGGCCAAAGTGCCACGCAGCAACAAGTCGTCGATCGGCTTCCATTCAACGGCGAATTTCAGGTTGTTGGTGGTGCCGAATGCGCTGAACCTCGAGTAGCGATCGCCGATGTCGACGTTCAACGATTTGACGAACGGGAGATCATTCAGCAGCGGAAAGAACGCTTCGGCATAGGCTTCCTTGACGTTGTAGCCACCCTGCAAGCCGGCGCCGCAAACGCTTCCCAGGGTACACGTGCCGGTGGCCGGGTCGATCGTCAGTAAACCGTCGACCTGGTTGTGTTCGTACTCCTGGCGATATTCCGCGCCGACGGCCAGATTGATGGTGCCCGCAGGCAGGTCGAACACGCCGCCATTCAAGTCGGCGTGCCAGATCTTCTCGATCGTGTTGCTGGTTGCAAGTCCGGGCGCGGAGGCCGCCTGCAGCGAGGCGATCGATTGCGGGGTGGTGATGTCGAACGGGTTGAACGGAATACAGGTGGTAATGGGCGCCGCCGGAGTGCCGCAGGTAATCACGCCACCGTTATTGAAGGACGGCCCGGCGGCCTGATTCAGGACAGTCAGATTGATCAGGCCGGTGGCCGTTTCAGTCATGCTGGCGTGACCGTAATCAAGACCCACATCCCATTGCCAGGTCTGGTTGCCAATCGGGAAATCGCCCTTGAATCCGGTGTGGATCTGCGCAAGGGTCATGCCGGCGAAAGTCTCGCGCAGGCCCAGCGAGGTGAGACGTACACCGTAATTGCTCTGGCCACTCTGGTAATTGACGCCGAACGGGTTGTAGTAGTTGGCTGACGATATTTGAAAGCCTCCATCGGTCGTCAGGGGGTACGGTGCCACGGCCGAGTTGGACGAAGTCTTGTCGACGTAAGCATCCAGGTAAACGCTGACATGATCAGTCAGGTTGTAATTGCCCATCAGAAACGCATTGGTACGTTCCTGTGGCGTCAGGATCAGGTTGACCGTGGCGTAGTTGTATTTGTCGCTGGCCGCGCCATTGTTCTGGAAGCAATGGTAGTCGGCGGCGGCGTTTGTGCCGGCACCTGGATTGTGTGCAACGAAGCCGCTCTGGCAACCCGGGAAGGCACCTGCGAAGTTGGAGCCAGCCAGCTGGATATGCCCGTTCGGCGCCGAGCTCGAACCACCAATGAACACCGACGGTGGCTGCGGCGCGGACGGTCCTTTTCCGTTCGTGCCGTACACCGTCAAAGCATTCCGGGAGAAGGCGCGACTGCCAGCCTGGATGCCATCCGTCTTGTTGTAGTCCACGCCGCCCATGATGCTGCCCTTGTCGGACGTCTGGCCAAACGTGAAGGTGTAGCCTTGCTGCTCGCCGTCGTTGTGATCGGACTGACCAAAGTTCGTCGAGAACTCGGCGCCCTGATAATCCTTGCGCAGAATGAAGTTGACCACACCGCCGACGGCGTCGGAACCGTAGACCGAGGACGCGCCGGTGGTCAGCACGTCAATGTGATCGATCATCGCAGCCGGAATCGAGTTGACGTCCGGGGCATCACCATTGACCGGAGTGGTGATCACACCACCGAGTGAAATACCCATGATGCGATGACCGTCAACCAGGATCAGGGTACGGTTCGGGCCCAGGCCACGCAGGCCAATGCTGGTGGCACCAGTGCCGCCACCGTTGTTGACCTGCGGGTTGGTGTTGCCGCCGGTCACGGCCGGCAGATCCTGCACCAAGTCACCCAGGGTCAGCTTGCCGCTGGCCTTGATCGCTGCACGGTCGATGGTGACGACCGGACTGGCCGTTTCCAGATCCACGCGACGAATGTGGGAGCCGGTCACCACGACTGTCTGCAAGGTAGACGCTTTTTGTGGAGCAGGTGGGCTGGCAGTGCCCGGTGTGGACTGGTCCTGTGCGAATGCCACCCCTGAGGCACCTGCGGCAATGACCGCCCCTAGCGAAAGCGCAAGACGGACTGCCGAGGAAAGCTTTGTAACCGCAGGTTTCATGAAGGCGCCCTCCGATTAATTACTACCATCCGTCGGAAAGATTCCGACCATGGCCGTTATTCGAATGACAACTCTGGTCTATCCATAAACACGTTGGACTGGAAATCAGTCAATCACTTCTACTCATGCGATTTATCAAGGACTCATTCGTCCTGGAATGACGTGTACCGGGTTGTCCCGTTTTATCCAGCAGGCGCGTCGCAAGTTCGATCAGAACATCGCGCTCGATGGCTATTTCATTCAGCCTTGTTTTCAATCGATCTACTTCATACAACTGCGATCTGCTATGGCGGAAGCGCCTTACCCAAGTCAGTACAGTTTCACTTCGAATATTGAGTCTTGCCCCTGCTTCGGCAGCGGAGAGGCGTTGCTGAACCACCAATCGAATGGCTTCAGCCTTAAATTCATCCGAATAGAATTTCGCACGCATTGATATACCAATGGCTTCGGTTTAATTTGAAAGCAACCTAAGCACCATGGGGCTCCCATTAAGTGCAGACCATTCGACCATCGTTGTTGCAACTTCGGCTTCACGGTAAATGAACCATGGGAAATTATAAATAGCCATTGAGTTGGCATTTTTATAGCCAACGGCGGTATAGCCAATCAATGCAAATATTTATTACCAATGCTCAAATGGCTGCATCTTGAAAACCGCAGTTGATCGCCGCCAGGCAAGGTCATGGCGGGGTGGCCCCGACCCTTGGCGCCGAGCAGAAATCGTGGGGCAGGCTTTTGCAGGCGCGACATTGGCGAGGCCAGCAGGCGCGTTCTGACCCGTTTTGACTTACGTCGTTCTGTTTGGATGTCGATTTCTCGCTATCTCGTTCGTCGATGAAGAGAGAGCCGCTCGTTGGTGTCGTTGGCTAGGCGCCATCCAGGGTCGGTCAGGAAGGTCCTGAACCTTCGCTACATCTATGCGATCAGATCGGGAGAAATGAGATGCAGCACGATGCCAGCCGGTTAACAATCTGCGTGGCGCTAAGCATGCTATCGGCCATAGCCGTTGCCGGAGGTTCGGTAGGCCAGAGCCCGCAAAGCGTCTATCCGAAGGCGGCGCCGCTATCCGAATACCTGATAAAGGACCGCGATGCGGAAATAGCGCTGGCACGAAGCGCGGCGCCCAGCGCCATTTCGGGAGAAGCCACGATCCTGGTTCTCGGACTTCACGGCTACGTCCCGGCGGTGAAGGGCAAGAACGGCTTTGTATGTATGGTCGACCGATCCTGGTCAGCGCAGTTTGATTTCCCGGAATTTTGGAATCCCAAATTGCGTGGGCCAGTGTGCCTCAATCCGCAGGCGGCAAGGTCGATCCTGCCAATCACCTACAAGAGGACGGAGCTGGCCCTGGCCGGGCAATCCAAAAGCCAAATAATCGAAGGCCTCAAAGCGGCAGTCGCCAGCAAACAAATACCACCTCTGGAACCTGGCGCGATGTGCTACATGATGTCGAAGCAAGGTTACCTCAATGATTCCGTGGGGCACTGGATGCCTCACCTGATGTTTTACATGCCGATAAAAGCGGAGTGGGGTGCCGACCTGCCAGGGTCGCCAGTCATGCTCAACCCGCAGTTTCAGAACGGGCCTGAGAAGCTAAACGTGTTCATGGTACCGGTCGGCAAGTGGTCCGACGGGAGCCCTGCGCCGGTCGCGTGATACCTCCAACTTTCCTGCGAGTCCTGTTGTTCTTGGGAGGCTTTGATTCGTATGTTCCTCGAGCTTGACGGGCACGGACCGCACTACGCACAGCTTATTCGAGCCATCAAGGCCGGCATTCTCAATGGGCGGCTGACATCAGGTATGCGGCTGCCACCCACTCGTACGCTCGCACTGGAGCTGGGTCTGTCGCGCATTACCGTTCTGACTGCCTATGAACAGTTGCGTGCCGATGGTTTCATCAAGGGTTGTGCCGGTGCGGGGAGCTACGTCTGCACGCTAAAGATCGCGCCGGCGCTGCGTTCGATCGAGTCTGCGATCGCGCCACCGTCGCGTTATGCGCGACGCGCTCGGCAGGTCTATGACCGGACGGTTTACCAGCCGCATGTTGAGCTGCCCTACGATTTGCAATATGGAGCGCCAATGAACAGTGTTGCGATGAGTTCGGCATGGGGGCACGAACTCGCACGCGCCGCTTCACGCACTCCGGTTGGAGGGGTAGGTACTCAGGGGCTGCATGCATTACGTCAACAGGTATGCGACTACCTGGCGCTTCGCCGAGGCATAACGGTGTTGCCGGAGAATGTGCTGATCGTCAATGGAACCCAGCAAGCCTACGCGTTGGCCGCACGCGTACTGATCGACGAAAATGATAGCGCCGTGTTGGAGGAGCCGCATTACTTTGGCGCCTATCAGGCATTCGTCGCCCATGGCGTGAACATCCGCGTCACGCGTACCGACAGCGAAGGTATCGTCTGTGATGAATTGCCGGATTTGGCGCCTCGGTTGATCTGCGTGACTCCGTCGCACCAGTTTCCCACTGGCGCTGTCATGTCGCTGCCGCGCCGACTCGAATTGCTGCGCTATGCGGCCTCAAAGCAGTGCTGGATTTTTGAGGACGACTACGATGGCGAGTTCCGCTACGACAGCCACCCACTGGCCGCGCTTCGCGCTCTCGATGAGGGGGATCGGGTTATCTATGCGGGTACTTTTACCAAGGCTCTGCTCGGTTCGCTCCGGCTCGGTTACATGGTGTTGCCAGCGGTGTTGCGCGAGGATTTTGTCATAGCAAAATATTTCAGCGACATTTCCTCATCGGATGTCGAACAAATGGCGCTTGCCCATTTCATGGAAGACGGTGGCTTCGAACGGCATTTGCGATTCGTACGCAAGGAACTGCAAGCGCGTCACGAGGCGTTGGTCGACGGTCTGCGCCAATACGCCGGTGATCGCGTCGATATCGTGGATACGCTAGCTGGCATGCATGTAGTCGTGTGGCTTCCCAACTATGACTACGCAACCGTAGATGTATTGATCGCGTCTGCCCTTCAACGCGGTCTCGGTCTCCATCGGGTGGCCCCGCATTACCTGAACCCGCCGTCCTGCCCGGGCTTGGTCCTCGGTTATGGCGGGCTGTCACCGACCGCTTTGCACGAAGCGATGCAGTTGTTTGGCAAATGTCTGGACGAGATCGACGCGAAGGCTTGCAGAGCTTCTGCCACGGCCACGCCTTGAGTGGTTGGAGAAGTCGCCGTACCGGTGTCCGTATAACGAAAAAGGCCACCCTTTCGGATGGCCTAAATCTTTGATTCGTATGGTGGGCGGTACAAGGATCGAACTTGTGACACCTGCCGTGTGAAGGCAGTGCTCTACCGCTGAGCTAACCGCCCGCCGAGAGCGCGCTAATATACGGGGTGTGGGCGTCCGGGTCAACGATGGCCGGGGCGGGGCGGTCGACGCCGATGGGGTCGGGTCGCTGGGGTTGCTAAACTTGCGCCCCCGATCCCCGAGGTTATCGCGATGGACTTTCTGCAGCACGAACTGAACCACATTGTTGCTGCCCTGCAGGGATTTGAGCTGACCCCATGGAAGCTGGTCGGCTTGGCCGGTTCGATCATGTTCACCAGCCGCTGGTTCGTGCAGATGTACTACACGCGCAAGCTCAAGCGCGTGGTGATGCCGCTGGCCTTTTGGTGGCTGTCGGTGATCGGAAGCGCCTTGCTGTTGAGCTATTTCATCGTGGGCAAGAACGATTCGGTCGGTATTCTTTCGAACTTCTTCCCGGCCTTCGTCTCGGTCTACAACCTCGTTGTGCACATGCGCGACGTGAAGCGCCGCAACATGGTCGAAAGCGAGGTTTGAAAGCACCACACGCCATCTGCGCGCGCGGTTATTCGGGATCGTAATCGAGATTGGACGCGAGCCAGCGTTCGGCTTCGAGCATGCTCCAGCCTTTGCGTTTGGCGTAGTCCTCGACCTGTTCCTTGCTGAGTCGGCCCACCACGAAATACTGGCTGTCCGGATGCGAGTAGTACCAGCCGGAAACCGCCGCCGTGGGGTACATCGCGAAGCCTTCCGTGAGTTCGATGCCGGTGTTGCGGGTGACGTCGAGCAGCGAAAACAGGGTGGTCTTTTCGGTGTGATCGGGGCAGGCGGGATAGCCCGGTGCAGGCCGGATTCCCCGGTATTTTTCCGCGATGAGCTCCTCGTTGCTGAGTGACTCGTCCGGTACGAAACCCCAGAACTCGCGGCGCACACGTCCGTGCATGTGTTCGGCAAACGCTTCGGCGAGGCGATCGGCGAGAGCCTTCAGCAGGATCGACGAATAGTCGTCGTAGTCGGCATCGAAGCGCGCGAGATGGTCTTCGATACCGATGCCGGCGGTGACGGCAAAGCCGCCGATCCAGTCCGGTTTGTCGCACTCTTTAGGTGCGATGAAATCGGCCAGGCAGAAATCGGGTCGTTCGATCGGCTTGTCGACTTGCTGGCGAAGGCTGTGCAGGGTGGCAAGTACCTTGCTGCGCGAAAGAGGGTTTCCCGACAGGGTTGGAGGGTGCGCTTCGAGCGCACCCTCATCCGCCCGTTGGGCACCTTCGCCCAAGGGGAGAAGGGAGGGCTCGTACACTTCTACATCGTCGCCGATGCTTGCGGCGGGCCACAGGCCGATCACGGCACGGGCGGTCACCCACTTTTCGTCGATCAGGCGATCGAGCATGGCCTGCGCATCGTTGAACAAGTCGCTCGCCTGCGCGCCGATCACTTCGTCGGTAAGGATGCCTGGGTAGTGACCGGCCAGTTCCCAGGTCTGGAAGAACGGTGTCCAGTCGATGTAGGGACGCAGCGTGGCGAGATCGTAATCGTCGAACACGGTGACGCCTGGCTGGCGCGGCTGCGGCGGTTCGTAGGCAGCCCAGTCGCAACGGAAGCGCTGCTCACGGGCTTTGGCCAGCGGCACCAGTTGCTTGCCGGGACCGCGATTGCGATGGCGTTCACGCACGTCGGCATAGTCGGCGCGTACCTTGGCGAGAAAGTCATCGACCAGGTCTTTACTGACCAGCGATTGCGCCACGCCGACCGCGCGCGAAGCATCTTTCACCCACACCGTGCCGGCCTTGTAGTGCGGCTCGATCTTCAGCGCGGTGTGCGCGCGTGACGTGGTGGCGCCGCCAATCAACAGCGGGATATGAAAGTCCTGCCGCTGCATCTCGCGTGCGACCTGGCTCATTTCCTCCAGCGACGGTGTGATCAAACCCGACAAACCGATCATGTCGGCTTTCTCGGCGATCGCCGCTTCCAGGATTTTCTGCGCCGGCACCATCACGCCGAGATCGATTACCTCGAAATTATTGCAGCGGAGCACGACACCGACGATATTCTTGCCGATGTCATGCACGTCACCCTTGACGGTGGCCATGATGATCTTGCCGTTGTTCTTGCCCATGTCGCCGGTGCGCAGCTTCTCCGCTTCGATGAAAGGCAACAGGTAGGCGACGGCTTTTTTCATGACGCGAGCTGACTTAACCACCTGCGGCAGGAACATCTTGCCAGCACCGAACAGGTCGCCGACGATGTTCATGCCGTCCATCAGCGGGCCTTCGATCACATCCAGTGGACGCGATGACAGCTGGCGCGCCTCTTCGGTATCTTCGACCACGTATTGATCGATGCCGTGCACCAGCGCGTGACTGAGACGTTCGCGCACAGGCTTCTCACGCCAGGCCAGCGTTTCGACCACAGCCGCGCCGCGTTTTCCCTTGTAGTTGTCTGCGATATCCAGCAATCGCTCGGTGGCGTCTTCGCGACGGTTGAGCACCACGTCCTCGACGCGTTCGCGCAGCTCCGGATCGATGTCGTCCATGATCGTCAGTGCGCCGGCGTTGACGATGCCCATGTCCATGCCGGCGCGGATCGCGTGGTACAGGAACACCGAGTGGATCGCTTCGCGCACGATGTTGTTGCCGCGGAACGAGAACGACACATTGGAAACGCCACCGGAGATGTGGCAGTCGGGAAAGCGTTTCTTCAGCTCGCGTGTGGCTTCGATGAAATCCACTGCGTAGTTGTTATGTTCCTCGATGCCGGTGGCGATCGCGAAGATATTCGGATCGAAGATGATGTCTTCGGGCAGGAAGTCGAGTTCGGTGGTCAGTAACTCGTAGGCACGCGAACAGATCTCCACTTTGCGCGCGCAGGTGTCGGCCTGGCCTTGTTCGTCGAACGCCATCACCACCGCGGCGGCGCCATACTGCTGCACTTTGCGCGCGTGTTCGAGGAACGCGGCTTCGCCTTCCTTCATCGAGATCGAGTTGACGATACCCTTGCCCTGCAGGCAGCGCAGGCCGGCCTCGATCACCGTCCATTTGGACGAGTCGATCATGAACGGTACGCGGGCGATATCGGGCTCGGAAGAGATCAGATTCACGAAGCGCGTCATCGCCGCTTCGGAGTCGATCAAGCCTTCATCCATGTTGATATCGATGATCTGCGCGCCGTTCTCCACTTGCTGGCGTGCGACTTCCACGGCCTCGTCGTAGCGGTCTTCCTTGATCAGTTTCTTGAACTGGGCCGAGCCGGTGACGTTGGTGCGCTCACCCACGTTGATGAACAGCAGGTCTGGCGTGATGATCAGTGGTTCGAGGCCCGACAGGCGGGTGTGCCGCGCCATGTTACGCAGCCTCCACTGGGCTAATGGCTGGCAACGCACGGGGCGGATGGTTGCGGACCGCCTCGGCGATCGCCTTGATATGCGCAGGCGTGGTGCCGCAACAGCCGCCGACCAGATTCAACAGGCCATCGCGGGCGAAGCCGCCGATCACGCCAGCCATGTGCTCGGGTGTTTCATCGTACTCGCCGAACGCATTCGGCAGGCCGGCGTTCGGATGGGTGCTGACGTAGCTCTCGGAGACGTCCGACAAGGTCTGCACATGCGGGCGCAGATCTTCGGCGCCCAGCGCGCAGTTGAAACCCACCGACAGCGGCCGCGCGTGGCGCACCGAATAGTAGAAAGCCTCGGCGGTCTGGCCGGACAACGTGCGGCCGGAACGATCCGTGATGGTGCCGGAGATCATGATCGGCATGCGCGCGCCACGCTGGTGGAACAGCTCGTTCAGTGCGAACAGTGCGGCCTTTGCGTTCAACGTGTCGAAGATCGTTTCGACCATGATCACGTCGGCACCGCCGTCGATCAGTCCGTTGGTGGATTCGGTGTAGTTTTCTGCCAGTTCCTCGAACGTGACATTGCGAAAGCCGGGATCGTTGACATCCGGCGACAGCGAGGCGGTGCGGCTGGTCGGGCCAAGCACGCCGATGACGAAACGCGGCTTGTGCGGCGTTTTCGCGGTCATGGCATCGCAGGCCGCGCGGGCAAGGCGGGCGCCTTCGCGATTCAGTTCGTACGCCAGGTGTTGCAGCTTGTAGTCGGCCTGGCTGATCCGGGTGGAGTTGAACGTGTTGGTCTCGACCAGATCGGCGCCGGCTTCCAGATAGGCATCGTGCACGCCGCGGATGATCTCCGGCTTGGTCAGCGTGAGCAGGTCGTTGTTGCCCTTCAGGTCGCAACCCGCCGGAGGTTCGTGTGCGCCGTGTTCATGGCCATGGCCGTGCGTATGGCCATCGTGACCGTGCTCGAAACGCTCACCGCGAAAACCGTGCTCATCCAGTTCGTGCGCCTGCAACATGGTGCCCATGCCGCCGTCGATAATCAGGATGCGCTGGCGCAGCGCCTGTTCGAGCAGGGCGACGCGTTCGGGATGGATCCAGGGCAGGGTGCTCATCAAACTTCCTTCGGTTAAGCATCTCTTCTTGCGGGAGAGCGGTGTTCAAGCGGGCTTGCGCGCGAGCAGGCTGATCACTTCGAAATGGGGTGCCTTGCGTTCGCGGCTGAGCCGGTTGCAGCTCATCACCTCGAGCTTGGCGGCCTGCGCGAATCCCTCGAGTTGCTGTGAGCTGAAACCGAGGTTGCGATGGTCGAAGGGCTCGACGGCGGCGCGGTGGTCGTGTTGCCCCAACGTGACGGCCAGCAGTCGACCGCTAGGTCGCAATAGTCGTGCGGCTTCGGCCACCGCCTGGGCCGGGTGTTCGGCATAGGTCAGCGCGTGCAGCATCAAGACCAGATCGAAGCGTTGTTCGCCCAGTTCCAGCGCATGCATGTCGCCCTGGCGTACCTGCACGTTGCTGAAGGATTTAAGTCGCTTGGCAGCAGCGTCGACGACTCGCTCGCTGCTGTCGATGCATACGATCGAATGCGCATGTGGCGCCAGCAGCTCGGCGGTGATGCCGTCACCTGAGGCGACGTCCAGTACGTCGCCGGTACCCAGCAATTGCAGTAGCGAGCGCGCCAGTGTTTCCCAGGTACGGCCGGGAGAATAATGGCGTTCCATGTCGCCAGCGACGGTGTCGGCCCAGCCTTCCTCGCGAGCGCGATTGGCCAACACGCCGGGCAGGCGCGCAGTGTCTTCGCGCAGCAACGCGTCATCGATGCTCTCGCGCAACGAGACGAGCAGGCTGTGCTGGGCCTCATCACCTTCGTTGTTGGCGCGGTAATAAGCGGAGACGCCAGCACGTCGGTCGCGCACCAGCCCGGCCTCCTTCAGTTTGGCCAGATGTGTGGACACGCGCGGTTGCGCCAGATGCAGCACGGCAGCCAATTCGGCTACGGTGAGTTCTTCGTTTTCGAGCAGCGCCAGCAGGCGTACGCGGGTAGGGTCGGCCAGCAGCCGGAGCACGCTGGAGGCGGTCGCCAGATCCATCGGGCATCCTTTTATCGCGATATAGAGATAACAAGTCTGGCCGGGCTTTGCCGGGGCGTCAAGCAGCAGGCGGACGCGTTGTTCATACAGCTGCAATTTCCGCCAGATGGCGGCTTCCATGCGGCGCGCCGAAAGAGGTTTCCTGGAGGGGGGCGTTGGCGGGACACGACGCCAGCTGCGGCGCTCGCTAGAATAGCCGGCTGGCCTGCGGCCACAGATTCAGTCTTGATCAGCTGCTCATGGCGGCGCGAGGAGAAGTTTATGGATTTCAGTTTTACCGAAGACCAGCTATCGATTCAGTCGATCGCCCGTGATTTCGCGCAGAAGCGCATCGTGCCGGTGGCGGCCGAGCTGGACGCGAAGGCCGAGTTTCCGCTGGACAACATCCGCGAGATGGGCCAGCTCGGCCTGATGGGCATCGAGGTGCCGGAGCAGTATGGCGGGGCCGGAATGGATCCGATCGCCTACGTGCTGGCGATGATCGAGATTGCAGCGGCCGATGCGGCCACGGCGACCATCATGTCGGTGAATAACTCACTGTTCTGCAATGGCATACTGAAGCACGGCAACGAAGAGCAGAAACAGAAGTACGTTCGCGCGATCGCTCAAGGTGAGGCGATCGGTGCCTACGCACTGACGGAGCCGCAGTCCGGCTCCGATGCGTCGGCCATGCATACCCGTGCGAGCAAGAATGCGAATGGCGACTGGGTGATCAACGGCAAGAAAAGCTGGATTACCTCCGGCCCTGTGGCGCGCTACATGGTGCTGTTTGCGATCTCCACTCCCGGCATCGGTGCCAAGGGCGTTTCCGCGTTCATCATCGATACGTCGCTGCCGGGCTTCCATGCCGGCAAGAGCGAGCCGAAGCTAGGTATCCGTGCTTCGGCGACCTGCGAAATCGAGTTCAGCGAATACGTCTGCCCAAAGGAAAACCTGCTGGGTCAGGAAGGCAAGGGCTTCTCGATCGCCATGGGCGTGCTCGACGCCGGCCGCATCGGTATCGCCTCGCAGGCTGTCGGCATTGCCCGCGCCGCGTATGAAGCAACGTTGACCTGGGTGCGCGAGCGCAAGGCGTTCGGCCATCCGATCGGTACGTTTCAGATGACCCAGTCCAAGATTGCCGACATGAAGTGCAAGCTGGATGCGGCGACCCTGCTGACCCTGCGCGCCGCGTGGACCAAGGGTGAAGCGGAAAAGAATGGTGGCCGCTTTGGCACCGAAGCGGCCGTGGCCAAGCTCACCGCCTCTGAAACGGCGATGTGGATTTCGCACCAGGCGGTGCAGATCCACGGCGGTATGGGTTATTCGAAGGAGATGCCGCTGGAGCGCTTCTTCCGCGATGCCAAGATCACCGAGATCTACGAAGGCACCAGCGAGATCCAGCGCATGGTGATCGCGCGCGCCGAAACCGGTTTGCGCTAAACGCTATCCTGAGTCTGTTAGAGAGTTTCTCTGACGTCGAATCTCGTCGAGCAGTAGAGGACTGCAGGAAATGGCTCCTCCCCCTGCTTGCAGGGAGGCTGGAAGGGGGTGCTCTTAAGCACGTTTGAGCAAGAGCAAGAGCTTTACCCCACGCCAACCCTCCCCTGCAAAAGCAGGGGAGGGAGCCAAGAGCCAGGCACGTCTACTGGCTTCAAACGCCAACCAAAAATAGACTTTGATAGACTCCAAGCACTATCGCGTTCAAACAAAAAGCCCGGGCAGGCAACCTGTCCGGGCTTTTTGTTTGTCTTGAACGAAGCTGTCTCCAGCATCCGCTTCCAACGTGCCCTCTCCTCGACGAGGAGAGGGCACCGGATCACCATCAGTGCTGCGGATCGGACTCCAACTTCGGATGGTGGTCGGGCGACGGCGGGTTCTTGCCGTCTCCGTCCAGCTTGTCACCCAGCAGGCGACGTACGCTGACGTAGAACACCGGGATCAGCAGCAGGCCGAGGAAGGTGGCGAACAACATGCCGCCGATCACGCCGACGCCGATCTCGTGACGCGAAACCGCGCCTGCGCCAGAGGAAAGGACCAGGGGAAGCACGCCCAGGATGAAGGCCATCGAGGTCATCAGGATGGGGCGCAAGCGTAGTCGGGCTGCGGTCAGCACGGCTTCGGCCAGCGTCTTGCCCGCGGCTTGTTCCTCCACCGCGAATTCCACGATCAGGATTGCGTTCTTCGCGGCCAGTCCCATCACCGTGACCAGGCCCAGCTTGAAGTAGATATCGTTCGGCATACCGGTCAGCTTGCAGAACACCAGCATGCCCAGCATGCCCAGCGGCACTACCAGCAACACCGCCAGCGGAATCGACCAGCTTTCGTACAGCGCCGACAGGCAGAGGAACACGACGACGATCGACAGCAGCAACAGCATCGTGGCCGAGTTACCCGCCAGCACCTCCTGGTAGGACTGGCCGGTCCAATCGGAGGCGTAGCCCGGCGGCAGGTCCTTGTTGATGATGCCTTCCATCACCTGCATGGCCTGGCCGGTGGAATAGCCCGGTGCCGAGTTGCCTACGATTTCCACCGCGGAATAACCGTTGTAACGCGGCAGCGACACCGCACCCATACCCCAGCTGGCCTTCACCACACTGGACAGCGGCACCATGTTGTACGGGCTGATCGCACCGTTGCTTACCGATGGATTGACCTGGGTGAGATAACCACTGGCATTGACAGCCGTCGCGGTGGCGGCGCCGGCCGTCGTGTTGTTGACGATCCCGCTCGGCGTATAGATGTGTTGCAGAGCATCCAGGTTCATGCGGTAGGGCGCATCAGCCTGCATGTACACACGCTTGATGCGGCCGCCGTAGTTGAACTGGTTGATGTAGTTCGGTGCCAGCAACAACTGCAACGCGTCGTACACGTCGGTAAGTGACAGACCCATCGACTGCGCCTGCACGCGGTCAACCGTCATCTGCAACTGCGGTGCGTCCGGCAACGAGTTGGGACGGATGCCGTAAAGCTCCGGGCTCTTGCCGGCCTTGCCGAGCAGGGTGCCCATCGCCTGCGCCAGTTCCTGGCGGGACTGGCCGGTGCGCGCCTGCAGGTACATGTCGACGCCGCCGAACTGGCTCAGGCCGCGAATGGTCGGCAGGTTGACCACGAAAATCTGCGCATCGGTGACGCTGTGCAAAATTCCGTTGGCCTGCGGGATCAACTCCATCGCGGTTTTGGAGCGTTTGTCCCAGTCCGTCAGCTTGATGAAGGACATGCCGACGTTTTCCGCGTTGCCCACAAAGCTGAAGCCTTCGGGCTGGAAGATGGCCGCGATGTCGCCGCCGATCGGACTGTGCATCAGCTTGTCGCGAACCTCGGCCATCACATGGTCGGTGCGTTGCAGCGTGGCACCCTGTGGCAGCGAAACGATGGCCAGCATGAAGCCCTGATCTTCGTCGGGCACGAAGCTGGTCGGCAAACGCGTGTACAGGAACCCGGCCAGCACAGTAACCAGCGCAAACGCCAGCATCCAGCGCGGCGCATGACGGATCGCACCGCCGACGTGGCCGTGATAGGTATGGGTAACCCAGTCGAAGGTCTTGTTGAACCAGCGGAAGACGACGTTCTTCTTCTGGTCATGCGTCGGCTTGAGCAAGCTCGCGCAGAGTGCCGGCGTAAACGACATCGCCAGGAACGCCGAGAAAGCCATCGAGATCGCGATGGTCAGCGCGAACTGCGCATACACGATACCGGTCGCGCCCGGCTGCAAGGCGGATGGCACGAACACCGCCGTCAGCACCACGGTGATCGCCACGATCGCGCCAGTGATCTGGCCCATGGCTTTGCGCGCGGCTGGGTGGGGATCGAGCTTTTCCTCACTCATGATGCGTTCGACGTTCTCGATCACCACGATCGCGTCGTCCACCACAATGCCGATCGCCAGCACCATGCCGAACAGCGTGAGCTGGTTGAGCGAGAAGTGCAGCACGTACAAACCGATGAAGGTGCCCAGCAAGGCCACCGGAATCACCAGGGTGGGAATGATCGTGGCCCGCAGGTTCTGCAGGAAGATCAGCATCACCAGGAACACCAGCACGATCGCCTCGAACAACGTGCGCACCACGTCGGTAATCGAGGCCACGATGAACGGGGTGGTGTCGTAAGGCACGTCCCATTCCACGCCGGGCGGCAGATCCTTAGCCAGGATCCCCATTTCCGACTTCACGGCCTTGGCCACGGCAAGTGCGTTGGCGCCAGGCAGCAGGAACAGGCCCAGGCCACCAGCCGGCTTTCCTTTATAGATAGCCGCCGAGCCATAGGTCTGCGGACCGAACGTGATACGCGCAACGTCGCTCAGGCGCACGACCGTGCCATCGCTTTGGGCAAGCAGGATGATGTCGCGGAACTGCTTCAGCGAGGAGAACAGCGTGTCGGCCGCGACCGTGGCGGTGAACTCCTGGCCGTTGGTCGACGGATCGGCGCCCAGCGAACCGGCGGCGAACTGCGCGTTCTGGGCGCTGACGGCGCTCAAAACCTGCGAGGCGGAAAGTCCGTAGCCCTGCAGTTTGTCCGGGTTGAGCCAGATGCGTACGGCGTATTCCGAGCCGAGCTCGAAGGTATTGCCGATACCGTTGACACGGGAAACCACCGGCTGAATCTGCGAAGCGACGATATCGGCGAGGCGAGGCGCATCGATCGACGGATTGTCCGAAGTCAGGCCGATGAACATCAGGATGTCGGGGCTGGCCTTGGCCACCACCACGCCCTGCTGGGTCACCGAGGCGGGCAGCAGCGGCTGGGCCAGGGTGATCTTGTTCTGCACCTGCACCTGGGCGATGTCCGGGTTGGTACCGGTCGCGAAGGTCAGAGTGATCGTGCTGTTGCCGTTGGAGTTGGACGACGAGCTGAAATACAGCAGGTTGTCGATGCCGGTCAGCTGCTGCTCGATCACCTGGGTGACTGTGGATTCCATCGTCGCGGCGCTGGCGCCGGGATAGTTGGCGCTCACAGTGACCTGTGGCGGAGCGATATCAGGATAGGAATCGATGCCAAGATTCAGCATCGCGATGACGCCGATCAGGGAGATCAGGATAGCGACCACCCAGGCGAAGATTGGGCGGTCGATAAAGAAACTAGGCATGAGACGGCTTCCTTACTGTTTGTTGCCGGCGGACTGACCAGCTGGCGCCTTGGCGTCAGAACCTGCCTGAGTCGTAGCGGACTGCGATGGCTGCCACGGCGTAGCTTTCGCGGGACCGCCTTCTTTCACGCCTTGCAGGCCGGTCACGATCACTTGGTCGCCCGCGCTGAGGCCGCTGGTGATGATCCAGTTGCCTTCATAGCTGTTGCTGGCGTTGACGTCCTTGCGCACGACCTTGTCACCCTGGCCGACGGTTAGCAGGTAAGCACCAACCGAGTCGCGCAGCAGGGCTTGCTGCGGGATCAGGTAGACATTGTTCAGCTGACCAAGGTTGACGGTGAGCGTAACGTACAGGCCCGGCAGCAGCTGATGCTTCGGGTTCGGCAACAGGGCGCGCAAATTGATCGAGCCGGTGTTCGAGTTCACCGACACGTCCGAGAAGTCCAGTGTGCCCAGCTGGCCGTATTTGCTGCCATCAGCCTGGACGATCTGCACGGTCGTCTTGTTCTGCTCGGTAAGCGCAACACTGCCCTTGCTCTGCTGCTGCTGCAAGGTCGACAGATCGGCGGCGCTGATGGTGAAGTTGACGTACAGCTGATCGATCTGCTGGACCGTGGTCAGCAAGGTGCCGCCGGAGCCCACGTCGCTGGTACCGTTACCCACGGTGGCGCCCACGGTGACCTGTTGCTGACCGGCGATGCCGTCGATCGGCGAGGTCACCTTGGTGTAGCTCAGATTGACCCGTGCACTGGCGACTGTCGCCTCATCGGCCTTGACCTTGGCAATGGCGCTGCGCATGACGGCTTCGTCATTGTCGACCTGCTGCTGTGACACATAGCCGTTGGGAACCAGCTTGTGATCGCGGTCGACGGTGACCTTGGCATTGACCAGGGTCGCCTGATCCTGCGCCAGGACGCTGAGCGCATTGTTGAGCTGGGCCTGATAGAACGCCGGGTCGATCTCGAACAGTAATTGACCCTGCTTGACCGCACTGCCTTCGGTATAGGTGCGCTTGAGCAGCACGCCAGAGACGCGGGCGGTGACGTTGGCGCTGTAATAAGCCGACAGGCGACCAGAGGTATCCCTGGTCAGCGGTGCGCTTTGCGAATGCGCCGAAATGACTCCCACCTGCGGCGGCGGCGGCTGCTGTTGCTCCGGCTTCTTGCCACAGGCAGACAGCGCCAGCAGACTCAAGCACAACACGGGTGTGCGCAGTAACGAGGACTTCATGGGAGCTCCAGAACTTGCTTGATCAAGGATGAAGGGCGTTGCCGGGATGCAGTGCAGCAAAATTCGCTGAATAGTTACTGCATCGCGGCGATGTGTCTTGTGTCATAGGTTGGTCCGCGCACAGGGCCCCGACCGCCCGGGCGTTCAATGTAATCCTTCGACTAGACCCCAGCTGCGAGACTATACCGACCAGTTTACATTTTATTGGCAGCGCGAATCCAGTCATTGACACGCATTACTGACATGTGACCCGCGCAAAGGCATCGAAGGCAAATCGCGCCGGCAGGCGCAGCCACGCAGATATCCCCCGTTGAGCGATGCAATAGTGGCGATTCGGAGGATGGCCCATGCGGGAAAGGGCGCCATTCAACGACGGACGGGCTAATTCGAGTGCAATCGGTGGCCGATACTTTTCGCTGTGCGATATATGCCTCGTGCTCTGTCAGCGCATTGGCCGCACCAGTGGGATGCCCACGGACGTGACGCGCCACTGAACCCGTGCGCGCGGGCATGGTGAAAGCAGGTCATCGCGGGTGGATTCGTCATGAAGCGCGGCGTATCCTTTGAAGGCTTTTTACCCCCCATTCTCACCTTGTCTCCACTGACAGTAGATGCCATGAATGTGACCCATGCGGCCAACGATCTCCCCCTTCCGTCCTTGGTGCTTGAAGAACTCAAAAAAAGTGGTTTGACCGCCCCGCGCCTGAGTGAGGCGCAAGTTTTTTGCCAGGCTTTCTTCGCGCGCATCGCTGCCAGCGACGCGGATCTACACACTACCGAGCAATGGACCGCGCTGATCGGTGGCCTGCTTCACTTCATGCAGCGTCGTCAGGCCGGCACCGCGCTGGTACGCGTGCTCAACCCCACCGACTCGCATGCGGGCCGCAGCCTGCTGCAGATCGTTACCGACGACATGCCGTTCCTGGTCGATACCGTCAGCATGATCGTATCGATGAAATTGCAGATCCACGCGGTGATCCATCCGATGCTCAAGGTGGCTCGCGACGCTTCCGGCGAGCTTCAGGGTATCGGTGACGACGCAGCGGCCTCGGCCAAGCCCGAGTCCGTCATGCATTTCGAGATCGACCGCGTAGCCGGGGAGGCCGAGCAGGCGCAATTGATCGCGCAGGTCGAAGCCGGCCTCGACGATGTGCGTGTTGCTGTGGGTGACTGGGCTGCCATGCGCGACCGTGCGCTGGCGATTGCCGACGATCTGCCGCAACGAAACCTGCCGCTGGACGCCGCTTCAGTGCGCGAGGCCAGCGAGTTCCTGCGCTGGATCGCCGATGACAACTTCACCTTCCTTGGCTATCGCGAATACGAAGTCGCCGAGACCGACGGCGAACGGGTGCTGCGTTCGATCGACGGTTCCGGCTTGGGCATTCTGCACAAGAACGAACGCTCGATCGCGCCGCGCTCACTGCGCACGCTGGCGGCCAGCGAATTGCCGCAGTCCGGCGCCACCGATGCGATCATCCTGACCAAGACCAATGCGCGCTCGCACGTGCATCGCGCCGGCTACATGGATTACATCGGCGTGCTGAAGTTCGACGCCAATGGCGTCGCGGTAGCCGAACAGCGCTTCCTCGGGCTGTTCTCAACCAATGCGTATATGGCGCGTCCACAGGACGTGCCGCTGGTACGGCACAAAGTCGAGGCCGTGCTGGTGCGTTCGGGCCTCAAGCGCGATTCGTATTCGGGCAAGTCGTTGCGCCACATCATGGAAACGCTGCCGCGCGAAGAGCTGCTGCAGGCCAGCGAGGACGAGTTGTTTACGACCTCGATGGGTATCCTCGAATTGCGCCAGCGCGCCCGTACCCGTTTGTTCGTGCGTCGTGACCGCTATGGTCGTTTCTTTACATGCATGGTGTTTGTGCCGCGGGACCGCTTCAACACGTCGGTGCGAGAGCGCATAGAAACCCTGCTGGGCAAAGCGCTACATGCCGAGCAAAGCGACTCATCCGTGCAGATGGGCGAGGCTGCGCTGGCCCGGTTGACCATCGTTGTGCGCCCCAAGATCGATGACCAGCCCATATATGACCTGGCTGCGCTGGAGCAGGGCGTCGCCGGCATCGTGCGCAACTGGCACGACGAAGTGCGTGATGTGCTGGTGCGTTCGCGCGGTGATCACGAAGGCGTCGTGCTGGCGAATCGCTATGCCAAATCGCTGCCGGCTGGTTACGTCGAAGACGTGAGTCCAGCGGTTGCGGCGGAAGATATTCATCAATTGTCGTTGCTGCAGGGCGACAATGCGTTGCGGATGTCGTTCTACCATCCGCCCAAGGCACCGGAAACGCTGCGTTTCAAGGTCTACCGCAGCGGTGGCGACATTGCTTTGTCCGAGGTGCTGCCGCAGCTCGAAAACCTTGGCCTGCGCGTGCTTACCGAACACGTCTACGAGATCCCCGGTGACGCGTCCGCGCAGTCGATCCAGGATTTCGAAGTGCAGCCGGTGGGCAAGCTCACTTTCAGTGTGGAGCAGGTCGGCGCGCTGTTCGAGGATGCGTTCGAGCAGATCTGGCGCGGTAACGCTGAGAACGATGGCTTCAACCGACTCGTGCTCGGCGCCAAGCTGAGCTGGCGACAGGTCGCGATGCTGCGCGGCTATTGCAAGTATCAGTTGCAGGCTGGCGTGGCGTTCTCGCAGGCTTACATGGAAAACACGCTCAATCGTTATCCGGCGATTGCCGGCTTGCTGGTGGAACTGTTTCTTGCGAAGTTCGATCCACGCCGCGAAGCACTGTCCGCCGACGAGCTGAAGACCGCCGGCGCGACGTTGGTTGCCGAGATGCAGGCGCTGATTCCGCAGGATGTGCAGAGCGCGCATCCGGCACTGATCGACGGTTTGAGTGCGGCGCTGGCGTTGCCGCGTGCCGAACAGATCCAGACCGTGGAAGAAGCGATCGGCGTGTTGCTGGAGAACGTCGACAGCCTCGATGAAGATCGCATCCTGCGTAGCTTCGTCAAAGTCATTCGCGCGACGCTGCGTACCAGCTTCTTCCAGTTGTGGGACGGCGTACCGCGCGACTACATCAGCTACAAACTCGACTCGCACAAAGTGCCTGACCTGCCCAAACCGGTGCCGTATCGCGAAATCTGGGTGTGTGCTCCACGCGTCGAAGGGATCCATCTGCGTTTCGGCGCGGTGGCGCGCGGCGGCCTGCGCTGGTCCGACCGCCGCGAAGATTTCCGTACCGAAGTGCTGGGCCTGGTGAAGGCTCAGATGGTCAAGAACACCGTGATCGTGCCGGTCGGTTCGAAGGGTGGCTTCTTCGTCAAGAAAGCACCGGTGGGTGGCGACCGCGACGTGCAGCTGGCCGAGGGTATCGCCTGCTATCGCCTGTTCATCAATGGCCTGCTCGACATCACCGACAACCTGATCGAGGGCAAGGTGGTGAACCCGCACGATGTCGTGCGTCACGATGCAGATGACCCGTACCTGGTGGTCGCTGCCGACAAGGGCACCGCCACGTTCTCCGATATCGCGAACGCGATTTCGATCGAGCACAACTACTGGCTCGGTGACGCGTTCGCCTCCGGCGGCTCCAACGGTTACGACCACAAGGGCATGGGCATTACCGCCAAGGGCGCGTGGGAGTCGGTCAAGCGCCACTTCCGTTCGCTCAATCGCGATTGCCAGACGCAGGACTTTACCTGCGTCGGTATTGGCGACATGTCCGGTGACGTGTTCGGTAACGGCATGTTGCTGTCCGAACACACGCGTCTGCTGGCGGCGTTCGATCATCGACACATCTTCCTTGACCCGAACCCGGATACGGCGCGTTCGTTCGCCGAGCGCGCGCGCATGTTCAAGCTGCCGCGTTCCAGCTGGGAGGATTACGACAAGTCGCTGATCTCCGCTGGTGGCGGCATCTGGCCGCGCGGCGCGAAGTCGATCCCGGTCTCGCCGGAAGTCCGCGCGATACTCGGCCTAAAACCTGACGTGACGCAGCTGGCGCCAAGCGATCTGCTCAGCGCGATCCTCAAGGCACCGGTGGATCTGCTGTGGAACGGCGGTATCGGCACCTACGTGAAGGCTTCCAGCGAAACGCAGGCCGATGTGGGCGATCGCGCGAACAATGCGCTGCGCGTCAACGGTGTCGAACTGCGCTGCAAGATCGTCGGCGAAGGCGGCAATCTCGGCTTGACCCAGAAGGGTCGTATCGAAGCGGCGCAGCACGGCGTGCTGCTCAACACCGACTTCATCGACAACTCTGCCGGCGTGGATACCTCCGATCACGAGGTGAACATCAAGATCCTGCTGAACGATGCAGTGCAGCGTGGCGAGTTGACCGAAGAGGCGCGCAACGTGCAGCTGGCGTCGATGACCGACGAAGTCGGCCAGCTGGTGCTGTGGGACAACTACCGGCAGAACCAGGCGATCACCCTGATGGAGCATCAGTCGGTGACCCGCCTCGGCTCGATGGCACACTTCATCCGCACGCTGGAAGCAGAAGGCACGCTGGATCGCCAGGTGGAAAACCTGCCGACCGAGGCCGAGCTGACCGAGCGCAAGAGTCGCGGCCTGGGCCTTACCCGCCCCGAGCTGTCGGTACTGCTGTCCTACGACAAGATCCGCCTGTACCAGCAGTTGCTCGATTCTGACGTGCCGGAAGATCCGTACCTGTCGCGCGAGCTGGTGCGTTACTTCCCCGAGCCCCTGCATGAAAAATATGCGGCACACATGCAGCGCCATCGCCTGAAGCGGGAGATCATCGCCACCGCGGTGACCAACTCGACGATCAACCGCATGGGCGCCACCTTCATGATGCGCATGCAGGAAGACACCGGCCAACGGCCGGCGGCGATCGCCAAGGCGTACACGGCGGCGCGCGAGATTCTCGACGCGCGCGAGCTGTGGGCCGAGATCGAAGCACTCGACAGCAAGGTCGCCGAAGACACCCAGATCGACGCGATCAAGCAGATCTGGTCGTTGCTGCGGCATCTGACGCGCTGGTTGCTCAACCGTCCGGGTGGCACGCTGGATATCGCCGCCAACGTGGAGCGTTACCAGACCGGCGTATCGGCTTTACGCAAGGCTCTGCCGGAAGTGCTGACGCCCACCGGCAAGGGTGATTTCTCCTGCAGCCAGGAGAAATGGGAAGGCCTGGGTTTGCCTGCCGAGCTGGGTTTGCGGCTGGCCCGCATGCCCGAGTTGCGCGCGGCGCTGGACATGGTCGAGGTGGCTCAGCAGAGCGGCCAGCCGATGCAGAAGGTTGCCAACGTATTCTACGAACTGGGCGAAGCGCTCGATCTGGAATGGTTGCGCGGTCAGATCGAAGCACTGCCGGTCGAAGGCCATTGGCACGCGCAAGCTCGCGGCTCGCTGCTCGACGAACTGAATCACCAGCACCGTGCCCTGGCGCTACAGGTGCTGACGATGGCGAGCGACCGCAAAGACGTTTCGCCGGTACAGGCGTGGCTGCAACGCGACGATGCCACGCTGCAGTACACCCGCAGCATGCTGGCGGAAATCCTCACCCAGAACGCGGACTACCCGATCGCCTCGGTCGCCGTGCGCCGGCTGGCTCAACTCGCGCAGGTGCCGGTGGGCTGAGCGTCGATCTCCGCCGCGATCTGCTCCTCCCCCTGCTTGCAGGGGGAGGTTGGGAGGGGGTTAGCTCTTGATCTGCTCCAAGCAGCTCAAACGACGCTACGCTCAGGATTCCCGTCTCCCGCAAGCCAGTCCCTTCAAGGCCGTGTTGGGCGTCGCCCGCCACAGGCAAGCATATTGCGCGCTGCTGTCGTAATCTCGCCTGCAACGCCATCTAGAGTACGCCTGCATGCGCTTCGCCTTCGTCGCCAGCGATACCCCGGTCGCCCAGCAGGCGCGACGCAAATTGATCGATCGGTACGGCGATGTGAAACCTGAGCAGGCCGAGCTGGTGGTGGCGCTTGGCGGCGACGGTTTCATGCTGCGTACCTTGCACACGTATCGCGCGCTGGAGGTGCCGGTATACGGCATGAAGCTGGGTCGAGTCGGCTTCCTGATGAACAAGCACCGGGTCGACGAACTGCCGGAGCGAATCGAACGAGCCCATCTTGCCTCGTTGTTTCCCCTGCAGATGGAGGTGACCGATGCGGCGGGTAAGGAACACACGGCACTGGCCTTCAATGAGGTCTCTCTGTTGCGGCAGAGCAATCAGGCGGCGCACCTGGAAGTGCAGCTCAACGGCGAAGTGAAACTGGTGTCGCTGGTTTGCGACGGCATCATGGTTTCCACGCCAGCCGGCTCCACGGCTTATAACTTGTCGGCGCACGGGCCGATCTTGCCGCTGGATGCGAACGTACTCGCGCTTACGCCGATCAGCCCGTTTCGGCCACGTCGCTGGCGTGGAGCGATCCTGCCGCATCGCACCGAGGTGATCCTGCGCATACTCGATCCCGCCAAGCGCCCGGTCAGTGCCACCGCTGATTTCCATGAAGTGCGCGACGTGCGCACGGTGTCGATCCGCCAATCCGGCGGGCAGGGCGTAAGGTTGCTGTTTGATCCGGAACACAATCTGGAACAACGCATTCTGGACGAGCAGTTCGCGGCTGAGTAGCAAGACGGAGCTCCGTATTCATCCCGAAACCCGTTCGCCCTGAATGTAGGCCCGCCGGCCGAAATCGAAGGGTGCTACGCGAATGCCCTTCGACTTCGCTGAGTTAAGCTCAGGGCGAACGGTTGGAATGAGGGTGAACGGACGCGATATGGTTGAAGGGAGGGAACCTGCACCAACAGCTGAAAATTTCCTGCCGCGTGCCGAAACCCGACGCCAGTCACGCCGCCTTTTGTTAGATTCGACACCACGACCTTCAAACTGAGCGTTCATGATCCGCCCGTCTACCGACATCCATGACCCCGTCGCCGCCAGCGACAACCGCCTGGTGGTGGCGATCTCTTCGCGCGCGCTGTTCGACCTGGGCGATAGTCATGCGCTGTTCGAGCGCGATGGGCTGGATGCGTATCGAAGCTTTCAGATCGATCATGAGAACGAAATCCTCAAGCCCGGCGTCGCGTTCCCGTTGGTGCAGAAGCTGCTGGGTCTCAACAAGCTGGCTGGTGACGTGCCCCCGGTCGAGGTGATCCTGCTTTCGCGCAACTCCGGCGACACCGGCCTGCGCATTTTCAACGCGATCCAGCACTACGGGCTGGAAATCAGTCGCGCCGCGTTCACCAGCGGCGCGCCTACTTCCGATTACATCGCACCGTTCAAGGCTGATCTGTTCCTGTCCGCCAATGCCGAGGACGTCGGCCGTGCGCTCGCCGCCGGCGTCGCCGCTGCCACCATCCTGCCGAGCACTGCACCGGCGCGTGCCAGCGAACAACTGCGCATCGCCTTCGACGGCGACGCGGTGATCTTCGGCGACGAGGGCGAGCGCGTGTCGCGCGAAGAAGGCCTTGAAGCATTCCACCGCAGCGAACACGAACATGCTGCCGAGCCGCTATCAGTTGGCCCTTTCCGTGGCTTCCTCACGGCGCTGCATCGGCTGCAGACGGCGTTTCCCGCCGAAGATTCGCCGATCCGCACGGCGCTGGTCACTGCTCGCTCCGCGCCCGCACACAAACGCGTCATTCTCACCTTGCGTCGTTGGGGTGTGCGCATCGACGAAGCACTGTTTCTGGGTGGCCGCGACAAGGGCCCGTTCCTGGATGCCTTCGGCGCCGACATTTTCTTCGACGATTCACCAGCGAACGTGGAGTCCGCGCGCAAACACGTGGCAACAGGACACGTACCGCACGGGGTGAGCAACCGCTGATCGACGGTTCCGTACCAGTGGGCTGACTAGCCGTCGGCAACATCCTCCAGGAACGTCGCCGAGGGCACGAAGAACAGCGTGCCGGTGACCGCTTTGCTGTAATCGAGCAGACGATCGTAGTTGCCTGGTGGGCGGCCGACGAACATGTTTTGCAGCATTTGTTCGATGCGTTGCGGGGATCGCGCATAGCCGATGAAGTAAGTGCCGAACTCGCCTTTGCCGACATCACCAAACGGCATGTTGTCGCGCACGATGTCGAGCTCCTCGCCGTTTTCCACGATCGTGGTCAGCGCGTTGTGCGCGTAGCTCGGCTTGGTGGCATCGTCCAGCTCGATGTCTGAAAGCTTGGTCCTGCCGATGATTTTTTCCTGCTGCTCCACGGGAACGGTGTTCCAGCGCTGCAGATCATGCAGATACTTCTGCACCATCACGTAGCTGCCACCGTTGAAGGAAGGATCTTCATCGCCAATGATCGCCGCGTCGATGGCCGCTTGATCCACCGGATTTTCGGTGCCGTCGACGAACCCGATCAGGTCGCGATCATCGAAGTAATTGAAACCGTGCACTTCATCGACGGTGGCCACGGCATCGCCAAGGCGAGACATGATCTGGGTAGCGAGTTCGAAACACAGGTCCGTGCGCTTGGCACGAATATGAAAGAGGATGTCGCCTGGCGTGGAAACCGCATGGTGCTGGCCGACGATTTCCTGAAATGTGTGCAAGTGCATGGGTCGCGGCTGTCCGAACAAGCGGTCCCATGCATCCGAACCGAAACCCATCACGCACGAGAGGTGCCCGTGGGGAGCGCGGAAACCCACAGCGCGCAGTAATCCGGCCAAGTCACCACAAACCGCCCGCACTGTCCCACGATGCTGAATTTCTGGCTTCAACGTAAGGACGAGGAAAATGGCGGCGCGCGTAAGCTTCGCTACAACAGGTTGTGGAATAGCGGACACGTCGCGCCCCTCGTGGTTGGTTTGGGTAGTTTAGTCACTGCGTTGCCCGTTGTTTAAACCAACCGCGCGCGTCGCCACCATGGCGTGACTTTTTCCTCTCGCACCAGCGTGAAGAGCCCGGCGCCAAGGATGATGGCAATGCCGACGAGCATTGGCCAGTCGAGCCGGTCGTGAAACAGCACGTAGCCGAACAGCACGGCCCAAAGCATCTGGCTGTATTGAGTGGGGGCGACATGGTTCGCCGGGGCTCTCTGAGTGGCCAGCATCAGCAATACGGAGGCCAGCGCCGCGAGCAGGCCGTAACCCATCAGCAGCATCCATTGGTGCAGGGACGGCCATACGAACTGCGCCAGCATCAGCACGCCGGTGACCACGAGCGAGCCGATCATGCCGGCGCCGTACAGCGTGATGCGTTTCTCGTGGGGGCCGGCCACGCGCAGCGCGATCATCGAAACGGCGCCCGCCAGTGCGCAGATGGTTGCCGCCAGGTGACCCACGCCAAGCGCGCGAAAGCCCGGCCGCAATACCACCAGCACACCCATGAAGCCGGCGACCACGGCCGACCAGCGTCGCCAGCCGACATGTTCCTTGAGCAGGACCACCGACAGGATCGTCACGAAAATCGGCAGCAGGAAGATCAGCGCAAAGGCTTCCGCCATCGGCAACGCGGTAAAGGCGATGACCGCGGAAGTACTGCCGATCGCGCCGGCAGCGGCACGTACCAGCCAGAGGCCCGGCCGCTGTGCGATTACTACGTCACGCCAACGGGCGTTCCCGTGCCGGATGAACGGCAGCGCGGTCAGGCCCAGCAGGGCGCCGAAAAACACCGCTTCGTAGGCCGGCAGCGAACCGCGCAACAGCTTCACGAACGCGTCGCTGCAGGCATAGGCCGCGAACGCCATAAAGCCGAGCAGCACTCCTTTGAACATGTGGTTTCCGGGTTTGATTAAGGCTGCGGCAGCGGTCGTAGGTTGGGGTGAGCGCAGCGATGCCCAACCATGCGGCCAGACCGGTGTTGGGCATCGCTGCGCTCACCCCAACCTAAGGGGCTTCCAGGGCATGGCCGCGCTACAATAGCGGTTTTTACGCCTTTGTCCCGGAGCTTCCATGGCCGTCAGTCTCAATCCGCTTGATCTCTATGATGTCCGCTCACTGCTCACCGATGAGGAGCGCATGGTGCAGGACACCGTGGCTCGCTTTGTCGACGAACGCGTGCTGCCGATCATCGGCGATTGTTTCGACCAGGCGCGTTTTCCGAAGGAGCTGATTCCCGAGATCGCCAGTCTCGGCCTGCTCGGCGCGACGATTCCCGAAGAGTACGGTGGCGCCGGCATGAATGCGGTGAGCTACGGCCTGATCTGCCAGGAACTGGAACGCGGCGATTCGGGCCTGCGCAGTTTCGCCTCGGTACAAAGCTCGCTGTGCATGTACCCGATCTATGCCTATGGCAGCGAGGAACAGAAGCACGCCTACCTTCCGAAGATGGCGGCTGGCGAGGTCATCGGCTGCTTCGGTCTGACCGAACCGCATGGCGGCTCCGATCCGGCCAACATGAAGACCCACGCGAAGAAGGACGGGGGCGACTGGGTGATCAACGGCGCCAAAATGTGGATTACCAACGGCAACCTGGCGCACATCGCCATCGTCTGGGCGCAGACCGAGGACGGCATCCAGGGCTTTATCGTGCCGACCGACACGGCCGGCTTCAAGGCGCAGGAAATCCACAAGAAGATGAGCCTGCGCGCATCGGTCACTTCGGCCTTGTTCTTCGACGGCGTGCGCGTACCCGATAGTGCGCGACTGCCGAACGTAAAGGGCCTGAAGGGCCCGCTGGGCTGTCTGACCCAGGCACGCTATGGCATCACCTGGGGCCCGATCGGCGCGGCCCAGGCGTGCTTGAAGGAAGTGCTGGACTACACCAAAGAGCGCATCCTGTTCGACCGCCCGCTGGCCGCCAATCAGGCGGTGCAGTTGAAGCTGGCCGACATGGGCCGCCGCCTCACCCTGGCGCAGATGCTGTGTCTGCAATTGGGCCGCCTGAAGGACGCTGGCAAGATGCAGCCGACGCAGGTGTCGCTTGCGAAGTGGAACAACTGCCGTATGGCGATCGACATCGCTCGCGAATGCCGCGACATCCTCGGCGGCGCCGGCATCACCACCGAGCACGGCGCGATCCGTCATGCGTTGAACCTGGAGTCGGTGATTACCTATGAAGGCACCGAGACCGTGCATCAGCTGGTGGTCGGCCGTGAGTTGACTGGTATCAACGCTTTCTGATGTTTCCCTTCTCTCTTCGGGAGAAGGTGCCCGAAGGGCGGATGAGGGTCCGGCAGCGCGTGGAACTTCAGCGCCGGGCTGAACCCTCACCCCAGTCCTCTCCCGATGGGAGAGGGGGCAAAAAGGAGCCAAGCCATGCAGATTCCCGATATCCGCATCGAAACCGATCGTCTGATTCTTCGACCAACCCGGGCGGAGGATTTCGATGCCTATGCGGCCAATATGGCTGACGCCGAGGCGGCGTTCTTCATCGGCGGCCAGCAATCGCGCGGAGCCGCGTGGCGAGGCTTTCTGACCATGGCGGGCGCCTGGTCGATTCAGGGTTTCGCGATGTTTTCGGTGATCGAAAAATCCAGCGGTCAGTGGATTGGCCGACTCGGGCCGTGGCACCCGGCTGAGTGGCCCGGGACCGAAGTAGGTTGGGGCCTTGCGCGAGCGGCATGGGGCAAGGGCTATGCGTACGAAGGTTGTGTCGCAGCCGCCGACTGGGCGTTCGATCATCTTGGCTGGTCCGAGATGATCCACTCGATCCACCCCGACAACCACGCCTCGCAAGCCCTCGCGAAACGCCTGGGTTCGACCTGCCGTGGCCCCGGGAAGCTGCCGGCGCCCTACGAGAATTCGCCTACGGAAATCTGGGGCCAGACGCGCGATCAATGGCGCGCACGGCTACGCTGACGTCGTATACCTCCTCTCCTCTCTGGGAAAGGATTGAGGTGAGGGGGCGGGTGCTCGCGGGGAATTTGACCGAAACCCGCTCTGATGCAGCCTCACCGCAAGATTGTCCGCTTGCTCCAGCCCTCTCCCCAAAGCGGATAGGGGGCCATTCAGGCTGAACCGCACCGCGCGTCGTACTGGCGCATATCTTGCCGCACGTCCGATAATCCACTGTTTGCCGCGCCTATAGCGGCAGTAGCCGAAGAGACACGTTGCCATCATGACCGTCACCCCGTATTCCCTCTCGGCTCGCCACAAGGGCTTCAATCGTGCTGAGATCGTCGATCAGAACTTCACCGAGTTCGTGCAGCTATGGCAGGGCGATGTGCATGTCGCGCCGCGCGACGAGCAGCCGGTGTTGCCGGGCAGCGCACTGGATGCACGCGGTTTTCGCGAGTTGCTGGAGTCGCAGCTGATTTCGCGCCACCTCGACTTGATGGCGCGCGTGCTGCGCGTGCAGAACAAAGTGTTCTACACGATCGGTTCCAGCGGTCACGAAGGTAACGCGATGGTGGCACGGCTGACCCGGCACACCGATCCGGCGTTCCTGCATTATCGCTCTGGCGGTTTCATGGCCGAGCGCTTTCGCAAGTTGCCGGGGATGGATCCGATCACCGATTCCGCACTGTCTTTCGCCGCCAGCAAGGACGACCCTGCTTCTGGTGGCCGTCACAAGGTGTGGGGCAGCAAGCCGTTATGGGTGTTGCCGCAGACGTCCACGATCGCTTCGCATCTACCCAAGGCCCTGGGCACGGCAGTGGCGATCGAGCAGGCGCGGCGGATCGGTCATACACTGCCGATTCCGGATGACAGCATCACGGTCTGCTCGTTCGGTGATGCCTCCAGCAACCATGCCACGGCGCAGACCGCGTTCAACGCGGCGGCATGGACGGCGTATCAGAAACTGCCCGCGCCGGTGCTCTTCGTGTGCGAAGACAACGGCATCGGCATTTCGGTGAAGACGCCGACTGATTGGGTCGCGAGTAATTTCCAGCAGCGCTCCAACCTCGATTATTTTTTCGCCGACGGACTTGATCTGGCCGAAGGCTACGCGCAAGTTCAACGCGCGGTGGAGCACTGCCGCAAGACGCGCAGGCCGACCTTCCTGCATTTGAAAACGACACGAGTGATGGGTCACGCCGGCACCGATTTCGAGATCGAGTGGCGCAGCGTCGAGGAACTGTTCGCGGTGGAGGCGTCCGATCCGCTGCTGCGGTCGGCGGCCATTGCGTTGGAGTCAGGGTTGTACAGCAAGGACGCGTTGCTGGATCTCTACGAGATCACGCGCAAACGCTGTTTCGCGGCCGCCGAAGACGCCGATGCGCGCCCGCGGCTGACCTCGCTGGCCGACGTCATGAAGCCGCTCGCGCCATACACGCCGGCGGCAGTGAAGGCCGAGGCTACGCGTACCGACTACGCTGAAAAGCGCCTCGTGGTATTCGGCGGCGAGGCGAAGTTGCCGGAAAATCTGCCTCCACGGCATTTGGCCATCCAGATCAATCAGGCGCTGCACGATCTGCTGGCGAAGTATCCGCAAGCGCTGCTGTTCGGCGAGGACGTGGCGCAGAAGGGCGGCGTGTATACCGTCACCAAGGGCCTCAACAAGGTCTTCAAGGGCAGCCGCGTGTTCAATACGCTGCTGGACGAGACGATGATCCTCGGGCTCGCCCAGGGTTACGCGAACATGGGCATGCTGCCGCTGCCGGAGATCCAGTACCTGGCGTATTTTCACAACGCCTGTGATCAGATTCGCGGTGAAGCAGCGTCGCTGCAGTTCTTCTCCAATGATCAGTACCGAAACCCGATGGTGATGCGCGTCGCATCACTGGGTTACCAGAAGGGCTTCGGCGGCCATTTCCACAACGACAACTCGATCACCGCGCTACGCGATATCCCGGGCTTGGTCGTCGGTTGCGCAAGCCGCGGTGACGACGCGGCGACGATGCTGCGCACGATGATGGCGCTGGCGAAAGTGGACGGTCGCGTGTGCGCGTTCCTGGAGCCCATTGCGTTGTACATGACCAAGGATCTGTACGAGGCCGGCGACGGCCAGTGGCAGTTCGACTATCCAGCGCTGGACCAGGCCATGACGCTGGGCGAGGGTCGCGTCTACAACGAAAGTGCCAATGACCTGGTGGTGTTCACCTTCGGCAACGGCGTGCCGATGGCTTTGCGTGCTGCCAGGCAGATCCAGGCGCAGCAGGGCTGGCAAGTTCGTGTGGTCGATCTGCGCTGGCTGGCACCGCTCAACAACGCCTTCATCGCTGCGCAGGCGAAGACGGCCAAACGCATCCTGGTGCTGGACGAGGGCCGCAAGAGCGCCGGTGTGGGTGAGGGTGTCATCACCGCCATTGTCGAGGGTGGCTGTGGCGCCACGCCGATGCAGCGCGTGGTAGGCGCCGATACGTTCACGCCGCTGGCTGGTGCCGCCTTGCTGGTGTTGCCAGGTGAGGCCGAGGTGGTTGCAGCAGCGCGGGAATTGGCTGCGCGCTGAGGCTTTCATCTGCAAAGCGCGACCCCATCTCAACCCTCCCCTGCAAGCAGGGAAGGGAGCAAAAAACGTGATCTCCTCGCTTTCGGTGCTTCGGGTGCTTTGGCTATTGAGGCTACGCAGGCCTTAGCTGTGCTCCTCCCCCTGCTTGCAGGGGGAGGTTGGGAGGGGGTGTTTTTGATCTTCGCTTGGGCAAAGAGCGCCCCCCAACCCTCTCCTGCGAGCAGGGAAGGGAGCACGAAGGCATGGTCGTTCACTCCACTACGCGCTGCGTACTCAAGCCGTTGGGCTCTGCCGAAAAAAGTCGTCCTGCAAAGCCGTTCGTGCTGAGCGTAGTGCCGAAGGCACGAAGTCGAAGCTTCGCGGCGAGGCTGAGGCCCCTTCGACTTCGCCGCGAAGTGGCTACGCTCAGGGCGAACGGTGGGTGGCAACGGTAGATGGCGAATAGTGGGTGGTGGATGATGGGTGGCAGACGGTGGGTAAGAAGTGGTGGGTGTTGACCGATGGATGGCGACCGACCCAACGGAGTCAAGAAACAGCACCGCTTTCCTCAGCTGTCCTTGCGACGTTTTTCCACAACGTGCATGCGTGGCGGGCTCGGCATCATTGAAACGGTGGCAGCTTCATACATCACCACCTGGTTGCGTCCATTGAGCTTCGCGCTATACATGGCTTGATCAGCGCGTTCTACCAGCGACTCCACGGTGTCGCCTTCCTTATGCATGGCAACGCCGATGCTGATACTGAGTAGTAGCGATTCGTCGTTCACCGAAATTTCCAGCCGGTGTACGCGTCGGCACAAGCGGGTCGCGACCTGCACGGCTTGATCCGCCGCGGTGCCGTCCAGCAGTGCCACGAACTCCTCGCCACCGTAACGGCACAGCAGGTCGCTGGGTCGCAGTTCATTCGCCAGCGCTTTGGCCACTGCAACCAGCGCGCGGTCGCCGGAGTTATGGCCCTGGCGATCGTTCAACAGCTTGAAATGGTCGAGATCGAAAAACAGTAATGCGATGGGCCGCGGCTGACCTTCAGCCAATACCGCACTGGCGCGCTCGCTCCATGCGCGGCGATTGAGCACGTTGGTGAGTGCATCGTGGTCGGCCAGCAGCCGTACGATATCGCGGTCATGGCGCAGCTTGAGCGCGCGATCGGCCAGGCCAAGCGACAACATAAGCGCCTGGAATGCGCCGCCGGCAAGAGCGGCATCGTTGAGCCAGTCCAAATCCCGCAGTGCGCCGTCGGTCTGTGCGCTGGTCATCGCGGTAAGCACCAGTAACGGTGTCCAGCCGGCCAGGAAAAAACCTGCCTGGCGCGAGCCGCGCGCTGCAGTGACGATCGCAGCCATCAACAGCAGTGTCGCGCCAATCATCAGCAGCGGGTTGAGCAGCATCTGCGCTGCTTCGATCAACAGCGTGATGTGGCTGCCACGCATCAGCACCAGTCCGACCATGCCGACGGCAAGCGCCATGATCGGCACCCGCAACAGTGGCGCATAGCGTTGCAACTCGCAGAACCGCATCATGAACAGTGAGGCAAACACCACGGACAGCGAAACCGCCGTCGCGGCGCTCATCGAGGCGATGTCCGACAACCACTGCCACTCCAGAGGATGAAACAGGAAGCCGGTCTGGAGACCCTGGATCAGGGTGTAGCAAAAAATGTAACCGGCATACCAGGCATAGGTGGCATCGAGCAGCATCGCGGCGAAGCATAGTGCCATCAGCACCATGGCCAGCATTACCGCGAAACAGGCGCTCGCGAATGTCAGCCACTGCGCATCCTGCTTGAGGTAATCGCCCCAGGACTGCAATTGAAACCGTACCGGTGCGCTGATCGTCGTCGACGGTTCGAACTTGAGCAGCATGGGCGCAGATGCCCGTTGGATGGCTGGAACCCGCCACGCCAGCCGGCCATGACCGTTGATCGCTGCGTTGAAATCGTCCAGCGCCAATGGCTGGTTTCCCTCCGGGCCGTAAACGGTGACCGTACCCCGCGGCGGCGGGTAAATCGTCAACACGCGCTCGTCCTGGTCCCAGGGCGGCTGCGGGGTCACCACGACCCAGCTGCCAAGGGCTTGGCGCGGAAAGCGCTGCAGTATGGAAGGGTCAAAGCTTTTCAGCTGACCGGCGTGGTACTCGTCCAGCACGATCTGCGGCGTGTCATTGGCGCGAACTTCACGCCAGGCGCCATTGAGCGGAGAAATAGACGCGTGAGCAGCGCCTAGCCACAGTAGGCAAAACACAAAACCACACCATGGCCGCCAATGGCGTCCTGATGTCGGTACTGTGACCTGCCTCCTCATCTGCCTTCCCCCGATTTGCCAAACTCTTCAGAAGTGCACCCTAAAAGGGGCATGTTTCCGGCCGTCGAATGGCGCTCACAACAAGAACGATCCGGGCTTGCTGATAGTCTCGTCGATCAGACGTGCCCGTTATGCATTCGTGGCTGTTCTGTTTCCGGTTCCGGGCTCGCTTGATCTCCTGTCTGATGGTGCCTGCAATCGCAACGCCCATTATGGAACGAATGAGCGCCAGAACGAGCAGCTCCGACGTAGCATCGTTAACCAAGCACGACCCATGCCAGTGCCGAAAGCCCTCGTTCGGGCAAAGGTACCCGCCATCACATGGGCTTACGGGGGCGCACAGCAGAATCCAGGGCCTTAAATTCCGAATAGCCGATGCGGTACAACCTGGACGCGGGGTGTCACCTTATGAGCAAGGTCGCAGTAGCCGTATTCGTGGGCAGCTTACGCAAGGACTCCTTCAACCGGCGGCTGGCGCTCGCGGTCGAGCGGCTCGCGCCCGAAGGTTTCAGCTTCGAACATGTGCCGATCGGAGACCTGCCGCTGTACAACCAGGATTTCGACAGCCACTACCCGCCGCAAGCGCAGCGGCTGAAACAACAGGTCGAGGCTGCCAAAGCGCTGCTGTTCGTCACCGCCGAGTACAACCGTTCCATCCCGGGCGTGCTCAAGAACGCATTGGACATAGCTTCGCGTCCCTGGGGCAAGAACTCGTTTGCCGGCAAGCCGGGCGCGGTGATTGGCGCATCCATCGGTGTCACCGGTAGCGCGCTGGCACAGCAGCACCTGCGTAACGTGCTGGCTTACCTTGACGTGCCGACACTGGCGCAGCCCGAAGTGTTCGTCCAGTTCAAGGACGGTTCGCCGATCGATGCCGACGGCACGATCGATAACGAAGATACGCGGAAATTCCTGCAGGGCTTCGTCGATCGCTATGCGAACTGGGTGGGTGCCCATCTGAATTGATGGGCGCTTTGGTCAACCGAAGCGCGGGAGTGAGGGTGTTTCTACAGATGCGCTTTCATCCAGCCCACCCAGCGTCGATAGACGTCGGTGCTGCGTACGATGTCACTCGGAAAATGCGTGTCGGCCGGATAGGCGTAGAACTCCACGGTGACACCGTTGTCGCGCAGCGCGTGGTACCACTCGTAGCTGTTTACCAGCGGCACGTTGGGATCGCCCACGTCGCCCATGATGAGCGTCGGCGCAGTGACGTTGTGCGCATAGGTGATCGGGGATTGCTCGCGCCAGATCTGCTGGTACTTCGCGTCCCAGGGCGAACCACCAAAGTAATACGTATCGCCCTGCTGGTAATAGGACACGGTGTAGTCCATCACCCAGTCGGTGAGTGCCGCGCCGGATACGGCCGCTTTCCATATCGGGTAATGCCCGGTGAGCCAGGTCGTCATATAGCCGCCGTAAGACCAGCCAGTGACGCCGATGTGGTCGGGGTCCACGATGCCGAGTTTCTGTACCGCCGCCACGCCGGCCATCACGTCATTGCCCGGGCCCACGCCGGTGTCACGAAAGATCGCGTGCTGATACGCATCGCCCATGCCAGTGCTGCCACGGTAGTTCGGCTGAAACACCAGGTAGCCGGCAGCGGACAGCAGCTGCGGCAACGGTGCGAAATGGACGGTCGAGGTCGCTTCCGGACCACCATGGATGACCAGGACAAGGGGGTATTTCTGGCCGCTGCGGTAATTCGTCGGGTAGGTCAGGACACCGTCCTCTGGAAAGCCATTCGGTCCCTGCCATTGGACCGACTCGGTACGGCCCAGCGCGAGTGCGTCCACAAACGCGTTCACGTCGGTCAGTCGTCGCGGCTTGGCGTTGACTGAATCCATCACGTACAACTCGTTCGGATGTGTCTTGGTGCTGCCGATGAAAGTCACCGCGCCGGTCTTCGAAACGCTCAGCTCCGGGTTCGCTTCCACGTCACCAAGATCGAGCAATTTCGCTGCACCTGTCAGCGGTTGTTCCCACAACATCTCCCGTGTACCTTGCTCGCCCGCCAGCAGCAGTGACTTGCCGTGCGGTAGCCATGCATAAGTGTTGAAATTGCGCGCCAGCGACTGGGTGACATCGCGAGGATTGTCGTTGCTGCCGACGTATACCGCATTGCCATTGTTCTGATCGCCATTGCGTGGCCGCACAAAGGCAAACGTGTCGCTGTCCGGCGCATAGGTGAAATTCGTCGAGCCGCCGGCGGGCACCAGCGTGCGCGATGTGCCGCCGCCGGCGTCCACCTCCGCTATCACGGACTGGAAAGAAGGTCCCCAGTATGGATTCGGAAATTGGGTGAAAGCGATGTGTCGGCTATCACGACTCCATTCCGGCTCGGGCGCTGAATCCTGCTGGTCGGTCTGCAGGCTGAACGTGCCTTGCGTGAGTTGTTTGGAAGCGCCGCCAGCACTGGGCACCACCCATAAATGCCAGGGCGTCAGTGCGGCACGCACCAGGAAGTTGTTGTCGGTCACCTGGAACGCGTCATCGTGTTCCTTGATGGCTTTCTCGTTGGCCGGTTCGTCCTCGGTGATGAACGCGATCTGCTTGCCGTCGGGACTCCAGCTGAATGCATCCACGCCACGCTTGGCTTCGGTGAGGCGTATCGCATCGCCGCCTTCCATCGACATCACGAACAGCTGCCCCTGTTTGGTCTCGTCATCGTTGGCGATAAACGCCAGTCGCGTGCCATCCGCGGACCAGCGCGGTGACGAAAGATCGGTGCGCTTCCAGGTCAGCGCGCGTCGAGTGCCTGTGGCGGCGTCCACCAGGTCAATCTCCTGCTGGTTCTTGTCCGTCTTCCAGTCGGGTGTGGAAACGATCACAGCGATTCGTTTGCCATCCGGCGAAATCTGCGACTCGTGCAGGCTCACAATTTTTTGCAGGTCGCTCAATTGGAAAGCTGGCGAGCTGGTAGCAGCGTGCGCCAGCAGCGGTGACGCAAGAACGAACGCAACAGCAAGATAACCCGTGGTTTTGATCACAGCTCTTTCCCATTCCCGGCGCGCGACTGATGAGATGACCAACATTCGTCATCGCCCATCAGCGCAAGGTTGACTATCGGCAACTCGATTCCCACAGGCGAGACTCGCACGTTCCGAGCTCGCGGGAAAAGTGCGTAATCGCACTTGCCTCCCTCCAGCGTTGGAGGTGCCAGCTGGCGGAATTTGTTCCGCGAACAGAGTCACCCCAACCTACACGCCGTGCGGGTGGCGCCACGGGGTAAGGCGGGCACAAAAAAGAACCCCGCCTTGCGACGGGGTTCCGTTGATTTTCTGGCGATTCGTCTGGTGGAGCGGATGGGGATCGAACCCACGACCTCTGCATTGCGAACGCAGCGCTCTCCCAGCTGAGCTACCGCCCCACACGAGCCGGGAATGTTAGCAGCGCATCCAGGGTTCGCCAAGGGCTGACCCCGGTCGCGCGTAAGCACTTGTGGAAGCAGCGAATCACCCGGGCAACAGGTTCGGCAGGCGGTCGTGCAGCACATCGCGACGCCAGCCCTCGAGAAACTCGGGCCATTCCGCGGTGACCACATATTCCTCCAACACCTTGCGCGGACAGAGCAGTCCAGGCGGCAGATCCAGCTCGACGGCCAGGCTGTCCGTCAGCTGTTTCATGGCGGCGAGCGCTTTCTTTGCTTCGCCCTGTGGATGCCCAGGGATACTCGAAGTTGCAGCGATTTCATCCTCGCTAACGGCCGGCGTGAGCAGTTCGAACAATTCGATGCGTTGCGCCGAACGCAGCGCGCGCTGGCCGCGGCTTCGCTGTTCGAGGCTAGCCAGATCGACTGGCGGTTGTTGCGCAAGGCTTAGCGCCAGTGTGTCATCCAGTAGCCAGGGCCGCGGTACATCGAGGCGTCGTGCGCTGCGGTCGCGCCACAGCAGCAGGCGGCGCAGCAAAGCCTGCTGCGAGGCAGGCCACTCAGCCGCGCCACGCATGGCCGACTGCGGTTGCGGATCGCCGTCGCGACGACTGGCACGACGTCTCAGGCGCTCGCAGTCCTGCGCATGCCAGGTGGCACGATCACGCTGATGCAGGCGTTCGCTGAGTTGCTCGTGGATGGTTTTCAGATACACCACGTCCAGCGCGGCGTAGCTGCATTGTGAGGCAGTGAGTGGTCGCTGCAGCCAGTCCGAGCGGGTCTCGCCTTTGTCCAGCTCCACCCCAACCAGTTCGGCAACCAGCGCGCGGTAGCTGATGCCAAGACCCATGCCGACGAAGGCGGCGGCAATTTGCGTATCGAACAGTTGCCGCGGGCCGTTCGGTAGCAGCGGCGCCAGGGTTTCCAGGTCCTCGCTGGCGCTGTGCATCACGGTGACCGCCGGACCTTCGCCAAGCAATGGCTGCAATGCATCGCCGATGTCGAACGCGAGCGGGTCGATCAGCGCATGACGGCCGTTCCAGCCGAGCTGCAGCAGTGCCAGCTGGGGAAAGAACGTATTGCGCCGCATGAACTCAGTATCGAGGCCAATGGCTGCGTCAGCCGGAAGCTCGGCTAGCCACGCTTGCAATGCATCGCGTTGGTCGATCCATTCGGCGGAGGCTGTTTCAGGCAATGACATCGATGTTCCTTGAAAAGGGCGGGCGCGGATTGCCCTGCCGGCAGTTTGTGCCTATGGTGAGCAGCGCACGATAACAGGCCACCTCAAGGACGCCCATCCATGCCCAGCAATGCCACCTTGCACCGTCAACGCACTCTGGGTGGGGCGCTGGGCATTGTCGTGCTGGGTTGCGCACTGACGTACCACTTTTTCCCGCGGGTATTTCACGTCGAACCGACCCAGGCGCTACCTCGCTCGATGTCGATGGGTACGGTCGTGCCTGCCAATCAGGCGAGAGTTGAAGAGGTGCAGGCGGCGGCCGAGATCAACGCGGGGCCGCCCCTGACGCTGGCGCCGACGGACGTGATCGTCGCACGCAGTAGCCGCAAGGCGAACCTGCCCGAGCAGTTGAGCGCTGACACACCGGAAGTGCAGGCGCTGCTGACGCGGGCGGCCAAGGCACTGCATGACGGCCAACTGGTCGGCGACAAGAACAGCGCCGCGGCGTTGTTTGCGCAGGCATTGAAGGACAAGCCGGATAGTCGTCGTGCTGCCCAGGGACTGTTCGACGTGCGTGCGCGTTTGGTTGCGCAGATCGACCAGGACATCGTGGTGGGTGACGTTGCTTCGGCGCAGGATCTGCTCGAAGCGCTGCGCACGCTGCCCAATGCGGCCGACGATGTCGCGCAGCTGGAAGCGAGCCTGAAAACTCTGGCCAAGGTACGGCCGATGCTGGCGAAAGCGGCGGCCTTGCTGCAGCAGGGCAGTGCTGATCAACCGGTCGGTGGCAGCGCGCTGGATATATACCGCGAAGTGCAGAAGCTCGATCCACAAAATGCGGTAGCCGAGCAGGGTGTCCTGCAGGTGCAGCACGCCGTGCTCGATCGGGCCCTCGCCGCGGTGGCGCAAAACGACTTTGCCGGCGCAGACAAGGCGCTGACGGAAGCCCAGGCCATCCGCCCTGACACGCAACAGATCCAGGACACCCAAAAGCGTGTGGACGACATGCGTCAACAGCGTGCCACGGGCGTACTGGCGCAGGCGCACTCGGCGCTGGATGGCGGCAACATCGACATGGCAAAAAAACTCGCAGCGCAGGCGCAGGAGATCAGTCCAAACCTTGCCGGGCTTGCCGACTTCGAGGAGCAGCTGACCAATGCGCGGTTGTATGCAAGCTACAAACCCGGCCAGGTATTCAGCGATCGCTATGTCGATTTGCCTGGCAAGACGCCGGCCATGGTGGTGGTCCCCACTGGCAGTTTCCAGATGGGTGCGCCGGACAGCGAGGGTGATCATATTGCTGCGGAAACGCCGCAGCACCAGGTCACCATCAGCAAGGGTTTTGCGATGGCGCGCAGTGCGATTACGGTGGGACAGTTCCGCGAGTTTGTGCGCGCCAGTGGCTATGTACCCGATTCAATAAAGCTAGGCGGCGCCAGCGTGTACGACGAGCAGAGCGGTGCGCTGCGCGATGATTCGCGTGCCAGCTGGCAGGACGATTATGCAGGTCACCGCGCGGGTGAGAATCTGCCTGTGGTGAACATCTCGTGGGGTGATGCCAAGGCGTACGCCGACTGGCTGAGTCAACGTACCGGCAAGGTCTACCGGTTGCCCAGCGAGGCGGAGTTCGAATATGCGCTGCGCGGCGGCACCACCACCCGCTATTGGTGGGGCGATGGCACGCCCACCCACCTGGTGGAAAACCTTACTGGCTCCGGCGATCGCTCACACATCGGTCGTCGCTGGAGTCATTCATTCCGTGGCTACAGCGATGGTTTTTGGGGGCCGGCGCCGGTAATGACGTTCGCGGCCAATCCGTTCGGCCTGTACGACATCAACGGCAACGTCTCCCAATGGGTGCAGGACTGCTGGCACGAAAGTTACGTCAGCGCCCCGACCGACGGTTCGGGATGGCTAAACCCCGGCTGCAGCACTCACGTCGTCCGCGGCGGTTCCTGGGGCAGCTCGCCCGAGCAGGTGAACTCGGCCTACCGTGAGGGCGCCGACGGCAGCATGCGCAGCGGTCGGGTGGGTTTTCGCGTACTGCGCGAGCTTTGAGCCGCTGAGCCGCTGATACGTAGAGCTCAGAGCCCCGGAGCCCCACGCCTTGCTCCTCCCCCTGCCTGCAGGGGGAGGTTAGGAGGGGGTAAAGCTTTTGATCTTCCGCCTCTGGACAAAGTGGCCGGATTTCACACTGCGGCCCTTATGTCAAAGCCCGGCAGAGGAAATAAAAACTCCCCGATCGCCGCTCCCAACCATCCTTCAACACCCAGCATCCGGCCCGCGTGCGTCTCGTGCTCGAGTCGTATCGCTTGACATGCAAGTAAATACTTGCATATAGTTCTCCACGCTGCGCAGCCCGGCAAAGTCCCGATGCTTCAAGCGGCGTTGCCTCGGCAACTCATCAATTCGTTTAACTTAAACGGAGAAATCGTGGTGGATATCCTGCATAGAGTCGGCATCAAATCGTCGTCGAATGAGGTGTATGAAGCTTTGACCACCCGCGAAGGCCTTGCCAGCTGGTGGACCAACGACGCCCAGGGGAAAGGCGGCCTTGGTGGAGTCTTCCAGTTCCGCTTCAGCGTCGATGGCGTCGAAATCGGAGGCTTCGACATGAAGGTCGTGGAGCTTGAGCCCGGCAAGCGGGTGCTATGGCAGGTGATCGACGGGCCGGCAGAATGGATTGGCACCAAGATCAGTTGGCAGCTCAAGCAAGAGGGCGAATTTTGCATCGTCCTGTTCGCGCATCAGGGCTGGGAGGCGCCGGTGGAATTCATGCATCATTGCAGCACCAAGTGGGCGATCTTCCTGATGAGCTTGAAGTCCCTGCTGGAAACCGGAAAAGGTGCGCCGAGTCCCCATGACATCCCGATCGGCGACTGGCACTGAAACGCTTTTGGATATCGACAAAGTCTTCAAGGCGTTAGCCGATCCTGGCCGCAGGCGTCTGCTCGACATGCTGCATCAGGAAAACGGCCAGACCGTGACCGCGCTCTGCGAGCACATGGATATGACGCGCCAAGCCGTGACGCAGCATTTGCAACAGCTCGAGGCAGCAAACCTCGTCGCTGTCGTCTGGCAGGGCCGGGAAAAACTGCACTATCTGAACCCTGTGCCGCTTCACGAAATTTACGAACGCTGGATCGGAAAATTCGAGCGCGATCGTCTTCGTGCGTTGCACGATTTCAAGAAGAAACTGGAAGGTGACGACAATGACAAAACCTGATTTTGTGTACGTGACCTACATTGCGACGACGCAGCAGAAGGTATGGCAGGCGCTGGTCGACACAGATGTCATGCGCGAGTACTGGTGCGGCCTGAACACGGATTGTCCCGGGAACATCAATCTATCGGACTGGAAACCGGGTTCTCGATGGGAACATCGGAGCCTGGACGAGGCAGGCACGCTCAAAATTGTCGGCAAGGTTGTCGAGAGCAACCCGCCACGTCGCCTCGTTGTTACGTGGGGCAGGCCAAGCGACGCCGAAGACGAATCGAAACATTCGCGCGTTTCATATGATATCGAGCCGCACGGCGACGGACTCATCCGTTTGACAGTGACCCATGCGGGTCTTGAGAACGACCCACAGATGTTCGCAGGAATATCCGGTGGCTGGCCTCAGGTTCTGTCGAATCTCAAGACGCTGCTCGAAACCGGTCACGTGCTCCCGCACTCACGTGCTGGAATGCGAAAAACAGTCTCCTAGTGAGTTGATCAATCAGCTGACGACGGTGTTTTTTCTCTATCTGCGCGAGGCCGCCGAGAACTAACTGGGATAAATCCACCTGGTACCTGCGGCCGTCGGCTTTTCTCGCGCCCGAATAGCAGTACGCTTCGACCATGCCATCGCTAGTGCTCTTCAGGTACGTATTTCCGTGCGTTTCCCACAAGGCAGGTGATCCATGGGTAAGTACTATTTCGTCGGCAGCGGCATCGCTTCGCTGGCCGGTGCGGTGTTTCTGATCCGCGACGGTGGTGTGTCCGGCAAGGACATCGTGATCCTCGAGGAGTCGCATGAGTTCGGCGGTGCATTTGACGCGCATGGCAACGCCGAAACTGGCTACTACATGAGCGGAAGCCGAATGTTCGAAGCGATGTACCAGTGCACGTTCGACCTGTTGGCATCCATTCCCTCGGTCAGCAATCCCAACATCTCGGTCAAGCAAGAAACCGATCTCTCCAACAAGGCAACACCCTGGTACAACAAGGCACGTCTGGTTGACCGCGACGGCAAGATCCCGGATTTTCACAGCATGGGCTTCACCGAAAGGGATCGGGTGGATTTGCTAAAAATCATGGCCGAGCCGGAAAGCATGCTTGATGACAAGCGCATCGCGGACTGCTTCGAAGAACATTTCTTCCAGACCAACTTCTGGTTTGAATGGTGCACGCTGTTTGCGTTCGAGCGCTGGCATAGCGCGATCGAATTCAAGCGTTATCTGCAACGATTCGTGCACCACTTCTCCACCATAGATACGCAGGAAAACATCTATCGCAGCCTGTACAACCAGTACGACAGCTTTGCCGTACCGTTGGTGCGCTGGCTGAAGGATCGGCAGGTGGATTTTCAGCATCAGGTTCGCGTCGACGATCTGCGGTTCAAGTCAGGGACTGATGCCATCACGGTAACTGGCATGGAATGCCATACACAGGGAACCAGAGGCCACATCGATATCGGCGACGACGACAAGGTGTTTGTCACCAACGGCTCGATGACGGCCGACAAGGTGTTTGGATCGATGACGCAGGCGCCGGTCATGGACCGCAGCAACAAGGCGGGTGCCTGGAAGCTGTGGGAAAAACTGGCCGAGGGCAGGCCGCATTTTGGCAACCCTGCGGCGTTCAATGGCAACATCGCCGAATCGTCGTGGATCTCCTACACCGTCACGGTCAAGGAGCCGCTGTTCTTCAAGCTGATGGAAAGCTTTAGCGGCAGCAAGCCGGGCGCCGGTGGTTTGATCACCTTCAAGGACTCCAGCTGGCTGATCACCATCTCCATTTACCACCAGCCTTTCTTTCCGAATCAGCCCGACGGAACATTCGTGTGGTGGGGCTACGGCTTGTTCCACGATCGTCCCGGCGACTATGTCAAAAAGCCCATGGGCGAATGCACCGGTGCAGAAATACTGGAGGAAGTGCTGGGGCATCTGCATTTCAGTCAGCAGGATAAGGAAGCCATCATCGCCAGCTCAAACTGCATTCCCTGCACCATGCCGTATATCACCAGCCAGTTCATGGTGCGCAAGGCTGGCGACCGACCCAAGGTAGTCCCACAGGGATCGACCAATCTTGCATTCATGGGTCAGTACGCCGAACAGCCCGATGACGTGGTGTTTACCGTGGAGTACTCGGTGCGCTGCGCGATGACCGCGGTCTACACCTTGTTGAAGCTGGATAAGAAGCCGCCGGGCGTCTACAAGGGTCTGCACAATCCCAAGGTCATCATCGACGCGATCCGCACTTTGCATCGCTAACTACCGAATGCCTGATGGGATAGCGAAAATCCTTGCCGGATATTTTGCACGGCGTGTGGCGTCGATTTGGTTGTTATCAGCACGTATAGGATGCGAAAAGTTGTTTTTTGCTTGATTGCGCTTGCTTTGCTTGCGTGTGCCCGACGGATCGCTTTCAACTTTATTCCCGCTGCGTTCGCGCTACCGGCCTATTTCTTCATCGGCTTGGTTATCGCCGCCGGATGATGTGCTGTCGTCGTTCATCAAGGTGAGTTTGAACGACTAAAGCCCGATGAAGGTTCGCTAACGAACCAAGGCTGATCATGCCTGACAACGGTATGCGTCGATAAGGGCTGCTTTTTTGCAGGACTCGAAGGTTGGTTTGTAAAAGTAGTTGAACTTCACAGGGGCGTTGTGGCTTCGCCTCGGAAGCAACTTTCCGTAACCTCTTCGCGAAGAAGATGAGGTCCAGCGTCGCTTCTGCGCGGCGGTCTTAGCTTGGAATCAAAGGAGTTACCATAAAGGGCCGCCTGATCGACAACGCCGGTCTCGCGAATCGTCGCGAAACCGAGGTCAAACTTTGGCGCGACTCTTCGTTGCAGTGAGCGATTCACTTGAAGTCGCGTCAAGACCATCCGGGTCGCTGCAGCGCTCTCGATGGCCTATGGGCATGCGAAATACAAAGCGAGTTTCGTCAGTTGACGACGATACCTCGATTTTTCCAGCGTGTGCCTTGGCGATTTCAGAGGCAATAAACAGGCCTAGTCCGAGGCCTGGATTGGGCGCAGCTGAAGTGCCCCGAGTGAATGGCTCGAACAGGCGACCGATCTTTTCATGGTCGATCGGCTCGCCTGAGTTCGTCACTGCAAGCTCGAATTCGTTCTCGTCGCTGCGCAGCGACACTCGTACAGGGCTTTCACGTGTGCCGTGATTTACCGCGTTGGAAACCAGATTTCCCAGGAGTTGGGCGATCCGCTGTCGGTCGCATTGGAAAGTATGTAGCAACGATGTGCTGACGATAATCTCCTTATCGGGATTCGCACGTTGTATCTCTGAGACCGTGTGTTCCAAGTCGCCGATTAGATGAGTACTCGGTTCCAGCACAACGTCGAGACCACTGCCGAGGCGACCTCGTGCGAAGTCCAGGACATTCGTGATCAGTTCCGACATTCGTTGAGTGCTGCGCTGAATATGTATTGCGATGCGCCGCTCGCGTCCTTCCGGAAGAGCGCCCTCAAGTACTTGTGCTCCCATGCTGATGGACTGAACGGGATTGCGCAGGTCGTGTCCTAACACTGCGACGAATTGGTCCCGCAGACGCCCTACCTCTTCGGCGTCCAGCAAAGCGAGCTCGGCCCTATCTCGCCTCAATTCCGATTCAAGTTGAGCAGCGATCAGTTTTGTGTAGAGACCCAGTACTTTTTCCACGGGCAATGTGGAGAGATCTACAGGGCTGGGGTCGATGGCGCATAACGTGCCGAAGAACGTGCCGTCAGACAGGAAAATCGGCAGGGAGATATAGCTTTCCAGGCCGTAGAACTTTGGCGTGTGATGATTGGAGAAATGCGGGTGCTCGCTGGCATGGCCGAATATCACAGCCCGTCCGTGCTGCCTGATTTCGTCGCAGATGGTGGTTTTTAATTCGAGCTCGCCTCCAGGACGTATCCCGAAGTCGATCCCGTCATGGACGGCGCAGGCGGTCCAAGTACTCTCGGTAACCCGCGCAACCGCCGTGAATCGCATACCAGTGAGTTCGGCCATCGCTTGCAAAATGGTCGGCACAGCTTCCAGGCGCCCCATCAGCGCCACTGCCTCTGCGGCTGATATCTCGCACTGCTTGTGTATTTCACTAGACATTCGGCGAGTTTACCGCGTCCTTCAGAACACCGCCTGACAGGCCGTCAAACCCCGTGGTAACCGACTCAGGGCGCCCTTACAGGCAATCTTCGGGGGTGAGGCAATCTGTTCAGAGCGAGCCGGGTTTGGCAGATTTAAGTAGTGACGAAAGGTGCTGCGTTAGGGGCCGGCCCGGTTAGTGGTTGTGCCAGGTCCCGCAGCTTCAGCGTAGCAACGGCGCTCTTGTGGAACACCGGGCAGGGGCTCTTGCTGAAGTCCGCAAGGCGAGTTGCGACCACCTTGGTGTCTAGAAAACGAACCAGACTCCCAGCTCGTTAGCTGAGTGAATCCGCGCTGGTCTTTTGGGTGATGCGGATGAGGACGAACTCGGCCGGGTAAACGGGAGCTAGGCCGATGTCGATAAAAAGTTGGCCCAGCTCACGCGTTTCCGGCGGATTGTTCGACGCATCGCATGTGATGAAGAACGCCTCCTGCGTTGTGGAGCCGAACAATGCTCCCTGGCTCCATAACGTGGTGAGGAAGGCGCTGATGTCACTTGATACCGCCGCCCACAGGGTTGAGTCGTTGGGCTCGAAGACCACCCACTGCAGGCTGTTCTTCAGGCTTTGCTCCACGAAGATAAGCAATCGCCGCACGCTGATATAAGTCCATTGCGCATCTTGCGACAACGTTCGCGCGCCGTAGACCACGTTTCCGTAGTTGATGAGATTGCGCAGCGCATTGATGCCATTCGGATTAAGCATATCTTGGTCCGCCTCGGTCACTTGCGCGGCCAGTGACGTAACAGTGCGCATGGCGCCAGAATCGACGCCAGCGGGCGAATGCCACACGCCGATATTCGAGTCGGAATAGGCGTAGCGTCCCAGTACGGGACCAGAAGGGGGCATTGGCACGCGTGTATTGCTGAGAGGATTGAATATCCACGTCCACGGGTAATACAGAGCGCCATTGTTGGAGTTGAGTGCCTGACCGCCCTGCGACGCGCCCGGTAGTGGCGTGCCGTTCTTGAAAGACAGGACACCAGAGACATTCTGGCCGTATGGCGGATCCACTACGTAGAACAAGCTTCCCAGCTGCTC
>Ga0302234_10000192_pt1 | contig 51105 bp, 56 predicted proteins | sample II_Palsa_N3_2_FD_193576 | JGI IMG/M metagenome (GOLD analysis project Ga0302234, IMG submission 193576) | Peat permafrost microbial communities from Stordalen Mire near Abisko, Sweden - II_Palsa_N3_2 | ecosystem: Environmental > Terrestrial > Soil > Palsa > Peat permafrost | place: Sweden... | reverse complement strand
GCGTGCGTTCGGCGATCAGGCGCCTGCGCACCCAGGTCGAGGATCGCAGCATCCCGGCATCGGAGCTGTCCGGCTATACCATCAGCCTGTCCAACTTCGGCATGTTCGCCGGCCGTTATGCCACGCCTGTCGTCGTGCCACCTACTGTCGCCATTATCGGCGCCGGCAAGCTCAGCCACGATGTGGTCGCCGTGATCGGTGGCATTGAAGTCCATCGCCGCATGCCGCTATCGGTAACGTTTGATCATCGCGCCGCGACCGGTGGTGAAGCGGCACGCTTCCTCAAAGCGATGCTGGATGATCTGGGGTTGCCAAACTGAGTCGATGGCTACCGTGACTGACTGACACAAAGCAAAACGCCGCCCTGCAAGGCGGCGTTTTGTTTCGGATGGATCAGCTGATGAAGCGTAGAGCCGTGGAATGCTCGCACCCTTTGCATTGATCAGGAAGAACGATGCGAATCAGGCATCAGTGAATGATACAGACCAGTCGATGCCTCTCTACCGTCGAGCCAGCCTGAGCTTCCGTAAGGCGCGCTTTCGGCTCGATCATGCTGAGTGCGGGAGCGACATGCTTGCATCCACTTACACGTTCACGCGAGCCTCGGCGTACGCCGAGCGTGCCTCCGTTATCTGGTCGGAATGAACCGCGACCCATGTGGCAAGCGCCCGGACGGGGCGCAGGAAATCCTTGCCCAATTCGGTGAGCGCATACTCGACCTGCGGTGGGGTAACCGGGGTTACGGTTCGGCTGACTAAACCATTTTCCTCCAGCTCCTTGAGCGTCTGCGTCAGCATCTTTTGGCTGATCTCGCCAATGTCTCTGCGAAGCGCATTGAATCGGCGCGGCCCGCGACCAAGCGCTCGTATGACGAGCACTGTCCACTTATCGCAGATCCGCGAGAGCATGCGGCTGATGTGCTCGCAGGTAGCAGTATCTTTTTGTTCGCCTGGTTTCGAAATGGTGCCTTCTTGTGCCAACACGGGAACGCTCCTAGGCTGGTTTCTGTTGGTAACCACCATACAGGACGAAACCATGACTGCTAAGCCCCGCATTGCCCTCATCATTGGATCCACCCGGCCGACAAGGTTTGCCGACAAGCCCGCCCAATGGATGCTTAAACAAGCCCAGGCGCGTCAAGACATGGACGTCGAGGTGGTCGATCTGCGCGATCATCCGCTGCCTTTTTTCGCCGAGGTGGCCTCAACTTTGCACGCGCCCAGCAAAGACCCTGAAGCTATCCGGTGGCAGCAGACCATCGATCAATACGACGGTTATATTTTTGTCGTTGCCGAATACAACCACTCCATTACCGGCGCGCTCAAGAACGCGCTGGATCAGGCCTACAAAGAGTGGAATCGCAAACCCTTCACCGCAATCGGTTATGGCAGTGTGGGCGGAGCACGTGCCATCGAGCATCTGCGAGGCATCGGCGTCGAACTGCAAATGGTCTCGACGCGCAGCGCCGTGAACATCGGTGGTAGCGACTTCATGGCCATATTCCCCATGTTCGGCAACAAGCCCATCGAGGATATCGAGGCTGGACTGTTGCCTTCAGCCAAGGCTGCGCTTGACGACCTTGTCTGGTGGGCCAAGGCGACAATGGCTGCGCGAGCGGCGGCCTAACTCGTCCTCAAGTGGGCTGTGCTTACGCCAGCCCACGAATCTCAGGATGGTCGTCTTGCTCGATGAGTGAAAACGCGCCGAGAAAAAATTCGCTGAGAGAAAATATAATGAGTATCCATCTACTCCCTACCTATTTCCTGAGCCATGGCGGCGGCCCATGGTCCTTTGTCGAAGAGCCCAGACGTGCGAATTATGTCAACCTCGAACGGTTTCTGATCGAGTTGAGGCCTGAGCTGCGAAGCCCGGTTCGGGCGGTGCTGATCATCTCCGGGCATTGGGAAGAACGCGGCTTCGCTATCTCGTCCTCCGCAAAACCCGGCATGGTTTTCGATTATTCCGGCTTCCCCGAATATCTTTATCACATCAGCTACGCGGCGCCGGGCTCACCTGAAATTGCCGAGCGAGTACGCGATCTGCTGGCAGCCGGTGGTGTGCCCGCGCGACTGGACAGTGAACGTGGCTATGACCACGGCACTTTCAGTCTCATGAAGGTGCTGGCGCCGGGCGAGAATGTGCCGATCGTCCAGCTCTCGCTCGACGTCGGCATGGATCCGGCTTTGCATCTTCAGGTCGGCCGCCTGCTTGCCCCGCTGCGCCAGGAGGGCGTAGTGATCATCGGTAGCGGATTCAGTTATCACAACTTTCGTGGCGCTCGCCCAGGGGTCGTATCCCAACAGTTCGATGCATGGTTGCAACATGTGCTCGTGCAAGCGAAACCCGCTGAACGCACCAAACAACTGATTCGATGGGAAGACGCACCTTGTGCCCGCGACGCGCATGCACGCGAAGATCATTTGATCCCTCTCATGGTGGCCGTTGGAGCAGCGGAGGAAGAGCCAGGCGCTTGCGTTTATCACGAGAAGGCTTTCTTGCAAATGATCACGGCGTCGAGCTTTCGCTTTGGAAGCCCTCACACCGATGCCACCGCGTGAACGTTGCCTGGGAGGCGCTGACCGCCATGACTGGCAAGCACCAGATAAGTCCGGGCACCGGTTGCGGCCACTGGGAACGCGTCTAATAAAAATCCTGTGGAAATCCACAAACTGACCCACTGGACACCGTCGAGCTAAGCGTAGCGACGTAGGCGCGGAGTCGAAGCCTCGCTCAAGTCGAACCGCTTTCGCACCAACCCTTTGACTTCGCTGCTTCGTGGCTACACTCAGGGCGAACGGCTGGGGAGATTTGGTTTGTCCGACTCTGTACGAACCTCAGTAATCCCGCACGTCCAGCAACAGGAACGCGCTGGCAGTGTAATCGTGAGTGTTGGGCCACTTGATCGCATTCAACGCCTGCAGACCTGTCGGCCACGGCTCGTTGTCGAGCAACACATCGGTGCGCGCGTCACCTTGGCCGTCGTGGCGATGGATGACTCGCAACCAGTGCAACTCCGGTGTCAGTGACTCGCGCTTCAACACCGTCTCGATCGATGCCATCGCTTCTGGTGGGATAACCACGGCATCCGCGTCAGCACCACGCACGGTGAATGAGCCAATGAAAACATCCCAGGTGCGCACGCCGATATCCCAGGCTCTGATCTGCATCAGACGATCGTCGGTGACATACCAGCAGGCCGCCAGCACGAGATGAAAGGTATTCTGCTCGAAGGCTTTCAGTGCATCACGGCAGGCAGCATCGCCGTCGCCGAATCCCGCAAAACTCTCCTCGATGCGGCGCTCTTCGCTGATCACGATATCGATATCGAGACGGCCGGGTGTGTCGGCTTTCGCAGGCGTCCAGCTGGCACGGATCGCCGGGAAATCACCATCCGTCACCAGCCAGTCTTCCTCGTCTTCCTCGAGCTCAACGTCGTGACGCTCGAACAATCGCAACAGATACTTTTGTAGTGCTGCACTATCCATGATGATCCTCAGTTGTGTGCGTTGGTCTCGTCGACGGATGGTAGGTCACGCCAGGTCAGATACACGCGCAGATCGAATTCGAGCTGGTGGTAGTCAGGCAGCATGTATTGGCACAGCTGATAGAACGCCTTGTTGTGATCGAGTTCCTTCAGGTGTGCCAGCTCGTGCACTACGATCATCTGTAGAAACTCCGGCGCGGCTGCCTTGAACAGTGCCGCTACACGAATTTCCTTTTTTGCCTTGAGCTTGGCGCCCTGCACGCGCGAGATCGCCGTGTGCAAACCCAGCGCGCGCTGCACCACATCGAGCTTGCTGTCGTACAGCACTTTGTCGATGCCCGGCGCGTTTTTCAGATGCTGCTGTTTCAACGCCATGGTGTACGCGTACAGTGCCTTGTCGCTTTGCACGGTGTGACGCTGTGGGTAACGCGCCGCGAGATGATCGCCCAGCTGATCACGCGCAATCAGGTCGCGAACCTTGTCCTGCAAGTTCGCGGGGTAAGCCTGAAGGTATTTAAGCGGCGTCATGGCAGGCATTGTGGCACTCCATCGCGATGGCATCAGACGCGGCAGCCGATTGGCCCGATTCGCCACACGCGGCATTTATCCATGACGGCCGACGATCCGATTCAGCGACGGCGCCTCCACACCATCCAGCGCAGCCCCATCGCCACCGCCAGCGCGACGAGCAGCGCGCCGTAACCGTAAAGCGCCGGCAACACCTGCTGCCAAATCCCGCCGCTGGCACGACCAAACGGACCGATCGTCGGCTGCAGGGCGGTATCGAAACCAAGCACCGCAGCCTCTGCCGCAACGACCAGCGCAATCAGCACGGCCGCGGCATCAAACGCGCGCCGAACTCGTGTTCTCGGCAAACTCTTCGGATAAGCCCAGTACGCCCAGCAAAGAATCAGCAACCATGGCGTGAGCAGGAGAAATGCGAGATAACGCATCGATCAGCGGCCCCACAAACCAGCAGGCTTTCGCTTCACTCGGTGGCGGCCAGTTGATCAAGCGCCTGACGCAGCTGCGACAGCGCGGCCTCGCACATGGGCTCATCGCGATAGTCGGCAGAGCTGGCCACCGGCTCACCGTCCAGCTCAAGCACAACGCGCAGCGCATCGATCTGCAGCACGACACCGCTGACACCTGCTGCCTTGATCCGTTTCTGCAGCACGCCGCCCGCCTTGGGATCGGCGAACGGTATCGACAGCAGCAGCTCGTCGCCCTCTGCCGAAAACAGGCGGAAGCGGAAACTGCCATCGGCGTCGCGAAAGCTGGCGAAGCGTGGCGCCTTGTTCGCTTTAGTGGAAACCTTCGACTGCACAACCATTGCTGGCCGAGCGCTGGCTGAGCGCAGACCGAGCGCATCGCTCAAGGCCGCTATTTTCGGCGTGGCGATCGCACGCGCCTTGATGGCGCCTTCCTGAAGAATGCTCTCGATACCCGCAGGATCGGCGATCAAGGCCTCGTAGCGCTCGCGCATCGGCGCCACGTCTTTCTCTACCCGCTCGTACAGCGCCTGTTTGGCGTCGCCCCAGCCCATGCCATCAAGCAGGGACTGGCGAAACGACTTCGCCTCGTCCTCGCCCGCAAACGCGCGGAAGATAGTAAACAGCGCGGAGTTGTCCGGATCCTTCGGCTCGCCCGGCAGACGCGAGTCGGTGACGATGCGCATGATGGTGTCGCGCAGCTGCTTCTTGCCGCCGGCAAACAGCGGAATGGTGTTGTCGTAGCTCTTCGACATCTTGCGGCCATCCAGGCCAGGCAGCGTCGCCACCTGCTCCTCGATCAGCGCCTCGGGCAGCACGAAGAACTCGCGACCGTGGATGTGGTTGAAGCGCTGGCCGAGATCGCGCGCCATCTCGATGTGCTGGATCTGGTCACGCCCCACCGGCACCTTGTGCGCGTCGAACGCGAGAATGTCCGCCGCCATCAATACCGGATACATGTACAGGCCGGCGTTGATGCCGGCATCGGCGTCTTCGCCGGTCTCGGTATTGCGATCCACCGCCGCTTTGTACGCATGCGCACGATTGAGCATGCCTTTGGCAGCGATGCAGGTGAGGAACCAGGTCAGCTCGGGAATTTCCGGGATGTCGGACTGCCGATAAAAGGTAACCCGCTGCGGATCCAACCCGGCCGCCAGCCAGGTTGCGGCAATCTCCAGCCGCGAGCGCTCGATGCGATCAGCATCACCGCTCTTGATCAGCGCGTGATAGTCGGCCATGAAATAGAACGCATCGACATCGTCGCGCCTGCTGGCTTCCACCGCGGGGCGGATGGCGCCGACGTAGTTGCCCAGATGCGGGGTACCGGTGGTGGTGATGCCGGTCAGTACGCGAGTCTGCATGGTGTTCGCTTTTGGGTGATCGATGGTTGAACGGTGACTATCAGCGGATCAGCGTCGACTTGCCGAACAGCGACTCGACAAGGTCGACCGCGAGTTTGGCGGTCTGGTTACGTTTGTCGTACGCCGGGTTCAATTCGACGATATCCAGCGAGGCAAGTCGCCCGGTATCGGCAATCATCTCCATGCACAGCTGCGCCTCGCGATAGTTCGGACCACCGCGCACGGTAGTACCGACACCTGGCGCGATACTGGGATCGAGAAAATCCACATCGAAACTCACATGCAGATGCGTGTTCTCGTCGATATCCGCCAGCGCCTCTTCCATCGTGCGCTTCATGCCAACTTCATCGATATGGCGCATGTCGTAGACGCCGACGTTGGCCTCGCGTACCAGCTTCTTTTCGTGCGCATCAACCGAGCGAATACCGATCTGGCGGAACACATCTGGCCGGGTCGCCGGCTTGTTGCCACTGAGCTGGGTGAGCACATCAGGGCCGTTGCCGCATAGGCAGGCTACCGGCATGCCGTGGATATTGCCCGACGGCGTAGCGAGTGCGGTATTGAAGTCGGTATGCGCATCCAGCCACAACACGCGAAGCTGCTTGCCTTCGTCGTGGCAATGGCGAGCCACGGCAGATATGGACCCGATCGCCAGGCAGTGATCTCCACCCAGCATGATCGGCAGCCGACCGGCCTGAAGCTCCTGATGAACAGCCGTATAGACGGCCGTATTCCAGGCCACCACTTCATCCAGATGACGATAGCCATCGGTCGGCGGCTGCCATGGATTGAGCGGGCCTTGCAGATTGCCGCGATCGATCACCTTCAGCCCGCAACGCTCCAGCCGGGCGAACAGATTCGCCACGCGCAGCGCTTCCGGCCCCATCGACGCGCCGCGATGCCCGGCGCCAATGTCGGTCGGTACACCTATCAATGAAACGGTCTTGCTGCTCATAACGTATGTGCCTGGCTGCCGAATCATGGCAGGCGCCAGACGGCAGGCACAAACCATGAAATCGATGTCGGTTGGCGGGCGGCGCTGATCCCATGTCAATACTTCAAAAGCAAAGATTGTCGCTTGAGAAAGTAGCGAAAGTTGTAGCAGAACCTGCCCGTAAGCTGCTGAAGTTTAGCGGATTCCGGCAAAGGCCGCTCCGCCCATCGGGCGAAAACAAATCTTCCACAGTCAACCCCACCCGAAAGCGGATTTGGCCGTCACACGCTCTTTCCAGACGATGGGATTTGATCTGCGGGAATATTTTCGCAAAGGAGCGGTCATGACTATGCATTATTTGCAGCAAGCACTCGTTTCAGCCCTGCTCGTGGGCAGCATGGGCACCGCCATAGCCCAGTCGAATACCGCTGGCGATGCAAAGAGTAGCCTTAGCGCTGCAGACACGGTTTTCATCGAGAATGCCGCCAAGGGTGGCATGGCTGAAATACAGATGGGCAAGACGGCCGTTGGCAAATCCACCGATGACAAAGTGAAGGCGCTGGCGCAGCGCATCGTCGATGACCATACCAAGGCCGATGCTGCGCTGCAGACCCTCGCCGAAAGCAAAAAAGTGAGCTTTCCATCTGACCCAGCAAAAGACGCACAGAAGGAAAACGACAAGCTGCAGTCCATGAAAGTCAGCGGCTTTGATCAGGCCTGGTCGAAAGCGATGGTCAAGGATCATCAGGATGCGATAAAAATGTTTACCCAGGAAGGCAAGGACACCAAGGACACAGATATTCAACAGTTTGTAAAATCCAACCTGCCCACGCTCAAGTCACACCTCGAGGCGGCTCAGCAGCTGGCAGCGGTGCCTGATGCACGCGACCAGGCGATGGATCAGTCAACCAAATCGATGAGCAGCATCATGGACAGCACGCCTGCTGCCACCGCGACCGCAGCCACAGTAAAGGCGCCCGTGGTTCCAGCGACCACAACGGCAGCTCCGAGCGCAAAGCATTAGATCCCGAAGCGCGTACTTAATTAACGGGTAGCGCCGACGATGACGGTCTACGTAGACAGCCTCCACAATTACGGCTGGATAGTGCATGGGCAGCTTACTCCGAGCTGCCACATGTTTACCGATACGCTTGATCTCACCGATCTGCATGCCATTGCGTCGCAGATCGGCATGCGTATCGAATGGTTTCAGAACAAGGTTGCAGCCCCGCACTATGACCTGAAGCCGGATCTTCGCGAAGCCGCTGTCAGAGCCGGAGCGGTAGCCGTAGACCGGAGAACAGCGGCGCTTATCTGGAAGGCGCGAAGAGCGTTGCTGAGAACGGCTGCGAACGATTTGCCACCACCGGAAATGTCATGAACTGGTCTGGTGGAATATCAGGATGGCGCCAGCCTGCTTGCCTTGATCATCACTGATCGGCATGACATCCCCCCTCCCCCTCACGCTCGACCCGTCCGCCTACGCGTACACCACTTAGCGCCCAGGATCGTCAAATATCGCCGCGTGCGCCAGCAGCAAGCCGCTTGAACGGTACGGTTGGCTGTCTTCGGTAAACAAGCCGTGCATCGGGCTGTAGTCATTCGGAAGTACGTCCATCAAATCATTATCGGCTGGAATGATCTCTGGGCGGGCTACGGTCAAGCCGGACAGGATAAGAAGCTTTGCTGCGCCCCATATGATGCTCAGTCACGCCCGGCAGAGTCCGATATCAATCCATAATGGTTCGGCTGTAGACGCATCACTAGCGAACGTCCGCCGGCCTTGGCAGAAATCTTGCTTCAACACCTCATCAAAAATGATGAGCACATGGAATGTTGAAGTATGCCGGCCTGTCGATATGCCTTTGCCTTATGGCGCTTGGGCTGAACCAGGTCTTTGCCAGTCAAACCGCCGCACAGCAGTATGCTCAAAAAAGCGCGCTCAGCGTCACAAATGGTTCGAATACGCCTGCCAAGAAAGCGAAAAAAGCTGGCTGGTGGAAATTATAAGAATTCTTTCATCGAGCGCTTCAACGCATCGTCTAACGGGTACGGCGCATTCGCTTTCAAGTCGTAAGTACTGAAGGAGCAAGCCATGTACAAGATTCGAAAAGAGTTAGGACCCGATCTGCCTCAGATCGCGTCGAAATCTCGCCGAGAGCTGAGTGTCATGCTGGCGAAGCTGGATGAGGCCATACCGCGGCTAATTGCGCAGAACCCGGACAATGCCGACTTCATGCCGTTGTTTGCACATCGTGCAGATGTCATTGCCATGCAGGCCGATGCCGTAGACCACCAATGGCTGATAGCTCGCGTCGACGGGCTGCTCGAGAAGAACGGTATGCTGGATGAAGAGTACTTGCTACCTCATAATTTGTAAGCCAAACCATTTGGGCGCGTTTTCGCGAAAAAGCCCGTACGCGGAGAGCCATCTAAAAAGTTGACAGCTTTAATCAGGCGTCATAACCAGAGAACAGTTTCTGGCCGTAACAATCTGACTGAAGAGAGTTTGCTGGAACGTGGCGCCGAACAGAAATCGTAGCCAAAACTACCCAGCCGGTACGGCATCGCGTGTTTTAGTAGCCATGCCGGATATCCGCTACCGCACAGATCCGGCCCAACCGTGACGCCACCACCAGCGATTGCCTGGACTATTCGAGCAGATCGCGTCGTTCCGCGCACCATTCGCACGATCCGGACGCTTTGCGTCCAGGCGATAGTGCCTACGTCTCTTTTTTTGCCTCACTACGGACACATGCCGCGTTAGCTAGCATGCCGCGTTAGCTAGCATGCCGACCGTTTCGCAAGAGCTCGAGAGGGTTTGAACGCACATGGAAAAGCCAAAGACAGCAAGAATGAGATCGCCGGCTGCCTTCTTGAGCTGAGATTACGTAGCAATCCAGCCCGTGAATTCGCAAGTCACACTTGCAGCGCCTTAATCACCAAGGAGCCGAGACATGCCTATGATTCCGTGGTTTAGGTAAGCAAAGGCCATACCATCGATACCAAATGGCCAAAGACGATCAAGACATGTGGCAAACTGATAGTCATCATGAGATCCAGTTCACAGACAAAACGCCAACCATCGATGAATGATCGCCAACCGGTCTGAAGCACCGACGAGGGGGGAGCACACGGATGAGTCTGTTTCTAATCGGCCTATTTATAGGCTTGAGCATCGGGACATGCCTGGGGTTTTTAATTCACGGCATGCTTGGAGCCATGCGCAACGAAACTCAAACGGCAAATGCTGACTATCGCCGCTCAAGTGTTTCGGATGATTCTTCAGCAGTGATGCGTGGGACGGCAACGACGCTTTCCAGCGCTACGCGTATGAGTGTTGCAACCGCTCAGCAAAGTACCCGGTTCCAAAGAAACAACGCGCTACCCATCGAGATCCCGTATCTACCGCCGCGAAGAGAGTGATACGGCAATCGCCTCTCTTGAGTGGCTCGGCTGGAAACGTGCCGACTGACGCACTGGAGTCCAGTATCGCCACTCGTGAGGAATGTCGCATAAAGCATTTGGCATGCCCGGATTATCCCGTTGCCTAGGGTTTTTCGATAACTGGGGTGAACAGCAAATCCTGGTAATCCCAACTGAAGTCGGCCAGCGGCGAAATGGCCTTCATCTTTATCTGGTCGACCCTCCCATCGGGCTTGAGGCTGAAGGTGACTTCGGCATCTTCGTAGCCCGGCGTCGTGAAGTGGGTCCGGAAAGTGTCGTATTGAACATGTTCGAGTGCACCGGCCAGGCTTGGCGAGCGATCAAAGCTGATCTTCAATCCGCTCTCGACCTTGCTGATCGTGATCGTACCGTACCAGGGATCAGCGTACACACCGACGTAGCCGGCCAGTGGCAACGAGGGGCCCCGATCCGGATGGCTCGCCATCTTGCCTGTCGCTAGCACGTGCAGGGCCTCGACCTCTTCCTGCTGCTGTACTTCTTTGTAGTTGGCGATCCAATCCGGCGACGGCAGGCCCAAGTAAGTGTCCAGAAGGTGCTCGCGCATGGCAAACAACGTGCCCGTGTCCTCCGAATTGATCATCACGGCAAAGGCGACATGCCTATCCGGAATAATTACCACCGCCGAGATGCCCCCCAACACGCCACCGAGATGGGTGATGATGTTGTGGCCGCGATAGTCGCTCACCTCAAAGCCGAACGCGTAAGCCTCGAACTGTGGCATGGCCAAGGCCAACGGCGGCGGTTCCGGCGTGATCGGTATCAAGGTTTGCGGAGTCCACAGTGCTGCGGATGCTGCGTCGCTGAAAAGGGATTTGCCATCGGGCATGACACCGTGATTGAGCTGCACCTGTAGCCACTTCCCCATATCATTCGCGCTGCTCATCAGCGCACCAGCCGGTGCAAAGGCATCCCCCGTCATCACACTGGTCAGAACGGATTGCTTCCCAAAGCCACGCACCGGGCTGGAAATCTTGGCGTGTAGCGACGTCTGGTCCGGCACCTCGGCATCGATGCTCACTTGAGTGTCTTGCATCCCCAGTGGATCCAGGATGTGCTGCTGCACAAAATCCTCCCAACGCTGCCCGCTGACAGCTTGCAGCAGCTGCCCCGCCACGATGTAGAGCACGTTGTCGTAGTCATACCTGGCCCGGAACGAGTGCACGGGTTTCAGATAGCGGATCGCATGCACAAGTTCGGCGCGCGAGCGATTGGTCTCGGGCACGAGCATCAAGTCGCCCTCACCCAGTCCTAGACCGCTGCGATGCGCGAGCAGATCGGTGATGGTCATTTCGCTAGACGTGTAAGCGTCGTACATGCGAAAGCCCGGCAGCTTGTCCTCGACAAGGTCACTCCAGTGCAGTTTGCCCTGATCGACCAGCATGGCCAGAGCGGTGCTCGTGAATGCCTTGGTGTTGGAGCCAAGCGGAAAAATCGTGTGTGCGTCCACCCGCGCTGACGTACCAAGCTTTCGTACGCCGTAAACATGGGTTGAGATGTCTTTGCCATCCACGATCACCACCGCCATACCCGGCGTATCGAAAGCCTTCATGGCCTTGGCGGCGTATGCATCGAGTGTTATCGGGCTAGAGTACGCTGGCGGCGTAGCGGTTAGCGCCGAAAGGGGCCATAGCAATCCCGTGACCCCAAGCAGAACCAGAACCATGCGCCAGCGAGCGACTCCACGTCGCTGGTGCAGAAAACGGGCGCGCATCGGTCTGATCATCAACTTGTCCTCCAACGATGCAACCTGCATGAGGTCTGACGCGCTCGACCTCGTGACCGTGTTTGCTCCAAGTCGCATGGCATGAAGGAAGGCCGTCAGGACTTGGGTGGGGAACGGCGCTGGCGTGGTGTACGGCTGACTTTTCCATGCACGACAGCCTTGGACGTGCGATCGCCGGCGACCGGTGCCTCGACATAGCCCACAAATTTCTGCCGTTGTTGCGTGATGTCGCCGATGCGCTCGAATCTGTCCCCCATCTGGTGAGTCACTGCACCGATCAGCAGGCTGAAAAGGCTGTTGGCCGCGCTGAAGTTGTGCCAAGCCCGATGCTCATCGATGGGCAGCATGAGCACATGGTCGGTGAGCTGACGCGCCCAGTAGCACTGCGTGTCGGTAATGATCACCAGCGGAATACCGCGTTGAGCCACTTCTTCAGCCAGTAGGCGGAAGTGACGCGAGTAGCGACGGAAGTCGATCAGCACGACGCAGCTATTTTTGGTCGAGTCGAGCAGGACATCGGCATACGCACCATCGAGCCCATCGGCAAACGACGTGCGCGGCTTGACGTGCTGCAGCAGGCTCGCAAAGCCGATACCCAAGAAGCGGCCGTGGTGAAAGCTGGCCACCGACACCCGGTCGGCATTGACCAGCCTGTCCACGATGGACGTCCATTCCTTGCCGTTAGTCAACGCATGGGCCGCGGTGAGTCCGCGAATTTCCGCCTGCAAGCTCTCGGAGGGGGATGCAGCATCGCCGTCTCCCGCGCTGCCATAAAGCTGCATCCACGAAACGCCGCCGCGCAACTCCTTCTTCAGCTCGCCGAGACCTGCGTAACCGAGGTTGCGCAGGAATCGACCCACGGTCATCGGGCTGACATCGACGCGCTTGCCAAGGGATGCCGCCGTCTCAAACGGTATGCTGTCGATATTCTGCAGCAAGTGAGCGGCGATTTTCTGTTCGGCCGTGGTAAAAGTCTCCCACCTGCTTTTCAGTTTTTTCTTTATATCCTTGGTCATCTTCTTGTACTCACCGGGTCATCGCCATGGCCGGGTCTATTGCTCCATGTCTTTCCACATCACCCAGCCGACGACCAAGCATATACAGGAGTGACGCGGAGATACCGGCCACCGCCCCGATCAGGACGAAGAACCATCCGTGGGAAAGGACGCTCCATAACGTACCAAGCGCACCGGCGAGCAAATTGCCGAAGAAACCGGCAAAAAACCACGTAGCAATGCTGGTGGCGCGAAATCCTTCCGGCGCCAGGCGACCAAACAGCGCCAGCCCGACCGGCAGGATATAGAGCTCGCCGATGGTGAACAGCACGAACCAGACGAACAGCCAAAGCCAGCTCGCTCGCGTACCATGCGCGTCGCTCCATGCAGCAACGATCCCCAGCGCAACGTAGGAAACACCGACGATGGCCGCGCCGAACGCCATCTTGCCCAGTAGCGGTGTTTCCACGCCACGTCGGGCCAGACGCGTCCAACGTGCCACCAGGAAAGGAGTGAACGCGAACACCGCCAGCGAGTTGATCGACTGAAACCAGGTCATCGGTATCACCCACCCTGACGCCAGCTGGCGGTCAATGCCGGTGTCGGCCCACAGGGCAATGGTGTTGCCGTTCTGCTCGTAGGCGCCGCGGAATACCACCACGATTGCGGCAATACCGATCAACAAGGCGAAGCGATCACGCGCGGCGCGATCCATCGGTGGCTTGGCTGCTCGCATGGCGGCGCCGCGCGCCGGTTCGGGAGGAAGGTAGCGGCGACCGCCTAGATAGATCACCAGCGACAGCAGCATGCCGACGCCGGCGGCGGCGAAACCCCAGTGCCAGCCATAAACCTCACCCAGCGTGCCGCATACCAGCGGGGCGAGGAAGCCACCCAGATTGATGCCCACGTAATAGATGTTGTAGGCGCTCTTGCTGCGTATGTCGCCATCGCGATAGAGACCCTCGATCTGGCTGGCCAAGCTGGGCAGAAACAGCCCGTTGCCCAGCGCAATCGTGATCAGCGCCGGATAGAACAACGCCTCGGAGGACATCATGAAATGACCTAGGGCCATCGCCGCACCGCCGATCACCACCGCATTGCGCTTGCCGAGCCAGCGGTCCGCCAGCATGCCGCCGAATACCGGCGTGAAGTAGACAAAGGCCGCATAGGCGCCGTAGACCAGCGAGGCATATTCCTGGCTCATGTCCAGGTGCTTGGTCATGTAATAGACCAGGATCGCCCGCATGCCGAAGAAGGAGAACATCTCCCACATTTCGGTGAGGAACAGCACGGACAACCCGCGCGGATGGCCGAACCAGTCGCTGCCTCTTGTGGGAGTCAATTGGTCCGACATGATGCTCACTGATCTCGCCGGGTAGGTTCAGCGGCCACTACGCCACCTCCAGCTGGGGTGAGCCCCACAAGATTGGTGGGCACCAGATCTTGCCGTCTTCGTAGACCGCCGCAGGCGTGCGGTCGCGGGTCAGGAACACCGGCCCGTCGAGATCCACCACGTTGCACAGCTGGCCCACCACGAACGCCGGCGCCATCGCCAGCGAAGAGCCGGACATGTTGCCGACCATCAGCTCGAAGCCCAGTTTGCGCGCCTCGTCCGCGAGTGCCAAGGCCTCGGTCAGGCCGCCGCACTTGTCCAGCTTGATATTGATGATGTCAACGCGACCAACCATCTTCTGCAGGTCGCTGCGATCCTGCACGCTTTCGTCCGCCGCGATGCGGATTGGGCATTCCAGCCCATCGAGCCATGCCTCGCTGCCGATCGGGAACGGCTGCTCCACCACATCTACCCGCGCCTCCACCAGCGTCGGCAGGAGGCGCGAGAAGGACTCGCGCGTGAAACCCTGGTTCGCGTCGACCATAAGCCACACGTCCGGCCGCGCCGCACGCACCGCAAGCACGCGCTGGGCGTTGAGATCGTCGTCCGTGAGCTTCAGCTTGATCGCGCGAGCACTGGCATAGCCGGTCGCGCGCTCGGCCATGACGTCAGGTTCTTCAGCACCCACGGTGAAGGTGGTCAGCAACGGCTGCGGTGCATTTTGCGCCGCCAGCTCCCACACGAATTTGCCGCTGTGCTTGGCTTCCAGATCCCACAGCGCACAGTCGATCGCGTTGCGCGCGCCGCCGGCAGGCAACAACTGCTGCAGATCCTGGCGCGTCATGCCCGCCTCGATCCTGGGTCGCAGCGCCTCGATCTGCGCCAGCATCGAGGTCGGCGTGTCGTGCTTGTAGTAAACGCCCAGACCCTCACCACGACCGACCATGTCGCCGTCATGAAGGGTGACCACCAGCGCTTCGAAGTCGTTGAAGGTGTAGCCGGTGATGTGGAAAGGAGCCTTCGTCGGCCACTTCTCGATGTTCGCCTGCAGTTGCAGGCGAACTTGTCCATTACTGTTCATGAATACTCCGGATGTTTCGACAATCGTTCGACCACTGAACGGACATCAATAGCTAGCGCTGAAGCTGATCAGCCCGAACACCACGATGAACCAAGCCAGATAGATGGCCGCCAACGCCAGCAGTGTTTCGCCGACGCGTACCCACCGACTGCGCCGAGGCGCGGTCCAGGCACGCACAGCATGGATAACCACCGTGACTGCGCCGATCAGTCCCAGAACGCCGAGGACATAAAGCAGATAAAGCCAAGGCGTAATCGTGCCTTGCACCAGCGGCACCGCATTGGTCGCGGTGAGCACCATAAGCAGCACCAGCCAGCCAAGCACGACGACGAACAGCGCCAGCGTGCCCAGCCGCGACAGGCTGCGCGAACGCAACTGCGCGATAGTCAGCTCCAGCCTCTGGTGGTAATGCTTGCGCACGCCCCTGCCGATCGGCCAACTCAATAGCGCGACAAGGACGACCAATGAAGACAGCACTAACAACCAGCGCACCGAACCCAGTGACTTCAAGCCCGATACTGGCTGGAACACGAACACCGGCGGCTCTGCATCCGTGGCCCAGTAGCGAATGGCGCCTTGCCCGTCGGTCACAAACTGCAACTTTGCGGTGCCGTTGACTTCGCGGTAACTCAGCGGCGCTACCTCCTGCCAGTGCAGCGGCGCGCCCGCATCGTTGGTCAATGCCGACACCGTGATGGTGTCGTCCGGCTGTGCCGCCACATTGACCTGACTCAACAGGTAGAGCGCGCGCATCGCACTGTCATTACGACGGCTGGACTCGTACCAGCCAGCCACCCGCGCCGCATCGGCCTTGGCGCTCGACGTGGTTGGCTGCGATGGCACGTGGTAAGGAAAATAGCGGTCGAGGAAGGCTCGGAACAGTGCGGCCCGGATCACTCCGGCGCCACCTTCATTGCCGGCGCTGTTCATCGAAATGAAGAAGCCGACATGCGCGTCGAGCAATAGATGCAGATCGCTATGGAAGTAGTCCAGGTCGCCGGCATGGCCGACGATGCGCTGCCCTTGACTGCTCTCCTGGTAGAAGCCCAGATCGAATCCGTTCAAACCTGGTGCCGCGGTGCGTTGCGGACTGTGCATCAGCGCAACCGTCGCCGGCTCAAGAATCTGGGCGCCGTTGTAACTCCCACCCTGCAGCTGCGCGATCATGAAATGCGCCATGTCGATCGCGGTGCTGCTCAGGCCGCCGGCAGGCGCGGGGTTGACCAGCTCGAACTGCTGCAGCTGGCCATCGGAGGCGGTTATGTAGCTCTTGGCTATCAACGAGGCCCACGTTGCAGGCAGCGGCTGGTCGAAGGTCGAGTGCTGCATGTCCAGCGGCACGAAAATATGCTGCCGTACATAATCCTCGAAGCGCTGCCCCGACACCCGCTGCACGATATAACCCGCCAATCCGCAACCATAGTTCGAATAAGCGACGATCTCGCCCGGCGGAAAGATGCGTGCCGGGAGGTGGGTTTTAAGATAGTCGTCCAGGACGACTTGCTGGGCTCCAACGTTGATCAGGCCCCGCGCCGTGTCCTCAAACCCTGGCGTGTGCGTCATCAGATCGCGCAGCGTGATCGGTTTGCCGTCACGCGGCGGAATCGCGAAGTCGAGGTAGTCGTTGATGTTGCGATCGAGATTAAGCTTGCCCTGCTGGACCAGCTGCATCACCGCGGTCCAGGTGAACAGCTTGGACGTTGAGCCTGGACGGAACAGCGTGGTTTCCGGCGACGGAGGCGCGCGCGTTTTCAGGTCGGCGTAACCATAGCCCTTGGCGAAAATGATCTTGCCGTCCTTGACCACCGAAATAACCGCTCCGGCCACGTCGCCGCGTTGGAGCGCGAAGGGCATCAGGCCATCGAAGAACGTCGAGAGATCTTCGCCCGTCAGCGCAGGCGGCGTGCCGGTTGCATTGGTATCCGTGGTCGAGCCCGTACCGACAGCCGTTGCTGAAGCCGGTAGCGGTGCTGACGTCGCGGCTGCCGGGCTCAGCGGTTGCGTCACCTGCGCCGACGCAATGCCGATGGCGCAGGTGACGACAAACGCCGCAAGGATTTTGATGTAGCGATTCATGCGTGAACACTCCAGTGGCGAGGGGTCGGCCTGCTCAGAAGTCATAGGTGACAGTGACGCCCACCGTGCGCGGTGGCACGTAAGACGCCGCGAACGGGCTGCCTTGCGGGTCGATGGTCTCGGACGTGAGCGAGGTGATACCGCGCTGGTTGGTCAGGTTTTTGACGTAGGCCTGGACGGTCCAAGCGCCATAATAGGAACCCGCATGCAGATCGATGCCGTGATAGCCGGGCGCCGTCAGGCGTGGCCCAGGAACGGGGAGAAAATCGGTCTCTCTCTCGCCCACATAGTTGTAGCTGGCGCCGGCAGAACCCGACCAGCCACCGTCCAGCGGAAAGTCATAATCGACGCCCACGGTGCCATTCCATTTAGGCACCCACGGCAGCCGATCGCCGTTGTACCCATACAGACCCGGCGGCGTATCCGCCGTCAGTTCCGCATCGGTATAGCTCGCGTTGGCCGACAGCACCAAGCCACGGACCGGCGTGTACTTCCAGCTGGCTTCGAGGCCCTGGCTCTTGGCCTTGCCACCATTACCGAGAAAACTGAAACCGCCGGCGGTGGAGGTGAGCTGGATCTGATTCCAATTGATATAGAAAACGTCAGCATCGAAGGTCATGCGTTGATCGAGCAGCGTGGATTTGAAGCCAAGCTCATAGCTGGTCAACTTGTCCGGTTCAAAACTCACCGGCGCCCCCAGACCCGGCGGTACGCCCACATTGGGACCACCCGGCCGAAAGCCGGAGGCGACTCGGATATAGGCCATCAGGTCGTCGTTGAACTTGAAGCTGGGATTGAACAGATAGGTGGTGGGACTGTCCTTGCTTCGTGTGGTGAAATCGACAGGCCCAACCAGCAGACCAGAGCCGGTTTGCGTGAACGTGGTTTCGTCGTTGCTGTGGCGCGCACCCACCAGCACGCTCAACTGCGACGTCGCATGCCAGGTCAGATCTGCGTACTCGGCCCATTCCTTGAAGATGCCTGGCCCCACGTCGATCGTCCCCAGCGGGGGTAGCGCGAGCGGTACACCGGTACTGGCATCGAAGCCTTCCACGTTCTGCTGATTGGTGGTGCTTTCACGCGTGTAGAACAAACCGACGCGCCATTCCAGCATTTGATCTTCTGGCGACTGCAGCCGGAGATCCTGGGTAAATTTGCCCAGGGTGATCGGATCAGTAATGGAATAGCCGCCATCGGTCAGTCCGAAGGAAGGATTCAGGACTGGCCCGTAGGCGGCGGTCACATCCTGATCCGAGTTGACTCGCTGCGTGCTATAGCTAGTCGAGGACACCAGTTTCGCCCAACCGAAATCGGCGTTGACGGAGGCGTCATACAGGCGGTACTGGATCTTGAACAGGCCGGTCCCGGCCGCCCTGCTCTGCTTCTGGTAACCATAGAGCGGCAGCAGCGTGGCTGGATCCACTTCGACGCCCGTGTTTGCCAGCCCATCACTGCTGAGATTCTGAGCCAGTGCCGACAAGCTCACTGATACCTTGTCGGTGGGCGTCCACAGCAATTCCGCGCGGCCACCGTTGACCTTGGCCTCGTTGACTTCCGACTTGCCGGTATTGATGTTGTCGATATAGCCCGGGTCGGTGCGGTTGTAGGCATTGACGCGCAACGCCAGCGTGTTCTCGAGCAATGGCACGTTCAACATCGCGCGCTCGCTGAACCCATCGCCGCCGCCGGCCACACTGCTGTATCCACTCGAAACATAGCCAAAGGCGCGCGTGGCATCCGGTGGAACGGTGACGAATTTGACCAGGCCACCAAGCGAGTTCGAGCCATAGAGCGTGCCTTGCGGCCCACGCAGTACTTCAACGCGCTCCAGATCGGCGGGATCGAGATCAGGAGTCAGCAGTCCACCACCGGCATAGACCGTACTCGACCCGTAGGGTGCATCGTCGATATAGGTACTGACCGCGGAGTTCGCCTGACCGCTGCCGGAGGTGATGCCTCGTAGCACGAGCTGGGTCTGACCTTCCGCGGTTGAGATGACATTAAGGCCGGGCACTTGGGTGGCGTAATCGGCAAAGCTGTTGGCGCCCTCGCGCCGAAGATCGTCCGCAGAGATGGCTGATACCGCCATAGGAACGTCTTGCAGTTTTTCTGCGCGCTTGTTGGCCGTGACCACGACGGCTGGCAGGTTCGTGGTTTGCTTGTCTTGAGCCGTCGCCTTTTGCCCTTGCGATGCGTCCGGTGCCGGAGCGGTCGCGTCACTTTGCGGCGCACTCGGCAGGCCAGCGGCTTCGGGTGATGGATTGCCCACGCCGAAAGCAAGGGCACATGGTGCAACGCCAGTTGAGCCGATCAAGGCAACGGCGACGGCTGTACAGACGACACGCCGACTATGCTGAAGATCCCGATGCTTCATGACGTTCTCCCCACGTGATAAGCGAATGGCTAGCTCAGAAACATTGTTATGTTATTATCATTTACGTGTCAATGATATTTTTATATCTATCTCGTCTGGGCAGCGCAACAGCGATGTTTCGGCGTCTAGTTCGGCAAGCCCACAACAGCCCGATGTCCGCGGCGTGCGAGGTTGGGAGTGAATGAACAGTTGTTGCGGCCTTCTCCCTGATGGGGTGTGCCCCATGCTCGAAGTCAGACCAGCACGCGAAGGCTTCATCGTGTTCGATGCCTATGAGCAAGAACCGATCATGCGTTTTGATAGCAGTGACGGGCCGCCGACCTCGTGGCCGAACTGGTGACCGCCGAATCGCTGCATAGCCTCGGACCGGTATACGTCCGGTTGTTAGCCGGACCGAGCGCAGATAAGCTCCAGACGGATCAGGGGGTTGTGCTTGGATCTTTGCAGGCGATCACGGATGTATAACCGGACCCAGGGGTCCATCTATTAGGTAGTTAGGCCTCATAAATGGAAGATCTGAGCCGCCCACCAACTAAGATCGAGCGCCTTTTGGCTTCACTTCTGTCGGCCGTGGCTACTCTCATCTTCGGCGCAGTCTCAGTCTTCATTTTTAGCAGCGTGCCCGTTTCGTATACGGCGCTCGCTATCTTCACGGTTCTGTTTATGGTTAGCGCCGTTATGTTCTGCAGGGCTGCTTTTACTGCACGGCGGCGTCTTTCAAACAAAGAGCTGTCTCGTCTCGCTTGGGTGCTGGTAATTGGTGGCGTCGCTTGCGCGGCGCTTGCTTTGCTTTTTGGCTCGGGCACGCACCGCCTATTGCTCTTAGGCTCAAGCCTCTCTTGTGTCGCGTATGGGCTTGCGGGCCTTCGTGGCCGCGCGCGATGATGCCTAACATCTCGTTCAAGGCGGACGGCTTCGCCGCCGCTTAACTCCAGCGTTAGGTGCTAATAAGGATCGTCGAGCAATGATAAGCAAGCGATACATTCCAATCGCCGTGCTGCTCGTATCCATACCTTTCTGGTTGCTTGCCGCTGCGAACTACCCAGGAGGCACCATTTGGGACGCGGACTCTCCGGGGTTTAGTTTCACGGCTAATTACGTGTCCTCACTGTTTCAGCCGCGTGCTTTGAACGGCGTGGATAACGCCGCGCGGCCCTTCGCTTTTGTGGCAATGCTGTTATATGCAGCTGGCGCCGGCTACATGTTCTGGATCATCTCCACTGCTTATCCAAAATCTGCGGCGAGCAAGACCGTTCAGATTTTCGGAGTCGGATCGATGGTTTATGCGTTTATCGCTGTCACAACACCGATGCACAATGTGTTGGTGATTGTCGCCGCAATATTCTTCGCAATCGGGTGCGCAGGAATGTTGATTTTGCTCTATCGAGTTCGCGCGCATAAGCTTGCATTACTCGGCATCTTCAACCTACTTTTGCTGGCCATACTTACGGCAACTACCAAAGGGAACTTGCTCGTCAAACTTGGTCCTGGCTGTGAATGGTTACTCTTTCTAAGCGAGGCTTTGTGGGTAGCGTTTGTATACTTTGGCGCAACCGCGCCTAACAATTCGTCCAAGCGGACGCGCGTGCCTCGCGCCGCTTAGTTCCAGCGTTAGGCCGCACACAGGCTTCATGACTGCCATCAATTCCCAGAAGGGAGCACCATGGCTAAGTACCTAATCTCTTTTCCAAGCGCTGCAATGGTTGTGCCCGATGGCGAATGGGGAGAGGTAGGCAGCAACGCGCACGCTGTGATTGATGAGGCGAAAGCCGCCGGTGTTTACGTCTTCGGCGGCGGAATCAACGAAGACGTACCGCCCGTGCTCGTCTCTGCTGACGGCTCGGTTGCAATGGGCGGCTATCCTTGGGCGCACACGCTCGACGGCGGCTTCACCGTGTTGGAATTGCCTTCGCGCGACGAGGCCATCGCGTGGGCGGCGCGTATCGCCAAGGCCTGTCGGTGCGACCAAGAACTGCGCGTCTTCGGGTTCGACCCGCAGTCCTAAGGGCAGCACTGAAATGGCGCGGCGTGCTTTATATCGATGGGCGGCCGGCGTGATCTCCAACTCGAGCACGATTCACAACCGGCATCGCAGTTTTATGAAGTTTCAGTACTCTCTTATGCCCTTATGTAATAGAACTCACCTCGTGGTAATGGACCACACATGTGGGGATTTTCATGAAGATCTTTTCCACGGCCTCAGCGGCCGCGTTGCTTCTCGGCATTAGCGCTCTCATGGCATCAGCAACCGTCCAAGCGTCAGCCCCATGTGGGGCCCCGATTTGCGCCACATGGTGGCAGGAATGCGTACAAGGCAATCAAACAGCTTGCGCAGATTACAGGGGGATATGCACCGCATGTCCGCCACCATCAACCGACAGCGGCACGCCACCGGTGAAGATTGATAGCGAGTCAGATGCGGCATTATCGAATTCGAAACAGGCCGTTCTGACCGCCAAATAAATTGGCTGAAAGGACCCGATGCAAAAAGCCCCGAACAATGTTTCGGGGCTTTTTGTTTGTATCAGGATAATTGGCAACACGAAGCGCCGCCGGTGTCACCGTTGAGCATGGCCGTACCATGCAGTACCCAGCCGCGGTGGATGTCATCCGGTCCCAGCGGCGCGGCAAAGGGTGACCACTCGGCCAGCAGATCAAAGGCAAAGGATTTGGCGCGCTTCGGCTGTCGGGGCATGGCGGCAGCAGTCTCATAGGGTGATGCTGCATGATGTGCCCCAGGGGAATCCGATCATGCCAACGTACGTCATCATGCTCTGCATATTTTCGGTCGTGGCCACTGCCCTAACGATCGAGGGCCACAAAGCGCGAAAGGACGGCGGTGACAGCACTGTGTTCTTCGTCGGCGTGGTGCTATTCGCGGCAATCGCGTTCGAGCTCATAACGGGCATTCGGCTATAGCCGATGGTAGAACTGCGGATAGAAAACACTCATCCAAAAAAGTCATTGGCTTATTCGTATATATTTGGCAGAGGTTCTGATGAGAGCCCGCGCATCTATCGACCGTTTCTTGGGTGAATAATTGTTGCCTAGTTGTTGCCTCAAACCAAAGAAAAAGGCCCCGCATTTCTGCAAGGCCTTGATATTCCTGGTGCCGGCACCCGGATTCGAACTGGGGACCTACTGATTACAAATCAGTTGCTCTACCAACTGAGCTATGCCGGCGAAGGGCTGCGATTCTAGCAGTCGGGTGGCTCTGCTCAAAGCGGTATGTTCAAACTCAGTGGCGATCAAAAGCAGCTGGTGCTGTGCGAGTTGACGCCGCTGGCACGAACGCGGTTACGCCATTCGAATCGGGGACTGTTGTTGGCGACCAGATCGAGCCAGTACTCGGGTACGTTTTCGCTGCGCTCGCTCATGCGGGCCGGAAAACCTGCCGCCACCACTTCATCGCGGCGCTTGCGTGCATTGGCTGGATCCTTGAACAGGCCCAGCGACACGGTATTGGGTTGATCGCCGCTGCTAACGACGAAGTAGTCCCGGACATTGTGCGAGCCTAACTGACGTGCCAGTTCAAGCGCCTGCGCGTGACTGCTGGTCGCCGGCAAATAGACCCAGAAGCCGTTTGGCTGCGTGGTCTGCTCCTGACGCGAACGCATACGCGTAACCTGCGCGCCCAGCGCCTGACGTGCGTTACGTAAATCCTGCGGGGTCGCGAACGGCCCGAGCGCGAGACAGATTTGCGGAACCGGCAGCGAAGGCCGACCTGGCGCGGCGTTCGCTGGCGCCGCGGATGCGGGAGGCGTAACCGGCGCGGTGGAAGATCCCGCGACAGACGATGCGGCAATCGGCGCGGCAACGGTGGCCTCTGGCTGCGGCATTTCCGACAGCAGCCGCAATTCCCGCACGCCTGGGTCGACGGCATTGCCACTGTGCGTATACGGCTGACCAAGCAACAGCCACGCGCCGACCGCAATATTGAGTGCACTCAAAAGAACAAATAGCAGACGCAGAAACATCGAACCCCCTAGCCAAGCGGCCAACCGCATTCTAGATCGACGCGGGTGTCACGACCTGCGTATTTGCCCATACCGCCAGTCCGCGCAGCACGCCATCACGAGTCATTTGGACCGGCAGGGTCAGCAGGGGCTGCAGTTCGATCGCATCGCCACCGCCAAGAATCAGCGTGGGAGAACCTCCGAGGGTTGGCGCCATGCGCGTAGCGAATCTTTCGATGAGAGCCGCCGCTGCCTGCCAGCAGCCGGATGCCACCGCGTCGGCCGTGTTGTCGGCCAGCTCCAGAACGTCGCCCGCTCGCGTCGGTCGCACGCGCGCAGTCGCCTCAAACAGCGAGCGTTGCATCAATTGCGGACCCGGAGCGATCAGCCCGCCAAGATGTTGCCCATCGGCAGCCAGCGCATCGAGGGTAAGCGCCGTACCGGCACTGGCCACTATGCACGGCGCAAATCCATCGGCGTACGCGGCAACCATGGCCAGAAAACGATCGGCACCAAGCCGCTGCGGTTCGGTATACGCATTGCGCACGCCACAGGCACTGGCCGGTGTCTGCATCCAGATGGGTTTGCTGGCAAACAGGCGACTCATCACATTCGCGACCTGCGCCTCACGTGCAGGGTCGACCACCGAAGCCGCAACGATCATGTCGGGTGACGGGAGACCCGTCAGCGCTGACTCCAGCGCCGACTCGAAGCCCTCCTGCCAGTCCAGCGCGCCTTGCGAAAGCCAGCCGCCTGGCTGCAGCATCAGCGCCCACTTCAGGCGGGTGTTGCCGAGATCGAGTAGCAGCCTCATGCGCGGCGCACCGTGACTTCGGCGCTGTCGACCTGAAGCACACTGCCGTCGCGCATGCGCACCTGCAGCGCACCGCGATCATCGACGCCTGCGCCAGTGCCCTCGAACGGTCCTAGTGCGCCACTAAGTTGCAACGGCTGACCATTCAGCATGTCGTGTCGCGCGTATTCACCGGCAAAAACCTCGAAGCCATTGTGCTCGAAAGCCTGCAGACCTTCGATGAGCGCCGAAATCATCGCTGCCGCAACACGATTGCGATCCGGGGGCGCGCCATGCGTCAACGTGGCCAGATCGCTGGCGGGTTGTCCGGCCTGCTCGCGTAGTGCATCGGTAAGCCGAAGATTGAGGCCGATGCCGATGATCGCTGCGCACGGCCCTTGATATTCGCCACTGAGTTCAACCAGAATGCCGCCGAGTTTGCCCTCGAGAGTCAGCAGATCGTTCGGCCATTTCAAACCGGCGCCCGAAATACCAAGGGTTTCCAGCGCACGCATGACGATCACACCAATCGCCAGCGACAAACCACCCAGTGCAGCAAAGCCTTGATCGAACCGCTTGAGGCAGGAAAGATACAGATTGAGCCCAGGCGGTGACAGCCATTGCCGGCCGCGTCGGCCGCGCCCAGCGGTCTGCGTTTCGGCCAGCAACACGCTCAAATCCGTGGCACCGGCACTTCGCCGCTGCAGCTCGCTGGAAGTGGAATCAAGCTCCCAGTGAACTTCCAGCACGCCAAGCTTTTGTGTCGCTGACGCCGGCATCAACGCGCGAATTTGATCCGCATCCAGCATCTGCAGCGGCCACGGCAGGCGATAACCGGAGGCACCGTGTGCTTCGATCGGTACACCGCGCGCGCGCAAAACTTCTATCTGCTTCCAGATCGCCGCGCGGGTGATGCCGGTCTGCGCCGCAAGACCTGCGCCTGAAATCGGCTCGCCCGGAGCCAGTACTGACAACAACTGGGCAGGCTGCATCAGCTGCCTCCGACCATTGGAACGGGCCTGGGCAAATCGCGGCAAACAGAAGACCGAAAGGAAGGAATAGTCATCGTCGCAGTTTAGCCCGGCTTGCGGTCAACGCCGATCAGCACTCGACGACCCGAGTCCACAGCACTGGCATCAGACGGACATTTCTGACACGATCGGGGCTTCGCTTGCGGGTCAGGGAGTTCGATTGCCATGCGCGTCAAACATTGGCTTATCGGCTGTGCAATCAGCTTTGCTGGCATCGGCGGTGCCGCAGCGACGAGTGTGGACAGCCGCGACCTGGACAATTCGCTGCGCGGCGCCGGGGATACCACCGCCAGCGCGCATGACAGCAGTATCGGCAGCGAACCCGGACTGACCCGCGAGAGCGCACCACACGGTGCCAGCAGCGATTCCCGCAAAAACTCCTCCGGCAGCAACAGCGCTGATCATTCCGGCGGCGACATCGCACCGCCCGCACACGCGCAGCAAACCCATCTTGGCTGGCAATCGCTGCTGCCTGGATCCATCCAGTAAGCGTTCCTGGTCATGTCGGGGCGCTGGTGGCAATCCCTGCGAGTTCGGTTCGAACCTCCACCCATCAGTGATCCTTTATGGCGGCGTGGAGTTGCCGGTTGTGCGCTCGCGCGCGGTCTGGATTCGGAGCGGCAACAACGCCTGCGCCGGCTTGCTGCGCTGTTCCTGGCACGCAAACGATTCCACGCCCTCGCCGGCGCGGTACTGGACGACTACTGGCGCCTGTTGATCGCCATGCAGGCATGCCTGCCCGCGCTGCAGCAGGGTGCTGGCAGCCTGCGCGGCTGGCGCGAAATACTCATCTATCCGGGTGAATTCAAGGTACGCGGTGGCCATCACGCCTGCCATAGCAGCGTAGTGCATGCAAAAGACGACACGCGCAGCGTCGATACTTGGGAACGCGGCCCGCTGGTGCTATCACTGGCCGACGTGCAGCTCGACCTGGAGCAACCGTGGGACGGCTACAACGTGGTACTGCACGAGATGGCGCACAAGCTGGATATGCTTGATGGTCCGCCCGACGGCATGCCACCGCTGACGGATATTTCGCGTCGACGCTGGGTCGAGCAGTTTGACCGTGCATACCGCAGCAGGGTCACTACGCCGGCGCACGATTACAGCAATCCGATCAATCATTCTGCAGCCGAGAATGCCAGCGAGTATTTCGCGGTGGTCAGCGAGTTGCATTACTCACGGCCCACGCTATTGCGCGAAGCCGAGCCGGCGATCGCCAATTTGCTGGATGCCTTCTACGGCCCGTCACCGGGGCTTGCAGGCGAAATCTCCAGTGCCGTTTGCGTGCTGAGGAAACCTGCTGCTCGGTGATTTGAATCAGGCCGGCGTCAAGGTCACGCTGAAGCGGGCACCGCCCAATTCCGGTGAGCGATCGACCAACAGCTCACCCTGATAAGCGTGCACGATGTCCTGCACGATCGACAGCCCAATGCCATGGCCCTGCACACGCTCGTCGCCGCGCACGCCACGCTGAAGCACCTTTTCGATCTTGTCCGCCGCGATGCCGGGACCGTCGTCCTCCACGCTCAGCCAAAGGCCCGGCCGCTGCCGGCTGGTCGTTGCCTGCGCCTTTACCACCAGCAGCACGCGATGGCTGGCCCACTTGAACGCGTTCTCCAGCAAGTTGCCCATCAACTCGAGCAGATCGCCCTGCTCGCCGTAGAACACCGCATGCTCATCAATATCGAATTCGCATAGCACATTCTTGGCCGCGTAAACCTTTTCCAGACTCTGCACCAGATCCTCGGCGTGGCCGGCGATCGGCACGGCGCTGGCGAATGTTTGCCGGCCGGAGGTCGCCGCACGCGACAGCTGATAGGCAACCAGATCGTCCATGCGGCGCACCTGATCCAGCACGCCGCTGCGCCGCGATGCGTCGTCGACCGCGGTGGACTCCAGCTGTGAACGGATCACCGCCAGCGGGGTTTTCAGGCTGTGCGCCAGATCGGCCAGTGTATGCCGGTAGCGCGTGCGCTGTTCGCGTTCGTTGTCGATGAAGACATTGATGCGTTCGGTAAGACTGGTGAGCTCCAGCGGATACTGGCTGTCCAGATGCTCGCTATCGCCGCGCTCGACCCGTGTCATGTCGCTGGCCACCTTGCGCAACGGCGTGAGACTCCAGCGCAGCAGCAGAAACTGCAGCACGATCAGCATCACGCCCAGGATCGACAACCACACGAACAACGATTGGCGATATCCCGCATTGTCGCCTTCGAGCTGATCTTCAGTTTGCGCGACCGTCACGGTAAGTCGGACGGACTTTTTCTCTACCGTATCCAGCGCAACGCCGTAGCTGTAGTAGTACAGCCGCCCCATGCGTGTATCGATCGGACCAATGAGTTGGGTGCTTTCGCCAGGCTCAAGGGATTTCAGAAAAGTGAAGTCGCGGCCAATCGCCGACGATGACTCCCAGCGATACCCACCATCGCCGGTGGCGATCGCGTAAAGGCCTGAACCGGGTCGCGAGAAGTCCGGATTCGGCAACGTATCCGGCGGCAGCAGCTTGCCGAACCGGTTGACGTCGAAGTTGGTTATCAGCGCAATGGTGTCGTTCTGCAGGCGCTGCTGCAGTGCGCTGAGCGCGCGGCTTCGGTTAGCCTGCGACAGCGTCAGGCCAACCAGACCGAGAAACCCGGCGAGAACAAATCCGGTGGCAATCGCCGCGCGCGCCGCCAGTGACAGCGGCTGGCGCGGCGGCACGGGATTATTCGTCGTCGCCGTCGGTGCGCGGGATGGCAAAGCGGTATCCGCGTCCACGTACCGTCTCGATGGGTTTGAGGGTGCCTTCCGGATCCAGCTTGCGCCGCAACCGGCCGATGAACACTTCGAGCACGTTGGAGTCGCGGTCGAAATCCTGCTGATAGATGTGCTCGGTCAGGTCGGCCTTGGACACCAGTTCGCCGGCATGCAGCATCAGGTATTCGAGCACCTTGTATTCGTAGCTGGTGAGGTCGACCAACTTGCCTTCCACCGTGACCGTCTGTGCGGTGGTGTCGAGCTTGATCATGCCGCAGGCCAGGATCGGCTTGGACCAGCCGCTGGCTCGCCTTACCAGCGCATTGATTCGCGCCAGCAGTTCTTCGACGTGAAAGGGCTTGACCAGATAATCGTCGGCGCCGTATTTCAGGCCCTCGACCTTGTCCTGCCAGCTGCCGCGTGCGGTCAGGATCAGAATCGGGTAGCGCTGTCCGTCCTCACGCAATGCCTTGACCAGATCCATGCCGGACATCTTGGGCAGGCCCAGATCGATGATCGCCAGATCGAACGGCACTTCGCGGCCGAGATAGATGCCTTCCTCGCCGTCCTGTGCTGCATCGACGGCGAAACCGTCACGTTTTAGGCGGGCCGCCAAGGTCTCGCGAAGTGGCGCCTCGTCTTCCACCAACAGTATGCGCATCAGTGTTTCTCCTTGCTGCCCGGGTTTCTGCCGGGCGGATTCTTGAGTGATGGTGTGAAAACTGGTGTAGACATCGGACCCTTGTTCGTATCGGACGAAACCGCCATCACCCGAACATGTCCCTGCGGCGTCAGCACCTTGATGCGGTATTCCACCCGGCGTCCAACGTGATGAGGATCAGCGGAAAGCACTTTGCCGCCCGTCTCCTGCTGCACCCTCAGCACAGCCTGATCCATGGTCACGTCCGGCTCGTCGGTTTGCGCCGACGCGCTCAGTGCCATGCCAAAACTAGACAATGTCAACAGAACCGCAGTGAAGAATTTGTGGGTTGCCATACGTCGTCATTCCAACCGGCAGTTGCCGGGGCGTTCAGATTAGGCAATCAGGGCTGAATACTGACCGGACGAACGTGCGCTGTCACGCCGCCGCTGCACAGGGCAACAGCGCCTGTTCGATCAGCGCCCAGCCTGCACCCGGCAAATGGGCGCCCTCGCTGATGGTCCGGCGGAACGCGCGGGCACCCGGCTCGCCTTGATACAGGCCCAGCAGATGCCGGCTGATGTGCTTGAGCGCCGTACCACGCGCCAGCTCGGCCTCGACATAGGGCTGCATGTGCCGCAGCACCTCGTCCCTGGCCGGCAGCAGGTCGCCGTAAAGCACCGCCTCGATCTGCGCCAGTAGGTAGGGATCGTGATACGCGGCACGACCCAGCATCACACCGTCAACCTCACGCAGATGCGCCTGCACCTGCTCAACCGTGCTGATGCCGCCGTTGATCACCACTATCAGCTCTGGAAATTCACCCTTGAGCCGATAGACGCGTTCGTAATCCAGCGGCGGGATTTCGCGATTCTCTTTCGGCGACAACCCCTGCAGCCAGGCCTTTCGCGCGTGCACCGCCATCACCTCGACCCCCGCCTCCAGCATGGTTTCGGTGAAATGCTGCAGGCCGGCGTAATCGTCCTGATCGTCCACGCCGATGCGACACTTCACCGTCACCGGCACGCTCACCGCATCACGCATCGCCTTCATGCAGTCGCCAACCAGCGCCGGCTCACGCATCAGGCAAGCGCCAAAGCGGCCCGACTGCACGCGGTCGGACGGGCAACCAACGTTGAGATTGATCTCGTCGTAACCGGCTTCGGCGCCGTCGTGCGCCGCCAGCGCCAGCTCCCGTGGGTCGCTGCCGCCAAGCTGCAGCGCCACCGGATGTTCCTGCTGGCTGTGCTCAAGCAGGCGCAGCTGCCGGCCACGCACCAGCGCCGCACTGGTCACCATCTCGGTGTACAGACGCGCCCGCGGCGACAGCAGCCGGTGGAAGTAACGGCAGTGGCGGTCGGTCCAGTCCATCATCGGGGCCACGCTCACGCGCCAGGGCGTGAGCCCGGATTCGTTGACAGCGGTGGCAATAGAGTCGGTCATCACGCCGCTATTGTCCCGGATCGGCGACCTCAAGGGGAGGCATTCCGCACCGCAGATACTTGTCCGATCCCGTAAAATGCGGCTGACACCGACACATCCACGTGCGCCATGCCCTCGACCGAGGGCTGCATTATTTAGAGCGAGCGCGCCACTTCCGCCCCATTCGAGACGATTTTATTCATGGTAGCCATGGCGACCGAGCACGTGATCGACGTGCATCACTGGAACGATTCGCTTTTCAGCTTCCGCACCACGCGGGATCCCGGCTTCCGCTTTGACAGCGGCCAATTCGTGATGATGGGGCTGGAGGTAGACGGTCGGCCGCTAATGCGCGCGTATTCCATCGCCAGCGCAAATTACGAGGAGCATCTGGAGTTCTTTTCGATCAAGGTCGCCGACGGACCGCTGACCTCGCGCCTTCAGCATCTGCAGTCCGGCGACCCGGTACTGGTGAGTCGCAAGCCCACGGGTACGCTGGTGTTGAATGACCTCAAACCCGGGCGACATTTGTATCTGCTCGGCACCGGCACCGGCCTGGCGCCGTTCCTGAGCCTGGTGCGTGACCCGGAAACCTACGAGCGTTTCGAGAAAATCGTGCTGGCGCACGGCGTGCGCAACATCGATGACCTTGCCTATGCCGAGCAGCTGCAGCACGAGTTGCCGCAGCACGAATACCTCGGCCCGCTGGTGCGCGAAAAATTGATTTATTACCCGAGCGTCACCCGCGAAGCTTTCCGCAACCGCGGCCGCATTACCGACGCGATTGCCGATGGCCTTATGAGCGAGACGATCAGCCTGCCACCGCTCGACCCCGCCATTGATCGCATCATGCTTTGCGGCAGCCCCGCCATGCTCGACGACCTGAGCGCACTGCTCGACGGCCGTGGCTTCCACGCGTCGCCGCGTACGCGCGAGCCGGGTGATTACGTGATCGAACGGGCCTTCGTCGAAAAATAATCGCTGCCTCGTTTCGACTGCATGCCGCCGAAGCCGCCATTTTCGAACACTCGAACGATCGCGCATTAAAAAGGACCACGCCGATGGATATCGCCCTCTACCTGCTGGCCGCGGCGCTGATCATCGGCGGACTGATCGGATCGGTAATCCCCGCGTTGCCCGGTTTGCCGATGATCTTCGGCGGCATCTGGCTGGTTGCCGCCGTGGACGGCTATCGACACATCGGACTGTGGTGGCTGCTGCTCATCGGCGGATTCGGAGCGGCCGGCGTGATCATCGAATTCATCGCCAGCACGCTGGGCGCCAAACGCGTCGGCGCGAGTCGTCTGGCGCTGTGGGGCGCGAGCCTGGGCACACTCGCGGGAATGTTCTTTGGCATCCCGGGTTTGCTGCTGGGGCCTTTCATCGGCGCCCTGCTCGGCGAACTGGCCTCCGGTACCAGCGTGCTGCGCTCGGCGCATGTCGGCGTGGGCACCTGGATAGGCCTACTGTTTGGCACCTTGCTGAAACTGGTGATCTCGTTCGTGATGGTCGGACTCTTCGCGCTGGCCTTGCTGCTCGGCTGATCAGCTTGAGTCAGCGTCGGTTACACCGGCGCATCAGGTATGACGTAAAGCAGCACCGCCAGGAAATGCAGCACGCTGCCGCTGAGCACGCACAGATGCCACAGCGAATGGTGATACGGGAGCTTGCGCCACAGGTAGAACGGCACGCCCAGGGTATAGGCCAAGCCGCCCGCGATCAGCAACGCGGTGCCCCCGCTCTGCAGGTAGGCGCTTAAAGGTTTGAAGGCGATCATGCCGATCCAGCCCATGCCGACATAAAGCAGCACGGCAAATTTCCGATAGCGCTTGAGCGGGCCCACTTCCAGCGCGCTGCCAAGCAGCGCCATCGTCCACACGGCAACGAACAGACTCCAGCCCCACACATCCGGCAGGGCGATCAGCGTAAACGGCGTGTAGGTGCCGGCGATCAGAAGAAAGATCGCGATGTGGTCCAACGTACGCAGCGTCGGCTTGGCTTTGATTACCGGGATCGAGTGATACAAGGTCGACGCGGTGTACAGCAAGATCAGCGTACTGCCGTAGACCGCGCTGGCCGCAACCACTCGGGCGTCGCCGTGACGCGCGGCAAATGCCACCAGTATGGCCAGGCCGGCAATGCTCAACACGATGCCGATGCCGTGGATCACGCTGCTGGCCAGCTCGTCGCCGAAACTGTAATGCGGAATAGCGGCGAGGGATTTGGCGTGCATGAAAACTCCTGATCAATCAGGAGACCTGCGGCGGCGCTCCCGGATATCTTTGGATGGATTCTCGACGACTCAGAGTCATCGAAACTTGGTGTGGCGCTTCAGTCAAACCGCCGCACGCCTCGCTGGATTAATTCAACAGAAAACAACCTTTGCAAAGTGGCAAGTCTGTCAGCGTGTCGAGCAAGGGATTTGGCCGTCCAGCCGTCCACTTGAAAAACAGCAGAAAATCACTTGTGCGGTGGCATGGAATGAGCATACGCTGCAATTGCTGCGGCGCAATACCCGCAGCGTAGGGTATCGCGCCATTGCACTCACCCGAACTGCCGCCTGGAGGTCACTTATGTCTTCCGCAAGTCTGGCCCATGCTCGTCATACGCAGCATCACTCCAACCGTCCCGATAGCATCCGGATCGTGGCCCTCAGCGTGGCCATCGCGCTTAACCTCGCCATCATTCTGATCGCCACGCGGCCCATGAGTGCGCCAACACTTGTGGCCACCGCACAAACGGAGCCAGCTCAACTGCTTCGGTTGATCACCCCGCCAGCCGTCATCCCGCCACCACCGGCGATAGTGCTGAAACCGCGGCCACATCCGCCTAAAACGGTGTCCCACAGCCAGCCGCGGATACAACCCCTGGTCGTACCCGTGACGGAGGCCGCCACTGAACCACGCATCATCGCGCAGCCTGCACTGCCCCCAAGAATCGAACCGAGTCATGCGACGCCCGATAACGCGGTAACCGCTGCGCCGGTGGAAGCCAGCTTGGCCTACCGTTCGGCACCCCTGCAGTTTCCGGCGCTGGCGATGCGACAGCAAATGCACGGCACCGTACTGCTGCGCGTACTGGTCGACGAAACCGGCAAGCCGCTCGATGTGCTGATCGAACGCAGCAGTGGATACAACTTGCTCGATCGCAGCGCGCGCGAGCAAGTCCTTGCGTCGTGGAAGTTTCAGCCGGCCATCGTCGACGGCAAAGCCGCGCGCGCATGGGCACGCGTGCCGGTGAGCTTCGACCTGCACCAGCAGTGACGAAAGCGTTTCCGCATACCGGAAAGCAATAGCGTGAAAAGTGATGGCAAACGAATCCCGGCAGGCCGCCTCACCTGTCGGGATTCGTCAGCCGAATACTCGCTAAAGACTCCACCAAGCAGCCCGGCAACTCCATTCCGCTGACAGGCACCATCGTGATGCCGTCAAAAGCGCTGCGAAACCTTCTGATTCAGCCAGTTATGCCATGGAAAGCGCTGCATGATTGTCATGCCGAGTCAGGTCACAAACCTGCGAAACAGGCCGTAAAAAATGCCGCCTACGGCTTACGGGTCTTTAACGAGGCGCGTGGTCCACTGTTAGTCATTACGCTAGCCGAGTTTTCCGCATGGGGACATATCTGCATACGTTGAAGGCATTGCGCGAGATCGCACTCGAGCATGGCGCCGCCGAGCAACCGGACCTGGCCTTGATGGCGCGCGAGTTGGGCCGCGCCGTGCACCAGAACACCGAGGCATTGACCACACGCGTGGCACCACTGCGCGCGCGCAACCATGGCTTTGAACGCTGGTTGCTGGCCGAACGCAGCAAACCGGCCATCAGCGTACTGCTGATGGCGTGGCCACCAAACCACATAACGCCTGTGCACGATCATGGTGGCCTGTGGGGCCTGGAAGTGACCTTGCTGGGCGCGCTCGAAGTACAGTCTTACGAGCGTGACCTGAAAACGGGCGATCTGCGCGCGCTGGGGCGTGACTGGCTCGGCCCCGGGGACGGCACCTGGTTCGATGGCAGCGACCATCATGCGCACCGCTGCCGCAATTTGTCGCAGCACGATACCGCGCTGACGCTTCACGTTTATGGTGGTGATCTGGCACAGTACTTCGCTTACGAGCAGGCTGAGCCGGATGCCGGATGGGTGGCGAAGCTGCAGCGAGCCGCCGTTTCCGGCCATATCAGCTGATCGCCACGCCACCATTCGTTCAAGGAAATTCATGTTTCGACGGGTCGCCATCATCGGCGGCGGTGCCGCGGCCGCTACATTGCTCAGCGAATTGCTGGAGCGCAAGCCGACGCAGCCGCTGCACCTGGATTGGTATACCGGCGGTGGCGCGCGCGCGCGCGGCGTCGCCTATGGCAGCGTGTCCGATCGCCACCTGCTGAACGTGCGTGCGGCGTCGATGAGCATGTTTGCCGGCAAGCCAAGCGGCTTTCTGGACTTTGTTCAACGCGATGATCCTTCCGTTTCCGGCACCGACTTCCTGCCGCGCCGTCGCTACGGCGATTATCTGGAAGCCGAGGTCGCACGAGCGCTCGACCGGAGCAAAGCCAACGGTCACGATGTAAACGTGATTCCTTTTGCCGTGGAAGCAGTGGTACCGGAGCACGATGGTGTCACCGTGATCCACGGCGAAGAAAACCGTCGTTTCGATGCAGTTGTGCTGGCGCTGGGTTCGTTGCCGCCGCAGCCGCTGGGCGGGGTGAGTGCCGACGCACTGAACAGCAGTCGTTACGTGGTCGATCCATGGCCGCTGCTGGCAGGCACCGACACGACTCCACCACCGCGCAAGGTAGTGCTGATCGGATTGGGCTTGACCGCTGTCGACGTGCTGCTGGAACTGTCGGTGCGTTGGCCACAAGCCGAATTCACCGCGATCTCGCGCCACGGGCTGTTACCCGAGGCGCATCTTCAGGCCGCGGCAGCGCCATCTGGCGACAGCGGCGAGTTGATTGAATCGATGCGCGAATCGCCGGACATCCGTCACTGGCTGCGGCTGTTGCGCGAAGCGCTCTCCCACGAACGCGACTGGCGCACCATCCTCGACAGCCTGCGGCCACATACCTCGGGCCTGTGGCGAGAACTCGACCTCGAACAGCGCGCACGCTTTCTGCGTCACGCACGCTGGGCGTGGGAACGCGCCAGGCACCGCATGCCGCCGCAGGTTGGCAAGGCGATCGCGGCACTCGAAAGCGAGGGCCGGCTGCAGCGACTGCGCGGCCGCATGCAATCGATCGAACTCGTCGGTGACAAGCTGCAGATGCATCTGACATCGACGTACGCTGGTACACCGACTGTGCTGGAAGCCGATCTGGTCATCCAGACCACCGGCATGAACACCGACATCCGCCGCACGCCGCACCAACTGGTTAGCCAGCTGCTCACCAACGGGCATATCAGCCCCGATCCGCTCGGCCTGGGCATGCAGGCTGCGCCGGATGGGCGGCTCGCGCACGGTAACGACCACTGGCCGAACCTGTTCGCCATCGGCAGCATGTTGCGGGGCACCTTGTGGGAATCCACCGCAATGCCGGAAATCCGCCAGCAGGCACGCAGCCTGTCTGACCAACTGCTCGCGCCGTAAACCGCGCGGCCTGGTTCGATGACAATCTGCCGATGACCACCCGCCGATGACCGCCAGCATGATCACCGCAGCTTTTCTGCTGTTTCACGCGCTTGGCGTGCTTGCAGCGATGCATGCGGTCATGCATACGCGCACGCCGCAGGGCGCCATCGGCTGGGCGCTGGGCCTGATCTTTCTGCCATACGTCACGCTGCTGCCCTACCTGTATCTGGGCTCCAACCGGTTTCTCGGATACCTGACCAGCCAGCAGTCGCGACTCTCTTCGCGCGCGCCCGACAGCAACGGTGACAGGCCACCGATCGATCCGGACTGTGCGCGTTACGCCGCCATCAGCACGATCCAGGGTCGCCCCTTTCGCAACGGCCATCAGCTGAAACTGCTGGTGGATGGCGATGCTGCGTTCGAAGTGATGCTGGCTGCGATGGCCGAGGCGCAACACTGCCTGCTGGTGCAGTTCTTCATCTTCCACGATGACCAACTCGGCCGACGCATGCAGCAACTGCTGCTGGAGCGCGCTGCTGCCGGCGTAACCGTATGCGTGCTGTTCGACGGTGTCGGCAGCCACGACTTGCCCAAGCACTATATTGAAACGCTGCGCGCGGGCGGCGTGGCTATCCATCCATTTGCCACGCATCGCTGGCGCAACCGCTTTCAGCTGAACTTCCGCAACCATCGCAAGATCGTCGTGGTGGATGGCGCGCGCGCCTTCGTCGGCGGGCTCAACGTCGGCGACGAATATCTGGGCCTGAAGCCGCCGCTGTCGCCCTGGCGCGATACGCACATGGAGCTGCGTGGTCCGGCGGTATCGGATCTGCAACAGCTTTTCGCCCGCGACTGGCAGTGGATTACCGGCGCGGCGCCACCGCTGCTGCCCTCACCGCCAGCCATGGGCAAGGCCAGTGCGCTGATCGTGGCGAGCGGGCCGGCCGATGCGCAGGAAACCTGCTCGCTGTTTTTCACCGCGGCCATTCACGCGGCGCGCGAACGCCTGTGGCTCACCACGCCTTATTTCGTGCCGGATAACGCGGTGCTTGCCGCGCTGCGCCTGGCCGTCGCCCGCGGCGTCGACGTGCGCGTGCTGATCCCCTCGCGCCCTGATCACCGCACCGTGTTTCTCGCCTCAACCCTGCACGCGCATGAGGCGCTTGGCGCCGGCATTCGCATGTTCCGCTACCAGCCCGGCTTCACCCATCAGAAAGTGCTGCTGATCGATAACGATACAGCGGCGGTGGGCAGCATGAATCTCGACAGCCGTTCGTTCCGACTCAACTTCGAGGTAAGCGCACTGATCGTCGATGAGCCTTTTGCCCGCGAAGTGGAAACGATGCTGACCGCCGATTTCGCCAAGGCACTGCCGGTCGATAAAAGCGAGTATCTCGATGCGCCCTATCTTCGCCGCGTGGCCATGCACGTGGCGCGTCTGTTCGATCCACTGCTTTAACGGCAGGGCTTAGCTAAAACAGATAACGCGCGCTGAGCTCAGCGTCGCCGCAGCAGGCGTGTTCCCCATGGCGAGTGGCACAGCAGCCAGCCCACGTAGACACCCAGCACGATGCCCAGAAATTCGCACAGTACGCGTGTGCCGATACTGTCCGGATCGTGCACCAGCGCAAGTTTGGCGCGTAGCAGGTCAATCGACTGCAGCCTGCCGTAGTTGAAGTAGAACAGGTCCCACAAGTCGCCGCTGGCGGTAAGCAACAACGTCAGCAAGGCCGCCCAGCTTATCTGGGTGCCATAACCCCATTCGCTGCGTTGACCGATCCAGTGGAATACCGCGAACAGCAACAGCGACACCACCGCGGAAATCAGTCCAGCCTCCATGCCGCCAACTATGCCGAAGCCCATCCAGCTTTGGTCGTAATGCATCGTTGGTTTCACTTTCGTCGGCAAGAGTAGCCGACATTATGCAGTGAAGCCTTGCCTTGCGGCATAGCGGCGACGCTGACTGACGCCGCTTCGCCATCTCGCACACCAGACCATCGAAGCTTGACGTTGCCGGGATGAAGCGCCGCATTCATCCTCGCCCCTCGCCGGTTCTGCATCAATAAAAAGCGTCGACAAACCTGCCATGGCACGACACGTTAAACTTCGACTCGCTATGCTTCTTCCGCAAGGCCGCTCATGAAATCCATCATCCATGCGCACACTGCCCTGATCGTCGTCGACGTCCAGCCGGATTTCATGCCCGGCGGCCCGCTGGCCTGCCATGAGGGCAATGCCATCGTGCCCGGCATCAACGCGCTGCTGAAGACGCGCGTATTCAGCCATGTGGTGGCCACGCAGGACTGGCATCCCGCCGGCCATATCTCCTTCGCCAGTTCGCACACGGGCAGCAAACCGTTCGACCAGATCGATCTGTATGGGCAGCCGCAAACGCTGTGGCCGGATCACTGCGTACAGGACACGGAAGGAGCCACGCTGCACGCGAGCGTGGACTGGTCATCACTCGATGCCGTGATCCGCAAAGGCAATCATCCAGGCGTGGATTCATACAGCGGCTTTCGCGAAAACCACGGGCCCAACGGCGAACGGCCAAGCACCGGCCTCGCCGGCTGGTTGAGCGGACGCGGCGTGGACGAGGTTTACGTGTGCGGGCTGGCGCGCGACGTGTGCGTGCTGTGGACCGCGCAGGACGCGGTGGATTCCGGCTTTCGCACACATCTGCTGTGGGATCTGACGCGACCGGTCACGCCAAGCAGCGATGCGGCCACGCGCGAAAAGCTGGCCGCCAAGCGAATTGCCATCACCGAGACGAGCACGCTGCAGCGCGCCTGAAGCTCGCCACAAATATCAATGCATCAATCGACGGCCAGCGACCACTGCTGCGGCAGCAGGATCGGAAACAAGCCCGCGTCGCGCGATCGCCGGTCCAGCTTCAACAGTTCCTTGTCCTTGCTGATCAGCCAGCTGGCGTTGGCAGCCAGTGCCAGCTCGAGAAATTTCTGATCGTCCGTATCGGCGCAGCGTGGCAGCAGCGCATCGTCTAGTGGCGTGGATTCAAACGGGGACAGGTGATGAACCAGCGCATCGAAGGCGGCGCTGACCGCTGGGCGCGTCGCGTCATCGATGGGCACCTGCGGATAATGCAGCACGCGGCGCCATTCGTCGCGACAATCGTCGCGCGTGATCGCCTGCACCGCGCCATGCCGCAGCGCAGCCATCAAGTGCGCGCACTGCGGATCATTGAAAAGAAACAAATCGAGGCAGACGTTGGTATCCAGCACAATGCGTGGCATGCCCAGACCGACGCGCTTCGCCGCAGCGATCACGCGTCGTTCTCACCGGCCGCACTGACCTGCGGATCGCCGTCGTCGTCGATACGTACGCTTAAAGCTATCGGCCGGCAGCAGACCTGACAGTCCTCGATGTAGAACTGGTCGCCGGCCGATTCGTCGACCAGAATCTCGATCGGCTCGCCGCAGTAAGGGCAGGAAATATCGCAGGGTGTGGGCATGAACGCAGTACCGAAGCACGGCGGGCCAGCTTGCCACAGACACGCCGCCGGATGCGCGCAAGCCGCGCGCTACAATCGTTACGGCACCGCCCGGGCGCATGGACGGACACACTTGCACCGCAACGAGAACTTCTACAAGAAGAACTCCCGCAAAGAGAGCTGGCGATGAATTCTCCGCAAAAGCTGCGTTTCCGGCATCGCCCGCGCACTGTGAATATCGGCGAACAGACGTTCGTCAGCCAGGGCTTGTCGCGGCGCTTCTGGGACGATATCTATCATCGCGCGCTGACCATACGCTGGCCGGTTTTCTTCGGTCTGGTCGGCGCGATCTTCCTACTGCTGAACGCTGTATTTGCCATGATTTATCAGCTTGGCGACAGCTCGATCGCCAATCAGTATCCACACGGTTTCGGCGGCGCGTTCTTTTTCAGCGTGGAGACACTGTCCACCGTCGGCTACGGCGATATGCATCCGCAAACGGTGTACGCACACATTGTGGCCACCGTGGAAATCTTTACCGGCATGGTCAGCATCGCGGTGGTGACCGGGCTGATTTTTTCGCGCTTCTCGCGGCCGCGCGCCAAGATTCTGTTTGCCAACCACCCGGTGGTGCGCATGATCGACGGCCAGCAAACGCTGATGATCCGTGTCGCCAACGCGCGGCAAAACGTGATCGCCGAAGCCTCGGCACAACTGCACCTGCTACGCCTGGAAACCTCGCCGGAGGGTTTCCACCTGCGCAAGATCTACGACCTCAAGCTCATGCGTGATCGACATCCGATCTTCATGCTCAGCTGGATATTGATGCATGTGATCGACACCAGCAGTCCGCTATTCGGCGAGTCGGAGGAAAGCCTCGATGACAAAAAGTCGGTGCTGCTGCTGACCATCGAAGGTATCGACGAAACCACCGCGCAGTCCATGATGGCGCGCCAGCGCTGGACCCATAGCGACCTGCGCTGGAACCACCGCTACGTCGACCTCGTCACCGAGGATGCCGACGGCATCAACACCATCGACTACGCGGTCTTCCATCAGGTACTGCCGCTGGGAGATATCGAAAAGCCGCCAGGCTGAGGTGATCTGGCGACCCGCCAGGGCCGGTTGACCGGCAAGGCGATACACTGCGCGCACCACATCCTGCTGCTGCACGAGAAAACCACCATGGCCGAGCGTGAGTTCAACCACTACCGGGCCCGTTCCGGGGCCACGCTGGAAGGCTCGCGCTACACCGCGTACCTGGCCGTGACGCCGCGCGGCAACGGTTTCCCGATGTATTTCGCGATCTGTGAAAACCGCAGCTTCCGGGCTCGGGACGTGGCGGAAGCCGCCGCCGCCAAAGCACTGCTGGACATGACCGGACTGGAGGACGACGGCACGCCGATCTTCCCCGACGGCTATACCGGCTTCGACGACGACGTGCCAACCGACACGATCGATCCGGTTTGATCGCGAACCCGATGCGCGCTCACCTTTCGCGCTGAGCGATCAAACCATCCGCGCTAAACCGTCAGCAGCACCTTGCCGATCGCTTCGCGGCTTTCCAGATACGCATGCGCCCCGGCGCCGTCGCTGAGGGCATAACGTGCGGCGATATTCGGCTGCAGCTGGCCAGCCGTTATCTGCGCGAACAGGACCGTCGCGCGTTCGCGACGAATCGCGGCACTGGTCAGCACGTTCCATAGATCACCACCGGTGAGGGTCAGCGAACGATCCATCAACAGACGCGGGTCGACCGGCGCGGGGTCGCCGGCCGCCATGCCATAGAACACGGCGGTGCCGCCGATGCGCGTCGCCAAAAGGCTGTCCGCCAAGGTCGTGCCAACCGAGTCATACACGACGTCCACGCCGCGCCCACCTGTCCGTCGTTTCGCTTCGGCCAGCCATTCCTCATAACCGACCGCGGCATCCGCGCCAGCCGCGAGCACAGCTGCGCGGCGGGTCGCGCTGGATGCCACGCCAATCATGGTAACGCCCAGCGACTTCAGCATCTGCACCAACAACTGCCCCACGCCACCGGCCGCGGCATGTACCAGCGCCACGTCACCGCGGCGCACGCGATAACTGTCCGTGACCAGATACTGCGCCGTGAGGCCTTGCAGAAGCACAGCAGCTGCGGTGTCGAAGCTGATCGCGTCAGGCAGCGGAATCAGCTTGTCCACGTCCACTGCAACGAGCTCCGCATTGGCATGCGGCATATCGGCAAAACCCACGCGTGCACCGCGCGGGAAAAGCGTGTCGCCAGCGGCCGGCTGCTCGATCACGCCAGCACCTTCGTAACCGAGAATCCACGGCGCGCTGCCGCTGAGGTGATAGTTGCCGTTACGCCGATAGACATCCGCGAAATTCAGTCCGATGCCATGCATGCGCACCAGCGCTTGCCCTTGCGTTGGCACCGGGTCGGGCTGCTCGCGCCACTGCAACACATCGGGGCCACCGAATTTTTCAAACAGCAAGGCATACATGGATCGGACTCGTCAGCTGATTCGTGCTGACAACCGTGGGGCCGCGCCACCTGTCATTCAAGCGGCAGCCCGCCGCGCCAGTTCCGACACAGCCGCTGGAATGGCTGCCGGCGAGGCCACCGAAATCATCCGCTGCTCGTTCTCGCCCTGATTCAAGTCAGCCATCCCGGTTTCCAGCTCGTGCGCCCAGGTCACGTGATACGGCAGATGGATACCCCAGCCGCCGAGCCGCAACACCGGCTCGATATCCGAACGCAGTGAGTTGCCAACCATCACGAACTGCGCCGGTTTCAGATCAAACTCGTTGAGCACACGCTGGTACGTGCCAGCATCTTTCTCCGACACGATCTCGATGCGCTGAAATAGATCGACCAGCCCCGACTGCGCGACCTTTTTCTCCTGATGGAACAGGTCACCCTTGGTGATCAACACCACCGTGTACAGCGCTGCTACACGCTCAACGACCTCGCGCATGCCAGGCAACAGTTCCACCGGATGCTGCAGCACGCTTTTACCGAGTTCGACTATCCGATGGATATCGGAAGCCGAAATGCGCTGCTCGGTGATCGCGATGGCGGTTTCCACCATCGACAGCGTCATGCCCTTGGCGCCGTAGCCGAACAGTTTCAGGTTGCGCTGCTCCGTCGCCAGCATGTCGGCCTGCACGCGGCCGTCGGCCAGATCGACGTAGCAGCCGACGATCGCCGCGAACGCGGCATTCGCCTGCTGGTAGTAATCCTCGCTGTGCCACAGCGTGTCGTCGCCGTCGAAGCCGATCAGTTGAAGCATGTCGATACGTCGTTTGTTCGTCGTCGCTGATTTTACACCGTCGACCTGGTTGATCATTTGCTGTGACCTTGCTGCAGCATTGCTTCAACGCAAGGAGTCGCTTTCAGGCACCGGGCGGCAACAGCTGGCGTGTCAGCGCATACAGAATGCGCAGGTCGTCGGCGTCCAGCGTGCCGCCATCCATGCCGCGGAAGTGGTGATGGAACGCACGCACTACGGCCGCATGCTCGTCGGGTGGATAGCCGATAGCGCCCAGCGCCATCCACGGATCGAAGCCGGGCGGCGGATCGACCAGCGGCCCTTGCGGCCACATGCCAAAGCCGGCATCGGCCAGTTGTTTCCAGGGGAATAGCGGGCCGGGATCGTTCTTGCGGGTGGGTGCGAAATCCTCGTGGCCAATGACCTGCGCACGCGGAATGCGCAGGCGATCGGTAAGATCGGTCAGCAGGCGCAACAGGCTGCTGATCTGCGCCGATGCGAACGGCGTCTGGCCATCGTTATCCAGCTCGATACCGATCGAGGCAGAGTTGACGTCGCTGATCGTGCCCCAGCGACCCTCCCCCGCGTGCCAGGCACGCATTGAATCAGCGACGAGCTGATAGATATGTCCATCGCCGCCAATCAGGTAGTGCGCGCTTACCGGTCCTTCGCTATTGCCGGTACGCAGCGTCTTCAGACTGTTCTGCACCGAATTCTCGCCGGTGAAATGCAGCACGATCAGCTGGGCACGACGCTCGCCATAGTTCGGCGACGGCACCCAGGTGGCTAATGGATTGCGCACCGGAGCCGCCGCACAAGCAGCCAGCAACAGACTAAAAGCGAGCAGCGTGACCTTTCGGAAAAAAGAGCCGGCTTTTTCGTTCATGTGCCGCGGAAAAGCCATCGTTCACGCTCCTGCCAAGCCACACTGTTGAAATATGACGCGCCGCAAAGCGTGTGCAGATAATCAGCGCCTTAGCTGACTTCGCTGCCCAAGCGCAGATTCACGCCCAGCACGGTGGCCAGTTCGCGCATCGGTTCGTTGTCGCGGGTCAGTGTCATCCAGCCGGCGTGGCTTTCGCTTTCCGTTTCCCACGCCCACAGCGTATAGCCGAATTCGGCGAGGCGATCGTAGGCAATACCGAACAAGCCGGCTGCGTCGATATCGTCGAAGAACTCGTCGTCATCCGGATCGCCGTTCCAGTCGATCGTGAGATTCCAGCGCGAGGCCAGCTCGTTGATCGCCTGTACCAGCGAGCGCAGGTCGTGCTCGTCCACGATAAAGCCCGAGCGCCAGTCGATCACCCGACCGATCACCTCGACCGGCACCACATCCTCCGGCTCGACCTCGGCCACCGCCTCGCGATAGTCGACGAACTGCTGCATGGCCATGTCGTCATCGCCCGGATTGATCAGCCGCAGCAGTTGCCAGACCTGCGACTCGACCGAATCGTCGTCGTCTTCATCGAAGTCATATTCATTGTCGAAATCGTCGTCGTCGTGGCTCATGGGCAAATCACTTTGAACACTTTATGGAGGCGATGCATGGTGCGCGCGCGACGGGAATTTGGGAAGCGCGGCAATCGGATTGTCGCGATGGGATACTAGCTGCATGCACGACACCGTTAGCGCCAGCACTTTATCGCCCATCGCCTTCGTGCGCTCGCCCTACGCGCGGCGCATCGATGCGCCGCATCAAGCCACGGTGGTGGAAGGCACCGAGAGCGGCGCAACGGCCGAGGCCACGATCGAATTTGTCGAGAACTTTCCCGCGACGGCGTTTCGTGACCTGGCCGGCTTTGAACGCATCTGGCTGGTGTTCGTGTTTCATCGCAGCGAAGGCTGGAAGCCCGAGGTAAAGCCACCCCGCGGTGGCGGAAAACGCAGCGTATTGGCAACGCGCTCGCCACATCGACCCAATGCGATCGGCCTCTCGGCCGTCGAACTGGTGGCAGTCGAGGAACGCTTTCTGCGCGTGCGCGGAATGGATCTGCTCGACGGCACGCCCATTCTCGATATCAAACCGTACGTGCCGTACGCCGATGCATTCCCCTCATCGCGCGCGGGCTGGATCGATGCCATCGATGCCGCACAAGGCCAGCACTCCGCGCCGGGGCCGAAGCGCCCGCGCAGCAAGCCGAGCGCCTAAGCTGACTTAAAGTCATGAATGACCCGGCACACAGCAAAAAGCCCGGCATCGATGCCGGGCTTTTCTATCGATGTTGCTCGCGCTTTAGATGCGGCCGAGCAGCAGCAGCACAATCAGAATCACCACGATCAGGCCGAGGCCACCACTGGGCCCATAGCCCCATGAGCGAGAATAACCCCAGCGCGGCAGACCACCGATAAGCGCCAGAATAAGAATAACCAGCAGGATGGTAACAAGCATGGGCGGAGACTCCGTCAGTGTTGCGATGGGTTAGGGCACAAGCAGTACCCGGGTGGCGCATCCTGCACTGTTGCCGCGTATAGGCGGTGTGAGGGGTCACGTCCGTGTCCGGCGTGTCATGGCCTTGGATGCATTCGCAGGATCTGAGACAGCCGATGGCTAAGGTTGCATCTGTCCGATCGGCCCCTCCGACGACGGCACCGATGCACTGGCAGTGGTCGGTTCAAACCTTTGCCGCGCCCAGCCTCCGTCGGGCGCGGCTTTTTTATGACGCTTCAAAGAAGGTGCATGGCATGCACGCGTAACGTCCACCTTGCGTTGACTGTTGCTATGGGCTTATGGACTTTCCCCCGATCGGAGTCACCTGATGACCGCCCCCGTTCCTACGGCACCATTGCAGTACCAAGCCTCGCTTGAAAAGCCGGAAGACGGTGAAGCAGAGACGACGCATGCCCTGATCGAAACGCTGGAAAAAATTACCTACACCACGCACGAAGACACCAAGCACGGGCTGCGCGGCGTCCACGCCAAGAGCCACGGCCTGCTGACCGGCGAAGTGCAGGTGCTGGACAACCTGCCGCCCGTGTTGGCGCAGGGCCTGTTTGCCAAGGCAGGCACCTATCCGGCGGTGTTGCGTTTTTCCACCGTGCCTGGCGACGTGCTGGACGACAAGGTCTCCACGCCACGCGCGCTCGCGATCAAGTTGATCGGTGTACCGGGCGAGCGCCTGCCTGGCAGTGAAGGCGACAGCACACAGGATTTTGTCATGGTGAATGGTCCGGCCTTTGGCGCGCCGGATGCCAAACACTTTCTGAAGAACCTGAAGTTGCTGGCTTCCACCACCGACAAGGGCGAATCGCTGAAGAAGGCGTTCTCCGCGCTGGCGCGTGGCACCGAGAAAATAGTCGAGGCATTCGGCGGCAAAAGCGGCACTGTCATCGCGATGGGCGGCCATCCGGAAACCAACATTCTCGGCGAAACCTTTTACAGCCAGGTGCCTGCGCTGTATGGCCCCTATATCGCCAAGTTTTCGATTGCCCCCGCATCGCCGGCGTTGAAGGCACTTACCAACGCGCCGGTGGATTTGCACAACAAGCCCAACGGCATCTGTGATGCGGTCAACGATTATTTCTCCGATCACGATGCCCTGTGGGAGCTGCGGGTGCAGCTTTGTACCGACGTCGATGCCATGCCGATCGAGGATGCCTCGGTGCCATGGCCCGAGGACAAGAGCCCGTTTATCACGGTCGCGCATATCCATGTTCCGCGCCAGGTGGCTTGGTCGAAGGAGCGTTCGGTGGCGATCGACGACGGCATGTCGTTCAGTCCGTGGCATGGGCTCGCTGCCCACCGTCCGCTGGGATCCATCATGCGCGTACGCAAGGTGGTTTATGACGTGATGTCAAAGATTCGCGCACGCCAGAACAAGGTTCCCATCGCCGAGCCGACATCACTGCCTTCGGTGTGACGGTGTTAGCTGGTGATGATGGAATGCCCGTTATCACCGGCTTTTCAGCCGCACTTTTTGGCCAGAAAAAAACCGCCTTTCGGCGGCTTTTCGTTTTCCATTTCAGCCGGTACCAGCTCAGCTCTGCTGGTTATGCAGCGCATGTTTCAGATCGCGCATCTGATCGTGGCCCTGGCGCACCGACGCATACGCATCCGTGATTACCTGCTTGGTCGCGACAGTCAATTCGTTGTCCTTCAATGCGTCCTCAAACTTGGCCTTGATGTGGTCTTCGCCGCGCTCGACTTCGTCGACGACAGCGATATCACCCTTGCTGATCGTGTGGCGCAGATTGACGAACATGCGATGCGCCGAGGCCAGCACGGTACCGTTGTCTTCCGGCTTGCCACCCAGCGTGATTACCTGCTGCTGCAGCTTAGCCGCCGCCTGGTGACGCTCGGAACCACGGCTCTGGAAGGTAGCCGTGAAGCGCGAGTTGTCCGCGTCCTTGGCCGCTTCTTCGTAACCTTCGGCGCTGTCGATGGTGGTTTCGATCAGGCCGTTGAGAATCTTTACATCATGGTCGTTTGTGCTCATCGCAAAGCTCCTGGGAATGGATTGGCGCAGCGGAAACATCATCGCCACTACGCGCAGCGTTCGTGGTTGAACGCTGAGACCGAGGTTAGGGACGCGCTTTGCATGGGCCCGTGAAAATACCTGCATGACGGCCTTCATCTGTACTTGATCGATCAGAATTTGCACGCACATCAGTTTCATCGATGCAGCGCAGCCGCTGCGCCACGACCATCACTCAACAGCATTCGCAAAGGACATCCTCATGGATCTGCAACTGAAGAACCGCACCGCCATCGTCACCGGCGGCAGCGCCGGCATTGGTCTGGCGATTGTCGAAGCGCTGCTGGCCGAGGGCGCATCCGTGGTGGTGCCAGGCCGCAGCCAGGCCAAACTTGATCAGGCATTTCCCGACAATCCGGCCGGTCTACGAAAAGTCGTCGCCGATCTCGCCACCGCCGAGGGCGCCGCCGCGCTGATCGCTGCCGTGCCCGATACCGACATCCTGATCAACAACCTCGGCATCTACGAAGTCAAACCCTTCGCGGAGATTACCGACGAGGACTGGTTGAAGATCTTCGAAGTCAACGTACTTAGCGGCGTGCGTCTGTCGCGCCACTATTTCAGTCGCATGCTGAAAAACAACTGGGGCCGTATCATCTTCATCTCCAGCGAATCCGGCATCATGACGCCCGCGGAGATGGTGCATTACGGCGTCACCAAATCGTCCCAGCTGGCCCTGTCGCGCGGCCTGGCCGAGCTCACCAAGGGCACCGGTGTAACCGTCAACAGCGTGATGCCCGGACCAACGCGTTCGGAAGGCATCGTCGATTTTCTGAAGAACATCGCTACGCCCGGCGCGAGTGCCGAAGAGGCCGAGCACGAGTTTTTCGAGAAGTACCGCAGCAGCTCATTGCTGCAGCGTCTTATCGAAGGCAAGGAAATTGCCAGCCTCGTCACCTACCTCGCCAGCCCGCTATCGGCAGCAACCAACGGTGCAGCGCTACGTGCGGAGGGTGGCTTGCTGCGCTCCATTGCGTGATCGTGATTACCGGTGATTCGCCAATTGGCTGAGACCACACCATTGGCGAGATGAGCGTATGCGAATCCCGCCGTCATCGTAGCGACCTGATTGGATTCGTGTGGGCTCATCCCAGCCTGGGTTTTCGCTAGCGTTGCGGGAGTTAGTTGCCACGGCGACTATCCCGGGTATCGAAATACAGCAGAGTCATGCCCTCGCCCGGCCGGGTCTGTCGCCCGCTCATGGTGGCGATACCGTTGGTGGAGCAACGAAAGATCCACGCCATGACCCAGGGTGCCTTGCCGTCTTGCAGGGCAAGCAGGCAGCGAACTTCGCCGAACAACGGCTGGTCGGTAATCGGATGTTTGCCGATCGGCACCTGCTTGAACCGGTTTTGCACGATCCACTGACGCGGCGTCGGCAACGCCTGCAGTTGCGCTGCCGTGGGGTTGAGCAGAAGGCCTATGCCGGAATGACCGCTCACGGATTTGGCTACCCAGCGTTCGGGGTTGCTCCACTGCGCAGCACGCAGCGTGTTGTCCTCCACCCAATGACAAGCCTCATGCGCGGCCAGCGGCAGATCCGCGAGGCTACCCTTGTGCACGCCCTCGTACCAGGCTGGATGGCTATGCCAGTTCAGCCTGTGCGCGGCGCGCATTTTCGCTTCGGCCAAGGCGCGATCGCCAACAGAGAGATCCGAAAAGATCAGGCGGTTCCACACGTGCGCATAGCGTCTTGAGCAATCGGGGCTGTAGAGATATCCATCCTCGACAACGACGTCGCGCCAGTCGTGTACGTCCACGTTCCACCAGTGACGTGCACCATCAAAGTCCGGCCAGCTCAGCCCATCGCGAGGACGATCCTCGATCAGAACGGTGTCGGCATGGGGAGCAAGCCACTGCCGTGAGTGATCAACCCACGACGTATCGTGCGGCAGCGGATCGTGCGGCAACATATGGTCATCCAGACCATTGGCCTTGCGCTGCGCCAGATGCATGGTGTGGAAGGTAGGCACCATTGTGGTGAACGCCTGGATTTCCACCCACGCCAGATCAAACGGCTGGGTCGGATGTTCGGTGAAGGCCATGTCCAGTGCCAGCACATCCGGCCGCGCACCGGGCCACTGCACTCGTTCGGGATGCAAGTGCGGTTTCAGTGCCGTGACCAGATGCGTGATCTTGGCGTCGAGTGCAGCTCGCAGCGCCGTATTGCCGACCGCGTAATGATCAGAGAGCAGGTGCTGCGGCAGATGCGGTGCACGGGTATCGGACAGCGCGCGCGCGAATTTTTCCGCACCCACAAATTCGAGGCGCAGGTTGGGTGATGCGTTCGTCATCATGCCTCCACCTCCTGTGGCAGGTACGCATCGTCGCAAGCCAGCGACGCCATCCATTGCAGCGTGGTATGCCAGTCGCCGTGGCGATGGGCCTGTTGACGCAGTACGTCGGCAAAGGTCCGCTGGATCAGTGCATCCGCCAGGTGCCGCTCCCAATAGGTACGTTCGGCCGCATCCCTGGCACGTGGCGCCACGCGCGACCACCAGCGTTCAAAATGCTCCGGCGTGCCGAACACTTTGTCGCGGCTCCAGTCGATCCACTGCGCCGTCAGGCCATGCCGGCGTGCACGCCACTTGTTTTCATCAATGCACGCGCGCGACCACACAGGACCTTGCTTGCCCGCCTGCAGCTCGAGCAAAAGCGTCTCCGCCTCCCACTTCAACAGCGTGACGATAAGCCCGATACGCACCAGGTCAGGGTGCGTGTCCATGATGCGCACCTCCAGCGTGCCGTAGCGATGGTGCAGACGAATGTCCTGCCATAAACCCTGGTCCTCGCCCAGGCAGCCGACCTGGCGCAGCCGGTCCACATGCTCCTGATAGTGCTGCTCGCTTTCCCATGGATCGGGCGTGCCCATACGTGGGTAACGATCCAGCAGGCTGTGCCGCCACGAGTGCAGCCCGGTATCGCGACCCTCAAAAAAGGGCGAACTGGCCGACAGTGCCAATACCTCCGGCAGCACGTGGCGCAACCGGTTCATGATCGCCATGCGTGGCGCACCGATCGGAAAGCCCAGATGCAGATGCATGCCGAAACTCAACGCACCACGTGACACGTCGCGGTACTCGTCGACCAGTTGCGAGTAATGCGGAAAATCCGCGCCCTCGTGCAGCGGCTGTTGCTGCCACGGTGAAGTGGGGTGAATACCGGCGATAAGAATGCGTTGACCCTGAGACGCCGCCCTGCGCCGCGCCTGACCACGCAGCAGCCGCACCGATGAGAGCAGCTCCGGTACTGTCCGACAGATGCGTGTCTTGGTTTCAATAACGCAGCGATGGATTTCCATATCCATCAGGCCCTCCGGAATATTCGCCTCGGTGAAATCTGCCGAGAAATCGTGCGCGACCAGCTGTCCCTGGTCGTCGATAATTTGTATCTCCTCTTCCATACCCAACGTGATCATGGCCCACTCCCTCCCATAGCCCCGTCCGCGAATTCGGATGGGGACGCACATAGTTAAACAGGCGGGTATGACTATGCGGCGGAATCGGGCTGTTTCGACCTCGATCAGTCCGCGTTGCGGAGGTATGGCTGGCTGGCCGCGGTGACCTTCACGTATCTGAGAGACTTTGGCGGATGACGCTGGTCGCCTGCGAACGGCCAAATGCCAACGACCGATCGACGCGCTCCCCAGTACACCGGAATTGCGATTACCGCGGAGTATCAACCGATCGAGCAGCTTGATCTTGCAACGCTGAAACGATTCAACAGCGCTGCTGCCTGATCGTTACGCCGACGGCAACCTTGACCTGACTGTCCCCGATCAAAGATCTACTTCGAGACTGACCAGAAAGGTTCGTGGCTCGCCGTAATAGGCAGTGTTGGCCCCCGGGCTGCCGACGATGTTGCCGTCTGCCACCGACGAATAATAATTCTTGTCGGTGATATTGATGACTTGCGCACGCAGCGTAGCGGCGTGGGTGAGGAACCGGGTGGAATAGCGCG
>Ga0302234_10000189_pt1 | contig 51349 bp, 39 predicted proteins | sample II_Palsa_N3_2_FD_193576 | JGI IMG/M metagenome (GOLD analysis project Ga0302234, IMG submission 193576) | Peat permafrost microbial communities from Stordalen Mire near Abisko, Sweden - II_Palsa_N3_2 | ecosystem: Environmental > Terrestrial > Soil > Palsa > Peat permafrost | place: Sweden... | reverse complement strand
CTGTGGTTTAGGGTTGCGAGACGGTAAATCAAGATCAGTTTGCGAATCTCACGCCGGCCGGCGCTGCGCCGCGGGTCTGGTTTAGCCAGGTAGAAATGGGTGTAAGTGGGTGTTTTATTGGGTGTGCCTCAGATAGAGGCGCTCAATAAATGGGTGTTAATGGGTGTATTAATGGGTGTATGTTCCAATCCAATACGATCCAGATCACGCCGGAGATGCTGCATCTGATTTCCGGCATTGACGAATTCAAGGGTGCTTGGCGCGCGCTGGGCACCCTTGCGCCTGATCGATTGTCGGCATTGCGCCGCGTTGCCACCATCGAAAGCATTGGCTCGTCCACCCGTATCGAAGGCAGCAAACTGTCGGACCGGGAGGTCGAACAGTTCTTGTCGAAGGTTCAGCTCGGATCGTTCGCCACCCGTGACGAGCAAGAGGTCGCGGGATATGCCGAGGTGATGGAGCTGATCTTCACCTCGTGGCAAGACATTCTCTTGACCGAGAACCACGTCAGACAATTGCACCGTGATTTACTGGTGCATAGCGAAAAAGACGCCTGGCATCGCGGCAATTACAAAACTTCATCCAGCAGTGTGATGGCATTCGATCAAGACGGCCGGCAGCCTGGCGTTGTGTTCGAACCTTCTTCGCCGTTCGACACCCCGCGTTTAATGACCGAGTTGGTGACGTGGTTCAATGACGAATGCCAATCCGGCAAAATGCATCCCTTGTTGCTTATCGGTCTCTGGGTCGTGGTGTTCCTGGAAATCCACCCGTTCCAGGACGGCAATGGCCGCCTGAGCCGGGCGTTGACGACCTTGCTGTTGTTGCGGGCGGGTTATGCCTATGTGCCCTACAGTTCGCTTGAAACGGTGATTGAGCAGAGCAAAGAGGTCTATTATCTGGCGCTGCGGCAAACCCAAGGCACGATCCGCAGTCCGGCGCCGGACTGGCAGCCCTGGCTGGTCTTTTTCTTAAAGGCATTGGTGGAACAGGTAAAACGTTTGAACCGCAAAGTCGAGCGGGAAAAACTGGTGCTGGCCGTGCTTCCCGAATTGTCTCTGCAGATTGTCGAATTTGTCCGCGAACATGGGCGGGTGACGATGGGCGATGCGGTGCGCTTGACCCAGGGCAATCGCAACACGCTCAAGCAGCATTTTCGGGCGCTGGTGGAACGGGGGCATTTGCGCCGGCAGGGCAGCGGGCGGGGCGTTTGGTATGAGTTGCAGTAAGTTGACTGAATCAGGAGCTTCACATGAAAGTTTGGCAATGCATCGTATGCGGTTTTATTTATGACGAAAGCAAGGGTCTGCCGGAAGAGGGCATTGCTGCGGGCACCCTTTGGCAGGATATCCCCGCAGATTGGGAATGCCCGGATTGCGGCGTGTCCAAGTCTGATTTCGAGATGACGGAACTGGCTTGAGTTTTGAGTCCTGGCGGGGCGGCGCGGTTGGTGACGTCGACAGGTGAAGCTTGAAGTCACCGCCGATTGACGGCTGCGCGCCGCGCACGCGGTATCATCACGCCCATGCCTTGAATTCTTCTTTTACTTTTCCGACCTCAGAGCCTTATGGAACCCGTCATCATTGTAGGCAGCGGCCTTGCCGGCTATACCGTCGCACGCGAATTCCGCAAATACGACAAGACCACGCAGATCATCATGATCACGCAGGACAACGGTGATTTCTATTCCAAGCCGATGTTGTCGAATGCGTTTGCGCAGAAAAAAACCGCTGAGCAGCTGGTTTCCAGCCCGGCCAAAAATATGGTCGAGCAGATCAATATGACGCTGCTGGCCGAAGCCAAATTGAAGACCATCGATACCGGCAAGCATGAAGTCGATACCAGCCTCGGGCGTTATGGTTATAGCAAATTGGTGTTGGCGCTGGGTGCCGATGTGGTGCGTTTGCCGTTTGGCGGCGATGCGGCGCAGCAGATTCTGTCGGTCAACGATCTGCTCGACTATGCCCATTTCCGCACCCAGGTGGCCAGCGCCAAACGGGTGCTGGTGATTGGCGCGGGACTGATCGGCTGCGAGTTTGCCAACGATTTGCTGGCGGCCGGGATTAAACCCACGGTAGTCGATCCAATGTCTTATCCGCTCACGGCTTTGTTGCCGGAAGCCGCGGGGCTTGCCGTAAAAGCCGCCCTGCAGGCGGCCGGAGTGGAATGGAAGTTCGGCACCACAGTGCAGGCGGTGGACCGCGCCGAGAGCGGTTTTTGCGTCACGCTGGCCAATGGCGAGCAGCTCGATACCGACCTGGTTTTATCGGCGGTCGGCCTGCGTCCGCGCACTGCGCTGGCGCGTGACGCCGGGCTTGAGATCAAGCGCGGCATTGTGGTCGATGCGCACGGCGAGACCAGTGCCAAAGACGTTTATGCGCTGGGCGATTGCGCCGAATATGAAGCCGGCGTGATGCCCTACGTGCTGCCCATCATGACGGCGGGGCGGGCGATGGCGCAGACTTTGACGGGTACCCCGACACCTATCGTGTTTTCTCATATGCCGGTCAGCGTGAAAACCCCGGCGCATCCGGTTTCGGTGCATACCGCCAGGCCCGGCGTCGTCGGCACCTGGGAAATCGCCATCGCCGAAGATGCGGGTCTCAAACTGCTGTTTACCGATGAAGCCGGGCAGTTGCATGGTTTTGTGCTGACCGGCGCGCGCACCTCGGAGCGGGCCGCGGTGGTGAAGCTGCTGGGCTGAAAGCCGGCCCGATGCAGTATGCTGCATCGGCGGTGCCGCGGCGTAAGCCGCAGTAGCTGATGCCCCAGAGTTTTTTGGCGGTGGTAGCGGGATCGACGGCGTGCTGCCCGGCACGCCGTTTTGCATGGCGCGCCACGCCCCGGCCCGGGGGTGGCCGCGAGCGGGACGGGAACTGCAAGGGTCTCGCTATCGCATCGCGCGGCGCCCCCGTGTTAACATCCTGCCCGAAACCCTTTCCCTTTTTTCTTGCCTTGCCCGCGCTTGACTGCGCTTGACCGCCTCAGGAGATTTCCATGCCCCACTCGAAACGTATCGGCACCCCGCTTTCCGCATCCGCCTTCAAGGTGATGTTGCTGGGTGCGGGCGAGCTTGGCAAGGAAGTGATCATCGCCTTGCAACGCCTGGGCGTCGAAGTGATCGCGGTGGACCGTTATGCCAACGCTCCGGGGCATCAGGTGGCGCACCGCTCGCATGTGATCGACATGACCGACGCGCAGGCGTTGCGGGCGCTGGTGGAGCAGGAGCGGCCCGATTTGATCGTGCCCGAGATTGAGGCGATCGCGACCGACGCGTTGGCGGCGATCGAGGCCGACGGCGTGGCCGAAGTGATTCCCACCGCCCGCGCCACGCAACTGACCATGAATCGCGAAGGCATCCGCTGCCTGGCGGCCGAAGAACTGGGCGTGGCGACTTCGCCTTATGCCTTTGCCGAGTCGTGTGCGCAGCTGCAAGCTGCGATTGACGGCGGCATCGGCTACCCGTGTGTGATCAAACCGGTCATGTCCTCCTCCGGCAAAGGCCAATCGGTGATCCGTAGCGAGGCTGACGTGGCCCCCGCCTGGGATTATGCGATGGCCGGCGGACGGGTCAAGGGCGGCCGGGTGATTGTCGAGGGTTTTATCCAGTTCGATTATGAAATCACGCTGTTGACGGTGCGCGCGATCAATCCGGCCACCGGCTTGGTCGACACCTATTTCTGCGAGCCGATAGGTCATGTGCAGGTCAATGGCGATTATGTTGAATCGTGGCAACCGCAGCCGATGGCAACGCTGGCGCTGCAACGCTCGCGCGATATCGCGCATCGGGTGACCGAGGCCCTGGGCGGGCGTGGCGTGTTCGGTGTCGAACTGTTTATCAAGGGCGATGAAGTGTGGTTCTCCGAAGTCAGCCCACGGCCGCATGACACGGGTCTGGTGACTTTGTGTTCGCAGCGGTTTTCCGAGTTCGAACTGCACGCCCGCGCGATTCTTGGGCTGCCGGTCGACACCGGCTTGCGCGAACCTGGTGCGTCGGCGGTGATTTACGGTGGTCTGGACGAAGCGGGCATTGCCTTTGAGGGGGTGCAACAGGCCTTGGCCGTGCCGCGCTCCGATTTACGCCTGTTCGGCAAACCGGAAAGTTTTGCCAAACGCCGCATGGGTGTGGCGCTGGCCAACGGCAGCAGCATCGCCGAAGCGCGGCAGCGGGCCACCGCGGCGGCCGCCTGTGTCAAGCCTGTTTCAAGCCGGTGAGCCCCGTCGCGTCGCGCCGCGCCGCACCGCACCGCATTAAATCCGGGCGTGGCGCGGGTGGGACGCAGGGGGGTACTGCACCGTTGTGGACTGAAGCGGTGGGGCGCGTGAGCGGTTTGACTGATCTGGCCCGATTGAGTCTGCCGTCAGGAAAACCATCGGTCCCCCAAAGTGCGTCACCAACGGTTCATCCTGTTAGTGTCCACACAGTGATACAATTCGGGAGTTGTGTGATAAGGGCATTTGCGCCTGCCACGCCATATCGCCGTTGCGCGGTCCGCACCTGCTGCCGGGCCGTGTCGATGCTGCACCGTATGCCTTTATCAGCGATGGGCGCTCGATTTCCTGGCCGGACCCCGTCCGGCAGCGCTCACAGCAGGGCTGACAGCAGGGCTATGCCGAGTTTCCGCTAATTCTCGTGAGTTTTCGCGGGTGTTCGTGAGTTTTCCAACTGATCGACTCGTGTCAGGCGCTTAAGCTGTCCTGAACCCGTGCCGGCTGATCTCTGCATGATGTACGCCCGCGCTGTCGCGCCACCGTGCTGTTTGCGGTTCGTCCCGGCGGACGACACGCCTCGTTCTATGAAGCCGCGCCTCGTTTGCACGAAGCCGTGTTTGGTAGCACGGGCCACCCCGACTTTTAAGCGAATGTTCAATGTCTGATACATCTGTTTCCCCCGCTGTTTCCCCCGATATTTCGTCGGCCGACGCGCCGCAAGATCAGTCTGCGGTGTTGGCCTCCGGCCTGCCCCAGGTGCCGTCAGCCGATGCCGAACCGCTGGTGATCAAGGTTGACCCGGTCGAGACGCCGGCCGTGAAGTTCGACAGTTTTGGCTTGCACGCGGATATCCTGAAAGCCATCCTGGAACAAGGTTACAACACCCCGACGCCGATTCAGGCGCAGGCCATTCCGGTGGTGCTGGCCGGGCGCGACATGATGGGCGCCGCGCAAACGGGTACCGGCAAGACCGCGAGCTTTTCGCTGCCGATTATCCAGCGTTTGCTGCCGCTGGCCAGCAGCAGCGCATCGCCGGCACGCCACCCGGTACGGGCACTGATCTTGACGCCGACGCGCGAACTGGCCGATCAGGTAGCCGATAACGTCCACAACTACGCCAAATACACCGCGCTGCGCAGTATCGTGGTGTTCGGCGGTGTCGATATGAACGCCCAAGCCGACGCTTTGCGCCGCGGCGTTGAAATCCTGATTGCCACGCCGGGACGTTTGCTCGATCACGTGCAACAAAAAAATACCCAGTTGGGCCAAGTCCAGATGCTGGTATTGGACGAAGCCGACCGCATGCTGGACATGGGCTTTTTGCCCGATCTGCAGCGGATCTTGAATTTGCTGCCGAAAGAACGCCAGACCCTGCTGTTTTCGGCGACTTTCTCCAACGAAATCAAAAAGCTGTCGGCCAGCTACATGCGCAACCCGGTGACCATCGAGGTGGCGCAGCGCAACTCGACCGCGACCAATGTGCGCCAAATCGTATTTGAAGTGCCGGAAGGCGACAAACATGCGGCCGTGGTGCAGTTGATCCGTGAGCGCGGCTTGAAGCAAGTGCTGATTTTCTGTAACAGTAAAATCGGTGCGGGGCGTTTATCGCGCCTGATCGAGCGCGACGGCATTGTCTCGTCGGCGATCCATGGCGATAAATCGCAGAACGAACGGATGCAGGCGCTGGAAGCCTTCAAGAAAGGCGAAATCGTGGCCTTGGTGGCCACCGACGTGGCGGCACGCGGCATCGACATCACCGATTTGCCGGCGGTGATCAATTTCGACCTGCCGTTCAGCGCCGAAGACTACGTTCACCGTATCGGCCGCACCGGCCGTGCCGGCGCTTCGGGCGATGCCTTGTCCTTATGCAGTCCGAACGAACGCAAACAATTGGCCGAGATTGAAAACCTGATCAAACGTCCGCTGGAACGCGGCACGCTGGTGATCGCCAACCCCTCGCGCCCGAGCTCGTCGAGTGCCGATCGCAGCCGTCCCAGCGGCGGCCGCGGCCGTGACGAGGACAGCAGCCGCAGCGACAGCCGGGGCGATAGCCGTGGTGCGCGCAGCACCCATACCTCGCATGCCACGCCGGGCGAGCGCGACCGTCCGCGTCACGTGCGCTCGACGCCGCATAAGGTCGAGGACGATATCTTCTTCAAGCCTTATGAGCCATCGCCGAGCAAGTTGGCGGCGGCTGAAGTGGCTTCCGAAGCGGCTCAGGCGCTCAAAAAGCCGGCCAGCAAGCGTCCGGTTGCGGCTTTGCTCGGCGGGTTTCCGCGCAAGACCTCCTGAGTTGCGGTGCTGCGCTTAGCTGTGCCGGGTTATCGGCTTGCCGTAAAACGTAAGACCTCGGTGGGGTAATGGTGAGGTAAGCGCAGGAGTGAAAATTTTGGTCAACGGTCCCCAGTATCGGGGCCGGTAAAAGCCAGTCCGCAGTTCGCTGCCGGCTGGCTTTTCTACGTTTTAGGCCTGGCGCCAGGTGTCTCGTGTCGGAGTTCCGTCGCGCCATGTCTCGCGGCCCAGGCTTGGGTTGCCGCGGCATAGAAACTCTCGATGGAATCGGCGCAGACGCTGTGGGGCAAACCCAGGTGGCGTGCCGCCAGGTGCAACATCTGCATCGGCCGGTCCAGGTCCAGCGCTTGCGCGCCGGTTTGTTTGCTGAGTTTTTCGCCCGCGGCGTTTTCCACTACGGGCACATGCAGGTAAGCCGGAGTCGGCAAACCCAGCAGCCGCTGCAGGTAAATTTGCCGGCCGGTCGATTCGAGCAAATCGGCGCCGCGCACAATATGCGTGACTTGCGACGCGGCATCGTCGACCACCACCGCCAATTGATACGCCCACTGTCCATCCGCGCGTTTTAAAACAAAATCGCCCACTTCGGTTGCAAGATTTTGCTCGACCGGGCCATGCCAGCGGTCTTCGAAGCGTACTTGCGCCCGCTCGACGTCTTCGGGCACCCGCACGCGCCAGGCCCGTGCCGGTTTGCCGTGCAGACCGGCACGGCAGGTTCCCGGGTAGGTCAGGGTGGCGTGGCGTAGAGGATGGTCCAGGTGTTGCTGCCGAAAGGCCAGCGAATCGGCGATTTCTCGACGGCTGCAAGCGCACGGGTAAATCATGCCGGCCTGGGTCAGTTGCGCCAGTGCTTGCTCGTAAGCGGCGATGCGCCGGCTTTGCCACAGCGGTGCTTCGTCGCAGTGCATGCCCAAGCGTTGCAGGGCGAGGAGGATCTGCTCGGCGACCCCGGGAGGCGAGCGCGGGCCGTCGACATCTTCGATGCGCACCAGCCAGCGGCCGCGGTGGGCCCGGGCATCGAGATAACTGGCCAGCGCACTGACCAGCGAACCCAGATGCAAAGGCCCGGTTGGCGACGGGGCGAAACGCCCGCAATAGGGCGGGGGTGACGACGCTCGGGTGGCGGTGTGGGTCACGGTATGAGCCAAGGGGTTGGTGCGTGTGGCCGGGCGTGCGGCCAAGGCCGGCGCCGAGTCACTCACGCATGTGGCGTGTCGGCGTGGCCGGCGCCGGGCCGGGTCACACCGTTTGCTGTGACCGCGAGCGGGGCCGCCGACACGGCTGGTTGTAGCCCTGGGTCGAGCGCGGCACGTTCATCGAACACAAAACAATCGCCGTGATAGTGTGCCCCGCCGACTTCCTCGAAATATTTAAGAATGCCGCCTTCGAGTTGGTACACATGGTCGATGCCGAGGTTGTGCATATGGATCGCGGCTTTTTCGCAGCGGATGCCGCCGGTACAGAATGAGACGATGGTTTTGTCGCTCAAGTCGGCACGGTGTTCGGCGACGGCTGCCGGAAACTCGCTGAATTTGCTCAGGCGGTAGTCCAGCGCGCCGTCAAAAGTGCCGACATCGACCTCAAACGCGTTGCGCGTATCGAGCAACACCACCGGCCGACCGGCGTCGTCCAACCCCTGGTCCAGCCACCGTTTGAGGGTGGGCGCGTCGACCGCCGGCGCACGCCCGGCTTCCGGGCGGATGGTCGGCGCATTCATCGTGATGATTTCTTTTTTAAGCTTGACCCGCATGCGCCGGAACGGTTGCGCCTGGGACAGGCTTTCTTTGAATTGCAGCGTGGCGAAGCGGCCTTCGAATAAAGGGTCGGTGCGCAAATAGCCGATGAGACCGTCGGTGGCTTCGCGCGGCCCGGCGATAAACAGGTTGAGTCCTTCCGGGGCGAGCAGGATGGTACCGCGCAGGCCGAGTTCGGTGCAGCGCGCGAGCAGGGCTGCCTGCAGGCCGGCGAGGTCGTTCAAGGAGACGAATTGATAGGCGGCGAGATTGACGACATTCATGGCGGAGACGGAAAACCTGTAAAAACGTTAGGCGTATTATCCCGCAACCGGAGGATGCGGCCAATTTATCCGTTCGGCCAGATATCCGGCGTCTGTCGCGTTACAATAATCGCTATGCCAAATCCAAGCTTTGTTCACCTCCGCCTCCATTCCGAATACTCGATTGCCGACGGCACGGTCCGCGTCGACGACGTGATCAAGGCCGCCGCTGCCGATGGCCAGGGCGCGCTCGCGCTGACCGACCTCAGCAACACCTTCGGCCTGATCAAATTTTATCAAGAGGCCCGCAGCTCCGGGGTCAAGCCGATTGCCGGCTGCGACGTCTGGATCACCAATCCGGCCGACCGCGAACGGCCGTCGCGCTTATTGCTGCTGGTCAGCAGTCACCGCGGTTACCTCAACTTGTGCGACCTGCTGAGCCGCGCCTGGCTGACCAACCAATACCGGGGCCGCGCCGAAGTCAATTCCGAGTGGCTGGAGGGCGGTTTGGCCGAGGGTTTGCTGGCCCTCTCGGGCGCGCATCTGGGCGATATCGGCCAGGCGCTGGTGGCCGGCAATGTCGAGCAGGCCAAACTCCATGCCCAGCGCTGGGCCGGCATTTTCCCGCAGCGTTTTTATGTTGAAGTGCAGCGCATCGAACAAGCGGGCAACGAAGCCGTGCTGCAGCATTCGGTTGCTTTGGCGGCCGAGATCGGTTTGCCGGTGGTGGCCACGCACCCGATCCAGTTTCTTACCGCCGACGATTTCACCGCGCATGAGGCGCGCGTCTGTATTTCGGAAGGCGATATGCTCGCCAATCCGCGTCGCTCGAAAAAATTTACGCCGGATCAATACTTCCGCAGTCAGCAGGAAATGGCGGTGTTGTTTGCCGACCTGCCGGTAGCACTGGCCAATAGCATCGAAATTGCCAAACGCTGCAACTTGACGCTGGAACTGGGCAAACCCAAATTGCCGCTGTTTCCGACCGACGGCATGACGCTTGACGATTTCCTGGTGCATCAATCCAAAGAAGGGCTGGAACAGCGCCTGCTGCAATTGTTTCCCAACCAGGCGGAACGCGATGCACAGCGCGCCACCTATTACGCGCGGCTCGAATTCGAATGCGGCACCATCATCAAGATGGGCTTCCCCGGCTATTTCCTGATCGTCGCCGACTTTATCAACTGGGCCAAAAACAACGGCGTGCCGGTCGGCCCGGGCCGCGGATCGGGTGCCGGTTCCCTGGTGGCGTATGCGCTCAGCATTACCGACCTCGACCCGCTGCGTTACAACCTGCTGTTCGAACGATTCCTCAACCCGGAACGGGTTTCGATGCCCGACTTCGACATCGACTTTTGCCAGCACGGCCGCGATCGGGTGATCCAATACGTGAAGGATAAATACGGTGCCGATGCGGTATCGCAAATCGCCACCTTCGGCACCATGGCCGCCAAGGCCGCGGTGCGCGATATCGGCCGCGTGCTCGACCTCGGTTATAACTTCACCGACGGCATCGCCAAGCTGATTCCGTTCAAGCCCGGCAAGCATGTGACGATTGCCGACGCCATGAAGGAAGAACCGCTGCTGCAAGAGCGCTTCGACAACGAAGACGAAGTGCATCAGTTGATCGAGTTGGCGCAACGGGTCGAAGGCCTGACCCGTAACGTCGGGATGCACGCCGGTGGGGTGCTGATCGCGCCGGGCAAGCTGACCGATTTCTGTCCGCTGTACACCCAAAGCGGCACGGAGGACGGCGGCGGGGTGATCAGCCAGTACGACAAGGACGACGTCGAAGCCGTCGGCCTGGTGAAATTCGACTTTTTGGGTTTGACCACGCTGACCATTCTCGATTGGGCCGAGCGTTATATTCGCCGTCTCGATCCATCCAAGCAGGACTGGACCTTGTCCCAGGTGTCGCTGACCGACCCGGCCTCGTTCCAGTTGCTGAAAAAAGCCAATACGGTCGCGGTGTTCCAACTGGAAAGCCGCGGTATGCAGGGCATGCTGAAAGATGCGCAGCCCGATCGCTTTGAGGACATTATCGCGCTGGTGGCGCTGTATCGCCCGGGCCCAATGGATCTGATCCCAAGTTTCTGCGCCCGCAAGCACGGCCGTGAAGTGGTGGAGTACCCCGATCCTCGCGTCGAGCCTATTCTGAAAGAGACCTACGGCATCATGGTCTACCAGGAACAGGTGATGCAGATGGCGCAGATCATCGGCAATTATTCGCTCGGCGGCGCCGATTTGTTGCGGCGTGCCATGGGTAAGAAAAAGCCCGAGGAAATGGCCCAGCATCGCGAACTGTTCCGCGCCGGGGCAGCCGAAAACGGCTTGACCGCCGAAAAGGCCGACGAAACCTTCGACTTGATGGAAAAGTTCGCGGGTTACGGTTTTAATAAATCGCATGCGGCGGCCTACGCCTTGCTGGCGTATTACACCGCTTGGCTGAAAGCGCATCATCCCGCCGAATTTATGGCCGCCAATATGAGTTTGGCGATGGACGATACCGACAAGGTCAAGATCCTGTTCGAGGATTGCCTGCTCAACAATCTCAAGGTGTTGCCGCCCGACGTCAATTATTCGGCCTATCGCTTCGAACCGGTGGCTCCCGAGGCTCCGGCCAATGTGCCCGCCGGTGCGATTGCGGCGCCCAAACGTTCGTCCGTGATCCGTTACGGCTTGGGCGCGATCAAAGGCAGCGGCCAAAGCGCGATCGAAGAAATTCTGCGAGCCCGCGAAGAAGGTTTGTTCAAAGACCTGTTCGACTTCTGTTTGCGCGTCGATCGCCGCATCGTCAACAAACGCACCATCGAGTCGCTGATCCGCGCCGGCGCTTTCGACACCTTGCACAGCAACCGCGCGGCCCTGATCGCCTCGGTCTCGTTGGCGGTGGAAGCCGCCGACCAAGCCAGCGCCAACGCGATGCAAGCGGGTTTGTTCGATATGCCGGACGGCCAGCCCGACCAGCACGATCTGATTGAAGAAGCCGAATGGAGCGAAAAACGTAAGCTGCAGGAAGAAAAAGCCGCCTTGGGTTTTTACCTGTCGGGGCATTTGTTCGATGCCTACGGCGGCGAGGTGCGCCGTTTTGTGCGGCAGAAACTCGGTGAGCTCAAAGAAGGCCGCGACAAGCTGGTGGGCGGCATCATCACCGGTTTGCGCACGCAAATGACCCAGCGCGGAAAAATGCTGATCGCCTTGCTCGATGACGGCACGGGGCAGTGCGAGGTGACCATTTTCAACGAGCAATTCGAAGCCAACAAACACCTGTTCAAGGAAGACGAGTTGCTGGTGGTGCGCGGTCAGGCTCGCTACGACAGTTTTAGCGGCGGCCTGCGATTTACCGCCGATACCGTGATGGACCTCGAACGGGCCCGCCGGCATTTTGCCGAAGCCTTGACCTTATCTCTCAACGGCAACTCCAACGCGGGCCGCTTGCGTGAGTTGCTGCAACCCTATTGCACACCGCCTGCCAGCGCGGCGATGCCCAGCACAGTGCAGCCGCCGGCCGGCGGCTCGCGCGGCGGGAGTCATGGAGGTAACGGAGGCGGCGGACATGGCGGCGGGTATCAACGCCCGGGTCAGCAGGAAAAACGCAGCGAAATGCCGGAGCCGGCAGGCCTTAAAGTCCGCATTCGTTATCGCGGCGACGGCGTCGAATGCGATTCCGAGTTGGGCGATACCTGGCGCGTGCGGCCGAGCGACGACCTGATCGCCGAGTTGAAGAAGGAATTTGCCAACGATGCGGTTGAAGTCTATTACGGTGGCGCACGCTGAAAGATGACTGTCCTGCATCTCATGAACGAGGTGCAGGACCTGGGTTGCTGTGGCTTCAGAGTATAAGGCCTGGGATGCAAAGCTTTAGTTCGGCCAAACCCTGTTCCGCTCTCACGCTGCCGTCCGTCAAACGCGCTTTCACACGTTCGTAGTTCGAGTTTTCGTGATCGCGTGCCTGTTCGCGGTGCCACAAATGGAAAATCTCGGTGGCGTAGGCGCCGAGCTTGCGATGCACGCCCTGGTTGGCCAAGCGCACCACCAGGTCGGCGTCCTCATGCCCCCAGCCGACAAAACTTTCATCGAAGCCGTTGACCCGTTCCAGGTCGCCGCGCCATGCGCTCATATTGCAGCTTTTGATGCCGCGCCATTTGAATTGCTTGAGACGGCGCCAGTCGCGGTCGGGTAACTTGATAAACAGCGGGGCAATCTTGTTCACCCGGCCGGCCAAGCGCTGCTTGAGCCAGAACAGCGGCTTTTGATCCAGCAGCGAGATTTTCTGTTCGATCACTTCGCGGGTCAGGGTTTCATCGAGCAGGATGCGGCTGCCGGTGACCACCGAACCGGCTTGCGCCAACTGACGATGCCGCAGGATAAAATCGTGCTGCGGCACGCAATCGCCGTCGAGGAAAATCACGTAGTCGCCGCGAGCTCGGGCGATGCCTTTGTTACGGATGGCGGCGGCGCGAAACCCCTCGTCAGGATGCCATACATGGTGGATCGGGATCGGGGTGGTGGCGGCAATGCGTTCGACGGCCGCCTGCGTTGCCGGGGCGGAGCCGTCGTCAGCCACGATAATTTCGTAGCTGGGGTCATATTGTGCGATACATCCGGCCAACACCCGTTCCAATGCATCGGGCCGGTTGTAGGTACTGACCACCAGCGAGATCAACCGGTCAGCCATGCGTATGCTCCGTGACGGGCGATACCGTTTGTGCTTGTTGCTGCTCGATCAGCATGAGTTTGAGATAACGGTAGTAGGTGCCTTCGGCATTGGAAATGGCCAATACCAGGCCCATTTTCCCGTCGAGATAGCCGCGCTGGATAAAATAAGTCCGGATAAAGCTCCACAAGCCGTGCAGCAGTGCTTTGCGCAATCCGCCTTTTTTACCGCGCGCGGCGCCCTGCGTGGCGCCATAGGTCGAATAGCTGTTGATTTTGCTCAGCACTTCGGAAAAATCGCGGAACGAGTAATGAATCAACTTGTTGCTAAGTGTGGCGATGGCGTGGCCTTCCACCGGGATCAGCCGTTCGTGCACCAGATCGCGCGAAAACCGCGCGGTATCCTGGTGGAACAGGCGCAGCACGTGATCGGGCGACCAGCCCGAATGGTGGATCCAGGTGCCGCAATAGCTGGATTCACGCGGTATCTGAAACAGCTTGGCCGAGGCTGCGGCGACCGCAGCCAGGATTTCGTCGCGTAAATCAGTGGAAATCCGTTCGTCGGCATCCAACGATAAAATCCAGGGGCCGGCGGCGGCGTCCAGCGCGCGTTGTTTTTGCTGGCCAAAACCCGGCCAATCGGTTTCGCTGACCTCTGCCCCCAATTCGCGGCAGATATCCTGCGTGCCGTCGGTGCTGCCGGAGTCGAACACGATGATTTGATTAACCCAACCGCGCACGGATTCCAGGCACTCGCGGATATCGTGTGCTTCGTTTTTGGTAATCACGATCACGCTGATCGCATTGGGATTGACGGTGTCACTCATCGAGAGGCGCTCGCGGTAGCTGGGTGGTGGGGTACTGGAAAGAGGGACGGTATAAGGCACCGCATGAGATGCCGCATAAAGTGCCGCAACCCCGGCCTGAAACTAAAATATTCAAATTTATATCCTGTAGCGCGGCGATCCGGGTCGCCGGGCAGCGCCGGAGCATTAGCCGGTACAATACGGCATCTTATGATGCTGTAACCCGGACGCTGTAACCCGGATGCTGGAACCGATTATCACGGCGTATTACGCTGGTAACATAAAATAATCGGACCCACTCGCCATTCCCAATTTGAGGCTGCATTGAGTATACAAGGAAATTCCCCGATTCCGACCGTTGCCAAACAGGCAGCGACCCAGGATTTGATGGCGCGTTTGTGGCCTTACGTGAAACCGCATCTGTGGGCCATGCTGCTGGGCATGGTGGCGATGGCCGTGGTGGCCAGCACCGAAGCCGGTATTCCGCACGTGCTGCAACAATTGCTGGATCATGGTTTCGGTGCGCACGAGCGTGGTATCTGGCGCTGGTATGGGCCGGTCGCCGTCGTGTTGCTGGCCTTTGTGCGCGGCTTGGGTCAGTACGCGGGCAATTATCTGATGTCCTTGTCGTCCAACCGCATCTTGCTCGATTTGCGCCTGAAAATGTTCGATCGCATGCTGCATGCGCCGGCCGATTTTTTCCAGCGCGAGACCGCCAGCACCATCATCAACGCCATTGTTTTCGAAGTGAACCAGGTGCTGAATGTGCTGGTGGGTGTCATTACCACGCTGGTGCGTGATTCGCTGACCGTGGTGGGCCTGCTGGGTTACCTGTTCTACCTGAACTGGCGGCTGACGATGATCGTCGCGGTGATTCTGCCGGGCATCGGCTGGCTAATGAGCAAAATCAATCGGCGCTTGCGCCGCTTGAACCGCGAAAGCCAGATGTTGACCAACCAATTGTCGTATATCGTCGAAGAGACGGTAGGCGGCTATAAAGTGGTCAAGGTGCATAACGGCGAGGCATATGAACAGGGGCGCTTCGAGCGCATGAGTCGCCGTCTGCGCGGTTATCAGATGCGCATGACGGTGTCGGGTGGTTTGGCCCAGCCCTTGACGCAGTTTCTCGCGTCCTTGGCGATGGCCGTGGTGATCGGTATTGCGGTGGTGCAGTCGGCCAGCGACCAGACCTCGGTGGGCAGTTTCGTGGCATTCCTGACCGCGATGTTGTTGATTATCTCGCCGTTAAAACGCGTGATCGACGTCAATCAGCCTTTGCAGCGCGGCATGACCGCGGCCGAACTGATCCTTGGCCTGATCGACGAACCGGTCGAACCCAAAGGCGGCGACCAGCCGCTCGCGCGCTCCGCCGGCAAGGTGCAATTCGACCAGGTCAGCTTCAATTACGGCGTGGCCGACAGTTCGACCCTGGATCGGGTGTCGTTTACCGCGGCGCCGGGCGAAATGATCGCGCTGGCCGGTCCGTCGGGCGCGGGCAAAACCACGCTGGTCAATTTACTGCCACGCTTTTTTAATCCTACCGGCGGCCGTATTTTGATCGACGACGTGCCGGTCGAAGATTACCGCCTGGCCGATTTGCGCGGCCAGATCGCTTTTGTCAGTCAGGATGTGGTGTTGTTCAACGACAGCATTGCCGCCAACGTCGCTTACGGCCAGGCGATCGACCACGAGCGTGTCGCTTCCGCCTTGCGCGTGGCAAATCTGAGCGACACGGTAGCCGCCATGCCGAATGGGGTCGATACCATCGTCGGCGGCAACGGCATGCGTTTGTCGGGCGGTCAGCGCCAACGTCTGGCGATTGCCCGGGCGATTTATAAAGATGCGCCTATCCTGATTCTCGACGAAGCGACCTCCGCGCTCGATTCCGAGTCGGAACGTTATGTGCAGGCGGCGTTGGAAGTGTTGATGCAAGGCCGTACCACGCTGGTGATCGCGCATCGTTTGTCGACCATCGAACGGGCCGACCGCATTTTGGTGCTGGAGGCGGGGCGCATCGTCGAGCAGGGCAGCCATGCCGAATTGCTCAAGCACAATGGCTTGTATGCCAACCTGCATAAGATTCAGTTCCAAAAAACCGATGCCGAAGTCGGCTCCGAGGCCAGCGCAGTACAGGACTAGGACTAGGTTTGTGGCGCTTGTTTGGTTTCATCGGATCAAGCGGTGATTTCGCCGCGGCCCAACGAGGATTTTTTGCGGCGGCGCGCATCGGGCCAGCCCGGCAGCATGAGTGACGGGCGGCGCGGCCAGCACAGCCAGAAAAGGACGCCGGCGGCATAGCGCCGCCGGTCCGTCAACCGTTGAGCGTCGCCAACAGCGCTGCGCCATCCATCAATGTCGGCCACATCGACCACACCAGCATCAGCGCCATGGCGATTGAAGCCAGGGCCGCGGCCCAGGGCGAAACCCCGCCGTTGCGCGTCAGATAGCGGCGCCGGGCGCCATCTTGCAGCCCAAGCTGATCGGCTAGTCTGATTTGGTTTAACGCGGCCCGTAGATACCAGGGCTTGCCGTACACACACATCAGCGCCGTCAGGCCGAACGAAATGAGATTGCCGGGCAGCGCGGGCAGCACCACGGTCAACGCCATCGCCAGGGCGATCAGGGTCGCGCTGAGCCACAGCTTGCGGTAATAAAACCAGGCATAAGAAGTGAACAACACTTGCCACGACCAGGTCGGCGGCAGCATCCGGTTCAATCCGCGACGCCCACGAATCTTGTCGTAGGTCGCGAGGAAGACCGGGGCGTGCGGCCCGAAATAGTGGTTCAGATCCTCAATCATGCCGCTTTGATCGCGCTGGTCGAGCAGGCGGTCATACGCCGGGTGGTTCAGAACAGAAAACATCCGGCGTCAACCGACGAAGATCAGCGAAACATACACAAAAAATATCATCAGGTGCATGGCCCCTTCGAGCAGCGTGGTGCGGGTGCCGGAGAAGGTCAGCATACTCAGCAGCAAGGTCAGCACCAGTAACACCATATTGGCGGGCGACAGGCCCAGCACCAGGTGTTGCCCGGTGATCAGGCTGATCGCCAGCACGGCCGGCACGGTCAGGCCGATGGTCGATGCCGCGGCACCCAGACACAGGTTGAGGGCACGCTGCAACTGATTGGCCGAGACCGCGCGCAAGGCGGAAATGGCTTCCGGCGCCAGCACGATAATCGCAATGAGCAAGCCGCCCAAAGCCGGCGGCGCGCCGACCCGCAGCAAACCGGTATCGATAAATTTTGCCAGGAACTTGGACAGCAGCACCACCGGTAAAATCGACGCGACCAGCCATATGCCCTGTTTCAGCAGCGCGGCGCGATTCAATCCGGCATGCTCGACGGCGCCATGCCCGGCATCGCTGCCCGGACCTTCCGGGATGGTAAAGAAATCGCGATGCCGGCCGGTCTGGATCAGCAGAAACACGGCGTAAAGGGTCAGGGTGAAGATTGAGAACATCACGGCTTGCACCGGATGTAGCGTGCCGATCGGGCTCGACTCGGTGAAATTCGGCAGCACAAACGAGATCACCGCCAATGGAATAATCACCCCCAGATAAGCGCTGGCGCCTTGCCAGTTGTAGCGTTGCTCGCCATGGCGCATACCGCCCATTAACAAGCCCAGCCCCACTACCCCGTTCAGCACGATCATTACCACCGCGAACATGGTGTCGCGCCCCAGCGTGGGCTGAGCCGAATTCAGCGTGGCCGCGCTGATCAGCGCCACTTCGATCAGCACAATGGCCAGGGTCAGTACCAGCGTGCCGCGAGGTTCACCGAGGGCTTCGGCCAGGTGGTCGGCTTCCGTGACCACTCCAAAGGCCGACCACAAGATCACCGCGAACAGCAGAATGCTGAGTATCGCCAGCAGTGCCGACGATGCGGCGAGCGCCAGCAATTGGGGGCCGGCGGCGAAAAAAACCGCGGTCGTCAGCCAACCGACCGACAGGCGTAGCGTGCGTGACAGTGACATTGATGCTCCGGCAACTGGGTGATTAGGGTACGGCGCAGCGGTGCGAACCGGGCAGCGTGGTCCGGCGCCGGGATCGGCTGATACCCGATGCCTGGACCGGGCCGGGCAAGAGGCACCGCCTATGCCTTACCCCCATTATGCCTTCGGCGCGCTCGGCGCTCCATAGTGCAAGCGGATAACGGGGCCAACAGGAGCAATAGACAGGGTTGTGGGCTAGCAGTTCAACGCCACCCGTGCGGCGGCCGTGCGGGTTTCCACGCCGAGTTTTTCGAACACATGCTCCAGGTGTTTATTGACGGTGCGCGGGCTCATGCCGAGAATCTCGGCAATGTCCCGGTTGGTTTTGCCCAACATCGCCCAGTGCAGCACATCGGCTTCGCGCGGGGTCAGTTTGAAGGCCAGCATCAGCGCCGCCGGTTCCGGGGTAGTGGAGGTTTTACGTTGGATCAGCAGCAGTTCTTCGCCCTGCATGCCGCGCCTCAGGCGGCTGAAGATCAGCGGTGGATCGGAGGCCGGGAAGTCGAGCGGTTTGACCTCGCCGCGTTCCCGCGTGTCGCTAAGCCAACGGCGTACGGGCGCGGGCAGATGGCCGTCGAGGTCGAGCGCTGCGCGCAACCACGATTGGGCCAAAGGCGTAAGCCATAACACTTCGCCGTTTTGATCGACCGCCGCGATGGCTTGTCCGACGGCATCCATCACTTCATGGCTTTGCGCCACGCGTTGCGAGTGGCGCAAATGCGAGGCGATACGCGCCATCACTTCAGCGGGCCGGATCGGTTTGGTGATGTAATCGACGCCGCCGGCCTGGAAGCCGCGCAGGATATGTTCGGTTTCCGACAAGCCGGTCATGAACATCACCGGAATATTGCGCGTGTCGATATTGCTTTTCAGCCGCTGGCAGGTCTCGAAACCGTCCAGGCCGGGCATGATGGCATCGAGCAGGATCAGGTCGGGCGGCAAGCGCCTGACGCGATCGAGCGCACTGGTGCCGTCGGTGGCCACCAGCACGGTGTAACCCGATTCGTCCAGCAGGGTATGCAGGATAGACAGGTTTTCGGGAACGTCGTCGACAATCAGCACGACGTCGCGTAGCGCTTCAGGTCGTAGCATGAGGGGGGATCCGCATCGAGTATTCCAGTACGCTTAAATATTCAGGTAAATCGAAGCGCTCGACATGATTGCGCAACAGGCCGGTAAAGCTCAGGTAAGCCGGATCGAGTTTTTCGATTTCGTTGAGCTGGTCAAGAATGCCGCGCACATAACCGAGGTTGCCCAACTCATGCAAGCGGCGTAATACGTCGCCCGGCGGCGGTGTGGCTAATGCCGCGGCGCGCAAGGCGGGTGCTGCCGCCGGCGCGCTGTGGCGTCCCGGTGTATCGATCCAGCTTAAATCCAGCACCTGGCGGATCCGTTCGAGCAAGGCCAAAACATTGACCGGTTTCACCAGAAAGTCTTCGCGCAGAATACCCGCTTCGTTGTCGCGGCCTTTATCGAAGGCATTGGCCGATACCACAATGATGGGCGCGTCGCTCATCCGGTTGGTGCGCAGCAAACGCGCGGTTTCCCAGCCGTCCAGCACCGGCATGCCGAGATCCAGCAAGATCAAGTGCGGGGCGAAGGACGAGACCGCGCGCAGCGCCTCGATGCCCGACGCCGCTTCCTCCACCACAAAGCCCAGCGGTTCCAGCAAGCGCACCAGCAGTTCACGGTCGACCGGCTCGTTGTCCACCACCAGCACGCGGCGGATGTCGCCGGCATAACCGCCGACGGGCAGGGTGGGCAGCGCCATCACCGGCTTGGGGTTGTGCACCTCGGGCAGAAATAACTGAATGCGGAACAAGCTGCCGCGTCCGGGCTGACTGTCGACGGTCAGGGTGCCGCCCATCACCTCGGTTAACATCTTGGCGATGGTCAAGCCGAGCCCGGTGCCGTTTTCCGGTCCGCTCAAGGTATTGCTGCCGCGCTCGAAGGGCAGGAAGATGCGGTTGATATCGGCGTCGTCGATGCCGATGCCGGAGTCTTCGATTTCAAACAAGGCCATCTCGCGGCGATACTCAAGCCGCAAACTGACCCGGCCGCGGTCGGTGAATTTGACCGCGTTGCCGAGGATATTGATCAAAATCTGACCGATGCGTTTTTTGTCGGCGCGCACCACCGCCGGCAGCTCGGTGGGCAGGGTGTAGTGGAACTCGATATTCTTGTTGCTGGCCTGCAGCCGCACCATGTCGGCCAGTTGCAGCACAAATTCCGGCAAGCGGATTTCCTCGATATCCAAGGTCATTTTGCCGGCTTCGATCTTCGCAATATCGAGCAGGCCGTCGATCAGCGATACCAGGTATTCGCCGCTGCGGCGGATCACGGCCAAGGCCAGATGACGCTGCGGCGGAATCGAGACATCCTGTTCCAGCAATTGGGCATAACCCAATATGCTGTTGAGCGGCGTGCGCAATTCATGACTGATGCCGGTGATATAGCGGCTCTTGGCATGATTGGCTTTTTCCGCCACTTGCTTGGCATGTTGCAATTGCGCATCCGTGCGCTGGTGGGCCTGGATTTCCTCCAGCAGCAAATAGGTCTGGCGGTTCGATTCTTCTTGCGCGACGCGCCGGCTTTCCGCGGTCAAGACAAACCACCAGCAGCCGATGCCGCCCGCCAGCACCAGTACCGCGAAAATCTTCAGAAAGGCCGAACGCATCACACCCGTTAGCGCGGGCGATAGTTCGCCCAGCACCACCGATTCCTGGGTATAGACCAGGCCCAGAATGGTGATCAAGACGCCCGCCATCAGGCTCAGCAATAACAGGTACTGGCCGATGCGGGTATTGAATTGACTGGATAAGGATTTCGGCAATAACCAGCGCATTGCCGCATTGGCTTGCTCGGATAAACGCGCACCCGGTTTGCACAGATCGTGGCAGCGTGCGTCGAGGGTGCAGCACAGCGAGCAGATCGGACCGTCATAAGCCGGGCAATGCGCCATGTCCTCGCTTTCGTAGGTTTTATCGCAGATGCAGCAGCGATGGGTATATCGGCCGCGCGCAAAAAGACCGGGCTGGCGAGCGATATAAAACCGGCCGCCGGTAGCCCAGGCGATCAGCGGCGCGCTGATCAATGCCGTGACCAGCGCGATCAGGGCCGAGAAGGCATGGGCCACCGGGCCGAGCGCATGGCTATAAGCCAGGATCGAGACACAGGAGGCGATCAGCATCGCCCCCACCCCCACCGGATTGATATCGTAGAGATAGGCGCGCTTGAATTCGATACCCGGCGGACTCAGTCCCAGCGGCTTGTTGATCACCAGGTCGGCCACCACCGCCCCGACCCAACTGATGGCGATATTCGAATACAAGCCCAGCACTTGTTCCAACGCGCGAAACACGCCCAACTCCATCAACATCACCGCGATCAAGACGTTAAACACCAGCCATACCAGACGCCCCGGGTGACTATGGGTGAGCCGGGCAAAAAAATTGGACCAGGCCAGCGACCCGGCATAAGCGTTGGTCACATTGATCTTGAGTTGCGACAAGATAATAAAAAAGGTCGAAACCACCAAGGCCCATTCGGGTGACGCAAAGACATACTTGTACGCGACCAGATACATCTGGGTCGGCTCGACCGCGTGCTGCGGTGTCATTTCCTGCTGGATCACGAGGAACGCCAGGAAGGAGCCGCCCAGCATTTTCGCCGCGCCGGGAATCACCCAGCCGGGGCCGGCAATCAACATGCTGGCAAACCAGCGCACCCGGTTCTGTTTGGTCCGCTCCGGCAAAAATCGCAGAAAATCGACCTGCTCGCCCACTTGCGCAATCATCGAGATCAAGACGGTGGAGGCGGTGCCGAACATCAGCAGATCGAAATGGCCGTCGCTGCCGCCGATGCCGAGAAAACTGGGAAATTGCTGCAGCAAGCTCGGATCTTTCCAGATCACCACCGCGTAAGGCAATACCAGCATCACGATCCAGACCGGCTGGGTCACGGCTTGCAAGCGGCTGATCAAGGTGATGCCGTGGGTGACAAAGGGAATCACCACCAAGGCGCAAATCAGATAACTCAGCGAAAGCGGGATCTTGAAGCAGAGTTGCAGCGCCAGCGCCATGATCGCTGCTTCCAACGCGAAAAAAATAAAAGTGAAGGAGGCGTAGATCAGCGAAGTGATGGTCGAACCGATATAGCCGAAACCCGCGCCGCGAGTCAGCAGATCCATGTCCAGGCCGAATTTGGCGGCGTAATAACTGATCGGCAAGCTGGCGAAAAAAATAATCAGGCTGACAAACAGAATGGCCCAAATGGCGTTGGTAAAACCGTATTCGACGGTAATCGAGCCGCCGATGGCTTCGAGCGCAAGAAAAGACAGCGCGCCAAAGGCGGTGTTGGCCACGCGGAATTCGGACCACTTACGAAAAGCCCGGGGCGTATAGCGCAAGGCATAGTCTTCGATGGTTTCATCGGCGACCCAGGTGTTGTAATCGCGGCGCACTTTGATAATGCGCTGCACCGGTGCGGCGTTCTGGGCCGGAGCATCAAAGGGCTGATTCATCAAATTATCCAGGTCGGGAACCGGTATCTGATTGAGATGCCGCAAGCCTCGTGCCATGCCGCGACCCCGTCTGCCTGGGTGCAAACCTCCGGGGCCGGCTCATAAGTGGGCATGAAGAGCCCCGTGAGGTGGCATTGCTGCACCGCGGCGACGCATGGGCCGGATAAGTCCGGGCCGCTACTGGTGTAGTCGATAAGCATAAAGCGGGTCCGAGACCCTGTAGATACGTCGTTTGACGTAGAGCATGTTTATTCGCGCCTGGCCGGAGCGCAAGGTTGCCGCAGCCAATTGGCCCCAGCCGCCGAAAATCTATATTGCGCTGCACCACTACGCCAAATGACGTATTCCGGTGCTTATTTCGGATACCTACTCTTCATTCGCCGTTCCACTTAATCCGCGTCACGGCGCCGGAGTTCCACCCGGGCTATACCGATACGCGGCATGCAGATCTGAAACCTGGGCAAAAGGACTTTTCAACATGACACATAGCTTTGACGACGATACTCGCGACGCTCCGTCAGCCGAGCACACCATGGTTTCGCCGACGCGCCGCAAGATCGCGCTGGGCCTGGCTACCTTGCCATTCATGATGATGGCCAAACCCTCGTTTGCCGCGGCGCCGCCGACGTCCAAGGTGAATACCACCGGTCTGGCGATTACCGATACTACAGTCACGGTGGGGCAGTTGCACTCGGCTACCGGCACCATGGCGATCAGCGAAACCGGCTCAATTCGCGCCGAGCGTCTGGCGATCGACCAGATCAATGCCGGCGGCGGGATTCTCGGGCGGCAGATCAAGATCATTCAAGAGGACGGCGCCAGCGATTGGCCGACCTTTGCCGAAAAAGCCAAGAAACTGCTGGAAAACGACCACGTCGCCACCGTCTTCGGTTGCTGGACTTCCGCCTCGCGCAAGGCGGTGTTGCCGGTGTTCGAAAAGGACAATGGCTTGTTGTATTACCCGACCTTCTATGAAGGCCTGGAACAATCGAAGAATGTGTTCTACACCGGGCAGGAAGCGACGCAGCAAGTGCTGGCCGGCTTGAACTGGGTGGCACGGGAAAAGAAAGCCAAAACTTTCTATCTGGTCGGCTCCGACTATATCTGGCCGCGCACTTCCAACAAAATTGCGCGCAAGCATATCGAGAATGTGTTGAAGGGCGAAGTGGTCGGCGAAGACTATTACCCGCTGGGCAATACCCAATTCGGGTCGCTGATCAACAAGATCAAGCTGAAGAAGCCCGACGTGATTTTTGCCGACGTGGTGGGCGGCAGCAACGTGGCCTTCTACAAGCAGCTCAAGGCGGCGGGGGTGACGGGCGACAAGCAGACCTTGCTCACCATCTCGGTGACCGAGGACGAACTGCTGGGCATAGGCGGGGAAAACTTCGAAGGTTTCTATTCGTGCATGAAGTATTTCCAGAGCTTGGAAAACGAAGCCAACAAAAAATTCGTCGCGGCGTTCAAGGCCAAATACGGCGCCGATGCGGTGATCGGCGACGTGACCCAAGCGGCGTATCTCGGCCCCTGGTTATGGAAAATGGCGGTGGAAAAAGCTCAGAGTTTCGATGTCGACAAGGTGGTCGCTGCTTCGCCCGGGATCGAGTTCAACGATGCGCCCGAAGGTTACGTGAAAATCCACCCGAATCATCATCTGTGGAGCAACACGCTGGTCGGCCAGGGGCAGAAAGACGGTCAATTCAAAGTGGTGTTCAAGTCCGAGCTGATCGAACCCAATCCTTTCCCCAAAGGCTATCAGTAAATCCCGTAGCGGCGCGGCGAAGCCAAGCGTGACTCGCCGCGCTGCCCACGGCATGGAGTGATGTGTGACCATTCAGCCCGGCCTATGCCGGGCTGTGCAGGGGAATAACCATGGCATGGTTCTCGCAGTTCGGCGCAATCGTCGTGATGCAAGGTTTTAACGGTTTATCGGTATTCAGCGTGTTGTTGCTGATGGCCTTGGGACTCGCCATCATTTTTGGTCAGATGGGCGTGATCAATATGGCGCACGGGGAATTTCTGACGATAGGCGCTTACACCACCTACATGTTGTCGGTTTTGACGCAAAAATATGCGCCGGGCTTGCAACCCGTGTATTTTTTTGCGGCGATTGTGGTGGCGTTTGCGATAGCGTTTGCCGTGGGTTATCTGGTCGAGTGGCTGCTGATCCGGCATTTGTATCGGCGTCCGCTCGATACTTTGCTCGCGACCTGGGGTTTGTCGCTGGCGATGCAGCAAACCTTCCGTTCGGTGTTCGGCTCCGAAGAAGTCAGCCCCGAATTACCGAACTGGTTGATGGGGTCGCTGGAACCCGCTCCGGGCCTGGACATTCCCATCAACGGCTTGATGGTGATGGTGGTCACTATCGCGCTGACGTCGATTTTGCTGCTGTTTTTATATAAGTCGCAGTGGGGCATTCAAGTGCGCGCCACCACGCAGAATCGGGTGATGGCCAGTGCCGTCGGGATCAATACCGGACGCGTCGACCGCCTGACTTTTGCCCTCGGCTGCGGCATTGCCGGTATTGCCGGCGCGGCTTTCACCACCATCGGCTCGACCGGACCCACCAGCGGTTCCTTATACATCGTCGATACCTTTTTGACGGTGGTATTCGGCGGCGCGCAGAGTTTGTTCGGCACCATTGCCTCCGCTTTCTCGATTGCCGAAACCGGCTCGACCTTGGAATTTTTCCTCTCCGGATCGATGGCCAAAGTGCTCACGCTATCGGCGGTGATTCTGATTCTGATGTTACGTCCGCAAGGCTTGTTCGCGACCAAAGTAAGGCGCTAACCCTTCCACTTTTAGAGAACGCGATGAATCCGGAAAAATTGAAATGGCTGGGGGGGCGCTCCGGTCTGGCAGGGTTTGTGTGCCTGGGCCTGCTGGTGGTGGTGATCATGCCGCTGACGCTGGATATCTTCAGGCTCAACCTGGTCGGCAAATACCTGTCGTACGCGTTTGTCGCCATCGGCCTGACCTTGTGCTGGGGTTACGGCGGCATCCTGAGTCTGGGGCAGGGCGTGTTTTTTGGCCTGGGCGGGTATTGCATGGCGATGTTTCTGAAGCTGGAAGCGTCCGACCCGATCAGCACCAAAATCCAGTCGACGCCAGGCATTCCCGATTTCATGGATTGGAATCAGATCACTCATCTGCCGCTGTTATGGGTGCCGTTTCGCCACTTCGGTTTTGCCATTGCCGCGGTGTTGATCTTGCCCACCTTGCTGGCTTTTGTGATCGGCACGGCCATGTTCAAGCGGCGGGTCGGCGATGTGTATTTTGCCATCGTGACCCAGGCCATCGCGGCGATTCTCTCGGTGCTGATTATCGGCCAGCAAGGCTTGACCGGCGGGGTGAACGGCATCACCGATTTGCGCACCCTGCTAGGTTGGGATATCCGCACCGACTCGGCGCGTTACATCCTGTATTTCATCAACGCCGGCTTGTTATTTATCTGCATCGCCTTCGGCACCTTCCTCTTGTCGACCAAGCTGGGGAAATTGCTGGTAGCGATGCGCGACAAGGAAGAGCGCGTGCGCTTCTCCGGTTATGACGTATCGGCGGTGAAGATTTTTGTGTTCTCTATCGCCGCCTTGTTTTCGGCGATAGGCGGGGCCATGTTCACCTTGCAAGTGGGGTTTATGTCGCCGTCTTTTGTCGGCATTGTGCCCTCGATCGAGATGGTGATTTTTTGTGCTGTCGGCGGACGCATGTCTTTATTCGGCGCGGTCTACGGCACCTTGCTGGTCAATTTCGGCAAGTCATATTTCTCCGAGAGTTTTCCTCAAGTGTGGTTGTTCCTGATGGGCGGCTTGTTTATCGCGGTCGTGATGTTTTTCCCCGATGGTTTGGCTGGTCTATTCGAGGCGCATGGCAAACCCTGGTTAAAACGGCTGCCGCCGCTACTGCGGCGCTGGCGCAGAACCAAGCTCGCGACTCAAGGTTCGACCCAGGGTTCGACCCAGAGTTCGGATTCCAAGTCGTGAAGCGCGGTCTTGGTTTGTCACGCATGCCCGTCATCCGGGATTAATGCCGGGCGCCGGCAATGGCTGAAATTCTTACGCTGAGGACATCATGGCGCAAAAAGATTTTGTTTTGACGGTCGAGGATCTGACCGTGTCGTTCGATGGTTTTAAGGCCGTCGATGGCTTGAATCTGTATATCGACCAAAACGAGGTGCGAGTGGTGATCGGCCCCAATGGCGCGGGCAAGACTACCGTGCTGGATCTGATCAGCGGCAAGACGCGCGCCACCAGCGGCACCATCAAATTCAAAGGTCTTGAATTGACCCAGATGAGCGAGCACATGATTGTGCGCGCCGGGATAGGGCGCAAGTTCCAGACTCCTTCGATCTACGAAAACCTCACTACCTACGAGAACCTCGAAGTGTCGTTTCCGCGCGGTCGCAGTGTATTCGGCGCGATTGCCTTCAAGTGCACCAGCGAAGTCGACGAGCGCATCCGGCAGATTGCCGACGAGGTGTTTCTCTCGGACATGCTGCACCAGACCGCCGAATTATTGAGCCACGGGCAAAAACAATGGTTGGAGATCGGCATGCTGCTGATGCAAGACCCGGAGCTGATGCTGCTGGACGAACCTGTCGCCGGTATGAGTGTTTCGGAGCGTGAGAAGACGGCTGAATTGCTGGGCCGGGTGGCTAAAAATCGTTCGGTGGTGGTGATCGAACACGATATGGAGTTCGTCAAGAATATCGCCCACCGCGTCACCGTATTGCATCAAGGCAAGGTGCTGGCCGACGGCAGCATGGAGTCGGTACAGGCCAATCCCAAGGTGATCGAAGTGTATCTGGGGCATTGAGGTTCAAGCACGGCTGGCCGCCTCACTGGGAAATTATACGGAGCGCAATATGTTCAAAGTCAGCGGATTGGTATCGGGATATGGTCAGAGCGAGGTGATACATAGTCTCGACCTGAATGCCGCACCGAGCGAAATCGTGGCGGTAATGGGGCGCAACGGCATGGGTAAAACGACTTTATTCAAATCGTTGATGGGCATCCTGCCGTGCCGCCGGGGCACGGTCGAGATCGGCGGGGTCGATGTCGCCGCACTGCCGCCGCACGAACGGGTGGCGCACGGCATTGCTTATGTGCCGCAAGGCCGGATGATTTTCTCGACCTTGACGGTGTTGGAAAACATCAAAGCCGCGTTGCCGAAATCGGCTCACGGCAAAGTGCCAGACGAAGTTTTTTCGCTGTTTCCGGTGCTGTACGACATGCAACATCGCAAAGGCGGCAACCTGTCCGGCGGGCAGCAACAGCAACTGGCGATTGCCCGTGCCTTGGTCACCAACCCCAGGGTATTGCTGCTGGATGAGCCGACCGAGGGAATTCAGCCTTCCATTATCAAAGACATTGCCCGCTCGCTTAAAGAAATTCGCACGCTCAAACAGTTGACCATCATTGTCTCCGAGCAGGTGCTGAGCTTTACCTTGGAGATTGCGGACCGCCTGGTGGTGATCGAAAAAGGACGTTTTGTCCACGAGAACCGGCGCGATGAAGTCGATATTGCCAAGGTCAGCAGTTATCTGTCGGTTTGAGCGAAATCCACCACGCAGAGATCACTCTGAAGGAGCGTCACCATGATCGGATACATGTACTACAACCGCTTCGGCCACGCGGGTTTTACCGACAATCGCAAAGGACGCAGCGCGAGCTCGGTGCAGACCTGCCCGGTATGTTTGCTGCAGTTCGATGCCCGCGGCGGCACTTTGCCCGACGGCCGGGTGCTGGAAGGCGAGGCGTGGACCGCGCAGGTATGCAAGCAAATCAAGGATGACACGGTCAACGGCGGTTATCAGGCCGGGTGTATGGCGAGCGCCTATCCGGCTAGTTGAGCGCCGGGTCGAGCACCGACAGATAGCCGCATGCCAATTGAATTCGACCCAAGTTCCAACAAGTAAGCCAAAGAATGCGTTGCTTGCACCACGATACTTTGTCAGTCACCACGGAGATGCCTTATGCAACATTTCACCATCAAGCCGGGCGTGCCGCTCGCCGAACAAGCCGAGCTGGGCCACAACCGCTGGCACCCCGATATCCCGTTCTTGTCGCGGGTCAAACCGGGCGAGGAAATCATTATCGAAACGCTGGATTTTCTCGATGCGCAAATCAAGGATAACGACAGCACCGACGACGTGCGCGATATCGATTTGACCCGCGCACATCCGTTGACCGGCCCATTTTATATCGAAGGCGCCGAACCCGGCGACTTGCTGGTGGTGGACCTGCTGGATATCAAGCCGATCACCCCGGTGGGGTTTTCCGGGGTGTTTGCCAAGAGCAACGGCGGCGGTTTCCTCGGCGATTATTTTCCCGATCCGGCGAAGGCGATCTGGGATTTGAAAGGTTTATATGCGACCTCGCGCCATATTCCCGGGGTACGGATTGCCGGTTTGACCCACCCCGGCCTGATGGGTTGCCTGCCTTCGGCCGACTTGCTGGCGGAATGGAACCGCCGTGAAGCGCCATTGGCGGCGCTGGGTTTGGCCAAACCTCCCGATCCATCGACGGCGGTTTTGCGCGGTGTAAGCGGGGCGGCGTTCGACAAGATGGCCGCCGAAGCGGCGCGTACCGTACCGCCGCGCGAGCATGGCGGCAATACCGATATCAAGGATCTGTCCAGCGGTACGCGGATTTTCTTTCCGGTCTACGTGAAAGGCGCCGGTTTCTCCATGGGCGACCTGCATTTTTCACAGGGCGACGGCGAAATCAGTTTTTGCGGGGCGATCGAAATGGATGGCGCGACCCACGTCGGTTTCGACCTGATCAAAGGCGGCATGGCCAAATACAACCTGAGCGCGCCGATCTTTATGCCCAGCCCGGTCAAGCCGCGCTACGACCAGTGGTTGACCTTCGAAGGCATCAGTGTGGAAAACGGCAAGAACTACTACATGGATGCGACGGTAGCCTACCGGCAAGCCTGCCTCAAAGCCATCGACTACCTGACCCATTTCGGTTTTACCGGGCCGCAGGCCTACATGTTGTTGACCGCGGCGCCGGTCGAAGGCCGTATCGGCGGCATCGTCGATATTCCCAACTGTGCGGCGACGGTGTCCCTGCCGCTGGCTATTTTCGAAAAGAGCATTGTGCCCACCGGCATGCTGACCGAGCGGTCTTACTGGGGACATAAAGACTAGCCGCGTTGAGCTTCGGCCCGGCCCGGCCCGACCGGGCCGCCGACGCGGTGGCTCTTTTAACCTGTTTGCATCGCCACAGATAAAGGAATTGAACCATGCCCTTTTACGACCTGCGCTGCCCGTCTTGCGAGGGCATCTTTGAGAAATTGTTATCGGTGAGCGCCCGCGAAACGGCACTCGATTGCCCCTATTGCGCGCAGACAATCCAGCCCGAAGCCATGATCACCGGCCGCAACCTCAAAGTTAGCGTCACCGAGCGCTGGGTGCCGCGCAATCGCGCCGAACAATTGACCGGTGCGGGTGCTGCCGGCCCGGGACTACGCGCCGGCGCCAGCCGTTCCAGCGTGCTGCATGTATGCAAGGGCGGCAATTGCAGTCTGTGTAACTGACGGGCCCCGATTGCGGCCGGCCGCGCGGCGCATGCCGGGCGGTGGATTTATTTGACGGAGAGCAAGATGAGACATGGCGATATATCCAGCAGCAACGATTGCGTCGGCGTGGCCGTGGTCAACTATAAAATGCCACGCCTGCATACCAAGGCCGAAGTCCTGGCCAATGCGAGGAAGATCGGCGAGATGCTGGTGGGAATGAAGCAGGGTTTGCCGGGCATGGACCTGGTGATTTTTCCTGAATATTCGACCCACGGCATCATGTACGACCGGCAGGAAATGCTGGACACGGCGGCCAGCATTCCCGGCGAAGAAACCGAGATCTTCGCCGCGGCCTGCCGTAAAGCCAATGTGTGGGGGGTGTTTTCGCTCACCGGCGAGCGTCACGAAGAGCATCCGCACAAAGTGCCGTACAACACCCTGATCCTGATGAATAACCAGGGCGAAATCGTGCAGCGCTATCGCAAGATTTTGCCCTGGGTGCCGATTGAAGGCTGGTATCCAGGCGACCGCACGTATGTCAGCGAAGGTCCGAAAGGGATGAAGATCAGCCTGATCATTTGCGACGACGGCAACTACCCGGAAATCTGGCGCGACTGCGCGATGCGCGGCGCGGAGCTGGTGGTGCGCTGCCAGGGTTATATGTATCCCGCCAAAGAACAGCAGATTCTGGTGGCCAAAGCGATGGCCTGGATGAACAACCTGTATGTTGCGGTGGCCAATGCGGCCGGTTTCGACGGAGTCTATTCTTACTTCGGCCATTCCGCGATCGTCGGTTTCGACGGCCGTTCGCTGGGGGAGTGCGGCGAAGAGGAAATGGGGATTCAATACGCCGAGCTATCGATGAGTTTGATCCGCGACGCGCGCCGCACCATGCAATCGCAAAACCATCTGTATAAGCTGCTGCACCGCGGTTACACCGGGATGATTAATTCGGGCGAGGACGTCAATGGCGTGGCCGCGTGCCCCTTCGAGTTTTACCGCAACTGGATCAACGACCCCGACGCCACACGCCGAGCGGTCGAGGCCATTACACGCAACACGCCGGGCAGCGCGGAATGTCCGATCGAGGGTATCCCGCATGAGGGTCATGAGTCGCGTTGAGGACTCGCGCCCGCGCAAAACAAAAAGCCCGTCAGCTTGCGCGCGACGGGCTTGATGAAAGTGGTTGCGGGGATAGGATTTGAACCTATGACCTTCGGGTTATGAGCCCGACGAGCTGCCAGACTGCTCCACCCCGCGAGACGGAGTGTACTGGTGCTTGTGCCCGCGGTCAAACGAAACCTGCGATTTCCTTACAAAATCTGCGATTTGAGCGCTTGAGATAAAACGCCGGACGGATCGGGCGTGGTTTCTGCTCTTGAGGCGGTCTGGGCGAGGCGAATCTACCGAGGGCTACCGGCTTGCCGTCGCCGTCGCCGTTGCCGCTGCCGCCGTTTCTGCATTGTGTTGCTGGCGCGTCGTCAAGATCGGAAAGAGGCGCAACTTACCCCCGTCAGGCAGCGTTTTCCACGCTTTGATCTCATCTTTGCTGCGAAAACATCCTTCGCAATAGCCGCTCTCTTTGTTTAAGCGGCACACGTCGGTGCAGGGGGAGCCGACCGGTTGTTGCGCTTTTGCGCGGGCGATCGCGTCGCTGAGTGAAATAGTGGGAGTCGACATTGAGTGTAGTGATCTGAGAATTTTATGTGGGAATGAACCTGCGATTCACGCGAGCGCACGGCGCAATGCGTCGCTTAATCTGATCCAGGCCGCTTCGTCGGCAGGCAAGCCGAAACGCAAACTGGGGATCACCTCAAAGCGGCGGACCCAGACGCCCAGGCGGGCCATCTTATCCTGCAATACTTCGGCACGTCGATCCTGAGCCCACGCGTACATGCCGGTGTGGGGAGCGCTCAAGCCGTGGCTTTGCAGCAAGTCGCCCAGCCGCATACCGGCTGCTGCGAGATCGGTTCGCGTGCGGTGCTGCCACACCGTATCGAGCAGGGCGGCGCGCACCACGGCGCGAGCCGGGCCGCTCAAGCTCCACGGGCCGCGCCAAGCGCGCAGGGTGTTGAGACAGGCTTCATTGGCCAGCACAAAGCTGGTCCTGGCACCCGCCAGGCCAAAGAACTTGCCGATCGAGCGTAGCACGATCAGGCCCTCGACCCCGGTGTGGCCGGCGATGCTGGCCTCAGGCGATGCATCCATAAAGGCTTCATCGACAATCAAGGTACCGCCGCGCTCGTACAACTGGCGTTGCCAACCGAGCAGCGTCTCGGGACTAAACATTTCCGCGGTCGGATTGTTCGGATTGACGATCAGCAGATGCTTCAAGTGGCTCGGCAAAGGTTGGTCGGCACGCAGCAGGAAAGGGCGCGCGGATGCGTCGTCGGCGTTACGTTTGAGCACCGTATTGCCGGTGGTGTCCGCCGCCGGTCCGCTGACGAAATGCTCGACCTGAAACCCCGCGCGCGCGAAGGCCGGTGCATATTCACCATAGGTCAACCTGCTGATGCCGATTGGTCCTTGAGGTAAAAAGTCCGGCAACATCCGAATTGCCGCCTGGGTTCCGGGAACCGCCAGCGCGAGGGCCGCGCCGTAGTAAGACGCGGCCAATTGTTCCAACCCGTCATCATCGTCGGGCAGCCTTAACCATAAGCCGGGATCGATGGCCGGCACCGGGTATCCATGGGGATTGATGCCGGTGGATAGATCGATCCAGTTCTCGCGACCGATACCGTAGCGGCGCACCGCCTCGCCGAGATTGCCGCCGTGATACACCGGAGCGTGTGGCTTAAGATTCAACATGATCGCTTTCTTTGGCCGCCGGCCAGCGATTTTCAAACACGCAATGTTCGAGTTTTTCGCGTTGTGCCCAGCGTTCTGTTTCAAGCATAGGTTCATCGTAGAACCGCTCGACATGACCGAGACAGAGAATGGCCACCGGTTTGGCACCGGCGGGCATCTGCAATAGGGTACGCACATGCTCGGGTTCGAACAGCGACACCCAACCCATGCCGAGACCTTCGGCACGGGCCGCGAGCCATAGATTCTGGATGGCGCAGGCGACCGAGGCCAAATCCATCTCGGGCAAGGTGCGGCGGCCGAAGATATGCCCTTCACGGCCGTCCATCAGTGCTGCGACCAGCAGTTCGCCGCACTCGCGCATGCCCTCGACTTTCAATTGCATAAAAGCATTGCCGCGTTCGCCCAACGCTGCCGCGGTGGCGATACGTTCGCGCTCGACTTCCGCATACAGCGCCAGGCGCAAGGCCGGGTCGGTAATGCGCAGCAAGCGCCACGGTTGCATAAAACCGACGCTGGGCGCGTGATGCGCGGCGCTCAGCAGTCTCGCCAGCATGGCTGGGTCCACCGGATCGCGGGTGAAGTGGCGCATGTCGCGGCGCGTATAAATCGCCCGGTAGACCGCGGCGATTTCGCTGTCGTCAAAACGCTGCGTTGGGTTCATCGGGAAACCTCGCGAACAAGCTGGCGGTGAAATAAGGATCGGAGGCGAAATAACTGTGCATATAGGTGGCGCATACCGGGCCTGCGCGATAGACCGCTTCGCCGGGCGCCGCCGAATTGGGATTGCTTGCGTGCAACCAGGGCGTCATCGGGGTTTCGAGTTGCGAGTAATGAAACGTATGCCCGCGCAAGCCGCCCGCGGGGGTGGGTTTGGCAGTGTCCCGCAGGTGCTGCATTCCCAGCCCGGTGAAGCGTGTCTGCAGCCGCGCGTGACCCGGCAGGATGCCGCACATCGCCGCGCTGCGTCCGGCCGCGTCGGTGAGTCTGTCGAGCAGATACAGCATACCGCCGCATTCGGCGAAGATCCGCTTGCCCGCCGCATGGTGTGCGCGCAACGCGGCGGCGGTGACGGTGTTGCCGGACAATTGTTCGAGATGCAATTCCGGGTAACCGCCGGGCAGGTAGACAGCATCGGCTGCGCCCGGTGCCTGATTGGCCAGCGGCGAAAAAAAACTGAGCCGGGCGCCAAGCTGCTCCAGCAACTCCAGATTGGCCGGATAGATAAAAGAAAACGCGGCGTCGCGTGCTACGGCAATGTGCCGGCCTTCGAGTAAACGCGGCGAGCCGGACGAGGCAGCGGCGGTTGCCATCTCATCGGCGGCATGGGCGGCATGGGCGGCATGGGCGGTGGCATGAGCGGTCGCCGCGCCGACTTCGGCTGCCGCGGCAAATGCGACCGGCGGCGGTAAATTCCGTAACGAGGTGGTCTCCATCGCGTCGGCGGCAAGTTCAAGCCGCTGCTCAAGGTCGGCGATTTCATCTGCCTGGGTCAGGCCGAGATGGCGCGAAGGTAATTGCACCTGTTGTTGGCTGCTGAGATGACCCGCCCAATGTATCTCGGGCGGTAGCGCTTCTCGCAGCAGTTTCAGATGACGCTCGCTGCCGGCCCGGTTGGCCAGCACGCCGTAAAACGGCAGTCCAGGCTGAAAGCGGGCCAGCCCGAACGCCACTGCGGCAAAGGTCTGCGCCATCGATTGCGCCGCGATCACGGCCAATACCGGCACGCCGAAGGTACGTGCCAGATCGGCGCTGCTGGGGCTGCCGTCATATAAACCCATCACACCTTCAAGTAAAATCAGGTCGGCCTCGGCGGCGGCTTTATAGAGCCGCCGCCGGCATTCCGCCGCGCCGACCATCCATAGGTCGAGGTTATACACCGGTGCGCCCGAGGCCTGTGCCAGGATCATCGGATCGAGGAAGTCGGGGCCGGTTTTGAAGACCCGCACGCGCAGTCCTCGCCGCCGATGCAGCCGGGCCAGGCCCGCGGTAACGGTAGTTTTGCCTTGGCCGGAAGCGGGGGCGCTGATAAACAGCGCCGGGCAGTGACGCATGTCCTAGAACTCCACGCCGCGCTGAGCTTTGACACCTTGTTCCCGGTAGGGGTGTTTGACCAGCCGCATTTCGGTCACCAGATCGGCGGCTTCAATCAAGGCCTCGGGGGCGTGACGTCCGGTCACCACCACATGCAGCTCCGGCGCGCGCCGGGAGAATACATCCAACACTTCGGCGAGCGGCAGGTATTCGTATTTGAGTACGATATTCAGTTCGTCGAGGATCACCATCTGGTAGTCGCCGCTGAGTATCATGCGCCGCGCCTCATCCCATCCTTGGCGGGCGGTGGCGATATCGGCCTGGCGATCCTGGGTGTTCCAGGTATAACCGTCGCCCATGGTGACAAAATCGCAATGCTCGGATTGGGCCAGGGCATCGCGTTCGGCGGTATGCAGCGCGCCCTTGATAAATTGCACCACGCCCAGGCGCATGCCATGGCCGATAACCCGCAAACCCATGCCGAATGCGGCAGTGCTTTTGCCTTTGCCATTGCCGGTATTCACGATCAGCAGGCCTTTTTCGAGCTCGGCGGCGGCCAGCTTTTTCTCGAAGCCGGCTTTGCGGCGTTCGCTCATGCGCTGATGGGAGGCGGGATCGGTTTTCATAAAAATCCTGTGATTATGACCAATGACGGCCGGTGAGTGTCGCCAGTTGCTCGGCAATTCGCGAGCGCACCGCGTGATAACCGATAAATACCAACTGTGTGCCGTCAGCGGCGGGTAGATTGACCTCGGTTAGCGGTTCAGTTGGTGCTTCAGGCGGCGCCGGATCGGCGCTGTTCTGCCAGACCGTTTCGATGCGCGTTCTGACGCCCTGGATCAACAGCCGGTTCGCGGCCCCCTTGATGCCGGCATAACCTTTGACGCGCATCAGCGGCTCGCTACCGGCGATGGCGGTCAGTGCCTGGCTCAGGACCACCGCGTCGAGCGGGTCCGCGCAACTCAAGGTGAACGATTGCCAACCCGGATCATGTTCATGAAAATGTTTATGCGTCGCCACCCCATGCCGATGCGGGGCAAGTCCTGAATGGCGATGGCCGTCCAGCCTGCGATGGTCGCCCAACGGCCGTGTCTCGCCGGCCGGCATGCCGCGCACCGGCGCGTAGCGGTAACCGTGATTGCCCGCGCCCGGTTCATGCAGCTTTAAACCCAGGGTCAAGCGTGGGTCGAGCCTTGCCTGGCGGGCCAGTTCGATAAAACGCACGCCGGGCGCGCGGGTGCGGATTTGGGTTTCGGCATCGAGCAGGGCGCGGCGCTCAAGTCGATCGATTTTGTTGAGCACCACGATATCGGCATTGGCGAGTTGCAGGTCGAACAAACCGGCGGTCGATTTTTCGCGGCCTGCGCCATGAGTCGCAAGGTCCGAGCCGGCATCGAAATCGCCGGTCAGCAGCAACGGTGTATCGACCACGGCCAATGTTGCATCAAGTACAAAATGCTCGGCCAGCAACGGGTCTTGCAAGCGCTCCATCACCGCGGTCGGCAAAGCCAGGCCCGAAGTTTCGATCAGCACATGATCGATCAGCGCACGGCGTGAGGCCAGTTGCAGCATCAAAGGCACAAAGTCCGTGTCGTCGGCGTAAGCCAGCAAACCTTGCGCCACGTCATGGATCTCGACTTCGGCACCGCGCTGATGTTGGCGCAGCAGGGCGCCGTCGATCGAGATCTCGCCGAATTCATTGACCACCACGGCCAGCCGCCGCGGCGCGGCGTCGCGTAACAGATTGCCGAGCAAGGTGGTTTTGCCCGCACCGAGAAAACCGGTGACGACGGTGACGGGCAACGGTGCGCGAATCATGGCGCAGCTCCCGCCAGGACTTGCCGAACGGCGGTCACGACGGTTGCAATCGAGGCGAATTCGCGAGGAAACACCAGGCGCGGGCGCTCGATCACAATCAGGGGGATGCCCAGCGCCTGGGCCGCAAGGGCCTTGGCGGAATAACCGCCGGCGTCGCCCGACTCCTTGCTGACCACGCAGTCGATCTCAAGATCGCGCCATAACGCTTCATTGAAGGCCTGGGAAAAAGGTCCCTGCATGGCACACACGTGGGCGCGCGGAATACCTGCGTCGAGCGCGCGTTGCAGTTGCGCCGGGTCGGGCGTGACACGCGCAAACCAGGCGCGGCCGGTGGCTGCGGAATGTCCGGTAAAACTACGCAGGGTCGTGGTGCCGGTCGTCAGAAAAATGCGCCGGCCCAGCACACAAGCTTGCGCGGCCGCAGCGGCGGCGTCGGCCGCATGGATTGCCGGCGCCGCGCAGTGTGCCGCGGGGCGCTCAAAGCGCAGCGTTGCGATGCCGAGTTCCTGGGCCAGTTGCAACAATTGCGCGGACATATCCGTGGCATAAGGGTGGGTTGCGTCGACCAGGCAACGGGCGGACGAGTTGATCAGCATCTGGCGCCGGCGTTCAACACCCACTCGGCCTTCGACGATGGCGGCGCCCGGAATCTCGCGCCGGGCGATTTCCGCGCCATAAGCGCTGGCAACCGAAACCACCACGCTTAACCCCGCTTCCACCAGAGTCCGCGCCAGTTCATTGCCGTCGCTGGTACCGGAGAAGACCCAGACCGCTTGCGCCGGTAACGCTTGGGCCGCCTGGCTTGGTTCAGGGGTATCCCAGTCGCCATAACCGCGCGGGGTGTAAATCCAATGCCGTTTGCGTCGCGTGAAGCGGTTGCCGATGACGATGCTGGTGAGCATATCGAACTGACGTTGGGCGAGTTCAGCCAGGGTTACCACCTCGACCTGCTGTTCTTCGCGATAAGCGTTGCGCACGATGCCGCATAAGGTATTGGCCGGTTTATGTTCAAGCATCACTTGCAGGATGCGATAGACCCCATCGGGCCGCTGCCGGCTTTGCACGTTATACAGCACCGCCGCGAGATCGGCCTGGGCGATATGCCGTGCCCGATCTTCGATCCAATGCCAGGGGCAGAGTAAGTCGGACAGGCTGAGCGTGGCGAAGTCGTGCGATAAAGGCGAGCCCAGCAGCGAAGCACAGGCATTGGCGGCGGTAATGCCCGGCACCACCTGAACCTCGAATTCATCGTCTTCGCGCATTTCCTCAAAGGCCAGTGCCGCCATGGCATACACCCCGATATCGCCACTCGACACCAAGGCCACTCTTTTGCCGGCGCGGGCATGAGCCAAGGCCAATGCGGCGCGTTCACGCTCCTGGGTCAGCGGCGGCGAATGGATTTCTTTGCCTTCGATCCACGGCGCAATCCAGCGTAGATAAAGATCGTAACCGACCACTACCTCGCAAGCGCGCAACACTTCGGTGGCCAGCGGCGCGATCAAGTCGCGGTAGCCGGGACCGACGGACACCAGGCTCAAGCGGCCGGGACCCGCGATCGTGCCGGCTGCATCGTGCGGTACCTCGGCGCTGGATGGCGCCGGCACGTTGGGGTGATCTTGAGGCGCAAGCTTATGCATCGTTTGAGATTCCGGTGTCGCTCGCCAAGGCGACGGCAACACCGTCCAGAGTAGTTTTGGGGACGCTTAAGATACCGCGTTCGGCGGCCAGCAGCGCACAGGGTTCGCACACGCCGTCCAGGCCGAGGTTTTCCTGGACCCAGGCCGACGGTTTGGTGGTCCAGGGGCGCGCGGCCAGTTGTATACGGCTAAAAATACGCAAAGGTAATTGATGGCGGCGACAGAATTCGAGCAGACCGGCTTCGTCGGCTTTCACGTCGACGCTTGCCACCTCGCGTATTTGTGCCAGGGTGTATTGATTGCCCAGCGCCAACTGGACCGCCGCTTCAATCTGCGCGCAACTTGCACCGCGCCGGCAGCCGATGCCGAGCACCAGCGATTTGAGCGCTTCGCTGGCGGTGGTGATGATCGGCTGCGCCCCAACCGCGCGGCCGACTCGGTAGGCCAGTGCATTGGCGCCGCCTTCATGGCCCGACAACAAGGAAATGGCAAAGCGTGCGGCCTCATCCAGTACTACCACCGCCGGATCCTGATGTTTGTCCAGCGGCAGTCCGTCCAGGTAGCGCAGCGCAATGCCGCTGGCCATTACCAGTATCCATTCTCCATGCCGGGCAAACTGGCGGGCAAACAGTTCGCGCTGCGTCACCTCCGCTTGCAACCAGGGCCGGTAAACGGTGCCGCCCAGCAGGGTTTGCAGCCGCTCGCCGAGTGCTTGCGCCGCAGCCCGTACCAGCCAGATGCCGGGCGAGTTTGGGTTGTGGATCTCGCTCATGCCACGTCACCCGGCTTGGGTGCCGGGTTTTCCGAGACACTGGCAATCACCTTTGCCGGCGAGCGGCGTTTGCGCACCGAGGCGCGCCGAAAGCGATGGGTAAAATTCGCCGCATACAAACTGGACTCGACGCCCGGCGCATTGGCCATCGCCTCGCCCACCAGCATCATGGTGGTCAACTGCCAGTCCTTGACCTTGACTTCGGACAAGAGCCGCTCCAGCGTACTGCGATGGCAGCGCTGATCCGGCCAGCTTGCGCGATAGACCAATGCCACCGGAGTCTGCGGCGGATAATGCAACAGCAGGTCGGCGACGATCTTTTTCAGGTGCGGACCGGAGAGAAAAATACACATGCTGGCGCGATGCCGTGCCCAGCCTTCGATGGCTTCGAGTTCGGGCACGGCCGAAGCGCGGCCCGAGACACGTGTGATGACAATCGATTGGGTCACGGCGGGCCGGGTCAGCTCGGTACCGAGCGCGGCGGCGGCGGCGGTAAACGACGACACACCGGGCACGATCTCATAAGCGATGCCGAGTTGTTCCAGGCGTCGCATTTGTTCGGCGGTGGCGCCGTAAATCGCCGGATCGCCCGAATGCAGCCGCGCCACATCGAGGTTCTGTTGCTGGGCGCGCAGATAACAAGCTTGCTGTTGTTCCAGGTCGAGCTGAGCGGTATCGAATATTTCCGCCTCGGGATGGCAGTGAGCCAACATTTCAAGCGGCACCAGCGAGCCGGCGTACAACACCATGCGTGCCGCAGCCAGCAGACGTGCGCCGCGCAGCGTGATCAAGTCGGCCGCGCCTGGACCGGCGCCGATAAAATAAACTTTCATCGATGACGTGACTCCCTGGCTTCGCGCCGGATCAACATGGTGGCAAGGTAACCTGCGGCATCGGCCGGCGGGGTGTTGAGCAAATCCGGATACAGTTGTTCGCCGGGCAATCCGACTCGATGCCCGAAGGCGCAATGGGCGAGTAATTGGAGTTCGCCCAGCAAAGTCAGTACTTGCGGCAGACGCCGGCCGATTTTCATCAGCACCACGATATCGTGGCTGAGAATGTCGGCACGCAAGGCTTCCATCTCATCGGGGCAGGGCAAAATCAGGATCCGTTCGCGGCCTTCGCCCAGTGGCCAGGACAAAGCCGCCGCGGTCGCGGCAAAACTGGTGACTCCGGGAAAGGTCCGGTGGCGCAGCGCCGGTTCCATATCGCGCAGGGCGGCCAGCAGATAACCGTAGGTCGAATAGGTTAAGGTGTCGCCGATGGTCAGATAAGCCACGCGGCGGCCGGCGCGTAATTCGGCAATCACCTGTGCCGCGAGTTGCGCATAATGTTCGCGCAATACACTGCGGTCCGGATCCATCAAAAATTCGATTTCGCGAAAACGCTCGGCGGGCAATTCAAGCGCGGCGAGGCTGGTACGCGCGACCGATTCGGCGGCGCCGCGGGCACGGGGTACCAGAATCAAATCGGCCTCGCGCAGGGCGGCGACCGCCGCGACGGGGATTAAACCACCCGTGCCGGGGCCAACGCCGATACCTAGAAATTCACCCAATTCGGCCGATTCGCCCGGTGCGTCCAATCCGTTTTTACCGGCTTCTGTTGCTACCATACTTTGCTCCATCATGGTGCTGCTCCAAGGCTCGTTTCGGCGCGTGCTGCGGCGGCGGCCGTTTCCACGGCGGCCGTCTCCACGGCGGCCGTCTCCACGGCGGCAGCTTCCAGCAAGCCGATTTCTCCAATCGCATCGATCATCATGGCATTAAGTACCGTCGCCGCCCACGGCGAACCGCCGCGTGTGCCGCGATTGGTAATGCGCGGGACTTGCATCAACTCGCGCAAAGCATCCTTGCATTCCCGCGTGCCGACGAAGCCCACCGGCAAGCCGATGATCAGTTGCGGGCGCCAGCCTTGTTGTTCGACCAAACGTACCGCTTCCATCACCGCGGTCGGCGCGTCGCCGATGGCCAGAATCAGATCGTTGCCGAAGCGTTCCCAGGCACGCCGGATTCCGGCCGCGGAACGCGTCAGCCCGGTCGCATCCGACAGGACATAGGTCGCATCGTCATGTACCCCGCACCAGGTGGCGATATCGAGCTGCCGCAGCAAGGCTTGCTTGAGGCCGCTTTGCACCATGGTCACGTCGGTGACGATACGGCGGCAACGCAACAAGGCGCGAATGCCGATAGCCGTCGCCCCCGGGGAGAAAAACACATCGTCGACTGCATTGAAGTCGCCGCTGGTGTGCACGATACGTTTTAATACCGATAATTGGTCCGCGGCAAAACCCGACCAATCGCGCCCCGCATCGATAATGCCCATGCTTTGCGCTTCAATCGGGTGCGGCACGTAGGGTTGCCACGGCAGGCTGGCCGGGGCTTGAGGATTTAAGGCCGGAGCAGGATTTTGCCTGGGTTGCGATGGCGCGGCGATTGTGTCGGCCGGCAGCGCTTTGCTCGACACGCCACGCACAGCCAGATGATGGGCTTGCTGCGGCTGCCCCACCTGTTCTTCGAAGCCGACAATCTGCACCCGGTATTTGCACAAAGCGCAATTCATCGCGGCACGGCCTTCGGCGCCTTCCTGTGCGCGTTCGAGAAACACATCGGCAAGATGAGGGTGGACGCCGAGATGGGAGGCCGTCAGTACTTCCAGTTCCGGATGACGCAGGCGCAGTTCTTCGGTGGCGGCGTGAATCCGTTTGACCAAAATGCCGTCGAACAAAAAATATGGCAATACCACCAGCCGTTTAAAACCGAGGCGGGCGGCGGCGCGCAAGCCGTCTGCAACCCTGGGCCGGGCTGTGCCCGCGTAACACACCAGCGAAGTGCCGAAACCCAGGCCTTCTTCGAGCATGCGGGTCAATTTGGCGATATCCGCGTTGGCATCGGGGTCCGAGGTGCCGCGACCGACCACCACCAGGCAACTGTCGCCGCGTGTCACCTGAGGTTCGTTACCCAGGCCGGCCGCAGCTTCGGCTTCGATGATGCGTTGTTGGCATAAAGCCAGCAGCTTGGGGTGCAAGTCGAGTGCCGCGCCGAAGTCGAAACGGATGCCGGAGAATTCACTTTGCAAGGCCAGCAATTCGGCCGGCATATCGTTTTTGGCGTGGGTCGCCGCCAGCAAAACCCCGGGCACCATCACCACATGGCGTGCTCCCGCCGAGATGACATCGCGCACCGCAACGTCGATGGTGGGTGCGGCAAACTCCAGATAGCCGTGGCGTATCAGCCGCCGCGGCGCGCGGGTATGGATCAGCGCCATCAGTGCTTCAAATTCACGCACGCCGTCCGGGTCGCGGCTGCCGTGACCGGCCAGCACGATGGCGTAATCGTCACGTGCCGGCAGCGAGTTCGCGGCTGTCGAGTTGATCATGGCGCTCATGGTTGCGGGGCGGGCTCGATTTGGCTGGGCATCGGCGCCAGCGTGCGGATCAGCATAATGCTCATATCGGTGAACTCCCCGGTGCACTCGGCCAGCGTGCCGCGCCATTCGGCGTCGCCACGAGTCAGGTTTTCCCATACTTCAACGGCGTGGTGCGGTGCCGCGCCGTGTTCCAGCAGCCAGGCGGCAATGTCCTTGGGCATAAAATCCCAGGGGCAGGGGATCACGATAGCATTGCGGCCGTCGGCCAGCACGTGGCTGAGATGCCGCTTGAACGGTTCGAGATCGCCGCGCCGATGGAAGGTGATAAACGTGGTTTCGTCGAAACAGACCTTGCCGCGCGAGGCCATGATCTGCGCCGACGAAATACCGGGCAGGGCTTCGACGGGATGGCCGCAAGCCCGTTCGACACGTTCCAGATATTGAAAGCCGCTGAAATGGATATCGCCCATGAACAGCACCACGCATTTTTTGCCCGCATGGTGTTCCAGCGCGACTTGATCGAGCTTGGCGACCTGATCGCGATAACCCATCAAAATCACTTGCGCCTGCGCGGGGATCAATTCGCGCACGACATTGACCACCGCATCGAAGCCGGCGATGACATCGGCTTCTGCAATCAATTGCGCGGCGCGACGCGTCAGGAAGTCGAGATGGCCGGGGCCGACACCGGTACAAATGATCATAAAAAATCCTGTGACTTAAACCGCAAAAAAGAACGTAAAGAGAACGTTGAAGCGCGTCGGCACGGCGGGTGCGGCCTAAGCTCGAATGCCGCGGCAAAGCCCGGCTTGAATCTGGTCGATAGGGTCGCCATCAGTTCAGCCGCTCGCGGATGGTGACGGCCAATGTTTCGGCGGACCATCGATCCAGCGGCAGGTATTCGGCCTGCATGGCCTGCGCCAATTGTGCGGCGCGGCCCAGCCGGATCACGCCCTGCTCGGTGTCGAGCACCAAGGCTGCAATGCGGCGTTCGGCAAGTTGCGCGCCGGATTGCAGCGTTTGCTGCCAAGGGTCGGCACTTCCGCCCGCGTAGCTGCCTGGATTGGGCCGGCCGGGCGACGATGGATTGTCCGCTGCGGTGGGCGAGCCAGCCAAGGCAACATTGCCGCGCCCGTCGCTGAGCAATACTACCAGCGGCTTCAGTTGCTCGGCGCGGGAGGTGGCGAGTGCGGTGCGCACGGTCAGTTGCAAGGCATCGGCCAGGGGCGTACGGCCGCCGGTTGGCAAGGCGTCGAGTGCGCGGCCGGCCAGTTCGACATTGCGGGTGGGTGCCAGCACGAGTTCCGCCCGCTCGCCGCGAAACACAATCACCCCGACGTGATCGCGACGGCGATAGGCGTCTTCCAATAACCCCAGTACACAGGCCTTGACCGCTTCCATGCGCCGCCGTGCCGCCATCGAGCCGGAGGCATCGACCACCAGTAAAATCAGATTGGCTTGCTGACCGATGCGGACTTTTTCATGCAGGTCGGCGCGCGTCACGGTGAGCTCGCCCGGCGTGCGCAACACGGCGTGACGCAGCGTCGCGTCAACCGCGAGTTGTTTGGGGGTGGAGGAGGCGACTGCGCCGCGATAAGCACCGCGGGTGGTGCGATGGGCAACGCTGCGATGCCCGTCGATACCGTCGCGGGTATTACCCGCGATACTGAGCAAGGGGGCTGCGACCGCGGCGTCTGTGTTGAACACTTGCTCAGGTATCGCGGCGCCGTGGCTGGAGGTTTGCGCTGCGGCACCATCGTGGTTTTCGTCGTCCTCGCGGTCCTCTTGAGCGTGGTTCGCGTCGACCGCGCTTTCTTCTCCGCTCAGCGCGTCTACCTCATGCTGGGGGTGGTCCAAGGGCGACTCCGGGGCCATGCCGCGATCGCGCTCATGCCGCGTATTCTCAGCGCCGGTGTCAGGCGCATCGCCATGCTGCGGCTCTCCACCCGGCGCCTTATCCTCAGGTGCCGATGGCGCAGAGGCGGCATCTTGGCCGGCAGGACTGTCGCCCTCATATTGCCGGCTGGCGGCGTCTATCATTTGCTCGAGCTTGTTACGATCCAGGCCGGCTTGTTCAAAAGGCTTGCGCCGCCGCCGATGCGGCAACACCAGTTCGGCACAGGCCGCGATATCCGCGGTATCGACCCGGATGCGGCCCGCCAGCGCCGCATGGCTGCGGGCGGCTTTATTCAGCACGATATCCGCGCGCAAACTGGTGGCGCCGAATTCGCAACATAATTCGCTGATAAACAGCAGCAAAGCATCGCTCAACGTAACCCGCGGCAGGCGCGCACGCGCTTGTTCGACCTGGGCTCGCAAAGCGGTGCCCTGGTCTTCCCACCGTGCGGTGAAGGCGGTCGCATCGGCTTCGAACGCAAGGCGGCGGCGTACCACTTCGGCGCGTACGCGCGGGTCGGACGGAGCGCCGACTTCAACCATCATGGCAAAGCGGTCCAGCAGTTGCGGCCGCAATTCGCCTTCTTCAAGATTCATCGTGCCCAATAAGGTGATCTGCGCCGGGTGGCTCAAGGTCAGTCCTTCGCGCTCGACGGTATGGTGCCCCATCGCCGCGACATCAAGCAGCGCATCCACCAGATGGTCCGGCAGCAAATTCACTTCATCGATATACAACAAACCGCGGTGTGCCGCCGCCAGCAGGCCGGGTTGAAATACTTTTTTCCCGGCCGCCAGCGCTCGTTCGAAATCGAGACTGCCCAGCACGCGATCTTCGGTAGCGCCCAGCGGTAAATTGATAAACGGCACTGCCGATAACATTGCCACGGGTTCAAGTGCGGCGTCGGGTAATGCGGCGCACACGGGGCACAGGTCCAGCGCCGCACCGGGTAGGCAATTGAAGGGGCATCCCGCGACCCGGGCCAAGGGCGGCAGCAATTGCACCAGCCCGCGTGCCGCCGTACTTTTGGCCGTGCCTTTATCGCCGCGTATCAGCACGCCGCCCAGTAAGGGATTGACCGCGCATAACATCAGCGCCAGTTTAAGCTGGTCTTGCCCGACGATGGCGGCAAAAGGAAAGATGGGAGGGGGGCTGGCACTCATGGGGCGACTCATTCTTGATGACTGCTGCGGCGCGTCTGGAACGGCGCAAATCCGCCGGCGGGAGAATGGCCGCGTTCGGTTTCGCCGCGGGCTTCGAGCTGGGTTTCGCTATCGAGCAAGGTCTGCTGCAATGCCGCCAACGTCACCGGATCCGGGTGTTCCCACATCTGCCGTTGAGCGGCTTCCAATAGACGTTCGGTGATCGCATTCAGCGCCCAAGGATTGCTTGCCGCGAGGAACGCTTGCATCTCGGGGTCAAGGGCGTAGGTCTGGGCCAATTGTTCGTAAATCCAATCGTCCAGCACATCGGCAGTGGCGTCGTAGCCGAACAAATAATCCACGGTGGCGGTCAGTTCCAGGCCGCCTTTATAACCATGACGCCGGATGCTGGCGAGCCACTTCGGATTGACCACCCGGGCGCGGAATACCCGCAGCGTTTCCTGCTTGAGGTCGCGTACCTGGGCTCGTTCCGGATTATGCGTATCGCCGAAATAACGCAGCGGACGGCGCCCGCTCAGGCTGTGGATGGTGGCAATCATGCCGCCGTGGAATTGCAGGTAATCGTCGCTATCGAAAATATCGTGCTCACGATTGTCCTGGTTATGCAAGGCGATCTCGATGCCGGCCAGGCGGGTGCGGAACGCCTGGTGCGCGTCGATGCCGTAATCCTCACCGGTGTAGGCATAACCGCCCCACGCGACATACGCATCGGCAAAGTCATGTTGCGATTGCCAATTCTGTTCCTGGATCAAGGGCAAAATACCCGCGCCGTAACTGCCGGGTTTGGCGCCGAAGATGCGGTACAGCGCACGGCGGCGTGCAGCGGGATTGTCGGACATGGTATTGATCGCATGGTTGGTATCAGCCGCATCGGCGACTGCCTCGCCGGATAGAGCGGAATCCGGCGCGGCGTCTGAAGTTGCCGAGTGTGTCGGCCGGCGAGCGAGCAGATCCTGCTTGAGTTCGTCCAGCACATGCTTGCGCACAAAATTTTGCTCGACCGGTTCATCCAGCTCAGCGACTTGCTGGATGGCCGCATCGACCAACGCGATCAAGTGCGGAAACGCATCGCGGAAAAAACCGCTGATACGCACCGTCACGTCGATCCGGGGCCGGCCCAATTGCTCCAAGGGGATCACTTCAAACCCGGTAACGCGCCGGCTTTCCGCCTGCCATACCGGACGCACGCCCAGCAACGCCAGCACTTCGGCGATATCGTCGCCATGCGTGCGCATGGCGCTGGTGCCCCATACGCTGATGCCGACCGACTCCGGATAACGCCCGGTTTCGGCCAGATGGCGTTGCAGTACTTCATGCGCCAACTGGGTGCCGACGTGAGCCGCCGCCATCGACGGAATCGCGCGCGGATCGACCGAATAGAAATTGCGCCCGGTCGGCAGCACATGCGCCATACCGCGGGTCGGTGCGCCGCTGGGGCCGGCCGGGACATATCCGCCGTCCAGTGCATGCAGCAAGTTGCTGATCTCGTCGCCGGTTCGCGCCAGATTCGGCGCCAGGGAGGTACAGACAAAATTCAAGGTGGTGCGCAATGCTGCCGAGCTTGGACGCTGTACGACAGTGTCGACGCATCGATCTATCTGTGCCGGATCGAACTCGCTGGCCTGTACCGCCGCGAGCAAGTCGAGCACCAGGCGGTCGATGGTTTCGATCAGGTCGGCATGAGTATGCAGGGAGCGTTGCGCAAAACCCTGTAATGCTACAAGTGCAGCCGGGTCTGTTGCATCGAGCGCAGCCAGGTTGAGGCGCTGGCCTTTGTCGCCTTGCAAGACGCTCCAGTCCAAACCGAATATCTCGGCCAATGTGGCCGGCAAGCCGGGCACATTGAGATTAGGCAGACGTACCAGAGCGTTGAGCAATTCCGTCAGGGTTCTGTGCTGCGGAACCTGCCCCAGGATATGCAGCCCATCGCGGATTTGTGCCGCGCCGAGTTCGCACAAGTAACCATCGATGTCCTCGATCAAATGCGCGATATCCACGCCTTCCATGCCGGCAATCGAGGCGGGTACGCCATGTTCGTTGAGTGTGGCGTCCCATGCGTGATCGTGGTGAGCGTCATGCTCGCGGCTGTGTTTGCCGTGGTGGTGGTCCTCATGGTGATGATGGGCATGGTGGTCATCGTGATCGTGGTCATGGCCGTGTTCGCCATGAGCATGATGCTCATGCTTGCGCGGCCGGCCGCGTGCCAACGCCGATGCGCGCAGCGGTACGGCTTTATAGGCGCTGACCGGAGGGGCAGTCTTAACCTTGGCGACCGGCTCGTGCTGATGCTCATGAGCGCGCAACAATGCCAGGTCGGTGTCGAGATTGGCTTGTTTGATCACATCCCAGATCTGCTGCTGCACCAGCGGCAATTTGACCGGATCCAGCATTTCCACCTGGTAATACTCGTCCACCAACTGCACCAGTTGCGCCAGCGGCCCATAGGTATCGGCCGTGGTCAGCGGCGGCGTCAAATGATCGATCACCACCGCGTGTGCGCGCCGCTTGGCTTGCGAACCTTCGCCCGGATCGTTGAGGATAAACGGATAAAACAAGGGCATGTCGGCCAGAAAACTATCGGGGAAACAAGTCTCTGACAGTCCCACTCCTTTGCCCGGCAACCATTCTAGCGTGCCGTGTTTGCCTACATGCACGATCGCATCGGCCTTCCAGCTATCGCGCAGCCAACGATACAAAGCGTAATAGTGATGCGTTGGCGCGAGGTCGGGTTGATGATAGATCGCATCCGGATCCATGCCGTAACCTCGCGGCGGCTGCAGCGCGACAAAGGCGTTACCCAGTTCCAGACCGGCCAACATCAGATGGCCGTCGTCGACATAAGCGGCGCCGGGCGGTGGACCCCATTGCCGATTCATGCGCTGTTGCTGCTCCGCCGGCAGATCGGCAAACCATTGTTCATACTGTGCGGCAGGCACTCGCGCTACCGCATTGCGTAATTGCTCGGAGGTGAGGTGCGCCTCGTCGTAGGCGCCGCGCTCGATCAACATATGGATCAGCGTATCGCTGCTCTCGGGTAGCGGGCCGACCTGATAACCGTGTGTTTGCATCGCCTGCAAAATAGCCATCAGCGATGCCGGTGCATCGAGGCCGACGGCATTGCCGATCTGCGATGCTTTGGCATTTGCATTGGTAAAAATAAAGGCAATCCGCTTGTCGGCGATGGGCCGATGACGCAACGCCGCGAATTTCGCCGCCAAACCCGCGGTACGCCGGATCCGGTCGTCGAGCGGGACATAGCTGACTGCCGCAGCGGAGGTATTGCCGGCGTCGCTTGCCGCGGCCTGGCCTTCAGGCGCTTGCTTGAAGGAGATCGGCACCCCGATAATGCGTCCGTCGAATTCGGGCAGTGCCACATTCATCGCGGTGTCGAGCGGGTTCAGTCCACGCGCGGACTGACTCCATTGCGCTTGCGTCATGCTGCTGGTGATGGCTTGCAGCACCGGCACGTCCAGCTCTTCAAAGACCGCGATTGACCAGCCCGCCGGAGTCGGCCCGGCGTTATTCACGTCGCCCAGGGCAAACGACGTGGTATTGATCAATACGTCGATGCCGCCGGCCGCGGCAAACAGGCCCAGCGCCAGAGGATAACCGCGCTCATCGAGTTGGCGCAAAGAGGCGGTATAAACCGGCAGGGCAACAATCTCTTGCATCGCCAGCGCATCGACCAGCGCGTCGATAAAACCGGTATTGCCGCTGGCCCAGTGCGCGCGATAGAACAGGATGCCTACCGTAGGGCGGACTCGGGCGCGGTCCATCTCGCCGGCAGTCTGCTTCACCTGCGCCACAAAATCCGCCGCACTGGACGGCCGCCCCAACTGAGTCAGCCGCGGATGATAAATGCCATGTTCGGGCAGCGGTTGTGCCTCAAGATAGCCATAACCCGTGAGAAACAAACGATCCGACAAAGACAGCAGAAACTGCGTCAGATTGTCCGCGCCCCCGGCTTGCAGATACGCCGCCGCATCACGCAATAAAGCGGGCGCCACATTCGATAAACGATCGAATTGCGGATCGGGTTCGCCGGTTCCGCTCGTCACCAGCAGAGCGTAGCCGTTTTCCCGCGCATCGTCGGCCAGGCGCGCCAGTCCGGGCACGTCGTCGGCGCGGCCAAGGACCCGCACCACCACCATGCGATGTGTGGCGAAGGGCTGAGCCAGCCAATGGTTCATCGCCTCCCGACTCGCTACGGCGTGCAACGAGATGCCGCTCAGATGCGCAAAATCGGCAGGCAGCCGGGCGCGAGCCAGTTCGAGTGCCGCGAGGTCGGTATCCGCATGCGTCAGCAGTGCGATACCCCGCAGGGGAGGCGTAATGGATAAATGCATTGCAAGCCTGAAAAGGCGGAAAGCCCGGAATCCGTCCCCGCGGATATGATGGGCCAGCAGGCAAATGAACGAGGCGAGCGTCTTTTTATTTCATCACGCAATATCTACGCCGGCCGGATTCAACTCAATCCGAACGAGCGGGACGGTTGCGGGCCAAGCGGATAACAGCGGAATGGAATTAGATCGCCAACACCCCGTGGGATTTGCCACTTGCTTGGCCGGTATCCGGGCTGGCGTTGCCATCGATTCGCCTTCCCGCTTGCGCAGTGGCTGATTGAATCGACCGGCCGGTGGGTAAAACACCGGAAAACGCTGACCGTTGCGGGGGCAGCACAGGTTGATGCACGCTGAATCGTGCTTCCTGTTTCCCGTTTAACTGCGTGCGCAGAGCGCGCACGCGAGCACCAAAGCTCAAGTAGTGTAGGGATCTTGGCCTAGGGCGTCAATAGCCGGGAGCCGCGCTGCGGGCCGCGCCGGCGTGAGATTGGGCCCCAGCGGCCGCGCGCTCCGGAAAACCCGATATCGCTCAAAAAAAGCCGCCCGGATGATTGGGATCGATTTGTGCAAAACGTAAGCATGGGCGAGCCTGCTACTGCCTGCTACTATTTCGCCCATTCAAAGAAGAGTGAGCGCTACGCATGAAAAAAATACTGATCATCGGCATCGGCGCAGGCAACCCGGAATATGTCACGATCCAGGCGGTGAACGCGCTGAACCAGGTCGACGTCTTTTTTATCCTGGAGAAGGGCGCCGCCATGGGCAAGCTGCTCGCCCTGCGCAAAGAAATCTGCCAACGCTATATCACGCACAGCGATTACCGCTTCGTCCAGGCCCAAAGTCCCGCACGTATCCGCCCGGCGCCGGATCACGTTTCGGGCATTGAAGACCTGAACCGCGACAAGGAAGCATTATTCGAGCAATTGATTGCCGCCGACATGGCGGACGGGGAATGCGGCGCGTTTTTGATCTGGGGCGATCCTGCGCTCTACGACAGCACCGTACGCATTATCGAAACCATCGCAGAGCGCGGCAACCTCGATCTGGAGTATGAGGTGATCCCCGGGATCAGCAGCATCCAGGCGCTGGCCGCCCGCCATAAAATCACTCTCAACCAAATCGGCGCCGCCGTCGAAATTACCACCGGGCGCAAACTCGCCGAAGGTTTTCCGGAGCATGTGGAAAGCGTGGTTGTGATGCTGGACGAGATCGATGCCTACAAGCTTTTTGTCGATCAGGACATCGATATCTATTGGGGTGCTTATGTCGGGACACCCGACGAAATCTTGATCTCGGGCAAGTTGAAGGATGTCGCGGGAGAGATTGAGCGGACTCGGGCTGAAGCACGGTTGGCTAATGGGTGGATTATGGATAGTTATTTGCTGAGGCGGGCGGCTTCACCCGGTTCCGCTTGATCCAATATAGGTTGAGATAAATTTTCTACCCCAATATCGCATTGGGGTTATCTATGATTTACTTAATTGATTATTTAAAGTATGGCGAATAATATTTTCG
>Ga0302234_10000183_pt1 | contig 51842 bp, 32 predicted proteins | sample II_Palsa_N3_2_FD_193576 | JGI IMG/M metagenome (GOLD analysis project Ga0302234, IMG submission 193576) | Peat permafrost microbial communities from Stordalen Mire near Abisko, Sweden - II_Palsa_N3_2 | ecosystem: Environmental > Terrestrial > Soil > Palsa > Peat permafrost | place: Sweden... | reverse complement strand
AGCCCCTGCGCCAACGCCTGGTCGCAGGCCCGTCGGGCGTCCTGCCACAACCCGACGCGCACGGTGTTGACAGTAGTGAATATCCTGAATGTCGTGTCGCTTGCCTGAGCGGTATCGAGTTTACTCATGATATGGATATCGTGAAGCCCGCTCACCGAAAGCAGGCAATGAATAGCATGAAGCGAAATCTGTAATCAGCCCTTGCCGTTGCATATCCCTCAGACGGAAATGTGCCATTGGACATCACGTTACTGATCCGACAGTCGAAAATTTGAGGCACTCGTTTCGCACGCTGATGGAACTCGCTCAACTCGCAACATCGACGAATTCAAACTGCACTATTTGCGGCTTGATTTCCATAAGCGAGAAATTACGTCGCAACTCATTAATTCGAATGTCGAAATATATTGCAGAACAGTCAAACGACGCCGATTTGAAGTGCATCCTCTGCAAAATGCGGCTGCTGGAATAAAAGCGCAATGGACGATGCCGCCTCGCGACCGTCGTAAACCGCGCGAACCACCAGATCCGCGCCGCGCATATTGTCGCCACCGGCAAACACTTTCGGGTGGCTCGTCTGGAACGGCAGCCGGCCGTCGTGCCCTGCAAGAATGCGGCCACTGCGATCGCGTTCGATGCCGTATGCATCGCACCACGCCGGCGGGCTGGCGCGGAAGCCGAAAGCCTGAATCACCACGTCGGCGAGCAGCTCCTTCTCGCTGCCTTCGACGTTGCGCAACTGCACGCCGCCCTTGCCATCGTCGACCAGCTCGGTGGTGACGACCTGCACCGCGCGCACTTTATTGTCTTCGCCGATCAGCGCGGTCGGCTGGCGATTGAACAGGAATTGCACACCCTCGTCACGGCTGGAACCAACTTCACGTCGTGAACCAGGCATGCTCATTTCATCGCGGCGATAAACGCAGGTCACCGAGGCTGCACCAAGACGTATCGCGGTGCGGTTACAGTCCATACCGGTATCGCCACCGCCGAGCACCACGACATGCTTGCCATTGAGGTCTAGCGCGGCCGGCACTGGTTGCTCATCGATCAGGCGGTCGACGTTGGCGATCAGGAATGGCAGCGCGTAGTGCACGCCATCGAGTTCCGCTCCGGGCAACTGGCCATTCACGAAGGTGTAGGCACCGGTGCCAATGAAAACCGCATCGTAGTCGGCGAGCAATTGCTCGAACGCGATATCGCGGCCGATCTCCACGCCGAGATGGAATTGCACGCCCATGCCTTCAAGCACATCGCGACGCGTCCGCACCACGCCCTTGTCGAGCTTGAACGGCGGGATGCCGAACGTGAGCAGACCGCCGATTTCGCGTTGACGATCGAACACGTCCGCCGCGATACCCGCGCGACGCAGGCGATCGGCGCAGGCCAGGCCCGCTGGGCCGGCACCCACCACAGCCACGCGTTGGCCGCTCTCGACCACGTGCGACATATCCGGCCGCCAGCCCTGGCGAAACGCCTCGTCGGTGATCGAGCGCTCGATGCTGCCGATGGTGACCGCGCCAAAGTCGCCCTGCTCCAGGGTGCAGGCACCTTCGCACAGACGATCCTGCGGACATACGCGGCCGCAGATTTCCGGCAGCGGATTGGTTTCGTGCATCAAGGTGGCCGCTTCGAACAGCCGACCTTCCTCAACGAGCTTGAGCCAGTTCGGAATGTAGTTGTGTACTGGGCAGGCGTTTTCGCAATACGGGTTGCCGCAGTCGATGCAGCGCCCGGCCTGCGTGCTGGCATCGGTCGAGGCGAAGTCGCCGCTGATCTCGCCGTAGCCGAGCACACGGATGGCCACGGGCACGGTACGCGGCGGCTGTCGCGGTAAATCCATGAAACGGAATAGCTTGTGGCTCACGCGGCTCTCCGCAGTTCATCGGCCAGTGCGGCCAGGCTTGCCGCCTTCGGCTTGACCAGCCAGAAGCGTTGCAGCAGGCCACGGAAATCACCCAGTAAGTGTTTTGCCCAGGCGCTGCCGGTGTGTTCGGCGTGCTGCGCGATCAGTCCACGCAGATGCTGCATGTAATTCTCCATACCCTCGGGCGAAATACGCACGATGTCGACCAGCTCATGGTTGTAGCAATCGACGAAGGTACGCTGTAGATCGAGGACGTAGGCGAAGCCGCCAGTCATACCCGCGCCGAAATTCAGGCCGCAAGCACCGAGCACAGCAACGACGCCGCCGGTCATGTATTCGCAGCAGTGGTCGCCAGCGCCTTCGATCACCGCCAGCGCACCGGAGTTGCGCACACCGAAGCGTTCGCCCGCACGTCCCGCCGCAAACAGTTCGCCGCCGGTGGCACCGTACAGGCAGGTGTTGCCGAGGATCGACGCATCCTGGCTGGCGAAGGGCGACTCCGGTGGCGGCCGCACGATGATGCGTCCACCGGTCATGCCCTTGCCGACGCCGTCGTTCGCTTCGCCCGTGAGTTCGATCTGCACGCCACCGGCATTCCACGCGCCGAGGCTCTGGCCCGCTGCGCCATCGAGCTTCAAGATGATCGGCGTCGCGTCCATGCCGTGATCGCCATACAGGCGAGCGATGTCGCCAGACAATCTCGCACCGATCGCGCGATCGGTATTGGCAATGGCGTAATTGAAGGTCGCGCTCTGTCCGCTGGTCACCGCCTCGTCCGCGTCGGCGCTGATGCGCGAGGCCAGTGCGGCCGGATCACGCATCGGATTGCGCGCCATCACGCAGGCGCTGTCGACATCGACGCCGAGTCCGTCATTGGAAATCAGCGGCGACAGATCGAGCTGGCGCTGCACCGCCGTGCTGCCTTCGGCCTGGGTCAGCAAATCGCTGCGGCCAACCAGCTCACCAAGGCTGCGCACGCCGAGCGCAGCCATGTGCAGGCGCACGTCTTCGGCGACGAAGCGGAAGTAGTTCATCACCATCTGCGGCAGGCCGATGAAGTGATCCTTACGCAGCCGCTCGTTCTGCGTGGCCACGCCGGTGGCGCAATTGTTGAGATGGCAGATGCGCAGATATTTGCAGCCCAGCGCGACCATCGGGCCGGTGCCGAAGCCGTAGCTCTCGGCGCCCAGCATCGCCGCCTTGATCACGTCGAGGCCGGTCTTCAGGCCGCCGTCGGTCTGCAAGCGCACGCGACCGCGTAGGCCGTTACGGCGCAGCGTCTGCTGCACTTCGGCCATGCCAAGCTCCCAAGGCGTCCCGGCGTACTTGATCGAGGTGAGCGGGCTGGCGCCGGTGCCGCCGTCGTGGCCGGAGATGGTGATCAAATCCGCGCCGGCTTTCACCACACCGGCGGCGACGGTACCAACACCCGCGTGCGACACCAGCTTTACCGAGATCAGCGCAGTCGGATTCACTTCCTTCAGATCGTGGATCAGCTGGGCCAGATCCTCGATCGAATAGATGTCGTGATGCGGCGGCGGCGAAATCAGGCCGATGCCCGGCTTGGCGAAACGCAGCCGCGCAATGGTCTCGTCGACCTTGTGGCCCGGCAGCTGACCGCCTTCGCCGGGCTTGGCGCCCTGCGCGATCTTGATCTGCAGCACTTCGGCATTGATCAGATAGGTCGGCGTGACGCCGAAACGACCCGACGCCACCTGCTTGATCTTCGACATGCGCTCGGTGCCATAGCGCGCGGGATCTTCACCACCTTCGCCGGAATTGCTGCGACCGCCGAGGCGATTCATCGCCGTGGCGAGCGCCTCGTGCGCTTCGGGCGACAGCGCGCCGAGTGACATGCCGGCGGAATCGAAACGTTTGAGTATCGCCTCGACCGGCTCGACCTCGTCCAGCGGAATCGGCTCACCAATACCGTGCGGCAATAACAGGTCACGCAACGCCGATGGCGGTCGTGAATCGACTTGCTGCGCGTAGCGGCGATAGTCGGCCATTTCGCCCGTGCGCACCGCGTGCTGCAAGGTATCGATCACGTCGGGGTTGTACATGTGGTACTCGCCGCCATAGACGAACTTGTACAGGCCGCCGGCGTGCAGCGGCTTGGCCTCGTTCCATGCTTCGGCCGCGAGCAGGCGCTGATCGTTCTGCAGTTCGGCAAAACCCGCGCCGCCGACGCGTGACGGCGTGCCGGGGAAGCACAGCGCCACCACTTCCGGCGCCAGCCCGATGATTTCGAACAGCTGCGCACCGCGATAACCGGCGACAGTGGAAATGCCCATCTTCGAAAGAATCTTCAGCAGGCCTTTGCGAATGCCGCGCCGATAGCTGCGACCGATCTCACGCTGGTTGCTGTCGCCGCGATGGATGTGCCCATCACGACCGAGCTCGAACAGACTCTGATACGCCAGCCATGGATAGATGGCGGTCGCGCCGAAACCGATCAGGCAGGCGAATTGATGCGCGTCGCGCGCCGTGGCCGTCTCCACCAGCAGATTACATTGGCAGCGCAGGCCGCTCTCCGTCAGGTGCGCGTGGATCGCTCCCACCGCGAGCAGCGCATGCGCCGGGAGGGTCTTTTTGTTCGGGTAGCGATCGGTGATGAAGACCATGCCGGCGCCAGCGCGCACGCCCTCTTCGGCCTCACGACAAAACCGCCGCAGCGCCGCTTCGAGCCCTTCACTGACCGGATAGCAAAGGTCGACCTGTACGGTGCCTTTGACATACTGCGGCAACGCCAGAATCTGGCGCAGTTTGCGCTGCGAACAGATCGGCGAATTGAGCAAAATCTGCTTGGCGTTTTTTGCCGACAGCTCGAAGATGTTGCCCTCGGCGCCGATCTGCGTCATCAGCGACATCACCAGTAGCTCGCGCAGCGGATCGATCGGCGGATTGGTGACCTGCGCAAAGCCTTCACGGAAGCGGTCGAATAGCGGCCGCACCTGACGCGACATCGCTGCCACCGGCGTGTCGTCACCCATCGAGCCGGTTGGCTCGGCCTCGGTTTCGGCCAGCACCTTGAGCACGGTTTCGCGTTCTTCGCGGCTGAGCCCGTAGAGCTTCTGCCAGCGATGCAGTTCGTTGGCTGGCAGCGGTTCGGCCGCCAGGCTGGGATCGATCAGATCGGATTCGAGATACGTGATGCCCTCGCGCAACCACTGCTGGAACGGCGCGCGTTTGCGGTTGATCGCGTCGATGTCGGCATCGAACAATAATTTGCCAGCGCGAAAATCAACCGCCAGCATCTGGCCGGGCCCGAGCCGACCCTTGCCGACGACTTTGGACGCGGACACATCCCAAAGGCCAGCCTCGGACGCGACGATCAGATGGTTGTCGTCCGACAACGCCCAGCGCGCTGGACGCAGGCCGTTGCGATCGAGCGCACAGGCAGCGTAATGGCTGCCGCACATCACCAGGCCGGCAGGGCCGTCCCATGGCTCCATGTGCAGCGCGTAGTACTCGTAGAAGGCGGCCAGATCCTCGTCCATATCCTCGCGCGCCGCGTAGGCGGGCGGCACCAGCACGCGCATCGCAGTGAGCATGTCGAGACCACCGGCCAGCAGCACTTCCAAGGCGTTGTCCAGGCTCTCGGAATCCGAGCCGGTCTGTCGCACCAGCGGGCCGATATCGCTCAGATCGACCAGCGGCGAATGCAGGATCGCTTCGCGCGCCTGCATCCAGCGGCGGTTGCCCCGAATCGTGTTGATCTCGCCGTTGTGCGCGAGCAAACGGAAGGGCTGCGCCAGCCGCCACTGTGGCGAGGTATTGGTGGAAAAGCGCTGGTGGAATACCACCGCGTCACTCACCAGTGCGGGGTGACGCAGATCGTCAAAGACGTCACGCAGGCGGCCAGGGGCAGCCATCGCCTTGTAACCAATGACATGCGAGGAGAGCGTCACCACATAAAACTGCGCATCTTCCGCCAAAGCGGTCTCGGCACGACGCCGGGCGCGGAACAGCGCGCGCTCGAACTTCTCATCGTCCATGCCATCGCCAACGTTGACGAAGACTTGGTGCATGCGCGGACAGCTCGAAAAAGCCATCGGGCCGCAGGCGTCAGCGTTCACTGTCAGCTCGCGCCAGCCAGCCACGCTCAGTCCTTCTTCCACGATGTATTGCTCAAGCACCGCCGTAGCGTTGCTACCCGCCGGATCGAGAAACACCAGGCCAGCGGCAAAACGTTCGGCAACGGGAATATCCGCTTCCTTCGCCAATGCGCGCAGCCACGGCGCGGGTGTGTGAATCAATACGCCGCAACCATCGCCGCTGATGCCATCGGCATTGACGCCACCACGATGCGAAAGCTTGGCCAGTGCTTCGAACGCCGTATCGACCACCCACGCACTGGCGTGGCCGTCGATCTGCGCGACCAAACCAAACCCGCAGCTGTCGTGTTCGAAAGCCGGGTCATACAACGTAGTAGTAACTGACTGCGCCATCGGGCCTCCGCGGCAGATGGAATGACTGAGCGCACGAAGCCGGCGAGGTGGTAAGCGCCTTGGCTACGAACGGGGTTATCCCGACTAAAACACACTTGCTGCTAAGCGTCAAAGCATTTGGACGGCCATATGGCGCCGACATGGTGCGATTGAGAAGCAATTTGCCATCGCGCGATCGGCTTATCCTGATGATCGGGAGCAGGCTACGCTTCTTTAACAACGGCACAGATCCTCTGCTGATGCGGCCTGCGTGGGCATACCAGTTTGGCGAAGCCGCTCCCCGGTAGCTCGCTACCCACGCCCGGCTCGGTGATAATCGCCAGATGCCGCCAATCGCCCGCTTTGCCCGCTGCCTGTTCATCCAACGATCGTCCATCCCCGTGCTGCTTGTCGCCGCGGCGTTGGGCTGCACGCTCGCGGCACCTTCCGCGCAGGCACGGCAAGATGGCAAGACCGGTAGCGAGCAGGCTGACGCCAAGCAGAAACTGGCCGACATCCAGGCCAAGATGAACGCGCTGGCCAAGCAGCAGGCCGACACCGCCACCCGTCGCGACAGCGCCAATGCCGAACTGGCCAAACAGGCAACCGCACTGGCCACGGCAGCCCGCGCGGTTCACCAGACCGACACCGAACTGACTGCCAAGCAGAAACAGCTCGATGATCTGCAGCAGCAGCAGGCCACGCTGAAGCAGAGCCTGGATAGCCAGCACGCTGCCATCGGCGAACTGCTGCGTGCCACTTATGCGCTGGGTCAGGGTTCGGACCTGCGCCTGCTGCTGGGTGATGAAGACCTGGCACGCATCTCACGCGCGCTGATGTACTCGAAATATTTTCAGCAGGATCGGGTGCAGCGTGTTCAGCAACTGATGTCCGATCTGGCCAAGCTGCAGGAATTGCAAACCGCGATCAGTGCCGAACAACAGGCCCTGGAAGCTACCCGCGTGCAACGACAGCAGCAGGCCAAGACGCTGGCCCAGCAGCGGGCCGCGCAGCAGAAGCTGGCCGCCGAAACCGACGCGCAATACAAGGATCAGGCGCAGAAGCTGACCGTGCTGAAACAGAACGCACAGGCGCTGAACGAGCTGGTCGCCAAACTGCAGAAGGCAATCGACGATGCCGCGCGCGAAGCGCAGGCACAGGCGGCCGCCGCGCGTGAGGCGGCGCGTAAAAAGCATCCCGGGCAAAACCTGCCGCCACCGCCACTGGACGTCGGCAAGGCGACCGCCAATATCCGCGGCAATTTGCCATGGCCGGCCAGCGGCGTGGTCAACAGCTTCGGCAATGGCGTGCTGATCAAGGCGGCGGGCGGCAGCGAAATCCACGCGGTGGCACGCGGCCGGGTGATCTATGCCGGCTTTCTGCGTGGCTACGGGATGCTGCTTATCGTCAGCCACGGCAACGGCTGGCTCAGCATGTACGGTAATAACGAAACCCTGCTGCACGGGGTGGGTGACCAGGTCGAAGCCGGTTCAGCGATTGGCACCGCCAGCCCGACGACTGGCGTCAACACCGGCGTATATTTCGAATTGCGCCGGGACAACCAACCGGTCGACCCGCGTAGCTGGTTGAGCCAGCGCCGTTGACGCCAACAACATGCCATCGCAGGCTAGGATTATGCCGCTGATGAATTTCACCGGGCTTGAGCTGTCTCAATCCGGGTTATCTCAGTTTCCACTCTACTTTCCGTCGGACTGCGGTACGACGTTTATTTGTTTCACGGAGCCATTCCATGCGTCGTTCTTTCCGCGGCCAGATCGCCCTGCTGACGTCACTGCCCCTGCTGCTGGCTCTACCTTTTGCGCAAGCGCAGACAGCGCCTGCCGCCGATACCAGCGCGGCATCTCCGGCCGATATTCCCGCATCGGCAGGCACCACCGCCGCGCCCGCGAGTACAAGCTCCAGCCCCGATCAGGTCGACCTCGACGATATCCGCAATTTCAGCCGCGTCTACGAAGTGGTGAAACAGGCCTATGTGGAAAAGGTCGATGACAAGACGCTGATGAAGGCCGCGATCACCGGCATGCTCAGCGGGCTAGATCCGCACAGCGAATACCTCGACAAGGACGGCCTGGCCCAGCTCAACGAGGACACGACTGGCCAATACAGCGGCCTGGGCATCGAAGTGCTGCAGGACGACGGCGCGCTGCGGATCGTTTCGCCAATCGATGACACCCCCGCATCGCGCGCCGGCATCCAGGCCGGCGACACCATCGTCAAGATCGATGGCACCGTGATCAACTCGGAAAATATCGACGACATGTACGCCAAGCTGCGCGGCAAGCCGGGCAGCAAGATCGATCTCACCATCGTGCATGCCAAGAGCGACAAGTTGATCGATCTGCATCTGGTGCGTGAAACCATTGCGGTCAGCAGCGTCAAGGTGCGTGAGCTCGAACCCGGCTATGCCTATATCCGGATCAGCCAGTTCCAGGACGATACCGCCGGAGATCTCGACAAGAAACTTGGCGAACTGATCAAGAAGAACGGCCCGCAAAAAGGCGCCGTGCTCGACCTGCGCAACAATCCCGGCGGCCTGCTGACGGCGGCCGTCGCGGTTAGCGACGACTTCCTCGATAGCGGTGTCATCGTCAGCACGCGCGGCCGGCTGCAGGATTCCAATATGAGCTTCAGCGCGCACCCCGGCGACCTGCTCAACGGCGCATCGATGGTGGTGCTCACCAACAATGGCACCGCATCGGCCGCCGAAATCGTCTCAGGCGCGCTGAAAGACAATCACCGCGCCCTGCTGATGGGCCAGCGCACGTTCGGCAAGGGCGTGGTGCAGACCGTGCTGCCGCTGGACGCCGACCACGCAGTCAAGATCACCACCGCGCGCTATTACACGCCCAACGGCACCTCGATCCAGGCCGAAGGTATCAAGCCGGATATCGCACTAGCCGACCTCACGGTGAAAAAAGCCGACAGCCCTGCCTCGCTGATCAGCTCCGAATCCGACCTGCCCAATCACCTAGCCAACGAAAATGCCACCACCGGCGACGACATCAACAACGACGGCAGCGCCGATGACGCCAAACTGGCGACCGGTGACTACGCGTTATCGCAAGCACTTAATGTGCTGAAGGGCATTGCGTTGGGGCATGCGACCAGTTCGCGGCGCTGAGATAAAACTCCGCTATGCATTCTCATGATTTAGCCGTTCAAACGGCTAAATCATGAGCCACTCTCCATGAGAACTAGCGCTTGCCAGCCGGCAGTTCGGCGGTCGACCAGCCACCACCCAGTGCCTTGATCAATTGCACGCTGGCGCGTAGCTGGTTGGTGTTGAGCGTGAGCAGGCTACGCTGAGCGTCGAGTGCCGTGGTCTGGGCCTGCACCACGTCGAGGTAGCCGACAGCGCCTTCCTTGTAGCGTTCCATCGAGAGATCGACGGAGTGCTGGGCTGCATCGGCGGCGTCTTTCTGATCGGTTCTGGCCACACCGATGTGATCGATCTGGGCCAGATTGTCCTCGACCTGCGCGAATGCATTCAATGCCACACCGCGATAGCGCGCGCCTGCTTCATCGGTAGCAGCCTTGGCGGCGCGCACGCCGGCCTTGCGCTTGCCGCCGTCGAAGATCGTCTCGAACAGCGAGGGGCCGATCGCCCAGAAATGATTCGGCGCGGTGAGCAGGCTTGGGTATTGCGCGCTCTGGAAACCGCCCTGTGCACTCAGCGTCAACGACGGAAAATACGCGGCGCGGGCAATGCCGATACGCGCATTGGCCTCGGCAACACGGCGTTCGGCCGCTGCGATATCCGGGCGACGCTGCAGCAGGGTGGTCGGTACGCCGATCGGCACCTGCGGCAGAGCGATCGTATCAGTCTGCGCAGCCAGCTTGAACGTACTGGCCGAGTCACCGACCAGCACGGCGATTGCGTCCTGGATCAGCGCTCGCTGTGCCAGCGCCTGTGACCATAGCGACTTGGCCGAGGACAACTGCGACTGCGCGCGCGCCACGTCCAGCCCTGACACGATGCCGCCGGTGTGCAGCGTCTGGGTCAGCTTCAACGCCTTTTGAAACGCGTCGATGCTTTGCTGGAACAATGCGATCTGCTGATCGAGTCCGCGCAGCTGAATGTAGTTGTCGACCAGCTGAGCCTGCAGGCTCAGCTGCGCCGATGCCAGATCGGCGGCGGATGCCTGCGTCTCGGCCTTGCTCGCCTCTACCGTATTACGTACGCGGCCCCACAGATCGACCTCGTAATCAACCTCGGCACCGACAGTAAACGAGTTGTAATCTGCTGGCGACGCATTGGGACCGGTCAGCGAGCCGCGCAATGGCTTGGTATCGGATTCACGATCGCGCTGACCATTGGCGTTGGTACTGACGGTCGGGAAAAGTGCCGAGCGCGCCTGCAGATTGAACGCCTGCGCCTGCCGGTAATGCGCCAGTGCCGCGGCGATATCGGCATTATTGGCGAGCAGGCGCTGCTGCAATTGATCGAGCTGCGCGTCGTGATAGATCTGCCACCACTGATCGCGCGGCAGCTGATCGGACGGCTGCGCGGTCTGCCAGAGACTACGGCTGTTATCAGACGCGTCCTGGTAAGACGCAGCAACCGGTACGGTCGGCACCTTGTATGCCGGCGCCAATGAGCAGCCGGCGAGCGCAATGACGATTGCCAGCGGCACACTGCGCAAAAGCAAGGCCGACTGCGCCAGTCGACGCCGGCCCAGAATCTCAGGCTTTGTCATCGGGCTTGCTCTTGGCTTGCGGCTCGGAAATCTTGACTTGATCGCCGTTGACCAGACCATCCGGCGGGCTGTCGATCACGCGATCGTCCGCGGCGAGACCGGAACCGATCTCCACGGTCTTGCCGTAATCATGCAGGATCGTCACCGTCTTGAACGTCACCTTGTTGTCGCTGCCCACCGTCGCCAGATGCAGACCGCTAGCATTGAAGATCAGCGCGCTAGCCGGTACGCGCAGCCCAGCGGCATTGGCGTCCAGCTTGAAGCGCACATTGGTGAAGCTGCCCGGCATCAGCTTGCCGTCGGCGTTGTCGACCGACAGCTGGATCAGCGTGCTGCCGGAGCTGGCATTGACCGCCTGCGACGAGGCGTCGACCCTGGCGTCAAATGTGCGACCCGGATATTCCGGCACGGTGAGCTGTGCGGTGGCACCCGCGGGAATCGACGGCACGAAAGTCTGCGGCACCTGCACGTAGACACGCAGCTTGCTGACGTCGGACACCACGAACAGCGGTTGACCACCACCTGTGCTGCCCGCGTTGATCAGCGCACCAACATCGGTATTGCGCGCAGTCACCACACCATCGAACGGCGCGACGATGCGGGCGTAAGCCTTGGTTGCCTCGATGCGATCGACATTGGCCTTGGCCGCGTTGGCGAGCGCGCGCTTGGCGGTGAAGTCACCGGTTTTTTCGTCCACTTCCTGCTTGGCAACCGAATCGGAGCTGAGCATGGCCTGCCAGCGTTTGGCCGTGGTCGAGGCCAGTGCCTCATTGGCCTGCGCACTGGCCAGATCGGCCTTGGCCTGCAGCAGTTGCTGATCCAGATCCGGCGTGTCGATCTCGGCCAGCAGCTGGCCAGCCTTGACGCGCCCACCGATGTCGACCTTCCAGGACTTGAGATAGCCAGCCACGCGCGCATACATCGGCGCCTGCGTGTAGGCCTCGATGCGTCCGGGCAGCTCGAGCGGCGAGCCGGCGCCGTTCTTTTCGGGCGTGGCAACGTTGACGGTCGGCACCGTCTGTTCGTTGGTCCAGGTTTTCAGATTTTTGGATTCGACCACGCGGGTGGCGATGCCGATGATCACGACAACGATCACCACCACCAGAGCGATCAGCCCGGCCAGCCGAACTCCGCGATGCGAGGGTGGCGTGGGCTTGGGAAAAGTGGACTCAGACATGGGCAGGCTCTCCGGAGGCGGGCGCCGGATCAGGTTTGTGGACATAGCGCGCGTGGATGATGCTGAACACCACGGGCACGAAAAAGAGTGTTGCGGTTGTCGCGAAAATCAGGCCACCGATCACGGCGCGACCCAGTGGCGCATTCTGCTCGCCGCCTTCGCCGAGACCCAGCGCCATCGGCGCCATACCGATGATCATCGCCAGCGCCGTCATCAGCACCGGGCGGAAACGGACGAAGCCGCCTTCCAGTGCCGCCTCCAGCGCATTGCCATGATCGTGCAGGCGCTCGCGGCAGAAGCTCACCACCAGAATCGAGTTGGCCGTGGCCACGCCCATGCACATGATCGCACCCGTGAGCGCCGGCACCGACAGCGCCGTGTGCGTGACGAACAGCATCCACACGATACCAGCCAGCGCGGCAGGCAAGGCGGTAATGATCACGAACGGATCGCTCCACGACTGGAAGTTCACCACGATCAACATATAGATCAGCACCATCGCGCCGAGCAGACCAAACAGCAGACCCGAGAACGCGCTATTCATCGTCTTGACCTGACCAAAGAGCTCGACGTGGGAACCTTTCGGTAACTCTTTGTCGTGTGCCGCAATCACTTTCTGGATATCGGCCGAGACGCCACCAAGATCACGATCCTGTGTGGTCGCGAAAATTTGCACCACCGGCTGGATGTTGTACTGATCGACCACCGCATTGGTCGTTTGCCGGCTGACTGTGGCCAATCCACCCAGCACCTGCGAGTTGCCGTTGCTGCCGGTGACCGACAGGTTGCGCAGCGAGGCGAGCGAATCCAGCGTGTACTGCGGTGTCTGCAACACGATCGGGTAGGAAATGTCATTCGCAGGATTGAGCCAGAAAGTCGGCGCCACCTGACTGGAGCCGGCGAGGTTCACTACCAGACTGTTGGTGACATCGCGCTCGGTGATGCCCAGCAACTGCGCCTGGGTACGATCAACGTTGATGTTGAATCCGGGGTTCGCCTGCGACTCCTGGATGCGTGCATCGGCAATGCCCGGGATGCGCTTGATCTCACGTAGCAGCGTGTCGGCATATTTGAAATTGGCCGGCAGCTTTGGGCCACGGATTTGCAGCGCGATCGGCGCGGGCGAACCGAAGTTCAGGATCTGGCTGACGATATCGGCCGGCGGAAAGGAGAACGTCACACCCGGGAATTCGTGCGGCAGTTTTTCGCGCATCTGCCGCACGTAGTCGGCGGTCGGGTGATGGCCCTCGTTCAGCGCGATCTGGATGTCGCCATCCTGCTCGCCGATCGTGCCGGTGTTGTTGTAGGTATTGTTGATGCCGGAGTTCGACAGGCCGATATTGTCGACCACGGTGCCAAGCTCGCTGGCGGGAATGATGCGTTTGACGCTCTGCTGGATCCGCGCAAATAGCTCAGCGCTCTGCTCCAGTCGGGTGCCCACTGGCGCTCGCACGTGCATCAGGATCTGACCCGCATCCACATCGGGGAAAAAGTTGCGGCCTAACGTCGGCACCAGCGCGAACGAGAGCACCACAAAGGTCATGAAGCCGATCACGAAGATGCGCCGGTGCTCCATCGCCAGTGCCAGCAGGCCGTGATAGCTCGCCCGCACCTTTTCGAAGCGGGCTTCAAACGCACGCTGGAAGCGCACCAAGAGATTGCGCGTCGGCTTCACTTCCAAGTGCTGACCATGCTCATCGACATGCGGATGCAGCAGATACTTCGCCATCGTCGGCACCAGCGTGCGCGACAGGATGAACGAGGCAATCATCGCGAACATCACCGCTTCGGCCATCGGCACGAACAGGAAGCGCGCCACGCCTTCGAGGAAGAACATCGGCACGAACACGATGCAGATACACAACAGCGAAACGAATGCCGGCGTAACGATCTGTGCCGCACCATCGAGGATCGAGCGCTCGACCTGTTTGCCCTGCTCCAGATGCCAGTTGATGTTCTCAATGGTCACCGTGGCGTCGTCGACCAGGATACCGACCGCCAGCGCCAAACCACCCAGAGTCATGATGTTGAGCGTTTCGCCGATCGCCGACAGCGCCGCGATGGACGAGAGAATCGCCAGCGGGATCGACACCGCGATGATGACGGTGGAGCGCCAACTGCCGAGGAACAGCAGAATCATCAAACTGGTCAGCGCCGCCGCGATAATGCCTTCGCGCGCCACACCCGTGATCGCCGCACGCACGAAGATCGACTGGTCGCCGATCGGCGCAATCTTGAGGTTGTCAGGCAGGGTCGCCTTGGCATCTTCCATTCGCTGGCGGATACCGGCAACGATGGCCAGAGTCGAAGCAGAACCATTCTTCAACACACTCATCAGTACCGAACGGCCACCATCGACATGCACGATATTGGTTTGCGGCGGCGCACCGTCGAGCACGTGCGCGACATCGCGAATGTAGATGGTGGTGCCATTGACAGTTTTGACGGGCAGATCAGCCAGCCCCTGCAGCTCGCCGGGCGCATTGTTGAGCTGCAGCGTGTATTCGAAATTGCCGATCTTCTGCGTGCCGATCGGCGTGATCAGGTTCTGCGCCGCCAGCGCGTTGGCCACATCGTTGGCAGACAGTCCGCGCGACTGCAGTGCCGACGGGTCGATGTCGATCTGCACCTGACGGGTTTTGCCGCCATACGGGTAAGGCACCGCGGCGCCGGGCACCGACACCAGCTGCGGACGCAGGATATTCAACGCCAGATCGCCCAGGTTTTGCTCGGTCAACCCTTTGCCCGATAGCGCCAGCTGCAGGATCGGCACGGTCGACGCGCTGTAGTTGAGGATCAGCGGCGGAGTGGTACCGGGCGGTAGCTGGCGCAGAAGCGTCTGCGATACAGCGGTCACCTGGGCGTTCGCGGTGGCGACGTTGACCGTTGGCTGGAAGAAAATCTTGACGATGCCGAAGCCGACGATGGATTTCGACTCGATGTGCTCGACGTCATTGACCGTGGTGGTCAGCACACGCTCGTATGGCGATGTGATGCGGCCTTCCATCTGATCGGGCGGCAGACCGGTGTACTGCCACACCACCGCGATCACCGGAATATTGATATCGGGAAAAATATCGGTCGGCGTGCGCATGGCCGACAGGGGGCCGATGATCAGGATCAGCAACGCCAGAACAACGAAAGTGTAGGGTCGCGATAGCGCGATCCGCACGAGGGCCTGCATGGAGTATCCCGCGATAATGTTGCGTAGCAGCGAATTTTGCCACGGCGCGCCATCGCACCACCGTTTTGGCGCATGAAGATATTTTCATGCGCCAAAACGGTGGTGTGTCAGACAGCCCTGTGTGGCAACAAATAACCCAAACAATCAATACTGTAACAGCGACTTTGTATCGAACCTTTTCACGCGCCAGCGGCATCGAGGCAATGCAGACTCAGTCGGGCACCTCGCTCGCTACCTGCAATTTCCAGCGTGTAACCGTGCAGCCGCGCTATCGCACTCACAATACTGAGCCCCAACCCTGAACCGGGCGTGCTGCGGCTGCTCTCGGTGCGGTAGAAACGACGCGTTACCGCGTCACGTTGATCCGGCGGAATGCCTGGCCCGCTGTCGCTCACGTCGACCCACGGACCATCGTCGGCCGTGCGCGCCCGAATTTCCACCAGGCCTCCCGGCGGTGTGAACTTGATCGCATTGCCAACCAGGTTGCTCAGCGCCTCGAGCAGCAAGTGTCGATCGGCATGGATGAAGGGAAGCGCTGGCAGATCCAGCGCCAGCTGCTGGCCGCGATCTTCCGCCAGCGGCAGATACAGTGCATGCACTTCACGCAGGATCTCGGCGAGATCGACATTGTCGAAACCGACCCGGCGGCGCTGATTTTCCAGTTCGGAAATACGCAGCAGCGCCCGGAAGCGATCAAGCAGTGCATCGGTGTCGACCATGCATGCGTCGAGCGCTGCCGTCTCGTCGCTATCCTCGCCAAACTGCTGCTGCAGGCGATACAGCCGCGAGCGCAGCCGCGTCAGCGGCGTGCGCAGATCATGCGCGATATTGTCGCAGACGCCTTTCACTTCGCCGAGCAACCGCTCGATCTCGTCGAGCATCGCGTTGACGATGCCGGCCAGCATGTCGAGTTCATCGCCGTGGCGACTCACCGGCAAGCGGCGTGCCAGATCGCCCTGCATGATCGGCATGGTGGCCTGCCGGATCGCGTGCACGCGTCGCCAGGGTCCGCGACTGAGCAGCAGTCCGCCGAACAGGCCAGGAATCACGGTCAACGAAAGCCCCCACAACAGTGCCTGCAAAACAATCGTGCCAATGCGGTCGACGATGCTGGTATCGCGCGTAATCAGCAAAATGCGGCCGTCCTGCAGTCGCACCGCTGCGGCGCGCACGCGGCCGTGCTCATCACTACTGCTGTCGTTGCGCGCCACGCCCCGTTGCAACAACGCCACCGGGCCGTTGACCGGCACCATCGCCGGCAGCGTCGTGATCGTGCCCGATAGATACTTGCCCTGCGCATCGAACACGCCCCACGCGTTCAGGCGGCGCGTTTCCAGCCTGTCGTAGTCGTTCAGTGCATGCAGCCGCGTGCGCTCGTCGAGCATCGAAAAGTACGTGGCCTGACGACCGATCAGGTCATTGGAAACGCGGCCCAGATAGCTGGCCGCCTGCCAGTAGATCAGCCCTATCACGACGCCGCCCCACAGCGCGAAGAACGTACCGTAGATCAGGATCAGGCGCGCGGTGGTGGAACGCCAACTGTCAGTCAGTTTGCGCAAGGCTGTATCCCGAGCCACGCACCGTGTGGATCAGCGGCGCCAGTCCGGCCACATCGATTTTTCGACGCAGCCGGCCGATATGCACGTCGATCAGATTGGTTCCGGGATCGAAATGAAAACCCCATACGGTTTCGAAAATCATCGTGCGGGTGAGTACCTGCCCCGCATGGCGCATCAGAAATTCCAGCAGCTTGAACTCGGTCGGTAACAGCGACAGTTCCTTGTCGGCACGACGCGCCACATGCCGCACCAGATCCAGCTCCAGATCGGCAACGGACAACACCGTCTGCGGTACCTGCGGACGGTGTCGGCGCAGCAGCACCTCCACGCGGGCCAGCATTTCGTCGGGCGCAAAAGGTTTGGTCAGATAGTCGTCACCGCCTGCACGCAGGCCGCGCACGCGCTCGTCCACATCGCACAGCGCGCTGATCATCAGTACGGGCGTAACCACGCCCTGCGCTCGCAACTGGGTCACCACGCTGAGGCCGTCCATGCCGGGCAACATCATGTCCAGCGTGATGGCGTCGTAGCAGGGATCGGCTGCACGCAACAGGCCTTCGCTGCCATCGGCAATGCGATCGACGTCGATGCCGTGACTCGTCAGCTCCGCCGCGATTTCGCGGGCGGTGACGTCGTCATCTTCGATCACCAGAATGCGCGGCATCGGTGCGGATCTATCCAGTAGAAACAGCAACTAGCATAACGAAACGGCCTCCAATGGAGGCCGTTCGTGGTCAATCATGCGTCGGATGTTCAGGCGGCGAACAGGCCACGCATCTTCTTCATCGCATTAGCCTCGACCTGACGGATGCGCTCGGCAGACACACCGTACTCATCGGCCAGATCCTGCAGCGTGGCCTTGTCATCGTCGAGCCAGCGGCGTTGGACGATATGGCGCGAACGCTCGTCCAGATGAGCCAAGGCGTCGGTCAGATTCTGCATCTGGTTGTCGGCATAGTCGGCATCGGACACGTTCTCGTACGGGTCGGCGCTGTCGTCGATCAGGAACGCCGCCGGTGCCGGCTTGGCATCGTCGTCGGCATCTGCCGGCGCTTCGAAGCCGATATCACGACCGGACAAACGCGATTCCATCTCACGCACGGTAGCCTCGGGCACACCCAAGTCCTGCGCCACGGTGCGCACCTCGGCGGCATTCATCCAGCCCAAGCGCTTCTTGCTCTTGCGCAGGTTGAAGAACAGCTTGCGCTGCGCCTTGGTGGTGGCGACCTTGACGATGCGCCAGTTCTTCAGGATGAATTCGTGCATTTCGGCACGGATCCAATGCACTGCAAAGCTGACCAGGCGAACGCCCTGATCCGGGTCGAAGCGCTTCACCGCCTTCATCAGGCCGATATTGCCTTCCTGAATCAGGTCAGCCAGTTGCAGGCCGTAGCCGCTGTAGCCACGCGCCACGTGCACCACGAAGCGCAGGTGCGACATCACCAGCTTCTTGGCCGAGGCCAGGTTGGCTTCTTCGAGGAAATCACGCGATAGCGCCTGCTCCTCTTCAACACTCAGCACCGGTATGCGATGAACGGCGGAAATATAAGCATCCAGACTGCCCACGACGCTGGGGAGTGGCAGGCTAGCGGTCACCAAAGACTGGGACATGAGTCGAACCTCCATAACAGGATGACAATTTAGCACTCGACTACTATGAGTGCCAAAGACCGCACAAGTTCTCGGCCTTTAATGAACTAGATGGTACAACAAATACCAAGGGATATCCAGATGCCGAGGTCGCTCAGTCAGGTCAGTAAACGGCCAGGCGGTATCAGTAACCTCTACTCATGACTTTAAGAGGGCGAAATATGGCTCCGCCCTGCTGCGTCTAGCGCGCTGTTCAACTTATCTTGGCCGGTGCTCTGCTCAGCGATCGTGAATTGATGGCAGGCCGACGTCGCTTAATCAGAGAATGTTCAACAGAAATGCTTTTGCAACCGCTTGCGTTTTATTGGTTGCGTTCAGCTTGGCTAGACTACTCGTGATGTGAAACGTGACTGTGCGCATGGAAATGCCCAGTATTGTGCCAATTTCATCCGCCGTCTTTCCTCCTGCGCTCCATCGTAAAACTTCAATTTCACGGGCGGTTAATTGGTAATCCTCACCTGATCGGATGTCCTTGGTTTCTATGGCGCTGATCAGCCCATGGGTGACGTGCGATAGCCAAACCAGCTGTGGCTCCTTGTCCGCCAATTCCGAAGCCGTCACTTTATCGTGCGTCCGTGCAAGAGACAGCATTCCGGTCGTCATGTGCTTGCCGTGAGTGGCTAGTGCCCATCCGTGCCGAACGCCGTGGGCATTTGCCTCTTCCCAAAAAGCAGGCTGACTCTCGAAATGATCGCTCGCCCAGATAACGGGGGATAAATCTCGGGATGCTTGCCGAATCAGTGGGTCGCTATCGAGATAGTGATTCGTAAAATAGTGTTCGAGCCACTTGGCCGGATAGGTGCTGGACCAAGTGACGACTGGACTGGCGACCGGGAAAGGTACACGAAGAACGTACGAGCAGTATTCAAAGCCGAGCTGATCAACAATGACTGCAAGCGCTTTCAAAATTCCAGCCGAAGACCCTGCCGCTGAAGACAGTTGGTCCAAGCAATCTTCACGCCAAGCCTTCACTTTTATTCCCCTCCGTTACCGTGTGGAATCTAACAGTTTGCTGTCTAACAAACTGGGGCTACGGTGTAGACCTCGCATTGCCATGGAAGCACAATGAGCTCGCAGCCCCGTACAACCTCCCAAGCTGCACAGGTATCTCTGGACGGCTATATACGTATGACGTTTGAAGTTTTTTCAAGATTGAACTTTATTCGAAAGCTGTCTTGGGAGGACCATAACCTCATTGAGAACCTCATCCCAGAAGGTATTCAGGCTTCTTGTGCAGGCTATTGCGAATGGGCAACGAGCGGAACTCATCATGTGAGCATCGGCTGGGCTTGGTTTGCTCTTCCTGACGGACGACAATTCATGGCTCCGGGAGGAATAAGCAGTAACGTCATGCTCGTTACGCAAAACCGTTACGACCTGGGAATGGAAAGGACAAGCGAGTTACTGAGCACTTGGCTGTCCACCGAACAATGGCAATCTCAGCAACACCACTCGATATCTGAACTTGTACGTCCACCGCTTTCTTGAGGACTTGCGATACGTCTTTTCAGCATCACCAAGACAGATCCGCAGACCTAAATTACTCCTTTCGTCAACTGTACAAGCTTCCAGTTATCGATAGGTAAGGAATCTTCTCCAATGCCGTTATTCCCGATCCCCGGAGTCACGGCACATGCTGACAGTTGTGACTGGCACGGCAAGCCAACTGCCTCCCGGTCTTGAGACGGCACTTGCCGTCTACAGGTACGAGGTTTTTATAGACGCGCTGCAATGGCAGCTTCCTGTCGAAAATGGGTTAGAGCGCGATCAATTTGATCGGCCAGATACGCTGTATGCCATCGCAAGGGATGTGAACGGCAGCGTTTGCGGCTGCGCACGGCTGTTGCCGACCACCAAAGCGTACTTGCTCGACGAGGTTTTTCCGAGCCTCATGAATGGCGCACCCACGCCGCACGCCCCGGATGTCTGGGAGTTGTCACGATTTTCGACAATGGCCACGAACCAAACTTCCACACCATCGCGCGAAGAACTGAGAAGACGCTTCTGCTCGCTATTCGCGGCCGTAGTCGAGGTTGCCACCACGCAAGGTGCTGTGCGACTCATTACCTTCACAGCCCTTGGCGTCGAGAGAATACTCCGGAATATCGGCATGCACGCGCATCGGGTGGGGCCGCCTCAAATGATTGATGGCGAGCCCGTCCTGGCCTTGTGGATCGAATTGGATGACCACACGCGGAGAGCCCTGAATCTGCCGGCGACTGATGCTGTGAGATTGAAACATTAAAAAAGAAGGCCGCCAGACGGATGAAATCATCCGTCTGGCGGCCTTTCAAAGCTCAATCATTCCCGGACACGTCCTATGAATTCCTTGGCCACTTCCAGACGGCCACCGGGAATCACATAGATAGATGCTTTGCCCTCTGTGGGCTACTGTAGAAACCTACAGGTATGAATAATTTTCTATCGCTACGCCTGAGTCCACATAGCTGAAAACAGCTAATAAAGTGATCTGCCGTTCATCGCCTGAGGCTCGCAGCTACCGCATCAAGGCATCGCCCGCACCATTGGCAGCCAGCGCACGAAACTACGCTCAGCTGTGTGGAGCCCCTCAATCGAGTCAATGGCAATCACATTATCCGACCAACCTACGAAATTAATATCAATTAAATCAATATTTTATGAAATATACCGATTTCAGGATTCTCGTCAAGCGGGTTTGCAGGCGAGTCCGATAGCCTGAGAAACAAGTCGAGATCAGGATGCCGCCGGCAATGTGCTGATGGCGCCGTTGCCAAGAATGTATGGCCACGGCGGCATCCAGACCGATTTCGCAAATTCTTTTGATGAAATCATCCTGCCGGTGTCAACCGCATGGCCTGGAAGCCGTTGAAAACACTCTGCCGATGATGCTGACGACGGCACTGCCGTCCGGGACGATGCTGTTTTGATTAATGAAAGTACGGTAGTAATGAGTGACGAACCCCGAGCAGATTGTTTATGAGCACCGTCACTCCGAACGCAGCCGGTCATCACCCCCACAAAAGACGCGGATGGCTCATCACGATCGTGGTGATTGTCATTCTGGTGGTTCTTGTGGTGTTTCATCTCTTGAACGGCAAGAAAGAGAGAGTCGGCACGCCAGCACAGGTGGTGAGCGCCGCCACGGCGACCCTGGGCAGCATGCCGGAAACCTTGAGCGAACTCGGCACAGTCACTCCGATCGCCACTGTCAATGTGCTCCCGCAGTTGAGCGGTTACCTGACCGGGGTTGGTTATCAGGAAGGCCAGGACGTAACGAAGGGGCAATTTCTCGCCCAGATCGATCCGCGCCAGTACGAAATCAGCAAGCAGCAGGCGCAGGCGCAATTGGCCAAGGACCAGGCAACGCTGAACCAGGCCCGCGCCGATCTAGCCCGCTACACGCAGCTGCACGAGCAGAAGTCGATTGCCGAGCAGACCTACGCCGACCAGAGGTTCACGGTGCAGCAGGACGAGGCCGCCGTGCAGTCTGACCGTGCCAGCATCGCGCAATACGATCTCGATCTCACCTACTGCCATATCACCGCGCCGGTGGCCGGACGGGTTGGCCTGCGGCTGGTCGATCCCGGCAACTATGTCACGCAATCGACCTCACCGGGCATCGTGACCATCACTACGATGAAGCCGACCACGGTGCAGTTCACCGTGCCGCAAAACGCGCTGAGCAAGGTGCTGGCCCGCTTCAATACCGCCCGATTCAATAGCAACAGCAGCAAGCTGGCCGTCACGGCTTACAACAGCGACAACACCAAGCAGATCGCGACCGGTTCGCTGTATGCGCTGGGCAATCAGATGGCCACGGGTACCGGTACGGTTAGCCTGCGCGCCACCTTTGCCAACGATGATGAAGCGCTGTTCCCGAGCGAATTCGTCAACGTCAAACTGCTGGTCGATACCCTGCAGAACGCTGTACTGGTGCCAACGCCAGCGGTGCAGAGTGGCGCACCGGGGGATTACGTTTATCTGGTCAACGCCGACCAGACCGTCTCCGTGCACAAGGTGACGCAGGGCCCGAGCGACGGCAAGAACACCGTGATCCTGTCGGGCCTTTCGGCAGGCCAGCAAGTGGTCACCGATGGCATGGACCGCTTGAGCGACGGCGCCAAGATCAAGATCGCGTCCGCCAGGTCCGCCAAGCCGGCTGAAGCTGGCAGCACCGACGCGCCCGCATCGTCCGGTACCAGCGCGCAGCAGCCACGCGGAAAGCGGACACACGACACCGCCTCCGCCTCACACGCTTCGTAAGCGGCAGGCAGGCGATCCGATGAATATTTCCCGCCTGTTCATACTCAGGCCGGTGGCAACGTCACTGCTGATGATCGCCCTGGTGATGGTCGGTCTGGTGGCGGTGAAGTTCCTGCCGGTCTCGTCCCTGCCCGACGTCGATTACCCGACGATCCAGATTCAGACCTTTTACCCTGGGGCCAGCCCTACGGTGATGGCGACCACGGTGACCGCGCCGCTAGAAGTGCAGCTGGGCGAGATTCCAGGCCTGCAGCAGATGACCTCGAACAGCTCGGCCGGGGCTTCGGTCATCACCCTGCAGTTCGACCTCTCACTCAATCTCGACATCGCCGAGCAGAACGTGCAGGAGGCGATCAATGCCTCCAACAGTCTGCTACCCACCGGCCTGCCGGCGCCACCGACTTACGCCAAGGTCAACCCGGCCGATCAGCCGATTCTCACCCTCGCTGTGACATCCACCTCGATGTCGCTGCCGCAGCTGCAGGACGTCGCCAACAACCGGCTCGGCGCGAAGATTTCCGAAGTGTCGGGTGTCGGCCTGGTCACGCCGGCCGGCGGCAATGTGCCAGCGGTCAGGGTCGAGGCCGACCCGCAGAAGCTTGCTGCGTACGGACTCAATATCGATGATCTGCGCTCGCTGATCGCCAACGTCAACGTCAGCCAGCCCAAGGGCAACTTCGACGGCCCGGAGCTGGATTACACGATCAATGGCAATGACCAGATCCAGGATCCGAAGGATTACCTGAGCACGGTCATCTCGTACCAGAACGGTGCGCCAGTTTTCCTGCGTGACGTCGCCCGCGTGACCCAGTCCGCGCAGAACACCGAGCAAGGCGCCTGGTACAACAAGACCCAGGCCATCGTGCTTAACGTCCAGCGCCAGCCCGGCGCTAACGTGATCGCCACGGTCAACCAGATCAAGCAGCAGCTGCCGCAGCTGGAGTCGACGCTGCCGGCGGGCATGAAGGTCGAGATCGTGTCGGACAGCACCGGCGTGATCCGTTCATCCGTCTCAGACGCGGCGTTCGAGCTGATCCTGGCCATTGCGCTGGTGGTGCTGGTGATCTTCGTGTTCCTGCGCAACATACCGGCCACGATCATTCCGAGTATTTCCGTGCCGGTCTCGTTGATCGGTACGCTGGCGGCGATGTACGAGCTGGGTTACTCGATCGACAACCTTTCGCTGATGGCGCTGATCATCGCTACCGGTTTCGTGGTCGATGACTCGATCGTGATGATCGAGAACATCGTGCGTTACTTGGAAGAAGGCCGGACGCCGCTGGAGGCCGCGCTCGAAGGCGCCGGGCAGATCGGCTTCACCATCCTTTCGTTGACCATCTCGCTGATCGCCGTGCTGATCCCGCTGCTGTTCATGGGCGGCGTGATTGGACGTCTATTCAGCGAATTCGCAGTCACTCTGGCGGTGACGATCGTGCTCTCCGGCATCGTCTCACTGACCCTGGTGCCGATGCTCTGCGCGCGCCTGCTCAGAGCGCAGGTGGATCGCCACCCCAGCCGCTTCGAGCGGATCAGCGAGGGCCTGTTCGACAAGACCCTGGCAGCCTACGAACGTGGGCTGCGCTTTGTCATGGCGCGCCAGACGCTGACGCTGATGGTGTTCCTTGGAACGCTGGCGCTGACCGTGATCCTCTACATCGTCATTCCCAAGGGCCTGTTCCCGACGCAAGACGTCGGTGTGATCCAGGGCATCAGCGTCGCCGACAATTCGGTGTCGTATACCGCGATGGTAGAACGCCAGTCAGCTTTGGCCGAGGCGATTTTGAAGGATCCGGATGTCGCCGGTCTCACCTCTTACGTCGGCATCGACGGCACCAACACCACGCTCAACAACGGCCGCTTCCTGATCAATTTGAAGGATCGCGGCGATCGTTCCTCGACCGCTGCCGAAATCGCCCGGCGCGTGCAGACCGAGGTGACGAATGTATCGGGCATCAAGCTGTTCCTGCAGCCCGAGCAGGATCTCACCCTCGACACCACCATCTCGCCGAACCAGTACCAGTTCGTGCTGCGCGGGCCGACCCAACAGGCCTTTACGCAGTACGTGCCCCAACTGGTCGCGCGCATGAAAAAGATTTCGTCGATCACCGACGTCACCAGCGATCTGAACAACAACGGCCTCAGCGTCAACGTCGAGGTCAATCGCCAACTCGCCGCACGCTACGGCATTACCCCGGCGACGATCGACAACGCGCTCTACGATGCACTCGGTCAGCGCATCGTCTCGACGATCTTCGATCAGTCCAGCCAGTACCGCGTGATCCTGGTGGCCAAACCGGAAAGCCTGCCGACGATCGAATCGCTCGGCAACATCTACCTGCCCAGCCAGACCGGCAGCAGTGGACAGGTGCAGCTGAAAGGCATCGCGGCGATTCAGGTCACCAAGTCGCCACTGGTGATCAGCCATCTGGCACAGTTTCCGGCCGTCACCATTTCGTTCAATCTGGCCAAGGACGCCTCGTTGAGCAAGGCGGTGGACGAAGTCAATCAGGCCGAGCTGGCGGTGCATCTGCCGTCGTCGATCACCTCGTCATTCCAGGGCGCCGCGCAGGCGTTTCAGGATTCGCTGTCGAGCGAGGTCTACCTGCTGATCGCCGCTCTGGTCGCTGTCTATATCGTACTTGGCGTGCTGTATGAGAGTTTCATCCACCCGGTGACGATTCTTTCGACGTTGCCATCGGCTGGCATTGGCGCGTTGGTAGCGCTGATGATTGCGGGCGAAGATCTGGACGTCATCGGCATTATCGGCATCGTGCTGTTGATCGGCATCGTGAAGAAGAACGCGATCATGATCGTCGACTTCGCGCTAGAGGCCGAACGCGAACACGGCAAGTCACCGGAAGAAGCGATCTTCGAGGCATCGCTGCTGCGCTTCCGGCCGATCCTGATGACCACGCTGGCGGCGATGCTTGGCGCCTTGCCGATGCTGCTGGGTACCGGCACCGGTTCGGAACTGCGCCGACCGCTGGGCCTGGCCATCATCGGCGGCCTGACACTGAGCCAGGTATTGACGCTGTTCACCACGCCGGTGATCTATCTGCTCTTCGATCGCATGGCGCTGCGCTTCCGGCGCAAGCGTTCGGAGCCGTCTTCAGGGTCGTCGTCTGATCAGGCGATAGAGCACACGCCGTGAGTATGTCGCCGTGAGCATTCCTGGCGTCTTCATCAAACGGCCGGTGGCGACGACCCTGCTCGGTGTTGCCATCCTGCTGTCCGGGCTGTTGGCATATTTTCGCCTGCCGGTGGCGCCGCTGCCGAACATTACCTTTCCGGTGATCGTGGTGCAGGCGAGCATGGCCGGCGCCAGTCCGGACATCATGGCCTCGACCGTCGCCGCACCGTTGGAGCGGCGCCTCGGCACGATTGCCGATGTCAGCGAACTGACGTCTACCAGTTCGGTCGGCTCGACACAGATCACCATCCAGTTTGGCCTCGGCCGCGATATCAACGGCGCCGCTCGCGACGTGCAGGCGGCACTTCAGGCCTCACGCGCCGACCTGCCTTCCACGCTGCGCAACAACCCAACCTATCGCGAATACAACCCTTCCGATTCACCGATCATGGTGCTGGCGCTGACCTCGGAAACGCTGACGCGCGCGCAGCTCTACGACTCGGCCGATTCGGTCATCCAGCAGCAGTTGTCGCAAGTCGATGGCGTGGGCCAGATCACATTGGGCGGTAGCGCACTGCCGTCGGTACGCGTAGAGCTGCAGCCGGATCAGCTCAGCAGCTATGGCATTGGCCTGGAGGACGTGCGCGCGGCGATCAGCGCGGCCAACGCGAATAGCGCCAAGGGCCATATCGATCAGGGCAACCAGCGTTTCGAGGTCCTGTCCAACGACCAGATCAACAAGGCCGCACCGTATCGTGATCTGGTCGTGGCCTATCGCAACAACGCCGCGGTGAAATTAAGCGATGTTGCCGATGTCGAGGATTCCGCCGAAAACATCCGCAACGCCGGCCTCTACAACGGCAAGGACGCCGTGCTGGTGATCGTCTTTCCATTGCCGGGCGGCAATATCGTCAAGACCGTCGCGCAGATCCGCAAAGTGCTGCCATCGATCGAAGCGACGCTGCCACACGATGTGCATGTCGGCATCGCTGTGGATCGCTCGCAGTCGGTGAACGCGGCGGTGGGCGATACCGAACGCACGCTGTTCATCGCCGTGCTGCTGGTCATCGGCGTGGTGTTTGTGTTCTTGCAGTCGCCGCGCGCGATTCTGGTGCCGGCGGTGGCGCTGCCGCTGTCGATCGTCGGCACCTTCGGGCCGATGTATCTGCTCGGCTACAGCATCGACAATCTATCGCTGATGGCGCTGACCATCGGCACCGGTTTCGTGGTCGATGATGCGGTGGTGGTGTTGGAGAACATCGTGCGCCACGTCGAGGCCGGCATGGATGTACAGGAGGCCGCGCTGGTCGGCAGCGCAGAGGTCAGCTTTACGGTGATCTCGATGAGCTTGTCGCTGATCGCAGTGTTTTTGCCGATCCTGCTGATGCCCGGCATTGTCGGCCTGCTATTCCACGAATTCGCGGTGACGCTGTCCATCGCGATCCTGATCTCGCTGGTGATTTCGCTCACCATCACGCCGACCATGGCGGCTTTCGTACTGAATCGCAAAACGCTGCATTCAAAGGCACGCTGGGCACTGTGGTACGAGCGGCAGTTCGAGCGCTTCCAGAACGCCTACTCGCGTACGCTGACAACGGTACTCGATCACGCGCTGCTGGTCGGCCTGACGCTGATCGGCCTGATCGTGCTCAACGTGTTCCTGATCAAGCTGCTGCCGTCCACGTTCTTTCCGGAACAGGACAACGGCATCCTGATAGGCCAGATCATCGCCGATCAGAGCATCTCGTTTCAGGCGATGGAGAAAAAGCTCGCACAGCTGCAGGCGATCGTGAAGAAGGATCCTGCGGTCGCCTCGGTAGCCGGTTTCACCGGCGGGCGCGCGCTGAACACTGCCAACGTCTTCATCGAGCTCAAGCCGCTGGCAGAGCGCAAGCTCTCAGCGACCGAAGTGGTCGATCGCCTGCGCCCGAAGCTCAATGGCGTGTCCGGCGCCAAGCTGTTTCTGCAAGCGGCGCAGGATCTGCATATCGGCGGCCGCTCATCGGCGGCCGAATATCAATACACGTTGACCAGCGATGACCCCAATGCGCTGTTCACCTGGGTGCCCAAACTGGTGACCGCGCTGGGTAAAGACCGCAGCCAGATGTCGGACGTCAACTCGGACCTGCAGCAAAACGGCCTGCAGATCTACGTCAACATGGATCGCGCCACGTCGGCCCGGTATGGTTTTGCACCAAATCAGCTGGACAGCGTGCTTTACGACGCCTTCGGCCAGCGTACCGTGTCGACCGTCTACAATCAGCTCAACCAGTATTACGTCGTCATGGAAGTTGCACCGAAATATTGGCAATACCCGCAAATGCTCGACCGTATCAAATTCAGCACCGCTGCGGGTAATGCAAGCGGTACAGCGCAGACACAGATGTCGAGCGCGCTAGTGACAGGCGTGACTGCCGAGTCGGCGGAAACATCGACGCAAAGTTCCTCGTCCACCAATGCGCTCAACGCCAACGCCGAGGCCAACCAGCTCACCAACGCCATCTCGAACGCCAAGGGCGGCAGCTCCAGCGGTAGCGCGGACAGCACTTCAACCGAGACGCTGGTGCCGTTTCCCGCGCTGGCCACCTACGTCAGCAATCACACCGCGACGCAGGTCAGCCATCAGGGCGGCCTGGTTGCCGCCACGATTTCGTTCAACCTGCCGCCCGGTGGTTCGCTGAGCAAGGCTACCGAAGAAATCGATCAAGTATCTCAGCAGCTGGGCCTGCCGGCATCGATCCACGGCAGCTTTGCCGGCGCCGCACAGGTGTACGCGCAATCCATGTCGACCATGCCGCTGCTGATTCTGGCGGCGCTGGGGGCGGTCTATATCGTGCTCGGCATCCTCTACGAAAACACCGTGCACCCGATCACCATTCTTTCCACCCTGCCATCGGCGGGCATCGGTGCCACGCTGGCACTGCTGATCTTCGGCACGCCGTTCTCGGTGATCGCGATGATCGGCATCATCCTGCTGATCGGCATCGTCAAGAAGAACGCGATCATGATGATCGACGTCGCCATTCACCTGCAGCGCGACGAAGGCTATGAACCGCAGAGGGCGATCCACGACGCTGCCGTCGTGCGCCTGCGGCCGATCATGATGACCACCGCCGCCGCCGTGCTTGGCGCCGTGCCGTTGGCCATCGGCATTGGTCAGGGCGCGTCGCTGCGCCAGCCGCTGGGCATTACCGTGATGGGCGGCCTGATTCTCAGCCAGGTCTTCACGCTTTACACCACGCCGGTGATCTACCTCTATCTCGACCGCCTGCGGGCCAGGCTCGCCAGGTGGTCGGAAACGCTGCCGTGGAACAGACGATCGGACGCAAGCGCATGAACATGAAGATATCCCTCACAGTCCTCGCTTCTTCGCTGGCCCTGTTGCTCGGCGGTTGCATGGTCGGCCCCGATTACCAGCGTCCGAAAGTTGCCGTACCCACCCAGTACAAGGAACTGCCCGGGTGGACGGTAGCCGAACCTTCCGCCGCCGCGCCGAAGGCTGACTGGTGGACTGGCTTTGACGATCCGCTGCTCAACCAACTCGAACCCATGGTGTCGGTATCCAACCAGACCGTGCGGCAGGATTACGCCAACTACCAGGAAGCGCTGGCCGAAGTGCAGCAGGCCCGCAGCGGGCTGTTCCCGACTATCGGCGTTACCGGCTCGGGCACGCGCGAACGCAGCGGCAGCTCAAGCACGAGCGCGGCCAGTGGCACACGCGGCAGCGTGATCAACTCCGGCTCGCTCGAAGGCAACGTCAGCTGGGCCCCGGACCTGTGGGGCAAGGTCCGCCGCACCATTGAAGAAAACAAAGCGACCGCGCAGGCCAGTGAAGCGACGTTGGCCAATGCCACCTTGTCCGAGCAGACCGCCCTGGCAACCGCCGTCATCGAATTGCGTGTGGCCGACGCCAATATCGACCTGCTGCAGAAAACCGTCGATGCGTACAAGGAGTCTCTGCGCGTGGTTGGTAATCAGGGCGCTGCTGGTACCACACCGCCCTCCGACGTCATCAGCGCGCGTACCCAGCTGGAGAATGCGCAGTCCAGTCTGCTCGCGCTGGGCGTGTCGCGTGCGCAGTACGCGCACGCCATTGCCGTCCTGGTCGGCAAAAATCCGGAAGAACTCGACATCCCGCACAGCACGACCTTGCCCACACTACCCTTGGTACCCGCTGGCGTGCCGTCGACCCTGTTGCAGCGTCGGCCGGACATCGCCGTGGCCGAGCGGCAGATGGCCGCGGAAAACGCGGCGATCGGCGTCGCCGTGTCAGCCTACTACCCAAGCCTCTCGCTGTCGGGCGCCGATGGCTTTTCGCAATCGCCGTTGGCCGGCCTGCTGCACGTCGCCAATCACATCTGGTCGCTCGGCGCCGACGTCAGCGAAACCGTGTTCGATGGCGGCGCACGGCATGCCGAGGTCGCTGCGGCCAAAGCAGCCTATGAGGCGTCGGTCGCCAACTATCGAGGCACCGTACTGACGGCATTCCAGAACGTGGAGGATGATCTTTCCGGGCTGCGCATCCTCGCCCAGCAGGGTGACGTGCTGGACTCGGCCGTGCGTGACGCCAGCCGCGGAGCCGACATTGCATTCAATGAATATCAGGCCGGCACGGTCGACTACACCACCGCCGCCACCGCGCAGGCAACCAAGTTGAGTACCCAGCAAAGTGCACTGAGCGTGCAGCAGCAGCGTCTGCTCGACACGGTGTCGCTCATCGGCGACATGGGCGGCGACTGGACGGCCAGCGCGCTAGGCGATCCGGGAAAATCCTCGACCAGGCATTGATGTCGAAGCCGCTACTCGAGCGATCAGTCGCATATAGCTACATCGAGAACTCAGCCATTCAGCGCTGACACCAGCGCGAGCAGGCCTTCGTGATAGTGCGCCTGCAGCGTCTTGCAAGCGCCGGCCTCACCATCGCCCAGTGGTTCGAACTCGCATGACCACATCACCGCACTCCCACCTTCGCTATCCCGCACATGCAACGTGGCCCGGCAATTGTTGACCGGCACCTTGCTATCAACCACGACGTAAACATAACGGCGCATCGCATCGCTGCGTGCTTCCAGCCGCTCCACCGCACGACTGCCATCGACGTAATGCACGGTGCGGATACGTCCCTCCCACGACAGATCCACCCTGCTCACTTGCGGATGCCAGCGGTGCAGACCGCCAAAGTCGCCGATCATGGCCCACACGAGATCGGCCGGGTTGGCCAGGCGTTGCACGACCCGCACCTCCGTCATGTCCCTATCTCCTTCGAATCACCAGGCGCGTCATCGACATTTCCGATCTGTCGACTCCGTTTCAAAACAGACAGATTAGAAAACAGGCTACGGAAAAGTCAGGCAAGAGCCGAGCCAACGACGTCGGCCTGGCACAGCCTCAATGCCTAGCCAGCTGCAGCGATGGCGGTCCGATGCACTGTCGCTGTTCTGGCACAAAGGTCGGTGACAGTCCGTGCCAAATGTTGCGCTGCAGTTTGATTACCGCAGACACCGGGACCATTCTTAAATGACAACCATCTAAACGACCAACATCTGGGGACTGACGGCGTACCCACGGGACACGGCAGTCCATCGTCGAGAGAGCCAAGCATGAGCAGCAATCTGCAGATAACGCACGCGGTATCGCATGTCGATGGTCTGCTGCGGGAGCGGTTGGGCCGCGGCGAAGTGGCGCCACACGTCACCAAATCCTGGCAACGCTGCGTCGACGAATTTGGCACAGCACCGGACGCGGTACGCGATACGCCAGTGCTCAATGCTCAAGCCGTACGCGAACGGCAGCAGCAGTTCGGCGAACTGCTCAATGTGGCGCGCGCCGAGATGGAAAGTCTGTACGAGATGATCGCCGGTTCCGGCTACGCAGTCATTCTCAGCGATACCGAAAGCGTGATTCTCGGTGCCATTACCGACCCCAGCCTCACCCGCGAATTTCGCGACGCCGGCCTGCGCATCGGCGCTATATGGAGCGAACAGTACGAAGGCACCAACGGGCTGGGTACCTGCCTCGCCGAAGGTGTGCCGGTCACCGTATATCGGGACGAACATTTTCGCCGTTTCAATACCGGGCTGTCGTGCTCGGGCGCACCGGTGCTGGATGCGCAGGGCAAGGTGTTGGGCGTACTCGATGCCTCCACCGTCAACGCCGGCGATACGCGACTGATCCAGCGCCACACGATGGCGCTGGTGAACATGTCGGCCAATCTGATTTCGCGCTGCCGCTTCATGCGCGAATGCGCCACCACCTGGGTACTGCGATTCCACAGCCGCCCGGAGTTCGTCGGCCTGCTGCACGAAGCACTGCTCGCTGTTGGCAGCGATGGCATCGTGCGCGCGGTCAACGACAGCGCGATGGCGCAGCTGGGCATGTCGCGCGCGCAGCTGGTCGGCAAATCGCTGACTTCGATTTTTCCCTTCGACTTCGAAACAGTGGAACGTCGCGCCGCCACGGATGCATCGCTGCTGTGGCCGGTACGCGATCTTGCTTACGGACGTCGATTCTTCGCACGCGTGCGCACGCCCACCGCGCAGTCCACCACCACCTCCCGCACACCGAAGAAAGAAACCAGCGGCGTGCAGACGACCACTCGGCAGCACGTGGTCGCCGATGCGCGGATGCAGCACAACATCCACTGCGGCCGCCACCTGTTCGGGCGCAAGGTGCCACTGCTGCTGCAGGGCGCAACCGGCACCGGCAAGGAGGCGTTCGCCAAGTCGCTGCATCTGGCCAGTGCGTGGGCGGAGCGCCCGTTCGTGGCCGTGAACTGCGCGGCGATTCCCGAAGCACTGATCGAAAGCGAGCTGTTCGGCTATACCCGTGGCGCATTCACCGACGCTGCACGCGAAGGTCATCTGGGCAAGATCCGCCAATCCAGCGGCGGCACGCTGTTCCTCGATGAAATCGGTGACATGCCACTGCACATGCAGACGCGCTTGCTGCGCGTGCTGGAAGAACACGAAGTGGTGCCACTGGGTGGCGAACAGGCCGTGCCGGTGGATCTGCACATCATCAGCGCCACGCATCACGATCTGCTGCAAATGGTGCAGAACGGCGAATTTCGCGAGGATCTCTATTATCGCCTCAATGGCATCACCCTGCAGTTGCCGACGCTGCGCGAGCGCACCGACAAGCGCGAGCTGATCGAGGCCCTGCTGGCCGATGACGATAACGACGAGCCGATCCCGGTGATCCACGACGATGCCATGCAGCGGCTGCTGGACTATCACTGGCCAGGCAATATCCGCCAGCTGCGCAACACATTGCGTACCGCGGCCGCGCTGTGCAGCGACAGCATGATCCGTGTGGGCAACCTGCCGCATGAAATCACCGATGGCAGTGCATCTCAAATCACAAGTCATGCAATCAAGGATGCAGCGGCACCGCTGCAATCCGCCGAACGCGATGCGCTGCTGCGCGAACTCGAACGCCTGCACTGGAATATCAGTCGCGCCGCGAGTGCGCTGGGCGTCAGTCGCAATACGCTTTACCGCAAGATGCGCAAGCACAATATCGCCCTGCCCGGGTGATCAGAAGGTAACCCGCACACCACCGTAAACCGCCGTTGGTGCGGCCGGGCTGTAGAACCGATTGTCGACGCCCGGACCGTTGGTCACGCCGTCGCCCGGAACACCGGGGGCACCAATGCCGGTCGGGTCGCTGTAAATCCCGTATGTGGCGTATTTGGCATTGAAGATGTTGTCGATCGAACCGAATACCTCGACATTCCTGGCGACCTGATAACTGGTGTGCAGGTTCACGACGTGATAACCCGGCATCTGCGGATTCTGGTTGGACTCATCGCCAAAATAAAACTGGCTGCTGACCACAATCATCGACGCGCCGAGCTTCCATTGCGGTGTAAAGGCGTAATCCACACCGATTTTCACGCGATTCTTCGGTATGCCCGGCAAGCGGTCACCCGGTCGCACCTCGATATTGCCGTCCGCATCCTGGTAAGGGTTCGAGGGTGAGGGCAGTTGGATGGCCGATTGAAAGGTGGCGTAGATGTAGCTGTAGTTGACGTAAGCCGACCACCGATCGGTTTGATAATTGAAACCAGCCTCGAGACCTTCGCGCCGCGTCGAACCGATGTTCTGGTAGAAGCCACTGCTGACCGAGGTGGAAATGCCGTAGATGTCGTCGAACGAATTGGTTCGAAACGCGCCGAGGTTCCACGAAATACCGTCACCGGCCGAGGACCCATCGGGAATCTTTCCGCGCAAACCGAGTTCCGCCGTATGCGCAACCACCTGCCGCAGGTTCGGCGGATCGCCCGCCAGATTCGACGGTAATAGACACGGTTTCGTCGGATCGGAGCATTCGATTTCGCTTGCGGTCGGCGTGCGTGTATTGGTAGAGATGCCTGCATACGCGGTGAGCGTCGGTGTCAGCTTGTACGTGCCGCCGATGGCGGGATTGAAGTGGCTGAAGCGACTGTTGCCGGTGAGACTGGTACCACGCTGATCCTGCAGATCGGTGTGCGCTACGTCGTAGCGCCCGCTCGCAGTCAGTGCAAGGTCCGGCGTCACGTTGAAAGTATCGGTGACGTAACCGCCGGCTTCCCTGTTATTCGCGCCAAGAATCACCGGCACCGCACCGAAAGGTGAACTCTCCGGCGTGTCGACAATCAGGTCGGATGGCAGCACCGAAAGCTGCGCATTGATGACACCGATCTGCGCGCCCGAATAGAAATTCGTATGTGCGTAGTCGAACGTGGCGCCAACGGCGAACTGATTGTCGTGCCCGAAAATCGACTGATCGTTACTCGCCTGCAAGGTCGCACCGCGACCATAGGAATTGATCGTCTCGAAATCATTTTCGCCGATCGGAACTGCTCCGCCATCGGAGATATCCGGCAGGTTTTGCCCAGCCGCATTAGTAACCGGCGTAAGTCCGTCGGACTGGCACAGGGAGCCCGAAGCAGCCGCACTGGTACAGGCGGTGTAATCCGTGGTGTTGCCATTGGCGACGCTCTGTGAGAACTGCCGGTAATACAGCACGCCCTGCACTGACCAGTTATCGGTCGCCTTGTAGGTACCGTTCAAGGCGACGAAATTCAGCTTGTTGTCGTTCGCCTGTGGGCCCGTGAAAACGAGTCTCCGACTGATCGCCAGTTCCTGCGCTGGCGCAGAGCCCTGACCGTCCAGTTGGTTCTCGGCATGCGTGTAACTGAGGTCGAGTGAGAGCCGGTCCGTGCGTGCGCTCAAGTCGGTATAGAACTGGCGCAGCGAGTCGGAGGAGAAGTCGCGCCAGCCGTCTTCGTCCAGCGTCTTGGCCGCAGCGTAGATGCCGAAGGTACCGTTGTTGGCGCCGTACTCCGCGGCCGCGGAACGCTGACCGAAGGAACCACCTGACAGCTCAAGCTCACCGCCGCTGTAGTTGAAGCCGTTTTTCATGTCGACCGAGATGGCCCCACCCAGCGCATTGAGCCCATAAACGGGGTTCGAGCTGACGACCTGTACGCGATTGATCGCCATGTCGGGAAACAGATCCCAGTTGACCGTGTCGCCGAACGCCTCGTTGATACGCACGCCATTCTGGTAGACCGCCAGACCCTGGGGCGTGCCGAGCACCGGCGAAGCTTCGAAGCCGCGATACAGAATATCGGGTTGAAACGGGTCATCGAGATTGTCGTTGATGCTGATACTGCCCAGCTGCGCATTCAGCGCTTGCGTCATGCTCGCAGAGCCATTCCGCGTGAGATCAGACGCCGACAGGCTTTGCACATTGCCCGGAACCTTGTCGGCATCCAGCACCGCTCCGCCCGGGACGGCGGTGGCTTGGACCACTACGGTCGCCAGCTGCTTGGCATTGACGGGCGTATTTTGCGTTGTTGCCTGTGGCGCTGGCGCAGCAGGAGAAACCTCGGCAGCGTTCGGGGCCTCCTGTGCATGCAGAAGCCCTGCACTGACGAGCGCAACGAACAGCAGTGCCCGAGGGAGAATGCACAAGCGACTCCATCCATCCATCTTGAAATGATCCATCGTGTCTGACACCCCGGCCGATCGATTTTCCCGGCAAATCCTGTCCGATAACGCGCAACGCAAAACCGCCATCATTCAAGCGCTAAAGCTAGAGCAGCGCAGTGTGCGCTGACTACGGGAAGAACTCCCGAATGCCGACCCGCTACCATGCGATGAGTCTCTGATCACGGGTGATCGCGGCATGCATCTTTCACGATTTCTGATGTGGCGTATCGCGGCTGTTTCCGTCGCCATGATGGCGTGCGCGCTGCTGCTGGCACTGTGGCAGGCACGACTCAACATTGCGCGCGAGGAACAGGGCGCCGCCGAAACGGCGCATCTGTTTGACCAGCTCGACGGCCTGGAAAGCGGGTCAGCCGGAGACATCCCCGCTCACCTTGACGCATTGCGCCAAATCAGCCGTGAGGGACGCCTGCGACATCTGCAACTGCGCCTGCAGGATATGCATGGCAACGACTTGCTGCCGGTCGTGCAACCAGTGCCAACCCTGCTGCACCGCGGCTTTGCATGGCTGCTACCACCAGCCTATGGCGGCGCAAAACCGAACACGCCGCAATGGAATCTGCAACGCGCTGATGGCCTGCGCTATCACGTGACCCTGCTACTCGATCCTGGCAGCGAACGCAGCGAATCGCTGACCGATATCGCCGGCCTGCTTGGCATCCTGCTCGGCTATGGCGCGCTGACGCTGCTGGCTGTTTACGTCGCGCTGCGACTCGCACTGCGGCCGATGCGCAAGATCATTTACGCCATCGGCCAGTACCAGCGCGATCGCTACGACTACCGGCTGCCGCCACTACGCCTGCTCGAGCTGCACACGATCGCGCAGGCACTCAACCACATGGCGCAGACGTTGGCGACCTCGCAGGAAGCGCGCCGTCGGCTCGATCTGCAACTACGCAGCATGCGCGAGGACGAACGCAGCAAGCTGGCGCGCGAGCTGCATGATGAACTCGGCCAGCGACTCACCGCGATGCGCGCCGATACGGCATGGCTGATCCGCCGCAGTCTTGGCCAGCCGCCACTGCGCGATGTCGCCGAGGCGCTCGCTGACCACTGTGAGCAGGTACAACACGCGGTGCGCGACCTGCTGCAACGTCTGCACGCGCGCAAGCCGTATGAAGATGAGGATGAGCCACTGCCGTTGCATCGCCTGCTGCAGGAGCTTCTTGAAAGCTGGCGTGAACGACCCGATCAGCAGACGCGTTTCGTACTGGAAATCGACATCGACGAACATGCGATCGCGAGCGACGTTGCGTTGACCATTTACCGATTGACCCAGGAGGCTCTGACCAATATCGCGCGCCATGCCCAGGCGACGCGCGTCGATATCCGGCTGGCGTTGCTTGAGGACGGCCGGCTTGAGTGGTCGGTCTGCGATGACGGCAACGGTCTGACCGATCCGGGGCCAGCAGCCTATCGAGGCAGTGGATTGGTAGGCATGCGGGAACGGGTATGGGCACTGCATGGCGAAATCGAGATGTTTGCCACCCATCCGGACAACACTCGGCAAGGCTTGTCCATACGAGCGCGATTGCCACTGCATGACATGTCAGTGGCGACATCCACAGAAGATCGACACGCCGAACCGTGAACCACTTCCGCTCCTACCTTTACATTGGTAAACGGGCTGCATTTGCAAACGGAAGGCTTCAGGAAACCTGGGTAAGCAATCCACAGGTCTGCGCGTAACGATACATTTCAAGCGCGCTATTCAAGCCGAGTTTGTGGCGAACGATGGTCTGATAGTTGGCGGCTGTCTTGATGCTAAGGCAGCGTTGACTGGCAATCTGTTCCACCGCCATGCCTTGGGCAAGCAGCAGAAAGACATCGAACTCCCGCGGCGAAAGTTGCTGATGTGGAAGATCGCCTTCACCTTTACGCATCGCCGCTGCAATGTCGGCAGAGAGCACCTGCTCACCGGCCGCGACTTGATGCACTGCGTCGATCAATGACTCCGGCGGGCTACTCTTGGTCAGGTATCCGCTCGCGCCGGCCTTGAGCAGCTGCGCTGCCAAGGCCGGGCTGTCGTGCATGGTGAAGATCAACACACGCAATCGCGGAAGTCGCTGGTGCAATCGCTGCAAGGTCGCCAGACCACCCTGGCCTGGCATCGACAGATCAAGGATCAGCACATCCGCCGGATGTTCCACGAGCCACAGGTAGGCGCTTTCGCCATCGGCAAATTCGGCGATAACCTGCAGCCCCGGTTCCAGCTCCAGCAATCGCCGGTATCCGGCGCGCACGACGGCATGGTCGTCAGCAATGACGACCCTCAACGTTGGCTTGATGCTGCTACCCATTGGCACACCTCAGCCGGCGTAGGCTGTACCTTTGGATTTGGCCACATGTGCCGCGATGACGTCCATCAATACCGGCGACAGGCAGTCATACGGTGGCAGGCCCAATTCGTTCAGGCGACCGCGTACGGCATCCATTTTCTTCGGATCGAAACCCTGCTCGATGATCGATGAGACGAACGCAGCGAAGATCGGCGCCGACCAGCCCTCCTCGGACGACAGCTCGGTATGCACGAAGTCGAGGCCGTGGAATGGATGGCCGGTGTCCTCGATGCGACCGATCATGTGCGTGCCACACACCTTGCAGGCGTGCCGCTGGATGGCGGCTTTCGGATCGACAATGGCGAGCTTGTCGCCATTCTCCTGCACGCTGACTTTGTCGCGCGCCACAACAGCAATCTGCGCAAAGGTGGCGCCCTTTGGCTTCCAGCATTTGCTGCAACCGCAGACGTGATTGTGCGCAGTCTGTGCGCCGACCGTGACCTTGACCGGTTTGTCGCTGCACTTGCAGGTGAGCGTGCCACCGGCAAAGTTGCTCTTGCCCTGCTTGACGCCCTGATCGACGGCGGGATGAATGTGCGTTGTCATGGTGTGTCTCCTCGAATGATGTCGCCAGATTTGAAGTGACCTGATTTATTTGAGCCAGCGGTGGTGCGGCTGACAGTTAATTGCCACCGGTGTATCCGATGCAAAAATCCTGCGGGCATTCCCGGCATCGATGCCATTGCGAATCGATTGCGTACAAATAAAAAGTTCATGACACCATCGCCACGCTGATGCGTGCGGCCCAGTATCTGGCTGGCGCCGGCTTGCCAGGTTTCAAACACGGGCGCGAAGCGTGGCATTGCTCAGTACTGAATCACGGAGCGAATGACCTTGCCGGCGTGCATCAACTCGAACGCGTCATTGATGCGCTCGAGCGGCAACACCTCGGTGATCATCTCGTCGATCTTGATCTCGCCCTTCAGATAACGGTCGACGTAACCCGGCAGCTGGCTGCGACCCTTCACGCCGCCAAACGCACTGCCACGCCATACGCGACCGGTCACCAACTGGAACGGACGCGTGCTGATCTCCTGCCCCGCGCCGGCCACGCCGATGATGATCGACTCGCCCCAGCCCTTGTGGCAGCACTCCAGCGCCGAGCGCATCACATGCACGTTGCCGATGCACTCGAAGGAATAGTCCACACCGCCATTGGTCAGGTCCACGATCACCTGCTGGATCGGCGTATCCGGATAATCCTTCGGATTGATGAAGTCGGTCGCGCCCAGCAGCTTGGCCATCTCGAACTTGTCGGGATTCATGTCGATGCAGACGATGCGCGATGCCTTGGCCATCACCGCGCCCTGCACCACCGACAGGCCAATACCGCCCATGCCGAACACGGCCACAGTGGCGCCAGCTTCGACCTTGGCCGTATTCAGCACCGCACCGATGCCCGTGGTGATGCCGCAACCGAGCAGGCAAACCTTCTCCAGCGGCGCGGCCGGGTTGATTCTTGCCAGCGAGATCTCCGGCAGCACGGTGTATTCGCTGAAGGTGCTGGTGCCCATGTAGTGCAGGATCGGCTTGCCATTGATCGAGAAGCGGCTGGTGCCGTCGGGCATCAGGCCCTTGCCCTGGGTCACGCGGATCTTCTGGCACAGGTTGGTCTTGCCGGAGAGGCAGTATTCGCATTCGCCACATTCGGGCGTGTACAGCGGAATGACGTGATCACCGACTTTCAGCGAGGTCACGCCTTCGCCCACTTCCTCGACAATGCCGCCGCCTTCATGACCCAGGATCACCGGGAACATCCCCTCGGGATCGGCACCGGACAGCGTAAACGCATCGGTGTGGCAGACGCCGGTGGCGACGATGCGGACCAACACCTCGCCGGCCTTCGGGCCAGCGACGTCCACCTCTTCGATGCTTAGCGGCTTGCCGGCTTCCCACGCGACCGCGGCTCGTGACTTCATGCGTACAGTTCCTTGCAAAATATTGAAAAGTGGTTCGTAAAATTTTTAGACGGCTAGACATCCATAATCATCCCGATGGTGGACGACCTTCGGGAATCAAATTGAGCTGGCGTGCCTTGATGTAATCATAAATTGCGTGAATGTCCTTCTCCTCGAAGAAGCCCGCCCATGACGGCATGCCTTTGTCCTGACGGCCCGCCATTGCGGTGCTCAGGAACTGCTCGTAAGTCATGCCGTTGGCCATCGACTTGCGTAAGTCCGGTGCGTACTCGCCGCCGACCGCGTCGCCACCGTGGCAGCGGAAGCAGTAGGAGTTGTATTGCTCGTAGCCATTGAAAACGGCGGGCGTTACGTTCTTCTGATCGGAACCGGTGAACACCGCCACATCGGTCTGCACGCTCTTGCCGAACGTGTCCCTGTAGGTGTGCATGGCAGCCGGAGCGGCTGCTTTTGTACCCCTACCAGTCGTGGCAGCAGCACTGCCGTTGAGCGACAGTATCCACTTCACCATCAGCGAGGCGTCTGCATCGCTGAGTTCCGGGTGCGCCGTCATCGGCACCTCACCCCAATTGCCGGCGCCGCCCATCTTTACCTTCTTCACCAGCGTGGCGACGATCGCATCACCCTGGCCTGCATAATGTTTGGCTACTTCGTCGTAGGCCGGGCCGACCAGTTTGTGATCGATGGCGTGACAGGAAAAGCAGTTGCTGGCACGAGCCTTGGTTTCGCCTTCCGACATCTTGGTATCGGCGGCTTGGCTTGCAGTAGCGTGCAATAAAAGCGGTGCGGCCACACCCAAAAAGAGGCCCAACATGGCCCGGGATGGCTTCAACAGATGGGACATTCGCGATTACTCCGTAAGAGGCTTTACGTCCAGGTAGCTGGCATCACAAACCGGCGGTATCGCCTGGCGTGCCGGTCGTGCCTTCGCCGAAGATTTCCACGCCGTGCCGTTTCAGAATGGCGTGCAATTGCGGGCCGTTGTTCTTGATCAATGCATCCAGACGTCCCTTAAGCGCCTGGTCGTCCTTGCGCACAGCCATCGACATCGGGAACGAATACATTTCCGGCGAACCGGTGGCGCGCGTGTTTGGCAGAGCGCTGACGGTGAGGTCCGGAAAATCCTTGAGATAGGCGCCGATCGCCGGCTGCCAGGTGATCATCACGTCGATGGTGCCGTTTTCCACATCCTCCAGCACGCTGCGCGGCGAGGTGCCGCTATCACCACCCACGTCATAGGATTTGGCTGTAGAGACCATGCCACGGATCTGCAAGCCGTCCTCGACCGGCGTATCCGCCTCGAAGCCGATCTTGAGCTTGCGCAGGTCCGGCGAGTTGAGGCTATCCAGATCGTAGCCCTTGGCCTTCTTGGAAATGAAGACGTACGAGGACACGTAGTACGGGTCGGTGGTCAGCTCTTCCTGATTGCCGTATGGCATGTTCATCACGACGTCGCAATGACCACTGTCGAGATTGCGCGACAGATATTCGTCGAAGCCGCCGTGGCCGCGGGAATCCGCCCAGGTGTAGTCCACCGTTGCACCGAGTTTTTGCGCAACGAACTCGGCCACATCGTTCTCGAAACCGCTGCCGTCACGATTCGAGTACGGCAGGTAATTGGGGTCGGCACACACCTTGAGCTTGCCACCGCTCGGCGTATCCGCAGCATGCGCGGCTGGCGCCGCCGTGGTGCACATCAGTGCGCCCATGACAAACATCATCATGGGGGTCTTGATCATTACGTCGCTGATTTTCATGAAGCTCTCCGCGCACTGCCGCTATAAATAAAACCCTGAAAAGAAAAGTCATTGGCGCGATGCCCCTGTCGAGACATCGCGTCAACGTGACCTGTGATCAGTCGAGGGCAAACACCATCAACGTGCCACCGAGATTGGTGTAGTCGCTGAGGGTGGCGGTGGCGCCAACCGCGCCGAGACCTTCACTCGCCTTGCTGAGGTTGTTCGACAGACCAATCGCGGCCCAGCCGCCCACGCCGCTCAGGATAGCCACGTACTGCTTGCCGTCATGCGTGTAGGTCATCGGGTTGCCGATGATTCCCGATGGGCACTTGAACTGCCACAGCACCTTGCCGGTTTTCAGATCCACGGCACGGAACCAGCCGGTGAGTGTGCCGTAGAAGGCAATACCGCCCTTGGTAGTCAGTGCACCTGACCAGTCCTGGAAACGATCGTTGATCGCCCATTTGGTCTTGCCGGACATCGGGTCATAGGCGATGAAGCGGCCACCCACTTCGCCATGGTTGTAGGGATACATGCTCACCAGCGCACCGACGAACGGGAAGCCGGCCTTGTACTTCACGTTGAACGCCTGATAGTCCATGCAAACGTGGTTGGTCGGTACGATGAACAGGCCGCTGGCCGGATCATAGGCAGCCGGCTGCTGATCCTTCGATCCCTGCGAAGACGGGCAGACGTCCTTGGTGTTCTCGCCTTCCTTGGTCATCTTGTCGGCGTTGACGATCGGACGACCGGTTTTCATGTCGATGCCACTGGCCCAGTTGACGATGTCATCGAACTTCTTCGCCGAAAGCAGCTTGCCGTTGCGGCGATCCCACACATAAGCGAAACCGTTGCGATCGAAGTGGGTGAGCGTCGGAACCTTTTTGCCGTCAATCGTGGTGTCGGTGAGAATGTTTTCGTTGACGCCGTCGTAGTCCCAGCCGTCATGCGGCGTCATCTGGAACACCCACTTGGCTTCACCGGTATCCGGATCGCGGGCCATGATCGACATGGAATACTTGTTGTCGCCCGGGCGCTGTGTGGGATTCCAGGTACCCGGATTGCCGGTGCCGTAAAACAGCAGGTTGAGCTTGGGATCGTAGCTATACCAGCCCCAGGTCGTGCCGCCACCGAGCTTCCACTGATCACCCTGCCAGCTCTTCAGACTCGAGTCCTTGCCGACGACCTTCTGGGTGGCGCCGTCGATGGTCTTGTCTGGGTTGAACATGATCTGGTCATCGGGACCAGTGCTGTACGCGCGCCACAACTGCTTGCCGGTCTTGATATCGTCGGCCGTCACGTAACCGTGCACCCCGTACTCTGCGCCTGAGACACCCGTGATCACCTTGTTGCCGATTACGATGGGTGCCATCGTCTGCGTCTGGCCCATCATCGGGTCGGCGTTCTTGGCGGACCACACCACCTTGCCGGTCATCGCGTCGAGCGCGTAGAGGCCACCATCGAGCGCGTTGGCGAAAATCTTTCCGTCACCATAAGCCACACCGCGATTGACCACGTCGCAACACGCGACCGAGGGCGCAAACTTGTTCTGGTCCGGCGTGAAGTTCCAGACGATGTGGCCGGGGTCCTTCAGCGAAACCGCATAGACATGATTGGGATAGGAGCTTTCGACATACAGCATGTCGCCGACCACCAGCGGCTGTCCTTCGTGACCGCGCAGCGAGCCGGTCGACATGGTCCACGCCACGTGCAGGTTCTTCACGTTGTCGGCGGTGATCTGATCCAGCGCGCTGTAACGCTGGGCGGTGTAGTTGCCGGCGGGCATCACCCAGTGATTGGCATCCTGCGCCATCTGTTGCAACTCGTCGTCGGCAAGAATGCCGGATGATGCGGTGAGCCCGAAGCCTGCAACAAGCAGACAGAGCCCGGTACGTAGTGATTTGCTGGTCATGAATCGACTCCCTTGGTGGCGTAAATCCGGTTGAAAGCCGGTGCCGTTAAAGCCTTTGATGTCGGCCCCTGCTGGCGGTGATGCATGCTGTTTATGAGCAGGCGACGTGCCAACCGTGCGCGCTTAAAGGCGTCCCAAGTGAAAGCTCAATCCAATCAGTGAGATAAAGAATTTTTGCCGCGGACTAGCTGCAGCACGAAGCCGCAAAGTGTCCCTATTTCGCCACAGTGCGAGATACAGAATCGGCGCAGTTGCATGGCCGCTTCCGGTCTATTGCTCCGCTTGGAGCACCCGTAATCCCGGCGGCTTGCAACGAAGCGATTAAACCAATGCCGCTCTTGGCGGCAGCGACCAGTCGATCGGATCGGCTGCACGTTCTTCCAGGTAATGATTGGCCGCCGAGAAATGCCCGCAGCCGATGAAGCCACGATGGGCTGACAGCGGTGACGGATGCACCGACTTCAGCACGCAGTGCCGTCGAGTATCAATCAGCTGTCCTTTGCGCTGGGCGTACGAACCCCACAGCAGAAAGACTACGCCCTCGCGCTCGCGATTCAGTGCGTCGATGGCCTTGTCGGTGAAATCTTCCCAACCCTTCCCCTGATGTGCATTGGCATGACTATCTTCCACCGTCAGCACGCTGTTGAGCAGCAGCACGCCCTGATCTGCCCATGACGTCAGGCAACCATGATCGGGCCGCGCGATACCGAGATCGCGCTGGATTTCCTTGAAGATATTTTCGAGCGACGGCGGCACACGCACGCCGGGTCGCACCGAGAAGCACAAGCCGTGCGCCTGGCCCGGGCCGTGATAAGGATCCTGGCCCAGAATCACCACCCGCACCTTGTCGAAGGGCGTGTGCTCGAAAGCGGCGAAAATCTCCGGGCCGGGCGGATAGATCTTTTTGCCAGCCTGTTTTTCTGTGCGCAGAAAGGCCGCCAGCGACTGCATCGGCGGACTCAGCAACATCTCGCCGAGACGCACCTTCCACGACGGCTCCAATCTGACATGTTCCAGCTTGACCGGCTCCGCGCTCAAAGTGCCCCGCTCGCGCGACTGCGCAAGTGCTGGGCAACGCGCAGCTGAAACAGCAACTTGGTTATCAGCAGTTTTTCCTCGACCGGTTTTTCGACCAGGTCGTTGGCGCCGGCCTTGATCAGCGCGGCCTGATTGGCCGGGTTTTCATCGCCAGTCATCACCAGCACGGGCAGCCGGCCCTTGCCATAACCGAATTCGTTGCGGATGCGCTCGAGCAGATCGCCGCCGGTCAGCTCACCCTTCAGACTGACGTCGGTAAGCACCACATCGGCGCCAGTCCAGCCGAGTGCGCGATCGGTTTCCAGCATCGCCAGCGCATCTTCCACGCTGACCACGTGGCGCACGGTGAGGCCGATCTTCTCCAGCATGCGGCGAGTCGCCAACGCCACCACGCGACTGTCCTCGACGTAGAGCACGGTGCCTTCGGCGTGCATCTGCGGGCTGACGTAGCCGCGGATGAATTCGGCCAGCGCCTGCAAACCCAACGCCTTGTCGAAGTAATCGGTGACGTCTTCGCCCAATGAACGCCGGTGCAGACGATCGTCAACGTCGCCGGAAACCACCACGATCGGCACATAGGTCTGCGATGCGGTTTCGCGCACCGCACGTGCCAGCTCCAACCCGTCCATGTCCGGCAGGCGCAGCGCGATAGTGATGAAATCGAACGCACCGTTTTCCAGCAGCTGCAGTGCATCGGCACCGCTGCCGCTGCCGATCACCTCGACATCGGGCAATTCGGCCAGCAGTACGCGCGTCAGCAGTTGCCGCACCACGCGCGAGCCATCGACCACGAGCACGCGCGGTGCTGTCGTGATGAGACGATTGCTGATGGTCGCACTCATTGCGTTATTCAACTTGCCTTACTCGCCACTTCGTCGTTCAACCCTACTATCTCTGCATGTCCGCTAATAGCGCGCAATCATGCCCGGCCTAAACCACGGTTTGTTTGGAGATGGTGTACCGAATGCCGTGCGATGACCTGCGACGCGCGCCACCCTGCCAAACGCATGCGTTTCAAGCTGCCTTGCGTAATTGCCACGCGCTGACCAGCCGCGCACCAAACCAGCCCAACACGGCCGTTGCCAGCGGCACCGCGAGCAGCAGCCACAGCGGCAAACCGCCGACCTGCAGCTTGCCATCATAAGCCTGGCTCAGCTGTGCCACGGGATCGGCCAGGGCGAATTCGATCGCTATCGCCAGCAGGGCTGCGAGGATACCGCTGAACAGGCCATACCAGATACCCGCATAAAGATAGGGGCGGCGCACGAATGCGCCGCTGGCGCCAATCAGCAGCAGCACGCCGATTTCCTCGTGACGGCTGGCGATATCCACCCGTACCGTGTTGCCTACCACCAACAGCGCTGCCAGGATCAACAGCGACGCCAAAACCAGCACCGCACGATTGCCCACGGCGAGCAATGCATCGAGCCGTTGTCGCCAGGTGCCGCTGTCCTGCACCATGTCGACGCTATGCATCGTACGGATATCAGCGACCAGCTGGCCGATCGCCGCGGCACCCAACTCCTCGTGCGGTTGCAGCTGTAACACGTAAGGCAATGGGTTGCTGTCCAGCGTTTTCAGCGCGCCAGTGAAGCCCTGCATCTTGGCCAGTTCATCCATGCCTTGCTGCGGGGTTTTCACGATGACGTTGGCGACTTCGGGGCGTTCGCCGAGCTGTCTGGCCAGCAACTGCGCCTGCTGCGCATTCTGATCGGGCTGCATGAACACACTGATCGCCTGACTCTGGCCCAACGTCTCGCCGAGCCTCTGCACATTACCGAGCAGCAAATAGAACGCCAACGGCAGCGCCAGCGCCAGACCCATCACGGCGATGGTCAAGAGGCTGCCAAGCGGCCGTGACGCGAGCCGACGCAAACTCGCCGCAGCGCTCCAGCCATGATGCTCCTGCCAGCTGGCAAATCGACGTCCCTGGCTTTTTCCCGTGCGCGGGGATGTTTCGCGCATGGGTCCCTGCGGGTCGGAGTTGAAGCTATTTTCCGGCGACATGGTCACAGCACCTCCTGCGCGGCCAGGTCGGCCACCAAGCGGCCGTGGTCAAGCACGATCACGCGTTTCTTCATGCGTTTGATCAGCGGCAGATCGTGGCTGGCAATCAGTACCGTCGTGCCGACCTGCTGGAACTCACCGAACAGACCCATGATTTCGAGCGCCAGCTGTGGGTCGAGATTGCCGGTCGGCTCATCGGCAATCAGCAGCGTCGGTCGCGCGACGATGGCGCGGGCGATGCCGACGCGCTGGCGCTCACCCGCAGACAAAGTGGCCGGCAGCTGGCGCTCATAGGCAAGCAAGCCGACTTTCTCCAGCGCGGCACGCACGCGGCGATTACGCTCGGGACGGGCGATGCCACCAATGGTCAGCGGCAGCTCGACGTTGGCGAACACCGTGCGCTCCATCAGCAGACGGTGATCCTGGAACACCATGCCGATACGCCGGCGCAACTTGGGAATGCCGCCGCCGCGGACCTTCGCGAGGTTCTGGCCATCCAGCATGATCACTCCATGCGAAGGACGTTCGATCAGCCCCAGCAGATTGAGCAGGGTGCTCTTGCCCGCACCGGAGTGGCCCGTGACAAAAGCCATTTCGCCGGCGGGCACTTCAAAGGAAAGCTGCGACAGCGCCTCGTGGCCGCCCTCGTAGCGTTTGCTGACTTGATCAAAATGGATCACCGAGTGTCCCCGAACCTGCAAGTCGTGTTATCGACGGCAAGGATAAGGGAAGCGGGCATCCAATAGCTGGCTCGGATATACCGCAGTCGCCGCGGCTTCAGCCGCGGCAACGCCGAGCCGGTCCACGCTCCGAGACTCAGCGGCCGGTAAACAACCGGGTCAGCCGACTGAACAGACCGGGCTTTTTCGGGCTTGCCATATCGCTGCTCGACTTGCCCGAAGTCACCGCGACCTGACGCGACGGACGGTTGCTGCTGGCAGAACCTTCCGTGCCGTTGCGCTCGCGTGGTGGGCGACGTTCACCGCGCGGTGCGCGGTTGCCTTCCTTCGCGACGGCGGGCGCCTGGCCGTTGCTTTGGCCATTCGTCTCGACAGTCTCCGCACCACCCTCCCGGCGACGGTTACGGCCGCCACGGCGACGACGCGGCTTGCGGGTCTCGCTGCCGGCAGCCGCCGGATTGGCCGATGCTGTTGAGGCCGGCACGACCACGCCTTCAGTGGCGTGGACGGCAACTTCAATCGGCGCCACAGCAACTTCAGGCTTGCGCTCGCGTGGCGGACGCGACGACGAAGAGGACGAGCGCGAACCGCCGCCGCTGCGGCCACCATCACGACTACCGCCGCCAGATGACCGCGAACGACGCGGCGCCTCGCCCGGACGCGGTGGCACCACGTCGCCGAACTCGGCGCTGTCGGCCGCGGCATTGGCGGCGAACTCCGCATCCATCGCCTTGGGCTTGGGCATGATCAGCAGGTCGGCATCCATGCTGGCGACCGGGATGCTCTGGCCGATATAGGTTTCGATATCCGGCAGCGACATCGCGTAGAGGTCGCAGGCGAAGCTGATCGCATCGCCCTCGGCACCCAGGCGCGCGGTGCGACCGATACGGTGCACGTAATCTTCGGCATCGTGCGGCAGGTCGTAGTTGAAAACGTGGCTGACGGCGGGGATGTGCAGGCCGCGCGCGGCGACGTCGGTGGCCACCAGGATATCCAGCTGACCGTCCTGGAAACGCTGCAGCAGTTTCTGCCGCTTCAGCTGCGGCACGTCGCCGGAGATCGCGCCGGCGCGGTAACCCTGCCGCTTCACGCGGTCGGTGATGCGTTCGGCGGCGGCCTTGGTGTTGACGAAAATGATGCTGCGCTCGGCGGCGGTACGCTCGAGCAGGTTCAGCAGCAGCGGCATCTTTTCTTCCTTGGCCGGGAAGTAGACCAGCTGACGCACCTTGTCGGCGGTGACGTTGTCGCTTTCCACCACCAGCTTTTCGGCGTTGTGCATGTGCTCGTAGGCCAGCTCCAGCACGCGATGACTGAGCGTGGCGGAAAACAGCAGCACCTGACGCTGCTCGCGCGCCGGCAGACGGCGGAAGATGAAGCGCACGTCGGCAATGAAGCCCAGATCGAACATGCGGTCGGCTTCGTCGATCACCATCACTTCGACGCCGTTGAGGCCGAACACGCTTTGCTTGTGATAATCCAGCAGGCGGCCGGGTGTGGCGATGATGATGTCGCAGCCATCCTTCAGCTGCTGGCGCTGCTTGTCGTAATCGACGCCGCCGTAGATCAGCGCGGTGCGCAGGCCGGTATGGCGGCCGATCGCCTTGGCGTCCTTGTCGATCTGGATGGCCAGCTCGCGGGTCGGCGCGATCACCAGCGCGCGCGGGTCGTTGTCCTTGCGCTCGGCCACGGCCGGGGTGGTCAGCAGGCGATTCATCAGCGCGACCAGGAAGGCACAGGTCTTGCCGGTGCCGGTCTGCGCCTGGCCAGCGACGTCGCGCCCGGACAGGGCCAGCGGCAGGGTCATTTCCTGGATCGGCGTGCAGCGGGTGAAGCCGCTGTCATCGAGACCCTGCTGCAGCAGCGGATGAAGATCGAAGTTGGTGAAAAAAGTATCGGTGAGTACGGTCTGTGACATAAGAGGAATAAGGGCCTTGGCCGTAACGGCAGCTTGCCGTTTTGGCGACGTGATGCGCTGCACCCGCTTCAATCGCCGGATATCGGCGGATGGCGGTGCAGGACGGGTGCGCGAGGCGCAGCGAAGCGGTGGTTCACTGTCGGATAGTCGGCAAGGTCGCGCCGCGGCTGGCGACGCCGGGTTTGACGGCGGTCCGACGGACGGCTTGCAAGGCCGCCCTTGAATCGTGCCCGGAGTTGCGCTGGAATGAAGCCCTGCCCGTTCGGCGATGCTTCTGTTTCAGCCCCAACTCTAGCTTCATGGGCACGTGAGTGTAGCTGATGAAAGCCTGCAGCCGTCACTCCTTGCATTTATCCGCCCGCCACCCCATTTAATTCCTCTTGCGATTTTTCGCGCCCCAGCCTCGGAGATTCCCGTGAGCGACCTGATTACCCATGTAACTGACGACGCCTTCGAACAGCAGGTGCTCAAATCCGATACGCCCGTATTGCTCGATTTCTGGGCGGAATGGTGCGGCCCATGCAAGGCCATCGCGCCGATGCTGGACGAGCTGGCCAAGCAGTACGAAGGCAAGCTGCGGGTAGTCAAGGTCAATATCGACCAGAACCAGCAGACCCCGCGAACCTATGGCGTGCGCGGCATCCCGACCCTGATGGTGTTCAAGAACGGCAAGGTCGAAGCCACCCAGATCGGTGCCGTCAGCAAGGGGCAGCTGACCCAGATGATCGACAAGGCGATCTGATCTAGTCGCTGCAAATCTGCTTTACCGCGCCTGTCTGACTGGGTCAGGCAGGCGCATGAGGCTTTACGCCGGCACCTGACGGGTGCTAGATTCAGTCAGTCCGTCGGGACAGTCCTGTCCCCGAGCGCCTTCTGCGCGACGCACAAACACCCCTCCTGTAGTTCAACGGCGCCCCGCGAGGATAGCCCGTGTCTGATAACGAAAATAAAAACTCCAACGACGCCAAAAGCGCCGATACCAAGCCTGCAGCCGAAGGCAAGCCCGAGCCACGGCAGCGCGCACCGCGCCGCACGGCGGCCGAAATGGCCGCGGCCAACGCCAAGAAAGCCGCCGCCGCCGCTGAAAAATCAGCTGCACCGCACGCTGCACCAGCCCCACAACCGGCGGCAGAACGTTCCGCGCCACCTGCGGCAACCTCCGCTCCGGCAAGCACGGCGCCTGCGACAGCGTCTTACAACCAGGCTCCACCGCCTCGCGTATCGCATGAACCACGCGAGCCTTCGAGCGCCCAAAACGGCAACGGCCACGATTCCGCCCAGCCGGGGAATACAGCGCAGGCTCCAAGCCAGAACGCCACTCCTCGGGACGGCAATCAGGCGCAGCCGTACAACGCCAACCAGGGTTCGTCGAATCAGGGTTCGCCACAGCAGCCCTCTTCGAATCAGCCGTCGTCCAGCCAGCCTTCGTCGAACCCGCCACCATCGAACCAAGGCCAGCCGAATGGCGGTCAGGGGCAAAACCCGAATACGGGCTCGAACGGAGGCCAGAATTCGGGACATAACCCGAACCAGGGCAATAATCCGAACAACCCCAACAACCCGCGCGATCGCGACACCCGCGGCCGCCGTCGCCGCAACGAGCGCAATCCGCAGCAGGGTTCACAGCGTCCACAGGGCAACCATCCGCGGCCGAACCCGAACGGGCTGCCAGTGGATGACGACAACGCCGATCCGGGCAGCAATGACCGCGTCATCAACCTCACCGAGCTGAAGCGCAAGAACGCGATCCAGCTGCTGGAATTCGCCGAGTCGCTGGGCGTCTACGAAGGTGTGGCCCGCGCCCGCAAGCAGGACGTGATCTTCAACGTGCTCAAGGCGCATGCCCGCTCCGGCGGCGGCATCTGGGCCGAAGGCGTGCTGGAAATCCTGCAGGACGGCTTCGGCTTCCTGCGCTCGGCCGATGAGTCCTACCTGGCCGGCCCGGACGACATCTACGTGTCGCCGAGCCAGATCCGCCGCTTCAACCTGCGTACCGGCGACTACATCACCGGCCGCGTGCGCCATCCGAAGGAAGGCGAGCGCTACTTCGCCATGCTGCGCGTCGACGACATCAACGGCGATCCGCCGGAAGCGTCGAAGAACAAGATGTTGTTCGAGAACCTGACGCCGCTGTTTCCGCGCAAGGCGTTCAAGCTCGAGCGCGGCAACGGCTCCAGCGAAGACATCACCGGCCGCGTGCTCGATCTGATCGCGCCGATCGGCAAGGGCCAGCGCGGCCTGATCGTGTCGCAGCCGAAGTCCGGTAAAACGATGATGCTGCAGAACATCGCGCAGGCCATCCAGTACAACCATCCCGAAGCGCATCTGATCATGTTGT
>Ga0302234_10000180_pt1 | contig 52555 bp, 36 predicted proteins | sample II_Palsa_N3_2_FD_193576 | JGI IMG/M metagenome (GOLD analysis project Ga0302234, IMG submission 193576) | Peat permafrost microbial communities from Stordalen Mire near Abisko, Sweden - II_Palsa_N3_2 | ecosystem: Environmental > Terrestrial > Soil > Palsa > Peat permafrost | place: Sweden... | reverse complement strand
AGTCGCTCCCGTCTTGATGGCGCATGTAGACCGGCGATGGGGGAATGTCGGTACGTGCGATGGCATACCCTCGATTCCGCTTGGACCCGAGGCGAACGAGGTTTGGGGTGTCGCTCAGGGCACGCTGAAAGCTGCGCTCGCTCCCAAACTCGTCCTGTACCTTCTTATAGAGGTCTTGGGAGGGCAGGGCGCCATGCCGGATCAGGGCGGCGGCGATAGGTAGCATCCGTGGCTGATTCACTGGCGGAAATCGCTCCGGTAAATTTTCTTTGATTTCCGTAGCCTACGCGTCTTTTGGCGAATACGATCACCAGCATGGCTGATGTGTTCAGTCTATATTTATAGAGTTGGTTGAGCTTCTGGCGGAACGCATCCATAAAATGTGCTTTTTAATCTGATACTTATGTGAATAGTGGCGGATATAAATCAAATGTTGGCCATAATATTCAGTATTCGTTTAGAAAAACGGGTTGCGCCGTGCAGCAAGAGGGCCGCCATTCCGTAGCCGAAGAGGTGCACGCTCAGAAACTGTTGAGATTGATGTTCCTGGCACCACTTTTGATGTCCGGCAGTCCTGGCAGCAGTCCGGTTTGGGTCGATACAGTTGAAAAAGTCAGTTGAATCGGTGAGCTGAAGCTGGTGCACTGCTTGCCCATCAGTCGAGTGGAGGCTGCCACGACGGCACCTTTGACCAACCTGTCGGCGAAGGCCCTGAAATTCTCATTCATGACTTTCCTCCTCTCATAGTGCGCATTGGCGTCCATTGGCGTCCATTGTTGTCTGGCTGCGGTGCCAGGCAAGGCAGCCTTCGGTTCTACCGCAGGATCAGGATCGTGGAGCACGGCCAACTCGCGCAGTGAGGCGGCCACACCATGGCCAACGGTCATCCCCCTTCACGGCATGATTCCGTGCGAAGGCGTGCGCTACCTTTGCGCGATATCAGTCCATGGCGATCGGGGCTCTTCGGTACTCGATCCAGCGATCGGTGCTTCCAAAAAGAAGCGTGATGCCCCCGGCGATGCCAAGAACCACGCTCGGTATAAATGACCCGATCTGCGCAACAAGACAGATCAGTGCGCCGATCAACAGAGCCGCCGCCACCGTCGATCGGCGTTGATGCATCGAGCGGATCTTCTCTTCAATTTGCTGATGTACTTTTCGCGCGCGTTGGTTGAGTCCCGTCAGATCCGCTTCTGTATACGTACCGCGCGTGCTGCGCCTGCCCACTGCAGCGACACGACCGCGAAAATGGTGAATTGTGAATCGGTAGTTGCCCTGTGCCCCCGTCGACTTGTAGTACTCGACACCAAGAAGCGCATTGGCGCCGACGCGTCGTGCATTCTGCTGGAGTTCCCTCTTCGCCTGGTCCGGCGAATCGCGAGAGGCGCCGTGTACGACCCAGTCGCCGATCTCAAGCAGCTCCCATCCAGGCAGCCGATCCGTCTTGGAGATCACCACCTCGTCAGGTAGCACGAAGGTGGCCACGTGGGCTGGGGTGACCAGCGACAATTGGTCGGCCCGGTAGCCTTTGGGTGTGGCGCGCTCATCAAACGTAACGAAGGCTCCGTCACCGATCTTGTCGATCTGCGCGGCATCGGTGAACGACTCTTTGCGAAAAAAATAGTCCTTTCCATCATCGCCTTTGATGAAGCCGTAGCCCTTGTCGGGCAAATATGTCTTGACGATTCCCTGCATGACTTGCTCCCGTGGCGTCGAGGATGGATATGAACGGTGCGCTGCATCACTCAGCGCAAAGGCATCTGCCCTTGATCAAAGGCTCAGCCGCACACCCGCGGAAACCACCCTCGTGTTCGTATCGCCACCGGCCACCTGGCCATCCAGGTTCAGGAACCACGACCATCCACGGCGTAGCTGCGTCGTCACGCCAAGACCCGCCCATGCGCTGTTGCGCGGCGAGTTCACACCCTCGACCGAGAACGTCGCATTCGACACACCGGCGTAGGTGGCGTTAAAGGCCAGATCGCTGCCGCTGAAGACGCGCTGGTAGAGTGCGTAGCCCGACAGGTACGTATGACCACCGCTCCACAGCCAGTCCTGGGTCAGTCGTGCACCGACCTGGCCGTCTGCCTGGTCGAAGCCTTCGCTGCCAGCCGTGAGGCCAAAACCACCGGCGCCGGACTCGCTGATCGCGCCACGATTGAGGTGGTTGTAGCCGAGCGAGGCGAACGGGGTCAGCGACGTACCAGGGAACGAGAGGTGATACCCCGCTTCACCGTAGACGGACGTCATCGTGTCATCGCGCTGACTGGCGATGGTGTCGGTGGCATCACCGAGCAAGGCCCAACGATTTATGTCCGACGTGAGCCAGTCCTGTCCGACACGGCCCGTGACATAGGCATTGCCTGCTCCGTAGCGACCGTACAAGGAGAAGCCGCTGCTGCGCGTGGAACTGGTGCCAGTGTCATCGACATAGGTTGCACTCACATGATTCCAGGTCAGCGCCGCACCGGCAATTAGGTTGGGCGACAGCGGCAGGTCGTAGCCGGTCATCGCACCGCCGCCGCTGTACTTGCCGCTGGCATAGCCGGCGCTACCGATATCACCATTCACACCCGTACCCTGGAACCACCCACCGGACGGGTTGGACGCGCCGGGATCGGACAGGCGGTCAGCCAGCGAACGGTTGACGATGCCTTCCTGCTGGAAGCTCAGCGCTTGCGACGATGCGTGGATCTGGCCGGAAAGGCTGTTGATCGACTCGGACGCCACAGCCATGTTCGCAGCCGACAGGAAGGCAGTGGCCGACTGCAGGAACTGAGCATGCGCGGTCGGGTCCGCCCACTGGTCAGCCTGCAGAAGCGCCGTCTGGATGTGCTGAGCCGTCTGCTGCGTGGAGAAGTCGGCGGCCGGCAGCGCTTCGGATGCCACGTTTGCCACCGACGAGCGGGTCACCGTCGCGTCAACCTCGTTTGCCGTGTAGGTCAGCGTGCCGGTTGAAAAGACCGTGCCCAGATCGAGCGTGGTGAATGTACCCGTCACTCCAGTGCCCGTGGTGAGCACCGGCTCGACGGTCTTGACGGCGTAGCTGGACGTAGCCGACAGCGCCAGAGTGCCACCGTTGAGCGTGGCACTGCCGGCAACCGTCAGCGGCGCGCCGAGCTGAACCATGGTGGTGCTGGTGCCGTTCGCCGTGTAGTTGCCCTTGATCGCCACGTTGCCCTCGGTGTTGTCGAAGGTGCCGCTGTTGATCACGTTGCCCTTGATCACACCCGTGCCGGAGGCGCCGCCTTCCAGGCCACCGCCGACCACCGTCAGGTTGCCGATGGAGCCAGTCACCTGTAGCCAGCCGCCGTTGACGACAGTGCCGCCGGTATACGTGTTCTGGCCGGTCAGCGTCAGTGTGCCTTCACCATCAAGCCGCAAGCTGCCGGTGCCTGTGATGGCATTGGAGAAGATGCCTGTCGCCGTGCTGGGCATCGTCACATCGAAGACGCCCCAATCGAAGGCACCCGGCCCGTTGACGGCCTTCGCCGCATTCACCATGCCGTAGCCGTACAGCTCCGGATTACCCAGCGACGTTGCCGTGCCCAGCAGTGTCTCCTGCACGTTGTTGCCGGTGAAGTACGGGAACTGCTGCCACACCAGAGCCGCTATGCCAGTGACGATCGCCGTTGCGTTGGACGTGCCATCGGCATGCCCCGTGCTGAATGTTGTGCCGGTCACTGGGGAAAAGAAGACGTCGCCGGGCGCGGCCAGGCACCACGCCGCGGCAACGCCGCACGCATTCGACGGCGTGGCCGTCGACGTATCCAGTCCAGTCACCGTGCCGCTGCTGTTCAACGACACGTTGACGACGGTCAGCCAACCCTTCTGCAGATCGGGTTCGAGATACGGCATGCCGCCCTCCATGCTCGGCTGGGCAGCCCCCGAGTTACCTGCGGCCCAAACGAGCAAGCCGCCGGCGGCGACCGCGGGAGCGTAAAAGCCATGCTCTTCGGTGATCACCGAATTCGGGTCGCTCGGCACGCCATCAGCGCCGGACGTCACCATGCTGGCTTCGCCGAAGGACATGTTGAGCAGGCGAACGCCTTGGTTGAGCAAGGAAGTCAGCGCGCCGGGGGCCAGCGACGACTGAATGGTGCCGGTGTCGTCACCCACTCGGGCGATGTAAAGATCGGACTGAGGCGCAACACCACCGTAGAACGGGTTGCCGCCCGAACCATCCGCATTGGCTGTGCCACCGATGATCTCGGCCATGACCGTGCCGTGACCAAAGCCATCCATCGCCATGGTGTTGCCAGGGGTAACAAAATCCTGGAACGAAGTGATGCGACCGGCCAGTGCCGCATTGGTCGGATCAGCGCCGGAATCCAGGATCCCAACCTTGACGCTCTGACCCTGCAACAGCGCTGTGCCATCCTGATTCTCTGCCCACGCGGCCGGGACATTTTCCGGATCGAGTTCGCTGCGCATCGGGTTGTAGCTCGTCGTGACCGGCGGCGGCGTCACTGGGGGCGTGACCGGCGGGGTAACGGGCGGAGTCACCGGGGTGGACGGCGGAGGCGTGGTCGGCTTCGTGTTTCCACCGCCGCCGCCGCCGCAGGCAGTCAGCGAGGTGGTGACGGCAGAGGCCAGTGCCATGGCCAGAACACGACGGCTATACAGGGTCATTGGTGAAGCTCCATGGGTGGGTGATTTCCAACGTGGCATGGTTCGTCATTCGCGCAAGGGGCCCCGCCACGGCGGGGTGCAGTCGTCGGGAAGTCCCGATTGCGATCGACGCGACGGCCGTTCCCGGTGCCATGCGTCGGTGCCGCCGTAATCGTGTGCAGTGGATCGCATATGCGCCTCAAGCGCGACGACGAACAGCGCACACAGATGCTCCGTGGTATCGGCGTCGTGGACTGTGCTGAATTCGCTATGCAGTGACTCCAGCAACGCTAGGCGGTCGTGCGGTTTGCCATGGCGGCAGGTGCCGTCTGTCGCTAACCGCCACGCGTCAAAGACCTCAGCCGCCATCGCCGTGTCGCGGGAGCGCGTGGGCCAACCGGTACGGTGAACCCAGTCGAGCACTCGAAGCAGTTGCTGGGACAGATCGTTTTCGGTGGGGATGTGGCGGGGCATGAGTTCCTCGGGATCGCTTGTCTGACCCGAGAAAAGCATGGATGCTGATTCGCGCAACCCCCTGCACGTCGCACCGGCGAGCGTCTGTGCGAACGCGTCGGGGATCCCGTGGCGCCGTCGTACTGCGAGCACTTGGTCCACGATGGACACGTTGGTGTTTGCCCGCTGTGGCATGTCCTTGTGCATCTCACGCGACGCCGCCTTTGGAGCATGAAGCGTCAAGGCGGCGGGCCGTCATACCACCTTAAATTTCCCCGGCACCGTCATCGTCAGGTCGAGTGGATGACCGCTAAGGGCCGGCCAGGCCCTTTTCAATGAGCCCGTGTGGCCCTTTGTCAGCGGCCATGAAATGAAAGGTCTTCGCGAGTGCGAAGTGACATGCTGGCCCTTTAATCATGCAGCGCAGCGCTCAGGCCGAGCATCGTTAGGTGCGGGTAGTCGCCCCAGCAATAGGCCATGCGGGCCCTCTCGCGGCGGTCACGGTGAAGAACATCACCGCATCGCGGCGCGGTTTGGGCGCGGAATGTCCATGATCTGAGATAAAAAGAGTTCCGATCGCGGGCGTGCACCGAGATGCCTGATAACGACAAAGGCCCGGCGATGCCGGGCCTTTGTCGTTATCAGTGGTGGGCGGTACAAGGATCGAACTTGTGACACCTGCCGTGTGAAGGCAGTGCTCTACCGCTGAGCTAACCGCCCGCCGAGAACGCGAGATTTTAGGGGCAGACACGTGGCTGGTCAATGGCTGTGGCCGCTTGGCGGCCCGCGGAAGGGTCCTGGATGGTCGCAAACGGCGGCGGCGGTGCATCCCCGGGGGTTGTAAACTCGCCGCTCTTCAAACGCCAAAGCGCCCGATCATGGATTTTCTCAGCACTGAAGTTGCCCATATCCTGCATGCGTTGCAGCATTTCGAGCTGACACCGTGGAAGGTCGTCGGCCTGCTTGGCTCGGTGATGTTCACCAGCCGCTGGTTTGTGCAGCTGTATTACACGCGTAAGCACAAGCGGGTGGTGATGCCGCTGTCGTTCTGGTGGCTATCGGTGGTGGGTAGCGCGCTGTTGCTGGGATATTTCACCGTCGGCAAGAACGATTCGGTGGGCATCATCTCGAATTTCTTCCCGGCGTTCGTCTCGGTTTACAACCTGATCGTGCATCTGCGCCATCACAAAAACAGCGTGACTGGCGATACGATTCCGTAGAACTTGTGGGAGCGACTTCAGTCGCGATGCTCGGGCTTTGCCGTTTGGTTTGCTTGCTTCAGGGCCTAAGAGCGCTTCGTCCTCCTGCGGCGAGCAAGTCACTTGCGCGACGCTCTGCTCCCTCTCCCTCCTGGGGAGAGGGTTGGGGTGAGGGGCGGGTGCTCGCGGGACTGCTTATTCCCCCGTCACCCTGCGAAGGCAGGGGCCCAGTGGCCTGCGCTGTGCGGGATCGCTTGTATTCCCGCGATCTGCTATTTCGCGTGCAGAGCGTTTCACCTTCCTGCGGAGGACGAAACGCTCTTAGGCTCTAAAACCAGCAAGCCAAACAGCAACGCCAGAGCATCGCGATCGAAGTCGCTCCCACAAGAGCTGCAGGAGCAACGACAGGTTTCGCGCAAGGCCACTGGGCCCCTGCCTTCGCAGGGGTGACGAAGATTCAGAGTCGCTCGCCCTACGTAGGGGGCGAAACGCATTTAGCTTCCGAGCGAAACAGCAAGGCCAATAGCAGAGCATCGCGACTGAAGTCGCTCCCCCAGGTTCTATGCAGACTTTCGCGTACAGGGTGCGCTTCTACGGGTCACTCGGGATGGCTCACTCTGGGTCGTAGTCTAGGTTTGAGGCAAGCCAGCGTTCGGCTTCGAGCATCGTCCAGCCTTTGCGTTTGGCGTAATCCTCGACCTGTTCCTTGCTGAGTCGACCCACCACGAAGTACTGGCTGTCCGGGTGTGAGTAGTACCAGCCGGAGACCGCCGCGGTGGGATACATCGCGAAGCCCTCAGTGAGTTCGATGCCAGTGTTGCGGGTGACATCGAGCAGCTCGAATAGTGCCGTCTTTTCGGTGTGGTCGGGGCAGGCCGGGTAGCCCGGGGCAGGTCGGATGCCGCGGTATTTTTCGGCGATAAGATCGTCATTGCCGAGTGACTCGTCCGGCACAAAACCCCAGAACTCGCGACGCACACGTTCATGCATGTGTTCGGCAAAGGCCTCGGCGAGGCGGTCCGCAAGCGCCTTGAGCAGGATCGACGAATAGTCGTCGTAGTCGGCCTCGAAGCGCGTCAGATGCTCTTCGATGCCGATGCCGGCGGTGACCGCGAAGCCGCCGATCCAGTCCGGTTTTTCGAACTCTTTGGGGGCAATGAAATCGGCCAGGCAAAAATCGGGGCGTTCGAGCGGCTTGTCGACCTGCTGACGCAAACTGTGCAAGGTGGCAAGTCGCTCCGTACGGGAGGCATCGGCATACACTTCCACGTCGTCGCCGACATTCGCCGCGGGCCACAGGCCGATCACGGCGCGAGCGGTCACCCACTTTTCGCTGATCAGGCGATCGAGCATTGCCTGCGCGTCCTTGAACAATTCACTGGCCTGCGCGCCGACCACTTCGTCGGTGAGGATGGCCGGATAGTGACCCGCCAGTTCCCAGGTCTGGAAGAACGGTGTCCAGTCGATGTACGGACGCAGCGTGGCGAGGTCGTAGTCATCGAACACGGTGACGCCTGGCTGGCGCGGCTGCGGCGGTTCGTAGGCGGCCCAGTCGCAGCTGAAACGCTGCGCGCGCGCTTTGGCCAGCGATACCAGCTGCTTGCCGGGGCCGCGATTGCGATGACGCTCGCGCACGTCCGCGTAGTCGGCGCGCACCTTTGCAAGAAAGTCGTCGACGAGGTCTTTGCTGACCAGCGATTGCGCCACGCCGACGGCACGCGAGGCGTCCTTCACCCATACTGTGCCGGCCTTGTAATGCGGCTCGATTTTCAGTGCGGTGTGTGCGCGTGAGGTGGTGGCGCCGCCGATCAATAGCGGAATGTGGAAATTCTGCCGCTGCATCTCGCGTGCGACCTGGCTCATTTCTTCCAGCGACGGGGTGATCAGGCCGGACAGGCCAATCATGTCGGCTTTCTCGGCGATCGCCGCTTCCAGGATTTTCTGTGCCGGCACCATCACGCCGAGATCGATCACCTCGAAGTTGTTGCAGCGGAGCACCACGCCGACGATGTTTTTGCCGATGTCATGCACGTCGCCCTTGACCGTGGCCATGATGATCTTGCCGTTGTTCTTGCCAGTGTCGCCGGTGCGCAGCTTTTCCTCTTCGATGTAAGGCAGCAGATACGCGACCGCCTTCTTCATCACGCGGGCGGACTTGACTACCTGGGGAAGAAACATCTTGCCGGCGCCGAACAGATCGCCGACCACATTCATGCCGTCCATCAGCGGGCCTTCGATGACATCGAGCGGGCGCGACGAAAGCTGACGAGCCTCTTCGGTGTCCTCGACTACATACTGGTCGATACCGTGCACCAGCGCGTGACTGAGACGTTCGCGTACGGGCTTCTCGCGCCAGGCCAGTGTCTCGACAACCGCTGCGCCACGCTTGCCCTTGTAGTTGTCGGCGATATCCAGCAATCGTTCGGTCGCGTCCTCGCGGCGATTGAGCACCACGTCTTCGACGCGTTCGCGCAACTCCGGATCGATGTCGTCCATGATCGTCAGCGCGCCGGCGTTGACGATGCCCATGTCCATGCCAGCGCGGATCGCGTGATACAGAAAGACCGAGTGGATGGCCTCGCGCACGATGTTGTTGCCGCGGAACGAGAAAGACACATTGGAGACGCCGCCGGAGATGTGGCAATCGGGAAAGCGTTTCTTCAGTTCGCGGGTGGCTTCGATGAAATCGACGGCGTAGTTGTTGTGCTCCTCGATGCCGGTGGCGATCGCGAAGATGTTCGGGTCGAAGATGATGTCTTCAGGCAGGAAGTCGAGTTCAGTGGTGAGCAACTCATAGGCGCGCGAACAGATCTCCACCTTGCGCGCGCAGGTGTCGGCCTGGCCTTGTTCGTCGAACGCCATGACTACGGCGGCGGCGCCGTACTGCTGCACCTTGCGCGCGTGTTCGAGGAACGCTGCTTCGCCTTCCTTCATCGAGATCGAGTTGACGATGCCCTTGCCCTGCAGGCAGCGCAGGCCGGCCTCGATCACCGTCCACTTGGACGAGTCGATCATGAACGGCACGCGGGCGATGTCGGGCTCGGACGAGATCAGATTGACGAAGCGCGTCATCGCCGCTTCGGAATCGATCAGCCCCTCGTCCATGTTGATGTCAATGATCTGCGCGCCGTTCTCGACTTGCTGGCGGGCGACGTCGACCGCTTCGTCGTAGCGGTCTTCCTTGATCAGTTTCTTGAACTGCGCCGAACCAGTGACGTTGGTGCGCTCGCCGACGTTGATGAACAGCAGATCGGGCGTGATGACCAGTGGTTCCAAGCCCGAAAGACGGGTGTGACGCGCCATCTACGCAGCCTCCATTTCGGTTGCGGACGGTAATGCACGCGGCGCAAAGTTGCGCACCGCCTCGGCAATCGCCTTGATGTGCGCCGGCGTGGTGCCGCAACAGCCACCGACCAGATTCAGCAGGCCGTCGCGGGCGAAGCCGCCGATCACGTTAGCCATGTCTTCGGGCGTTTCGTCGTATTCGCCGAATGCGTTCGGCAGGCCGGCGTTCGGATGGGTGCTGACGTAGCTTTCGGCGACACTCGCCAGCGTTTGCACATGCGGGCGCAGGTCTTCGGCGCCGAGCGCGCAGTTGAAACCCACCGATAGCGGTCGCGCGTGACGCACGGAGTAGTAGAACGCTTCGGCGGTCTGACCTGACAGCGTGCGGCCGGAGCGATCGGTGATGGTGCCGGAGATCATCACCGGCAGACGTGCACCGCGCTGATGAAACAGCTCGCTCAGCGCGAACAGCGCGGCCTTGGCGTTCAGCGTGTCAAAGATCGTCTCGACCATGATCACGTCGGCACCGCCGTCGATCAGGCCGTTGGTGGATTCGGTGTAGTTTTCCGCCAGTTCTTCGAACGTGACGTTGCGGAAACCTGGATCGTTGACGTCCGGCGACAGCGAAGCGGTGCGGCTGGTGGGCCCGAGCACGCCAATCACGAAGCGCGGCTTGTGCGGCGTTTTCGCGGTCATCGCATCGCAGGCTGCGCGGGCCAGGCGGGCGCCTTCGCGGTTCAACTCGTAGGCCAGATGCTGCAGCTGGTAATCGGCCTGGCTGATGCGGGTGGAGTTGAAGGTGTTGGTCTCGACCAGGTCGGCGCCGGCTTCCAGATAAGCCTCGTGGACGCCGCGGATGATTTCCGGTTTGGTCAGCGTGAGCAGGTCGTTGTTGCCCTTCAGGTCGCAGCCGACGGGTGGTTCATGCGCCGAATGCTCATGGGCGTGGCCAGCGTGCGCGTGACCATCATGGCCGTGCTCGAAACGCGCACCACGAAAACCATGTTCATCCAGTTCGTGCGCCTGCAGCATGGTGCCCATGCCGCCGTCGATAATCAGGATGCGCTGGCGCAGCGCCTGCTCCAGCAGGGCGACGCGTTCGGGGTGAAGCCAGGGCAGGGTACTCATCAAACTTCCTTCGGTAAGCATCTCTCCACGTGGGAGAGGGGTGTTCAAGATGGCTTGTGCGCCAGCAGGCTGATCACTTCGAAATGCGGTGCCTTGCGTTCGCGACTAAGCCGGTTGCAGCTGATGACGTCCAGACCAGCAGCGTGCGCGAACCCGTCAAGTTGCTCTGCGCTGAAACCGAGATTGCGATGGTCGAACGGCTCCACGGCAGCGCGATGGTCGTGCAGGCCGAGCGTGACGGCCAGCAGCCGACCGCCTGGGCGCAGCAGTCGCGCCGCTTCGGCCACGGCCCGCGCCGGATGTTCGGCATAGGTCAGCGCGTGCAGCATCAGCACCAGATCGAAACGCTGCGCGCCCAGTTCCAGTGCATGCATGTCGCCCTGGCGCACCTGCACGTTGGTGAAGGATTTCAGGCGTTTGGCGGCTGCCTCGACCACCCGCTCGCTGCTGTCGATGCACACGATCGAATGCGCGTGCGGCGCCAGCAGTTCGGCAGTGATGCCATCGCCGGAAGCGATGTCCAGCACGTCACCGGTGCCCAGCAATTGCAGCAGAGAGCGCGCCAGCGTTTCCCAGGTGCGGCCAGGGGAATAATGGCGTTCCATGTCGCCAGCGACAGTGTCGGCCCAGCCTTCCTCGCGTGCGCGATTGGCCAGCACGCCGGGCAGGCGCGCGGTGTCTTCGCGGAGCAGCGCGTCATCGATGCTTTCGCGCAATGAGCTGAGCAGGTTGTGCTGGGCTTCGTCGCCTTCGTTGTTGGCGCGGTAATAGGCCGAGACGCCAGCACGCCGGTCGCGCACTAGCCCGGCCTCCTTGAGCTTGGCCAGGTGCGTGGACACGCGCGGTTGTGCCAGATGCAGCACTGCGGCCAGTTCGGCCACGGTGAGCTCCTCGTTTTCGAGCAGCGCCAGCAGGCGCACGCGTGTAGGGTCGGCCAGCAGCCGGAGCACGCTGGAGGCGGTCGCCAGATCCATCGGGCATCCTTATATCGCGATACAGAGATAACAAGTCTGGCCGGGGTTTATCGGGGCGTCAAGCGGAAAGCCGACGTGTTGTTCATGCAGCAGCGATTTGGGTCGCGATCGACTCTCTCCAAGGTGTCTGAAAGCGCGGTTGCAGCAAGAAATTGCGATGGCCCAGCGATGACGAGGGACGACGCAAGCTGCGGCGCTCGCTAGAATAGTCGGCTGGCTGCGGCCTCAGATTCCGTCTTGATCAGCTGCCTATGGCGGCGCCGAGGAGAAGTTTATGGATTTCCGTTTTACTGAAGACCAGCTGTCGATCCAGTCGATCGCCCGCGATTTTGCGCAAAAGCGCATCCTGCCGGTCGCTGCCGAGCTCGACGCCAAGGGTGAGTTTCCGCTGGAAAACATCCGCGAGATGGGCCAGCTCGGTCTGATGGGTATCGAGGTTCCGCATGAGTACGGTGGTGCCGGCATGGATCCGATCGCCTATGTGCTCGCGATGATCGAAATTGCCGCTGCTGACGCCGCCACCGCAACCATCATGTCGGTGAACAATTCGCTGTTCTGCAACGGCATCCTGAAACACGGCAACGAGGAGCAGAAGCAGAAGTACGTGCGTGCGATCGCCCAGGGCGAAGCGATTGGTGCGTACGCACTGACCGAACCGCAGTCCGGCTCCGATGCCTCAGCCATGCATACCCGCGCCAGCAAGAACGCAAACGGCGATTGGGTGATCAACGGCAAGAAGAGCTGGATCACCTCCGGTCCGGTGGCGCGCTACATGGTGCTGTTTGCGATCTCCACGCCAGGCATCGGCGCCAAGGGCGTGTCAGCGTTCATCATCGATACATCGCTGCCGGGCTTCCACGCCGGCAAGAGCGAGCCGAAGCTGGGCATCCGTGCTTCGGCGACCTGCGAGATCGAGTTCAACGAGTACGTGTGCCCGAAGGAGAACCTGCTGGGAGACGAAGGCAAGGGCTTCTCGATCGCGATGGGCGTGCTCGACGCCGGTCGCATCGGCATTGCTTCGCAGGCGGTCGGCATTGCCCGTGCCGCTTATGACGCGACCTTGACGTGGGTACGTGAGCGCAAGGCGTTCGGCCATCCCATCGGCACGTTCCAGATGACCCAGTCGAAGATCGCCGACATGAAGTGCAAGCTGGACGCGGCGACCCTGCTGACTCTGCGCGCGGCGTGGACGAAGGGCGAAGCCGAAAAGAACGGTGGTCGTTTCGGCACTGAAGCTGCGGTAGCCAAACTCACGGCTTCCGAAGCGGCGATGTGGATCGCCCACCAGGCGGTACAGATCCACGGTGGCATGGGCTATTCGAAGGAGATGCCGCTGGAACGTTTCTTCCGCGATGCGAAGATCACCGAGATCTACGAAGGCACCAGTGAAATCCAGCGCATGGTGATTGCGCGCGCCGAAACCGGCTTGCGCTAACTGACAGCGCGTTAAAACAAAAAGCCCGGGCAGGGGAACCTGTCCGGGCTTTTTGCGTTTGTCTTGAACGGAACTGCCATCCGGCATCCCTTCAAGCGTGCCCTCTCCCAACGAGGAGAGGGCACTGGATCACGATCAGTGCTGCGGATCGGACTGCAACGACTTCGGATGGCCGTTGTCTGGCGGCGGAGTCTTGCCGTTGCCGTCCAGCTTGTCGCCAAGCAGGCGACGCACGCTGACGTAGAACACCGGGATCAGCAGCAGGCCGAGGAAGGTGGCGAACAACATGCCGCCGATCACGCCGGTACCGATCTCGTGACGGGAAGCCGCACCTGCGCCGCTGGAGAGAACCAGCGGAAGCACGCCCAGGATGAACGCCATCGACGTCATCAGGATGGGGCGCAAGCGCAACCGGGCGGCCGTGAGCACCGCATCGGCCAACGTCTTGCCCGCAGCCTGTTCCTCCACCGCGAACTCCACGATCAGAATTGCGTTCTTGGCAGCCAGTCCCATCACCGTGACCAGGCCCAACTTGAAGTAAATATCGTTCGGCAGGCCGGTCAGCTTGCAGAACACCAACATGCCCAGCATGCCCAGCGGAACCACCAGCAACACGGCTAGCGGGATCGACCAGCTTTCATACAGCGCTGACAGGCACAGGAACACCACGAAGATCGACAGCAACAGCAGCAGTGTCGCCGAGTTGCCGGCCAGGACCTCCTGATAGGACTGGCCAGTCCAGTCGGAAGCAAAGCCAGGCGGCAGGTCCTTGTTGATGATGTTTTCCATGACTTGCATGGCCTGGCCGGTGGAATAGCCAGGCGCGGAATTGCCCACGATTTCCACGGCGGAATAGCCGTTATAGCGCGGCAGTGCGGCCGCTCCCATGCCCCAGTTGGCCTTCACCACGCTGGATAGCGGCACCATGTTGTACGGGGCGATCGCGCCATTGCTCACCGAAGGATTGACCTGGGTGAGATAACCGCTGGCGTTGGTGGCCGTCGCGGCGGTGCTGGCCGTGCTACCGATACCGCTGGGGGTATAAATGTGCTGCAGGGCGTCCAGGCTCATTCGATAGGGCGCATCTGCCTGTATGTAGACACGCTTGATACGACCACCGTAGTTGAACTGGTTGACGTAGTTCGGTGCCAGCAGCAACTGGAGGGCGCCGTACACATCGGGCAGCGACAGACCCATCGACTGAGCCTGCACGCGGTCAACTTTCATCTGCAACTGCGGTGCGTCCGGCAACGAGTTCGGGCGGGTGCCATAGAGCTCGGGGCTCTTGCCGGCCTTGGCGAGCAGGGTACCCACGGCCTGCGCCAGTTCCTGGCGGGACTGGCCGGTGCGCGCTTGCAGATACATGTCCACGCCGCCGAACTGGCTGAGGCCGCGGATGGTCGGCAGGTTGACCACGAAAATCTGCGCATCGGTGATGCTGTGCAAAATACCGTTGGCCTGCGGGATCAACTCCATCGCGGTTTTTGAGCGTTTATCCCAGTCCGTCAGCTTGATGAAGGCCATGCCGACATTTTCCGCGTTGCCGACAAAGCTGAAGCCTTCAGGCTGGAAGATGGAGTTGATGTCGCTGCCGATCGGACTGTGCATCAGCTTGTCGCGGATTTCGGTCATCACGTGGTCGGTGCGTTGCAACGTGGCACCGGGCGGCAGCGAAACGATGGCCAGCATGAAGCCCTGGTCCTCGTCGGGTACGAAGCTGGTCGGCAAACGGGTATAGAGAAACCCCGCCAGCACGGTGACCAGTGCGAACGCGAGCATCCAGCGCGGTGCATGGCGTATCGCGCCGCCGACATGGCCGTGATAGGTGTGAGTGACCCAGTCGAAGGTTTTGTTGAACCAGCGAAAAACGACGTTCTTCTTCTCGTCATGCGTCGGTTTGAGCAAGCTCGCACACAATGCCGGGGTGAACGACAAAGCCAGGAAGGCCGAAAAGAACATCGAAATCGCGATGGTGAGCGCGAACTGCGCATACACGATACCGGTGGCGCCCGGCTGCAGGGCTGAGGGCACGAACACGGCCGTCAGCACCACGGTGATCGCAACGATCGCTCCGGTGATCTGGCCCATCGCCTTGCGGGTGGCTTCCTTCGGCGACAGACCTTCCTCGCTCATGATGCGCTCGACGTTCTCGATCACCACGATCGCGTCGTCCACCACAATGCCGATCGCCAGCACCATGCCGAACAGGGTGAGCTGGTTGAGTGAGAAATGCAGCGCATCCAGACCGATGAAGGTGCCCAGCAAGGCCACCGGTATCACCAGCGTGGGGATGATGGTGGCCCGGATATTCTGCAAGAAGATCAACATCACCAGGAACACCAGCGCGATCGCCTCGACCAGCGTGTGCACCACGTCGGTAATCGAGGCGACGATGAACGGTGTGGTGTCGTACGGCACGTCCCACTGCACGCCGGGTGGCAGATCCTTGGCCAGGACCCCCATTTCCGACTTCACCGCCTTGGCCACGGCAAGTGCGTTGGCGCCAGGCAGCAGGAACAGGCCCAGGCCGCCGGCCGGCTTGTTTTTATAGATAGCCGCGTTACCGTAGCTCTGCGGTCCGAACGTAATGCGCGCAACGTCGCTCAGGCGCACCACCGTGCCATCGCTCTGGGCGAGCAGGATGATGTCGCGGAACTGCTTCAGCGAGGAAAACAGCGTATCGGCCGCGACCGTAGCCGTGAACTCCTGGCCCTTGACAGATGGATCGGCGCCCAGCGAACCGGCAGCGAACTGCGCGTTCTGGGCACTGACGGCGCTCAAAACCTGCGTAGCAGAGAGCCCATAGCCTTGCAGCTTGTCCGGATTGAGCCAGATGCGAATGGCGTATTCCGAACCGAGCTCGAACGTATTGCCGATGCCGTTGACGCGGGACACCACGGGCTGAATCTGCGAGGCGACGATATCGGCGAGGCGGGGCGCGTCAATCGCGGGATTGTCCGAGGTCAGACCGATGAACATCAGGATGTCGGGGCTGGCCTTGGCCACCACCACACCCTGCTGAATCACCGAGGCGGGCAGCAATGGCTGGGCCAGGGTGATCTTGTTCTGTACCTGCACCTGAGCGATGTCCGGATTGGTGCCGGTGGCGAAGGTCAGGGTGATCGTGCTGTTGCCGTTGGAGTTGGACGACGAGCTGAAATACAGCAGGTTGTCGATGCCGGTGAGCTGCTGCTCGATCACCTGGGTAACCGTCGACTCCATGGTCGCGGCGCTGGCGCCGGGATAGTTCGCACTCACCGTTACCTGTGGCGGCGCGATATCAGGGTAGGAATCGATGCCCAGGTTCAGCATCGCAATGACGCCGATCAGGGAGATCAGAATGGCGACCACCCAGGCGAAGATCGGGCGGTCGATAAAGAAACTTGGCATGAGACGGCTTCCTTACTGTTTGGTGCTGGCGGATTGACCAGCTGGCGCCGTGGCGTCAGAACCTGCCGGAGACCCGGCAGCTTGCGGTGGCTGCCACGGCGTTGCTTTCGCGGGGCCGCCTTCTTTCACGCCTTGCAGGCCGCTCACGATCACCTGGTCGCCGGGGCTGAGGCCGCTGGTGACGATCCAGCTGCTCTCGTAGCTGTTGCTGGCGCTGACATCCTTGCGCACGACCTTGTCATCCTGGCCAACAACCAGCGCGTAGGGACCGACGGAGTCGCGTAGCAGGGCCTGCTGCGGGATCAGGAACACACTGTTGAGCTGCCCGAGGTTGACGGTGAGGTTCAAGTACATGCCCGGCAGCAGTTGATGCTTCGGGTTGGGCACCAGGGCGCGCAAGTTGATCGCACCGGTATTTGCGTTCACCGACACGTCGGAGAAGTCGAGCGTGCCCAACTGGTCGTACTTGCTGCCGTCGGGCAGCAGAACCTGCACCGTGGTCTTGCCCTGCGCGGACAGTGCAACGCTGCCCTTGCTCTGCTCCTGCTGCAACATCGACAGGTCGGCCGCGCTGACAGTGAAGTTCACGTACAGCTGATCGATCTGCTGGACCGTGGTCAGCAAGGTGCCGCCGGAGCCGACATCGCTGGTGCCATTACCGACGGTAGCGCCAACGGTAACCTGCTGCTGACCGGCGATGCCGTCGATCGGCGAGGTCACCTTGGTGTAGCCAAGATTGACCCGTGCGCTGGCCACGGTCGCCTCATCTGCCTTGACCTTGGCGATGGCGCTGCGCATGACCGCCTGGTCATTGTCCACCTGTTGCTGCGATACATAGCCGTTGGGTACCAGCTTGAGGTCGCGGTCGACAGTGATGCGGGCATTGACCAGCGTTGCCTGATCCTGGGCCTGGATGCTGATGCTGTTGTTGAGCTGTGCCTGGTAGAAGACCGGGTCGATTTCAAACAGCAACTGCCCCTGCTTGACTGCACTGCCTTCGATGTAGTTGCGCTTGAGCAGCACGCCGGAAACGCGAGCGGTCACGTTGCCGCTGTAGTAAGCCGACAGGCGGCCGGAGGTGTCCCTGGTCAGCGGTGTGCTCTGCAGTCGCGCCGAGATTACGCCGACCTGCGGCGGCGGCGGCGGCGGCGGTGCTTTGCCCTTGCCGCAAGCAGCCAGCGCCGACAGGCTCAAGCACAATACGGATGTGCGCAATAACGAGGACTTCATGGGAGCTCCAGAACTTGCTTGATCGGGAATGATGGAGTGTCGCCGGGATGCAAAGCAGCAAGTCTGTTGACTAGTTACTGCATTGCGACCGATGTGTCTTGTGTCTTGTGTCATTGAGTTGGCCAGGCGCTCTCACGCCTGACCGCCTGGTCGTTCCAGTTATGCCGCGACGGGGCCGATACGGGCCTTCGTCGCGCGAGACTATACCGTTCAGTTTACATTTTATTGGCAGCGTGAATCCAGTCATTGACAGGTATTGCCGTGATGTGAGCAGTTTGAGGTGAAGTTGCACATGGCGCTAACGGGTCCGGGTGAAGATGTTCATACAAACGATCATCTGATGCGGCAGGGGCTGATGCAGGACGGGCAGATTGGGCGGATTGCTTTTACTGTTCGATAGTCATTGACGTCGATGATCAAGGGATGCGCCGCGAACCCGTCAGTGCACTGCAGTTCGTCGCAAGATTCCCACGGATGTGACGGACCGCTGAACCCATGCGCGTGGGCACGGTGCGAATCATGCCGTCGCGGGTGGATTCGTCATCATGCGGGGCGTATCCTTTCAAGGCTTTTTACCCCCATTCTCACCTCGTCTCCACTGACTAGTAGATGCCATGAATGTGATCCATGCGGCCAATGATCTCCCCCTTCCATCCTTGGTGCTTGAAGAACTGAAAAAGAGTGGTTTTACACCCCAACGCCTGGATGATGCGAAAGTTTTTTGCCAGGCTTTCTTCGCACGCATCGCCGCCAGCGACGCAGATCTGCATACCCCGGAGCAGTGGACGGTGCTGATTGGCGGCCTGCTGTACTTCATGCAGCAGCGCCAGGCCAATAGCGCCCTCGTGCGAGTGCTCAATCCGGCGGACTCCCATGCCGGGCGCAGCCTGCTGCAGATCGTCACCGACGACATGCCGTTCCTGGTCGATACGGTCAGCATGATCGTTTCGACGAAATTGCAGATCCACGCGGTAATCCACCCGGTACTCAAGGTGGTCCGCGATGTCTCCGGCGATTTGCAGAGTATCGGCGGCGACGCCGGCGCGGCCGAATCGACTGCGCACGAATCCGTCATGCATTTCGAGATCGACCGGGTCGCCGGCGAGGCCGAGCAGGCCCAATTGATCGAGCAGGTCGAAGCCGCCCTCGACGATGTGCGCGCTGCCGTCAACGACTGGGCCGCGATGCGCGACCGGGCGCTGGCGATTGCCGCCGATCTGCCGCAGCGCAATTTGCCGCTGGATGCCGCTTCGGTACAGGAAGCCAGCGAGTTCCTGCGCTGGATCGCCGACGACAACTTCACGTTCCTTGGCTACCGCGAGTACGAAGTTACCGAGGCCGATGGCGAACGCGTGCTGCGCTCGCTGGAAGGCTCCGGTCTGGGCATCCTGCACCAGACCGATCGCTCGATCGCGCCGCGTTCACTGCGCACGCTCGCCGCCAGCGAATTGCCGCAGTCCGGCGCCACCGACGCGATCATCCTGACCAAGACCAATGCGCGATCACACGTGCATCGCGCCGGCTACATGGATTACATCGGCGTGCTGAAGTTCGACGCCAATGGTACGGCGGTGGCCGAGCAGCGCTTCCTTGGCCTGTTCTCCTCCAATGCCTATATGGCGCGCCCGCAGGACGTGCCGATGGTGCGGCACAAGGTGGAGGCGGTGCTGGTGCGGTCGGGCCTCAAGCGCGATTCGTATTCCGGCAAGTCGCTGCGCCACATCATGGAAACGTTGCCGCGCGAGGAGCTGCTGCAGAGCAGTGAGGATGAGTTGTTCGCGACCTCGATGGGCATCCTGGAGCTGCGCCAGCGTGCACGCACGCGGTTGTTCGTGCGTCGCGATCGCTATGGCCGTTTCTTCACCTGCATGGTGTTTGTGCCGCGTGATCGCTTCAATACCTCGGTGCGCGAGCGCATCGAGTCGCTATTGGGTACGGCGCTGCATGCCGAGCAGAGCGACTCGTCGGTACAGATGGGCGAGGCTGCGCTGGCGCGGCTGACGATCGTCGTGCGGCCGAAGATTGGTGACCAGCCGGTCTATGACCTGGCGACACTGGAGCAGGGCGTCGCCAGCATCGTGCGCAACTGGCACGATGAGGTGCGTGACGCGCTGGTGCAGTCGCGCGGTGATCACGAAGGCGTGGTGCTGGCCAATCGTTATTCCAAATCGCTGCCAGCCGGTTACGTCGAGGACGTGAGCCCGGCGGTGGCCGCCGAAGATGTGTATCAGCTGTCGTTGCTGCAGGGCGACAATGCGCTGCGGATGTCGTTCTACCATCCGCCCAAGGCGCCCGAGACGCTGCGTTTCAAGGTCTATCGCAGTGGCGGCGACATCGCCTTGTCCGAGGTGCTGCCGCAGCTTGAGAACCTCGGTCTGCGCGTGCTTACCGAGCATGTCTACGAGATACCCGGTGATGCCGCGCCGCGCTCGATCCAGGATTTCGAAGTGCAGCCGGTGGGCGAACTGACTTTCAGCGTGGAGCAGGTCGGTGCGCTGTTCGAGGACGCGTTCGAGCAGATCTGGCGTGGGAATGCCGAGAACGACGGCTTTAACCGGCTGGTGCTGGGCGCCAAACTGAGCTGGCGCCAGGTGGCAATGCTGCGCGGCTACTGCAAATACCAGTTGCAGGCCGGCGTGGCGTTCTCGCAGGCGTACATGGAAAACACGCTGAACCGCTATCCGGCGATCGCCGGTCTGCTGGTGGAACTGTTCCTGGCCAAGTTTGATCCGCGCCGCGAAAGCCTTTCCGCTGAAGAGTTGAAAACTGCTGGCGCCACGCTCGCCGCCGAGATGCGGGCGCTGATTCCGCAGCAAGTGCAGAGTGCCCATCCGGCGCTGATCACGGACCTGAGCGCGGCGCTGGCACTGCCACGTGCCGAGCAGATCAAGACGGTGGAAGACACCATTGGCCTGCTGCTGGAGAACGTCGACAGCCTCGATGAAGACCGCATCCTGCGCAGCTTCGTCAAGGTGATCCGCGCCACGTTGCGCACGAGCTTCTTCCAGCAGTGGGACGGCGCGCATCGGGGCTACATCAGCTACAAGCTCGACTCGCACAAGGTGCCCGAGCTGCCCAAGCCGGTGCCGTACCGCGAAATCTGGGTGTGCGCACCGCGCGTCGAAGGCATCCACCTGCGTTTCGGTCCGGTGGCGCGTGGCGGCCTGCGCTGGTCCGATCGGCGCGAGGATTTCCGCACTGAAGTGCTGGGCCTGGTCAAGGCGCAGATGGTGAAGAACACGGTGATCGTGCCGGTCGGTTCCAAGGGTGGTTTCTTCGTCAAGAAGGCACCTGTGGGTGGCGATCGCGACGCACAGCTGGCTGAGGGCATTGCCTGCTACCGCCTGTTCATCAACGGCCTGCTCGACATCACCGACAACCTGATCGAAGGCAAGGTGGTGAATCCGCACGACGTGGTGCGCCACGACGCGGATGACCCGTACCTGGTGGTGGCGGCCGACAAGGGCACGGCCACGTTCTCCGACATCGCCAATGCGATTTCGATCGAGCACAACTACTGGCTCGGCGATGCGTTTGCCTCCGGTGGCTCCAACGGCTACGACCACAAGGGCATGGGCATCACCGCCAAGGGTGCGTGGGAGTCGGTGAAGCGTCACTTCCGCTCGCTCAACCGCGACTGTCAGACGCAGGATTTCACCTGCGTCGGTATTGGCGACATGTCCGGCGACGTCTTCGGCAACGGCATGTTGCTGTCCAGGCACACCCGCCTGCTGGTGGCGTTCGATCATCGTCATATCTTCCTTGACCCGAACCCGGATACGGCGCGTTCGTTCGTTGAGCGCGAGCGCATGTTCAAGCTTCCGCGTTCGAGCTGGGACGATTACGACAGGTCATTGATCTCTGCCGGTGGCGGCATCTGGCCGCGCAGCGCGAAGTCGATCCCGATCTCGCCGGAAGTGCGCGCGATATTGGGCCTCAAGCCTGACGTGACGCAGCTGGCGCCGAGCGATCTGCTCAGCGCGATCCTCAAGGCACCGGTCGACCTGTTGTGGAACGGCGGCATCGGCACCTACGTGAAGGCCTCCAGCGAAACACAGGCCGATGTGGGCGACCGCGCCAACAACGCGCTGCGTGTTAACGGTAGCGAGCTGCGCTGCAAGGTCGTCGGCGAAGGCGGCAATCTGGGCATGACGCAGAAGGGTCGCATCGAGGCGGCGCAGCACGGCGTGCTGCTCAATACCGACTTCATCGACAACTCCGCTGGCGTGGACACCTCCGATCACGAGGTGAACATCAAGATCCTGCTCAACGACGCGGTGCAGCGTGGCGAGTTGACGGAAGACGCGCGCAACGTGCAATTGGCCTCCATGACCGACGAGGTCGGTGAGCTGGTGCTGTGGGACAACTACCGGCAGAACCAGGCGATCACCCTGATGGAGCACCAGTCGGTGACCCGCCTCGGCTCGATGGCGCACTTCATCCGCACGCTGGAAGCGGAGGGTACGCTGGACCGTCAGGTGGAAAACCTGCCGACCGAGGCGGAGCTGACCGAGCGCAAGAGCCGTGGCCTGGGCCTGACCCGGCCAGAGCTGGCGGTGCTGCTGTCCTACGACAAGATCCGCCTGTATCAGCAGCTGCTCGATTCGGACGTGCCGGAAGATCCGTACCTGTCGCGCGAACTGGTTCGCTACTTCCCGGAGCCACTGCACGAAAAATACGCGGCGCACATGCAGCGCCATCGCCTGAAGCGCGAGATCATCGCCACCGCGGTGACCAACTCGACGATCAACCGCATGGGCGCCACCTTCATGATGCGCATGCAGGAAGACACTGGCCAGCGTCCGGCCGCGATCGCCAAGGCGTACACGGCAGCACGCGAGATTCTCGAAGCGCGCGAGCTGTGGGCCGAGATCGAGGCGCTCGACAGCAAGGTCGCCGAGGATACCCAGATCGACGCGATCAAGCAGATCTGGTCGCTGTTGCGGCACCTGACCCGCTGGTTGCTCAACCGTCCGGGCGGCACGCTGGATATCGCCGCCAATGTCGAGCGTTACCAGTCGGGTGTGTCTGCCTTGCGTTTGGCGCTGCCGGAGGTGTTGACGCCCACCGGCAAGGGCGATTTCTCCTGCAGCCAGGAAAAATGGGAAGGCCTGGGTCTGCCCGCGGAGCTGGCCTTGCGGCTGGCCCGCATGCCGGAACTGCGCGCCGCGCTGGACATGGTCGAAGTGGCGCAACAGAGCGGTCAGCCGATGCAGAAAGTCGCCAACGTGTTCTACGAACTGGGCGAAGCGCTCGACCTGGAATGGTTGCGCGGCCAGATCGAGGCATTGCCGGTCGAAGGCCATTGGCATGCACAGGCACGCGGTTCGCTGCTCGATGAACTCAATCATCAGCATCGCGCATTGGCGTTGCAGGTGCTGGCGCTGGCCAGCGACCGCAAGGACATCTCGTCAGTACAGGCATGGCTGGAGCGTGACGATCCGACCTTGCAGTACACCCGCAGCATGCTGGCGGAAATCCTCACCCAGAACGCGGACTACCCGATCGCCTCGGTCGCGGTGCGCCGTCTTGCACAGCTGGCGCAGGTGCCGGTGAGCTGAGCTAGCTGGAGCTGCCCCGGACTCGTTCCGGGGCAGGCTCTGTGCGCGGCAAATTTTGGGAGCGGCTTTAGTCGCGATGGGTTACAGGTGTAATCGGGCACCTCGAACATTCTGTGACCCAGCTCGTCATCCCTGCGAAGGCAGGGACCCAGTGACTTCAAGTCCCCCCACGGCCAAGGGCGCTGTACGACCAGCTCCGCTGTCGATGCCCGTTGGAACAACGAGCCAAGGGTGGATTCTCCAGGTTCCCTAAAGATTCGAGTAATCTGACCTGACCTCATTGTCGGGTTTCCGCGCATGCGCTTTACCTTCGTCGCCAGCGATACCAGCGTCGCCCAGCAGGCGCGGCGCAAACTGGTGGATCGGTACGGCGATGTGCCGCCCGAACAGGCCGAGCTGATCGTGGCGTTGGGTGGCGACGGCTTCATGCTGCGCACCCTGCACGCGTACCGCGCGCTGGAAGTCCCGGTATACGGTATGAAGCTGGGCCGGGTAGGTTTTCTGATGAACAAGCACCGGCTCGACGAGCTGCCGGAGCGGATCGAACGGGCCCATCTCGCTTCGCTGTTTCCGCTGCAGATGCAGGTCACCGATGCAGCCGGCGACGAACACACCGCGCTTGCCTTCAATGAGGTATCGCTGCTGCGTCAGAGCAATCAAGCCGCACACCTGGAGCTGCAGCTCAATGGCGAAGTAAAGCTGGCGTCGCTGGTCTGCGACGGCATCATGGTTTCCACGCCGGCCGGTTCCACCGCCTACAACCTGTCCGCGCACGGGCCGATCCTGCCGCTGGATGCGAACGTGTTGGCGCTCACGCCGATCAGCCCGTTCCGTCCGCGCCGCTGGCGTGGCGCGATCCTGCCGCATCGCACCGAGGTGATACTGCGCGTGCTCGATCCGGGCAAGCGTCCGGTCAGCGCCACCGCCGATTTCCATGAAGTGCGCGACGTGCGCTCGGTGTCGATCCGTCAATCAGGCGGGCAGGGTGTGCGGTTGCTGTTTGATCCGGAACACAATCTTGAACAGCGCATCCTCGATGAGCAATTTGCCGCGGATTGACGTCGGGGCGGGGAGCGGGCGAGCGCTGCCTGAATGGCGTTGAGTTTCGGCCAAGCCGTTCGCTCTGAGCGTAGGCCATTAGGCCCGCGCTAAGGTTCAGCTACAGCTAAATCGTTCGCCCTGAGCGTAGGCCCGTAGGGCCGAAGTCGAAGGGTGCGCCCGGGTGCCCTTCGACTTCGCTCCGCTACGCTCAGGGCGAACGGAGAGGGAGTGTGGGGTTAACGGAGGGCAAGCCGGGCGCGAGCCGGGCGCGAACGGGTGCAAATACCCATGTTTCATGCAAAAACACGGCGCCAGTCAGGCTCCTTTTGTTAGATTCAACACCACCGCCTTCAACTTCGTGTGTCCATGACCCAGCCATTCGCCGATGCCAACGATCCCTCTGCCGCCAGCGACAACCGCCTGGTAGTGGCGATCTCCTCGCGCGCACTGTTTGACCTTGGCGACAGCCACGCGTTGTTCGAGCGCGATGGGCTGGATGCGTATCGCAGTTTTCAGATCGACCACGAGAATGAAATCCTCAAGCCCGGCGTGGCGTTCCCCCTCGTGCAGAAGCTGCTGGGGCTGAACAAGCTGGCCGGTGATGTGCCGCCGGTCGAAGTGATCCTGCTCTCGCGCAACTCCGGCGACACCGGTCTGCGCATCTTCAACGCGATCCAGCATTACGGTCTGGAAATCAGCCGTGCCGCGTTCACCAGTGGCGCGCCGACTTCCGACTACATCGCGCCATTCAAGGCCGACCTGTTTCTCTCCGCCAACGCCGAGGATGTTGGCCGCGCGCTTGCCGCTGGTGTCGCTGCCGCCACCATCCTGCCGAGTACCGCGCCACCGCGCGCCAGCGAGCAACTGCGCATTGCATTCGATGGCGACGCGGTGATCTTCGGTGACGAGGGCGAGCGTGTATCGCGCGAGGAGGGCCTGGAAGCGTTTCACCGCAGCGAAACCGAGCACGCCGCCGAGCCGCTGTCGGTCGGTCCGTTCCGGGGTTTCCTCACGGCGCTGCATCGGCTGCAGACGGCGTTCCCCGCCGAAGACTCGCCGATCCGCACCGCGCTGGTCACCGCCCGCTCCGCGCCTGCGCACAAGCGCGTCATTCTTACCCTGCGCCGCTGGGGTGTACGCATCGACGAGGCGCTGTTCCTCGGTGGTCGCGACAAGGGTCCGTTCCTGGACGCATTCGGCGCCGATATCTTCTTCGACGACTCACCGGCGAATGTGGAATCTGCGCGCAAGCACGTGGCGACCGGGCATGTGCCGCATGGAGTCAGCAACCGCTGACATTCGGTTGAATGTCAGCGGCTTCAACGATTGCCTTCAGCCAATGGCAGACGATCAGAAAATCGAATCGCAAGGGCGCCAAACGTCCAGCTTTTACTGGGTCTTTGGCTTCGGGGCCGCCGGGCCATTTTGACCGGCCTTTGCCGGGGCGTTGGCGGCTTTCCCCTTGTGATGTTTGACGGTGATTTGTGGTGTGTTGCCGCCCTCGTTATCGAATTCGATTTCAATCGTATTGTTCTGTTGACTGGACCAGGTAGTTGCGTCGCTTGCCTTGATCACCTGAATCGTGGCTCCCCCAGTCGCCGACGTGTCGGATTGGACCTGGATGGCCAAGGCCACACTCAATTTCCTGGGCGTGAGGCATGGTGATTGACTGTGGTCGGTATCGAGCAGTCCGAACACCGCCTTGTCGACGGCATTCGCCAGCTCATAGCCAGGGGGCAATGGGCCTACAGCCGAACTCTGGTCACCAGCGAGGCTACTGGCAATCGCCAACTTCGCCGGTGCCAGGTCATCCCGCAATTGATCGGGATAGTCAGCTGTGAACTCGGGTTTGAACTGGTAGGTCACTGTCTGCGCGTTGGAATTCGAATTCTCCTCGCCCGCGCCGAGATTCCAGACGGTGAGGTCAACGCCGAGGTTTGCCTTGTCGTCGAACTTCGATATCGCTTGCAAACTCAGCGTGACCGTTATGTTCGACAACACCACCCGGTTTACCCAAAACTCCCCGGAGTCATCCATCTCCCCGCACCAGATGGGATGCGTGGCCACCGGTGTCTTGATCTGTACTTCGTCACCCAACGTATAGCGCACAGCAAGCAATTGCTTCCTCACAGCTTCGACCGCCGCTTGAACGGCGACGGGCGGACTATCGTTAGTAGGGGGGGCGTTCTGCGAAGGTGGCGGCGGGACGGCCGCTGGTTTCGCTAGTTGCATGGTGCAAGCTGACAAACTCAGGATCGCAACGATCGAAATGAGGTTCGCATGAGCTTTCATGGGTCCTCCCACGCATGATCAAGCCAATGGCAACCCGATAGTACGCTCCAAAACCATCCGCATGTCACCCAAGGCTTTGCGAGCTCAGGTCACTCGGCAAAGTCCAGGTTGGTGGGTGAAACGAACGTTTGGATAACCCGCCTCTCCATCAGTTGACCATTCGCGCGCGGCGCCACCATGGGGTCACCTTTTCTTCGCGCACGAATGTGAACAGTCCGGCGCCAAGAATGATCGCGATACCGAGCAACATGGGCCAGTCAAGCCGGTCGTGGAATAGCACGTAGCCGAACAGCACCGCCCATAGCATTTGGCTGTATTGAGTGGGTGCGACACAATTTGCAGGGGCCTTCTGGGTTGCCAGCATCAGTAGCACCGAAGCCAGCGCGGCAAGCAGGCCATAGCCGAGCAGCAGCAGCCATTGGTGCATTGAAGGCCAGACGAAGTTCGACAGCATCAGGATGCTGGTGACCAGCAGCGGGCCAATCACGCCGGCTCCATACAGCGTGATGCGTTTTTCATGCGGCCCGGCCACGCGCAGGGCGATCATCGAAATGGCCCCGGTAAGCGCGCAGATGGCGGCGGCCAGATGGCCGACGCCTAGCGCGCGGAAACCTGGCCGCAGCACCACCAGCACGCCGACAAAACCGGCGACCACCGCCGACCAGCGCCGCCAGCCGACGTGTTCCTTGAGCAGGATGACCGAAAGGATGGTCACGAAGATCGGCAGCAGAAAAATCAGCGCAAATGCCTCAGCCATCGGCAATGCAGTGAAAGCGATGACTGCGGCGGTACTGCCGATCGCGCCGGCGCCGGCGCGCACCAACCAGAGGCCAGGCCGTTTCGCGATTATCACCTCGCGCCAGCGGGCGCCCCCGTGCCTGATGAAGGGCAGCGCGGCCAAGCCTAGCGCTGCCCCGAAAAACACCGCTTCGTAGGCCGGCAGCGAGCCGCGCAGCAGCTTCACGAACGCATCGCTGCAAGCATAGGCTGCAAACGCCAGGAAGCCGAGCAGCACGCCTTTGAACATGTGGTTTCCGCAGGTTGGTGAAGGTGGCGACAGCGGTCGTAGGTTGGGCTGAGCGTAGCGATGCCCAACAGTGCGCCCAGGCCGGTGTTGGGCATCGCTACGCTCACCCCAACCTACAAGGCTGCGAGGCTATGGCCGGTGGCCCGCGCTACAATAGCGGTTTTTAAGCCTTTGTCCCGGAGCTTCCATGGCCGTCAGTCTCAATCCGCTTGATCTTTATGATGTCCGCTCGCTGCTCACCGACGAGGAGCGCATGGTGCAGGACACCGTGGCCCGTTTTGTTGATGAACGCGTGCTGCCGATCATCGGCGATTGTTTCGATCAGGCGCGCTTTCCGAAGGAGCTGATTCCCGAGATCGCCAGCCTCGGCCTGCTCGGCGCAACGATTCCTGAAGAATACGGCGGCGCCGGCATGAATGCCGTGAGTTACGGCCTGATCTGCCAGGAGCTGGAGCGCGGCGATTCAGGTCTGCGCAGTTTCGCCTCGGTGCAGAGCTCGCTGTGCATGTACCCGATCTATGCCTATGGCAGCGAGGAACAAAAGCGCGCCTATCTGCCGAAGATGGCTGCCGGCGAGATCATCGGCTGCTTTGGCCTGACCGAGCCGCACGGCGGCTCCGATCCGGCCAACATGAAGACCCACGCCAAGAAGGATGGCGGCGACTGGGTGATCAACGGCGCCAAGATGTGGATCACCAACGGCAACCTGGCGCACATCGCGATTGTGTGGGCGCAGACTGAGGACGGCATCCAGGGCTTCATCGTGCCGACCGACACCGCCGGCTTCAAGGCGCAGGAAATCCACAAGAAGATGAGCCTGCGCGCATCGGTCACCTCGGCGCTGTTCTTCGACGACGTGCGAGTGCCGGATTGTGCACGGTTGCCGAACGTGAAGGGCCTGAAGGGTCCGTTGGGTTGCCTCACACAGGCACGCTACGGCATCACCTGGGGCCCGATCGGCGCGGCGCAGGCGTGTCTGAAGGAAGTGCTGGATTACACCAAAGAGCGCGTCCTGTTCGACCGCCCGCTGGCCGCCAATCAGGCAGTGCAGCTGAAGCTGGCCGACATGGCCCGCCGTATCACGTTGGCGCAGATGCTGTGTCTGCAGCTCGGTCGCCTGAAGGATGCCGGCAAGATGCAGCCGACCCAGGTATCGCTGGCAAAGTGGAACAACTGCCGCATGGCGATCGATATCGCGCGCGAATGCCGCGACATCCTCGGCGGCGCCGGCATCACCACCGAGCACGGCGCGATCCGTCATGCGCTGAACCTGGAATCGGTGATCACCTATGAAGGCACCGAGACCGTGCATCAGCTGGTGGTGGGGCGCGAGCTGACCGGCATCAACGCATTCTGATGATCTTCCTTCTCCCCTTGGGAGAAGATGCCCGAAGGGCGGATGAGGGTTCGGCTGGGCATGAAACTTCAGCGCTGGGCCTAACCCTCACCCCAGCCCTCTCCCAAAGGGAGAGGGGGCTAAAGGAACCAGGCATTGCAGATTCCCGATATCCAGATCGAAACCGAGCGCCTGATCCTGCGCCCGACCCGGGCGGAGGATTTCGACGCCTATGCTGCCAACATGGCCGACGCCGAGGCGGCGCACTTCATTGGCGGTCAGCAGTCACGCGCGGCCGCGTGGCGCGGATTTCTCACCATGGCGGGCGCCTGGTCGATTCAGGGCTTTGCGATGTTCTCGGTGATCGAGAAATCCAGCAGCCAGTGGATCGGCCGGCTTGGACCGTGGCATCCGGCTGACTGGCCCGGCACCGAGGTAGGTTGGGGCCTGGCACGGTCGGCGTGGGGTAAAGGCTATGCCTACGAAGGTTGTGTTGCGGCCGCCGACTGGGCGTTTGATCACCTTGGCTGGTCCGAAATGATCCATTCCATCCACCCGGACAACCATGCCTCGCAAGCGCTGGCGAAACGGTTGGGTTCGACCTGCCACGGCCCCGGCAAGCTGCCAGCGCCCTACGAGAACTCGCCCACGGAAATCTGGGGCCAGACCCGCGAGCAATGGCGCGCGCGTCCACGCTAGCGTGGAGTACCTCCTCTCCCCTTTGGGGAGAGGATTGAGGTGAGGGGCGGGTGCTCGCGGGGAAGCTAAGCGAGAGCCAGCTTCGATCTGGCGAACCGCAAGAGTGTCCCCTCACCCCAGCCCTCTCCCCGGAGGGGAGAGGGTGCAACGGCTGCCTCTAGGCCATCCATGGCTGAACCGCATCGAGTGTCGTACTGGCGCACATGTCGCCGCGCGACCGATAATCCACTGTTTGCCGCGCCAGACGGCACGATCCCCAAGAGACAGCTTTCCATCATGACTGCTACCCCGTACCCCCTCTCGGCCCGCCACAAAGGCTTCAACCGCGCCGAGATCGTCGATCAGAACTTCACCGAGTTCGTGCAGTTGTGGAATGGCGATGTGCACGCCGCGCCGCGCGCCGATCAGCCGGTGTTGCCGGGTAGCGGGCTCGATGCACGCGGGTTCCGCGAGTTGCTGGAATCGCAGCTGATCTCGCGCCACCTAGATCTGATGGCGCGCGTGCTGCGCGTGCAAAACAAAGTGTTCTACACGATCGGCTCCAGCGGTCACGAAGGCAACGCGATGGTGGCGCGGCTGACCCGGCATACCGATCCGGCATTCCTGCATTACCGCTCCGGCGGCTTCATGGCTGAGCGCTTCCGCAAGTTGCCGGGGATGGATCCGATAACGGATTCGGCGCTGTCGTTCGCCGCCAGCAAGGACGATCCGGCTTCCGGTGGCCGCCACAAAGTGTGGGGCAGCAAGCCGTTGTGGGTGTTGCCGCAGACGTCGACGATCGCCTCGCATCTGCCCAAGGCGCTCGGTACCGCGGTGGCGATCGAGCAGGCACGACGGATTGGCCATAAGCTGCCGATCCCCGACGACAGCATCTCGATCTGCTCGTTCGGCGACGCCTCCAGCAACCACGCCACCGCACAGACCGCATTCAACGCGGCGGCGTGGACGGCCTATCAGAAGCTGCCGGCACCGGTGCTCTTCGTATGCGAAGACAACGGTATCGGCATCTCGGTGAAGACGCCGACCGACTGGGTCGCCAGCAATTTCCAGCAGCGCTCCAACCTCGACTACTTCTTCGCCGATGGCCTGGATCTGGCTGAGGGCTACGCGCAGGTACAGCGCGCAGTGGAGCATTGCCGTACGACCCGCCGGCCGACTTTCCTGCACCTCAAGACGACCCGTGTGATGGGCCATGCCGGCACCGACTTTGAGATCGAGTGGCGCAGCATCGAGGAATTGTTCGCGGTGGAGGCGAGCGATCCGTTGCTGCGTTCGGCGGCGATCGCACTGGAGTCGGGCCTGTACAGCAAGGATGAGTTGCTGAGTCTCTATGAGACCACGCGCAAGCGTTGTTTCGCTGCCGCCGAAGATGCCGATTCACGCCCACGCCTGACATCGCTGGCGGACGTGATGAAGCCGCTCGCGCCGTACACGCCGGTGGCGGTGAAGGCCGAGGCCACGCGTGCCGACTATGCCGAAAAGCGCCTTGCCGTGTTTGGCGGCGAGGCGAAGCTGCCGGAGAATCTGCCGCCACGACATCTGGCGATCCAGATCAATCAGGCGCTGCACGATCTGCTGGCGAAGTATCCGCAGGCGCTGCTGTTCGGCGAGGACGTGGCGCAGAAGGGTGGCGTGTATACCGTCACCAAGGGCCTCAACAAGACCTTCAAGGGCAGCCGCGTGTTCAACACGCTGCTGGACGAGACGATGATCCTCGGGCTCGCCCAGGGTTACGCGAACATGGGCATGTTGCCGATGCCGGAGATTCAGTACCTGGCGTATTTCCACAACGCCTGCGATCAGATCCGCGGCGAGGCGGCATCGCTGCAGTTCTTCTCCAATGACCAGTACCGCAACCCAATGGTGATGCGCGTCGCTTCACTGGGTTATCAGAAAGGTTTCGGCGGTCATTTCCACAACGATAACTCGATCACCGCGCTGCGCGACATTCCGGGCCTGGTTGTCGGTTGCGCCAGTCGTGGCGACGATGCCGCGACCATGCTGCGCACGATGATGGCGCTGGCGAAAGTCGATGGTCGCGTGTGCGCGTTCCTCGAACCGATCGCGTTGTACATGACCAAGGATCTGTACGAAGCCGGCGACGGCCAGTGGCAGTTCGACTATCCGGCGCTGGATCAGTCGATGACGCTGGGCGAAGGCCGCATCTACAACGAGAGTGCGAACGATCTGGTGGTGTTTACGTTCGGCAACGGCGTGCCGATGGCGTTGCGTGCCGCGAAAGAAATCGAGGCGCAGCACGGTTGGAAAGTCCGCGTGATCGACCTGCGCTGGCTGGCGCCGCTCAACAACGCATTCATCGCCGCGCAGGCAAAGACGGCCAAACGCATCCTGGTGCTGGACGAAGGTCGCAAGAGCGCCGGCGTGGGCGAGGGCGTGATTACCGCGATCGTGGAGGGCGGCTGTGGTGCTACGCCGATGAAGCGGGTGGTCGGCGCTGATACTTTCACGCCGCTGGCCGGCGCGGCCCTGCTGGTGTTGCCTGGCGAAGCCGAGGTGGTGGCGGCAGCGCAGGAACTGGCTGCGCGCTGAGGCGGCAGCGGGTGGCTTTGAGGCTGAAGATTTGTCCGTGGTGCGCGCGGAAAAAGTCTGCCCGAGGGTTGTGTTGCTCTAATGCTTTCGGACAAAGAGCGACCCCACCCAACCCTCCCCTGCGAGCAGGGGAGGGAGCGCTGCGAAGGGACCTCATCGCTTTGCTCCTCCCCCTGTTTGCAGGGGGAGGTTGGGAGGGGGTGCTTCTGATCTGCGCTTCGGACAAACAGCACCGCTAGCAAGGCGATGTCGGAATGCGCTCTTTGCAATACGCTCTCCGCGCAAACCAGGAAAATTATGGAGCCGGCTTCAAGAACGGCTCAGCTGTCCTTGCGGCGCTTTTCCACGACATGCATGCGCGGAGGATCCGGCATCGAAGACGTTGTGGCCGCGTCGTACAGGACAACCTGATTGCGGCCGTTGAGCTTGGCGTTGTACATGGCCTGGTCGGCGCGTTCGACCAGTGACTCCACGTTATCGCCCTCACGGTGCATGGCGACGCCGATGCTGATGCTGAGCAGCAGCGACTCGTCGTTCACCGAGATTTCCAGCCGGTGCACGCGTCGACACAACCGGGTCGCCACCTGTATGGCCTGATCCGCGTCGGTGTTGTCGAGCAGCGCGACGAACTCCTCGCCGCCATAACGACAGAGCAGATCGCTCGGCCGTAATTCGTTCGCCAGCGCCTTGGCCACGGCGACCAGCGCACGATCGCCGGTGTTGTGGCCCTGGCGGTCGTTCAGCAGCTTGAAATGGTCCAGGTCAAGAAACAGCATGGCGATGGGCTGCGCTGGGCCGAGCGCCAACACGGCACAGGCGCGCTCGCTCCAGGCACGCCGGTTGAGGACATTGGTGAGCGCATCGTGGTCGGCCAGCAGCCGCACAACATCGCGATCATGGCGCAATGTGAGCGCACGATCGGCCAGACCCAGTGACAGCATGAGTGCCTGGAATGCGCCGCCAGCGACGCTGGCATCGTTGAGCCAGTCCCATTCGGGCAGTGCGCCGCCGGTCTGTGCGCTGGTCATCGCGGTAAGCACCAGCAAAGGCGTCCAGCCGGCCAGAAAAAAACATGCCGGGCGCGAGCCACGTGCGGCGGTGACGATCCCGGCAATCAACAGCAGCGCTACGCCGATCATCAGTAGGGGGTTCAGCAGAACCTGCGCTGTTTCTATCAGCAGTGCTACGTGGCTGCAGCGCATCAGCAACAGCTGGATCATGCCGACCGCAAGCGCCACGATCGGTATCCGCAGCAGCGGCGCGTAACGCTGCAGTTCGCAGAACCGCATCATGAACAGCGAGGCAAACGCCACCGATAGCGCGACCGCCGTCGCGCCGCTCATCAAGGCGATATCGGACAGCCATTGCCATTCCAGCGGATGGAACAGAAAGCCGGTCTGGATACCCTGCACGAACATGTAGCAAAAAATGTAGCCGGCGTACCAGGCATAAGTGGCATCGCGCAGCATCAGTGCGAAGCACAGCGCCATCAGCACCATGGCCAGCATCACCGCAAAACAGGCGCTGGCGAACGCCAGCCACTGTGCATCCTGCTGCAGATATTCGCTCCAGGACTGCAGTTGGAACCGCACTGGCGCGCTAAGCGTCACCGACGGTTCGAACTTGAGCAGGATCGGCGCGGATGCTGCCTGTGTGAGAGGCACTCGCCAGGCGAGCCGGCCATGTCCGTGGATCTGTGCGTCGAAGTCGTCCAGCGCCAATGCCTGTGGGTTGGCGGGGCCGTAGGCAGTGACGGTGCCCAGCGGTGGCGGATAGATCGTCAACACACGCTCGCCCTGGTCCCACGGGGGTTGCGGCGCGATAACCACCCAACTACCGAGCGCCTGGCGCGGAAACCGTTGCAGCATGGAAGGGTCGAAACTCTTCAGCTGACCGGCGTGATAGTTGTCCAGCACGATTTGTGGTGTGTCGCTGGCGCGAACCTCACGCCAGGCGCCATTAAGCGGGGTGGCAGAAGCATGGGCAGCGCCCAGCCAGAGCAAACTGAGCACAAAACCGCACCATGGCCGCCAGCGGCGGCCTGATGTCGGTACTGTGATCAGCCTCTCCATTTGCCTTCCCCCGTTTTGCCACAATTTGCAGAAGTACATGCAAAGAGCACGTGTACTTGCCAGACAAATGGCGCTCACGACATGGCCCGTCCCGGGCCACCTGACAGCCTCGTCCACCAAGCGCCAGTCGCCGTGCCCCGCAGTTCCCCCGTTCCCGGGCCGACATATTCCTGAGTCGGGACTACTTTCCGAGGCCTGTCACTGCGCCCGCCATTATGAAACGAATCGGCGCGCAAGAACTGGTGGCCCTATCGTAACCGAAGTCAAGCACGAGACATGCCAGTGCCGGCTGCATCGCGAGACCTGCCGTCATCCTCACACTGGCTTGGCACGGCGCCCGGCAGACTCAACCCTGGTCAGTTGGCCGCGCGGCCGACGTGGTTCAACCTGGACGTGGGGTGTCAGCTTATGGGCAAGGTCGCGGTGGCGGTATTGGTGGGTAGCCTGCGCCAGGAGTCATTCAACCGGCGGCTGGCGCTTGCGGTGGAGCGGCTGGCGCCGGACGAGTTCAGCTTCGAGCACGTGCGGATCGACAACCTGCCGCTATACAACCAGGATTTCGACGGCAACTATCCGGACGAGGGGCGTCGGCTAAAGCAGCAGATCGAGGCAGCCGATGCCCTGTTGTTTGTCACCCCCGAGTACAACCGTTCGATGCCCGGTGTGCTCAAAAACGCTATAGACATCGCTTCACGTCCCTGGGGCAAGAATTCGTTTGCGGGTAAGCCGGGCGCGGTAATCGGCGCCTCCGTCGGCGCCACCGGCACCGCGATGGCGCAGCAACATCTGCGCAATGTGCTCGCTTACCTTGACGTGCCGACGCTGGCGCAGCCTGAGGTGTTCGTCCATTTCAAGGATGACTCGCTGATGGACGCCGAAGGCGTCATCAACAGCGAAGGCACACAGAAATTCCTGCAGGCTTTCGTCGACCGCTATGTCGACTGGGTACGCACACACCTCGGCTGATGTTCACGGCCGCGGTGATCGGGGCAGCGGTAGCTTGGGGTGAGCAAAGCGAACCCCAACGTCTCTGCGGGATGCTTGAGGTACTCGTTGGGGTTCGCTCTGCTCACCCCAAACCTGCGTGATGATCGGACGGCTTCGTGCACTGAACCTTCCCCAGTCTCGATCCGGGACAGCTCTGCAGGATAGCGTCTACAGGTGCGCGGTCATCCAGCCTACCCAGCGCCGGTAGACATCGGTGGTGCGCACGATGTCGCTCGGGAAATGCGTGTCGGTCGGATAGGCGTAGAACTCGACGGTGACGCCTTTGTCGCGCAGTGCGTGGTACCACTCGTAGCTGTTCACCAGCGGTACGTTGGGGTCGCCCACGTCGCCCATGATCAGCGTCGGCGCGGTGACGTTGTGCGCGTAGGTAATCGGGGACTGCTCACGCCAGATGTCCTGATACTTCGCCGACCATGGCGAGCCGCCAAAGTAATACGTGTCGCCCTGCTGGTAGTAGGACACGGTGTAGTCCATCACCCAGTCGGTGAGCGCTGCGCCTGATACGGCGGCCTTCCACACCGGGTAATGCCCGGTAAGCCAGGTGGTCATGTAGCCGCCGTACGACCAGCCGGTCACACCGATGTGATCCTGATCCACGATGCCGAGCTTCTCCACCGCCGCCAGGCCCGCCATCACGTCGTTGCCGGGGCCCACGCCAGTGTCGCGGAAAATTGCATGCTGGTAGGCGTCGCCGAGGCCGGTACTGCCGCGATAGTTGGGCTGAAACACCAGGTAACCGGCGGCGGACAGCAACTGCGGCAGCGGCGAGAAATGCACGGTGGATTCCGCCTCCGGGCCGCCGTGGATAACCAGCACCAGCGGATATTTCTGGCCGCTGCGGTAGCCCGTCGGATAGGTCAGGACGCCGTCTTCCTGGAAACCATTCGGCCCCTGCCACTGGATTGACTCGGTACGCCCGAGCGTGAGGCCGTCGACAAACGCATTCACATCCGTGAGCCGCCGCGGCTTGGCGTTGACCGACTCCATGACGTACAGCTCGTTGGGATGCGTCTTGGTGCTGCCGACGAAAGCCACCGCGCCGGTTTTCGAAACGCTCAGCTCCGCATTCGCTTCCACGTCACCAAGATCGAGTGATTTCGCTGTACCTCCCAGCGGCTGTTCCCACAGCACCTGGCGCGTGCCCTCTGCACCCGCCAGCAGCAGCCCCTTGCCGTGCGGAAGCCAGGCGTAAGTGTCGACATTGCGCGCCAGTGCCTGGGTCGCATCGCGGGTGTTGTCGTTGCTGCCGACGTAAACCGCGTTGCCGTTGTTCTGGTCACCCTTGCGTGGTCGCGCAAACGCAAACGTATCGCTGTCCGGTGCGTAGGAGAAATTCGTTGAACCTCCGTCCGACACCAGCGTGCGCGTTGCGCCGCCGCCCGCATCCACCGCGGCGATCACCGACTGGAATGACGGTCCCCAGTACGGATTGGGAAACTGGGTGAATGCGATATGTTGGCTGTCGCGGCTCCACTCCGGTACTGGCGCTGAGTCCTGCTGGTCGGTCTGCAGGCTGAACGTGCCTTGCGTGAGCTGTTTGGACGCGCCGCCCGCGCTCGGCACCACCCAGAGATGCCAGGGTGTGAGTGCCGCCCGGACCAGGAAATTATTGTCGGTTACCTGGAACGCATCATCGTGTTCCTTGATGGCCTTCTCGTTCGCCGGTTCATCCTCAGTGACGAACGCGATCTGCTTGCCGTCCGGGCTCCAGCTGAACGAGTCCACGCCGCGTTTGGCTTCGGTGACGCGAACCGCATCGCCGCCTTCCATCGACATCACGAACAGCTGGCCCTGCTTGGTATCGCCATCATTGGCGATGAATGCCAGTCGCGTAGCGTCCGGTGACCAGCGCGGCGATGAGATATCCGTGCGCTTCCAGGTCAGGGTACGTCGCGTACCGCTGGCCGTATCCACCAGGTCGATCTCCTGCAGGTTCTTGTCCGTTTTCCAGTCCGGCGTCGAAACGATCACCGCAATCCGTTTGCCATCTGGCGAGATTTGCGGTTCGTGCAGACTCACGATTTTCTGCAGGTCGCCCAACTGGAAGGCCAGCGCGCTGGTGGCTGCGGTGGCCAGCAGCGGCGACGCCAGAACACCGCAGAGCGTAAAGGCGAAATATCGCGTGGACTTCATCACAGCTTTCCCCATTCCAGGTGCGCGACTGACGAGACGACAGGCCACTCCCGTCATCGCACATCAGCAAGATCGAATATTGGCAGCACGATTGCCACGGGCGAGACTCGCACGATCCGAGCTGTCGGGAAAAGTGCGTAATCGCACTTGCCTCGATGAAGCGCTGGGCGGGCGCCGGTGGGTACGATGGTTTTTCGGCATCCCATGACGCTCACCCCAACCTACGTCATTCGCTCTGGGGGTCATCGTCCGCAGGCCATGGGCGTGGTAAACGGTCCCTCGGCCAGCCTCGGCAATGGCTTGTATGCGGGCAAAAAAAAGCACCCCGCCTTGCGACGAAGTGCTTTGGTTTTCTGTTGATTCGTTGGTGGAGCGGATGGGGATCGAACCCACGACCTCTGCATTGCGAACGCAGCGCTCTCCCAGCTGAGCTACCGCCCCACACGAGCCGGGAATGTTAGCAGTGCGCCTGTTGTTCGCCAAGACCCCGTCCGGCAAGGGTTATTGCCAACCTCATCACGCGCAGGCCGATAACCTCAAGGAGGTGGCTCAACGCTTTTGTGCGCCGCTATCCAAGGAGAAACTGATGAGCAAGATTCCCACTGGCACCTGGGTCGTTGTCGCTGACGGCACCCAAGCTCGTCTATTCCAAAATGTCGGCAAGCACGACGCCCTGCGTTTAAAGCAGGAAGATCTTATCAAGCCCGACGTGGTTGATGAGCAGGGCCAAGGCCCATCGGGCCACCGGCCGCCGGGGGAAAGCCCGGAACAGACGGAAGAGGCGACCTTCGCCAAGCAGCTTGTCCAACGCCTGAACGCCGCTGCGTTGAAGCAGGAATACGAGCATCTCTTTTTGATTGCGGATCCGAAAACGCTGGGCGAGATCAGGCCACAGCTTCACGTCGAGACAAGCAAGCGGATCACCGGCGAGCTGGCCAAGACGCTCACCAACTCGACGTTGGAAGACATCGAGAAAATCCTGAAGGCGAACGAGTAACCAGGACCCCCGGTCAGTCACCGCCAGCCCTGCACGGGCAGGGCGGCGGTGTTGCAGCTCAGCCAGGCAACAGGCTCACGAGGCGGTCGTGCAGCACGTCGCGGCGCCAGCCTTCGAGGAATTCAGGCCACACGGCGGTGACCACGTATTCCTCCAGAGCCTTGCGTGGGCAGAGCAGGCCCGGTGGCAGGTCCAGTTCGACGGCGAGGGTGTCGATGAGCTGCTTCATCGCGGCAAGGGCTTTCTTCGCCTCGCCTTGCGGGTGTCCGGGGATGCTGGACGTGGCGGCGATTTCGTCGGCGCTGACCGCCGGGACGAGCAGCTCGAACAGTTCACTGCGTTGCGCCGAGCGCAGCGCGCGTTGACCGCGGCTGCGTTGTTCCAGGTCGCCGAGGTTGGCGGGTGGTTGCTGCGCCAGGCTCAGTGCCAGCGCGTCATCCATCAGCCATGGGCGGGGTACGTCGAGGCGCCGTGCACTGCGATCGCGCCACAGCAGCAGGCGGCGCAGCAGTGCCTGTTGCGGGACTGGCCACTCGGCCGCGCCGCGCATCGCGGATTGAGGCTGCGGGTCGCCATCGCGGTGGCTGGCGCGGCGTCTAAGGCGCTCGCAGTCCTCTGCATGCCATGCGGCGCGGTCGCGCTGCTGCAGGCGCTCGCTGAGCTGCTCGTGGATGGTTTTCAGATAAACCACATCCAGCGCAGCGTAAGTGCATTGCGAGGCGGTCAGTGGGCGCTGCAACCAGTCCGAACGGGTCTCGCCCTTGTCCAGCTCCACCCCGGTCAGGTCGGCGACCAGTGCGCGGTAGCTGATGCCAAGGCCCATGCCGACAAAGGCGCCGGCGATCTGCGTGTCGAACAATTGTCGTGGGCCGTTCGGCAGCAGCGGCGCGAGGGTTTCCAGATCCTCGCTGGCGCTGTGCATCACGGTGATGGCCGGACCCTCGCCAAGCAGAGGCTGCAGCGCATCGCCGATGTCAAATGCGAGCGGGTCGATCAGCGCATGGCGACCGTTCCAACCAAGCTGCAGCAATGCCAGCTGTGGATAGAACGTATTGCGACGCATGAATTCGGTGTCCAGGCCAATCGCTGCGTCGGCCGGCAACGTGCTTAACCACGCCTGCAGCGTGTCGCGGTGGTCGATCCAATCGGCAGGGGCCGTCTCGGGCAGTGACATCAGTATTCCTTGGAAGATGCAGGACGCGGATTGCCCTGTCGGCGGTTTGTGCCTATGGTGAGCAGCGCACGATAACAGGCCACCACAAGGACGCCCATCCATGCCCAGCAATGCAACCCTGCACCGTCAGCGCACTCTTGGTGGGGCGCTGGGTATTATCGTGCTGGGCTGCGCGCTGACGTATCACTTTTTTCCGCGGGTATTCCACGTCGAGCCGATCCAGGAGCCGCGCCGCTCGATGTCGATGGGAACCACGCTGCCGGGCAACCCGCAACAGGAGCAGGTGCCAGGGATCGCCGAACTCAATGCCGGGCCGCCCATGACGTTGGCGCCAACGGCGGTGATCGTGGCGCGCAGCAGCTCGAAAGCGAACTTGCCCGAGCAGCTGAGCGCGGATACGCCGAGCGTGCAGGCGTTGCTGACGCGCGCAGCCAAGGCGCTGCATGCCGGGCAGCTGGTCGGCGACAAGGACAGCGCGGCTGCCTTGTTCGCGCAGGCGCAGAAGGAAAAGCCCGACAGCCGCCGCGCAGCGCAAGGCCTGTTCGATGTGCGTGCGCGGCTGGTAGCGGAGGTCGATCAGGATATCGCCGTGGGCGACGTCGATTCGGCGCAGGACATGCTCGCTGCGCTGCGCACGCTGCCGAATGCAGCCGACGAAGTCGCGCAGCTGGAAGCGAACCTGAAAACCCTGGCCAAAGCGCGACCGATGCTGGCCAAGGCAGCCAGCTTGCTGCAGCAGGGCAACGCCGATCAACCCGCAGGCGCCAGCGCGCTGGATCTGTACCACGAGGTGCAGAAGCTTGATCCGGAGAACGCCGTGGCCGAGCAGGGCGTATTGCAAGTGCAACACGCGGTGCTTGATCGGGCATTGGCTGCTGTCGCGCAAAACGATTTCACCGGTGCAGACACGGCACTGACGGAAGCACAGACCATTCGCCCCGGCGCACAGCAGATGCAGGACGTGAGCAAGCGCGTGGACGACATGCGCCAGCAGCGTGCCAGCGGGGTGCTGGCGCAGGCTCACTCGGCGCTGGATGCCGGCAACGTCGCCATGGCAAAGAAACTGGCGGCGCAGGCACAGGGCATCAGTCCAAGCCTGAGCGGTCTGGCCGATTTCGAGGAGCAACTGACCAATGCGCAGTTGTATGCCAGCTACAAACCTGGCCAGGTATTCAGCGATCGCTATGTCGATCTGCCTGGCAAGACCCCTTCGATGGTGGTGATCCCCACCGGCAGTTTCCAGATGGGTGCACCGGACAACGAGGATGATCACAATGCCACTGAGACGCCGCAACATGCGGTCACCATCAGCAAAGGTTTTGCGATGGCACGCAGCGCCATAACCGTTGGGCAGTTCCGCGAGTTTGTTCGCGCCAGCGGCTACGTGCCCGATTCGGTGAAACTGGATGGTGCGAGCGTCTATGACGAGAGCAGCGGTGCGCTGCGCGACGACCCGCGCGCCACCTGGCAGGACGACTACGCCGGCCACCGGGCTGGCGAAAATCTGCCCGTCGTGAACATCTCATGGAACGACGCCAAGGCCTATGCCGACTGGCTCAGTCAGCGCACCGGCAAGGTCTACCGGTTGCCCAGCGAGGCCGAGTTCGAATACACGCTACGCGGCGGCACCACCACGCGCTACTGGTGGGGTGACGGCACACCCACCCGGCTGGTGGAAAACCTCACCGGCTCCGGCGATCGATCGCATATCGGACGTCGCTGGAGTCATGCGTTCCGCGGTTACAGCGATGGTTTTTGGGGGCCGGCGCCGGTGATGACTTTCGCCCCCAACCCGTTCGGTCTCTACGACATCAACGGCAACGTCTCGGAGTGGGCGCAGGATTGCTGGCATGAGAGTTACGTCAGTGCGCCGAATGACGGCTCGGGATGGCTCAACCCCGGCTGCAGCACCCACGTCGTCCGCGGCGGCTCGTGGGGCAGTTCACCGGATCAGGTGAACTCGGCGTATCGCGAAGGTGCCGATGGCAACATGCGCAGCGGCCGGGTTGGTTTTCGTGTGCTGCGCGAGCTTTAATCAGACATGAAAAGCCCCGCGCGAGGCGGGGCTTTCAAAGAGCGTCGCTGTCAGTGCGGGATCCTGGAATCATCTAACGGCAGCGTTAAAAGTGTGTCTGCGATATTCGTCTGAACGCTGAACTGAAGACGATGCGCTACGGTTTTGCGGGCTGTAACTGCGGCAACTTCCAACTGCCATCCATCAGCGAAGGGCCGGGGCCGTAAACGCGAGCCACCAGCGAATATTTCCCAGCAGGGGCAGGCAGCCAGTTGCTCTCCTTGTCCTTGCCCGGCGACGTATGCCCGACATAGAGAGTGAGCGAACCATCCGGCGCGTATTTGAGGCCCTTCGTGCGATCGCCAATCGAATAGCGATTCTGGGCGTTGTCGTAGAGGAAACGGTCGGGAAGTGTGTAAAGGGTCATCGACCAGAAGAACTTGGCCTGCGGCAACTGCGATTTGTCGAAGTGCACCTGGGAAGGTGTGATGCCATCGCCGACATAACCGCCGTACCAGGCCTCTTCCAGAGAATTGCCATACATGCCCTTGGCCGCGGCAACGGCACGAATGAGGTAGTCGTTGTGCTGGGATTCGCGCGAGCCGAACAGACCGTTCGACGAAAGCGTCACGGCTAGTTTCTTCTGCAGCTCGGCCTTGGCGTCGGCGATACCCGCGTCGATTGCGGCCAGCGTTGGCGGATCGACCTTCGATGCATCCCATGGTGCGCCCGGCTTGATGCCAATGGTCGCGAACTGATCACGCAACGTGATTTCACTTGGGTCGGGTGGCACAGCGAACTGCAGCAGAAAGTTCAAGTATCCGATGAAGTCATGCGATTCGGCGCGAGCTTTGTCGTAAGGCGGGAAATCCAACGGTGCCGCCGGTGGTGGAGCGGCCTGATGAGCAAACGTACTCAGCGGTTCCAGCTTGTAGCCAGCCTGCACTTTCTTCATCGCCGGAACGTCGGCGGCGCCGTCCAGTGACGTACGACCCAGCATGCCTACGATGTCCGTCTCTGCATGAAAAACCTTGGTGATGCCTTTCGGCACGGTACCCTTCCAGCCCGGGCCAACAAACAGATAGTTTCCCGCATCGAATCCGGTCGCGCGCACACCGACGTAGGCAAAGTTATAGGTAAACAGGTCGAACCACTGCGCTACGTAGTAACGGCTGTGCGGCACCTTGGGTACGCTGAATACCCACGGTTGCGCGCGAAGATCCAGCCATGCCCATGAATAGGGAGTGTCGTTGTTCGGCGTGACCACGTCATGGTTCTTTGGCGTGAAAGGCTGGGAATAATTTCGGATGTGACCGAAGCCGCCGACGTATTCCGGTGCGTGGGTATCGACGACCTGTTTGTAGAACGTTTCATAGTTCTCGATCATTGGCGTGGCGTAGATGTATGCCTGCTTGGCGATCTCGCGGGCCTGGACCTCTGAGGGTGTCCCGGAGACGGCGCTCGCGTCCCGTGCGGAACTCGCTGCGGGCTTGCCCGCCTGCCTATGCCCGCTACCGTCTCCAACGCCGCTCGCCATAGTTGCCATGGCTAGAACACTCGCGGTCAATAGATTCGTGCTAATGATCATGTCGATTCCCTGAAAGGTGATGCGGACTGATGTTGGTCACGGAAGTTTGATGACGCCCGAATTCTCAGGCGGTTGCCAGCCGTTTGCTGCCGTTGGGGTTTCCTGCTGGCTGACTCAATTGACGCGCTGGGGCTTCGGCGACTTCCACGTTCCAGCAAGAAGCTCGGGTTTGGGCAGGTAGTAGCGCAGCGTGAGCATGAACGGCCCCGCTGGCGCCGGCAGCCAGTTGCTGTTCTTGTGCTGCCCCGGATCATCATGCTGGATGTAAATGGTGAGCCCGCCATCCGGGTCCAGCTGAAGATTCGGCAGCATCGGCGAGTTGATCAGGTAGCGATTGGCCGGATTGGCGACCAGTAACTGATCGGGCAGGTCGTACATGGTGAGCGACCAGAATGCGTTCACTGGAGGAAACTGTCCCTTGGCGAAGTGCAACGTGTACTTGCCCGTGGAACCGTCGAGCGGTTTGCCGTCGGCGTCCTTGTCGTAGATGGGATAAATCGCCTCTTCCCTTGAATTGGCACCGATACCCATCTGCGATCCCAGCGCGCGCGCCACATAGTCGCCATGCATGAAACTGCGTGTACCAAACAGCTTGCTGGTATCGCTGCCCACCTCGATACGGCGCGCGTCGATTTCCTTCTGCCCATCGTCCATGCCGGCCACAAAAGCCGCCTTCATCTCCGGGCTCAGCGCCGTGCTATCGAATGGCTTGTCCGATTGCAGGCCAATCCGGGCGAAGCGCGCCCGAATAGCTGTTTCGCTGGGCGGCGTTGGCGCGAATTGCAGCAGGAAGCCGAGTACGTCGAAGAATTCAACCGAGGTGCGCTGGACGTCGGGCTTCAGTGGCTTCGGCCATGCCGGAGCGGCTGGCACAGGTGGCGCAGGCTCGTGCAAAAACGAGGAAAGCGTCTGTACGCGGTATTCCGACTGGATCTTCTTTACGTTGTCCAGATCCTGCGGGTTGAACAATTGGGTTCGTCCCACGACGGAGGCAAAGCTGGTTTCGCACGGAATGATCTCGGTGATGCCCGCAGGCTTTGTGCCATGCCATCCCGGCCCGGTGATCATGTAGTTGCCGCCGCCGTTGCCCGTCGCCCGCGTTCCGATGTAGGCGAAGTTATACGTGTATAGATCCATCAGCTGGAACACAAAATAGCGCTTCGCGTCGATTTTCGGCACGGTGATCACTACCGGTTCAGCGCGAAGGTCGAGGCCGGCAAAGGAGTAGGGCGTATCCGAGTTGGGTGTGACAAAGGCCTTGTCGTCGGGAGTGAAGACGCGGGCGATATTGAGAATGGAATTGAAGGGGCCTTTATAGGCCGGACTGTCCTTGAAGACCGAATATGCGAACATCACCCGATATTCGTCCTCCATCGGTAAGCCATAGATGTAGGCTTCCTTGGCGATCGTACGAGCCTCCTGGGGAGTTGCCTGTTGAGAAGGAACACCCAAGTGAGAGTTCGCTGCGGCCGGTCCTGCGCCCGCTCCTGCAATCGCGGTAGTTGAAAATATCAAGCTCGCCAGTGGAAATTTCATGGATTTATCTCTCAATCGGGAGGTGATTGACGCGGTTATCCGCGGTCGTTATTCCACTTCCAGCCGAAGATTTCATCCGCAGTTCTACTGAGCTTAAGTCGCAGGCGGCGTTCCGATGGACCTCACGCTTGAAGCTGTCGAGTACCGACCGCCGACAGTTCGCCGATGAAGCATCAGGTGTATGCGGGTCAGAATCGGGGTCGGGTTGAGCCACCCACGCTTCGGGCGTCTAATGCTTGTGAAGCAGCAGAGTGAGCCTCAGTACGACTGGAGCATTCGAATGAAGTCTCAGTTTCCTTCCGCACAAGAGTACTCAGCGCAGACGGCAAGCTACCCTGCTTTGGCTGTCGTTGATATTCGCGCTGAACAAGCCGTAGTAACCGAGGCCTATCGCAATCAGGTTCTGCTTGATGTCAACACTGACTGCATCCGGTTGGCGGTGTTCGAGGGCGAGTATCGCTGGCATCAGCATCCGGATTCTGACGAGCTATTCCTGGTTGTGGCGGGGAGCCTGCAGATCGACCTCGCGGGTGGTAGTCGTATAGAACTCACCGAATGGCAAAGCGTTGTCATCCCGGCAGGCACCGTGCATCGAACGCGGGCCATCGGGCGGACAGTCAACATCACCTGCGAAAAGATTGGCGCACAGACCGTATTTGTCGAGACCGCCGTCTGACAATTCCGCGGGCTTCCGTGTGCAGCGTGAGCTTCAGCCAGTCATGAAAGCCCCGCGCGAGGCGGGGTTTTCATACGGGTACCCAGGGTGGGCGCATAAAGTTGATCCGGAGATATGGCCCACTGATAGCGCAGAGCTTCGCGGGTCGTTTAAGTAGTCTTACCTACCGGAGCCGTTGCGCCGATTAGTTCTGGCGTTCGATGGCAATGGCGGTTTGCCATGGTGAGGAGCCCAAATACGGACACTCGCAGTGGGCCCCTTGGGAACTGCCGCCCCGGCTTTGCGTAGAACTACGGTGGCTGACCATACCCCTGCGGCGCACCCTATGCAGGTTGCAGCAAACGTCTCGCCGAAACTCCGCCTGACAGCATGCGCGGCTCCGTATCGTCTTGAACGAAAGCCATTGTTTAAACGCATGACATCCCCTTGGTCATACTCGGAGGGCTTTTAGATGTCAGACCCCAACCCCTTGCCCTCTTGGGTCGATGGGCCCAACAAATCGGCGATTCTTGATTTCGTTGCACGGGTGACAAACGAGGACGGCCCGGACTTTCGGCCTGCCGCGGAACGCATCGCGACCTTCGACAACGACGGCACCTTGTGGTGCGAATTTCCGCTGCTTGTGCAACTTCTTTTCACCCTGGCCGAAGTGAAGCGGCTGCCGTTATCTCAACGTCCCGAGTTGCTCGACAACCCAGCGTATAAGGCATTTCTTGCAGGCGACTCCAGGACCGTTGCATCGCTACCGAAGCAAGAGGTTGTCGAGGCTGCATTTGCTGTGCATGCCGGGATGACGGTCGACGATTTCGCGAGCATCGTCGGAAAGTGGTTTTCCACTGCCAGACATCCGACGCTGGGCCGTCTGGTGCTTGATAACACGTATCAACCTCAGCAGGAATTGCTGGCCTTCCTGCGGGCAAACGACTTCAAGACCTTCATCGTTACCGGCGGCGGTATCGAATTCGTGCGAGTCGTTTCGCAACGCCTGTACGGTATTCCAGCCGAGCAAGTGATCGGATCGAGCACCAGGTGCAGCCTGGAAACCATCGAGGGAAATCTGGCGCTCAGAAAGCTGCCCGGTATGGGAAGCTTCGATGATCGCGATGAAAAGGTCGTCAATATCAGCCTTCACCTGGGCCGCCGACCCATCTTTGCCTTCGGCAATTCCGACGGCGATCTGTCAATGCTTCGATACACGCTGCAGGGCGATGGCGCCAGGCTAGGTCTGCTGCTGCACCACGACGATGCAGCGCGAGAGTTTGCTTATGATCGGGATTTCAAAACCAGCCCGTTGAACGACGGACTGGAGCAAGCCGACGCGTATGGCATTCATCTGGTCAGCATGAAGAACGAGTGGCGGAATGTTTTTTCGTCCGCATCACTCTGACCCGCTGCAAAGTTGCTCAGGACAGGAGCGACGGCGGTGAAAATCGAAGGTGTCCGTCAAACCCGGGGAACTCCAGTGTGACTCTCGCGCCAAGACCCTTTGGCGGCTCTCGCCACATAAGTAACAGCTTCGAATGATGCATACAGTTGCAAAGGGACGAGCCTGCGCGTCCCTGTCGCCACGCTGTGACATGGGTGCGTTTCGGTTATAAAGACGCGAGACATCGCAGGTGACGAGGAAGCTTCCTATGCAGGCATCCACGGTTTCACCGATTGCTGCTGCACAACAGCGGCGGCAACGCCGACTGTCCATGGCCGCGGTCATAGCTGCGGCAACAACCTTTGGACTTACCTACAGTCTCACGGCGCCCCTGATTGCCATGAGCCTGATGGCACGCGGCTACTCCAGCCTGTTCATTGGCATGAACGCAGCCATGCATGCCGTAGGTGTGCTGCTGGCTGCACCGTTGTTGCCGGGACTGGCAGCGCGACTGGGTGCGCGTCGACTCACTGTCATCGCGCTGGCTGTTTCGGCTGCACTGCTCGCCATTTTTCGCCTATGGCCGCTGGTCTGGCTCTGGTTTCCCTTGCGCATTGCACTTGGGGCGGCTGCCGAAGCGCTATTTGTCATGTCGGAAACCTGGACGAACGTTTTGAGCGATGAAGACAGTCGCGGCCGCACTATGGCCATCTATACGGCTGCGTTGTCGTTAGGCATGGTGCTGGGACCAGCCCTGCTGTCCGAACTGGGGGTGAGCAATCAAGGTTTCACGGTGGGTGCGGCCATCAGCGCCGGCGCCATCCTGTTCGTGATTTCGCCGTGGGTGCGGGCGCCTGCACGCATCGCACCGGAGCCGGCTCAACCGCTGAAGTACCTCAGGCTTGCTCCTGTCGCGATCGCCACGACGGTACTCAATGCGGGTGTGGAGACTGCCGGTCTTTCATTTATCGCGCTCTATGCCACTGGAATGGGGTGGACCGAGCATCGCGCCATGCAGCTGATCTCCACGCTGATGCTGGGCGCGATTGTTCTGCAGCTTCCCATCGGCTGGCTGGCGGACAAGGTGGACAAGCGCCGCCTGGCGCTCACACTTGCCTGGATATCCGCATTGACGGCGTTGCTGTGGCCTTTTGCGTTGCAGGAGACGCGGCTGGCGTTTGCCATGGTCTTTGTATGGGGCGGTTTGTTCGTCGGCATCTACACCGTGATGCTGGCCATGGTTGGCAGCCGCTTCCAGGGCAACGACCTGGTGGGTGTTTACTCTGTGATGGGCCTGGCTTGGGGGATGGGGGCCCTGTTGGGGCCAAGCATGGCGGGCGTTGCCATGCAGGGTAGTGCGCGGTTCGGCTTACCGTTGGTGATTGCTGTGGCCTGTGCACTGTTTGGCCTTTTCATGATGCGCTCGCAAAGTCGAACATGATCGGCCTTGAGCATCGATTCTTGCGAACAGTAAATGGAGTGCTGATGTGACTCGCTTGATCCTGCTACTGCTCGGCAATGATTTCATGCAGCGTCGCTGGCTGATGCTGGCCATCGTGGGCTTGATCTGGGCAGTGTTGGGCGCCGCCATCTTCGTCGATGCGTTGGATGGCGTGATGTATTTTCCAATCCATGTGTTCGGTTACCTGTTGCTGGTCGAAGCTGTGGTCAGCCTGATCGTGACGCCATCCGGCAGGGACACCCGGGTCGTGCTGCGCAAGGCCCGCGGCGTGGCGTTTCTGATACTGGGTCTTTTGCTGGTCGATGAACACCATACCGCCAGCGTGATCCTCGCGATGCTTTTCGGGCTCGCGTTTCTCATGGATGGCATTTTTCGCATGGCCGCTGCCATCGTTGTTCGTTTCAGTGGTTGGCGGCCATCGCTTTTCACGGGGCTTTTCGAAGTGGGTTTTGCCGCTTTCATGTTCGAGCCTTACCCCACGTTCTATGCCGGCACCGTGCCGTACTGCATCGGCTTGGGGATTTTTCTATCTGGCTGCGGCTTGCTGAGGCAGGCGTTGCGGCTCAAGCATATCCCCGGGCATGCGGCGTTTTCGCGACGGTTGTCGGCGGGGGATTCCCCATGGGCAGTTGGGCGGGAAGAGGCAGCGCAGCAGGATGGCGATTTGATCGTGCACGTGTGGACACCCACTGGCTCGGCAGAAGATGTTGTGGTGCCTAGACCGGTGGTTGATCGCTACATCGCAGCCGTGGATAGCAAGGGCGTGATCTCCACGGGACATGCTGCAATCGAGGCGCCACCGGATATCTATATCAGCCACTACCCCAAAGTGGAGATTGATCGATCGAGTTCTGATTTCGTGCAGATGCTTCGTGCCACGAAAGACAACGATGTAGCGGGTCGCTTCCAGCCCAGCTATGCGGTCGAATCAGCTGGGTGGTGCCATTCGACGGCGCAGATCCACTTTGAACAGTACAACCGCCGCGGGCTTGCTGTGTTTTGGCAAAAATACCGCGATGACGATACCTACAATCTGACTAGCCGCAACTGCTCGAGCACCGTGGCACATGCGCTGGAGGCGGCACTGGAAGGGTCGCTCGCGAAATCGGGTTGGGGACCTGTCCCATTGCTTCGTGCCATGTTCAATCCCGAGCTGTGGGTAGCTGCCCAACTGCAACGTCGCGCCGAAGCGATGGCATGGACGCCAGGGCTGGTGCTGGACTATGCGCGCACCCTGCGTGCCGCCTTACGGCCAACGCCGCTCGGCTGGCACACGGTCTTCGCATTGGGCGGGCGATTCTGGCGCTACGCGCAAATGCTCCGGCGCCGCGAGCCCATCCGTAACATCGAGACAATTCGCGACGAAGTCGATGCGAGAAAAAACAAGCCTGGCAAGCGCGGCTAATGCCGATCGCGGAGTCGCTGATTGCCATAGTAGACCGTTTGATTAATGCGCTTTTCGCCTTATCGACGTCCGCGTCACACCGCTCGTGATATCCCGCACGCTTCGCGTGGAAGTTGCGTCCGCAGCGAGCACTTCTATTGAGCGATCAATCGTTCCCTGATGAGGGAGACTTGATATGAAGTCCAAAAACATCACGCAAATCGTCGTTGTTGCCGCGTCGTTGGCGGTCATCGGCAGCATAGGGGGTATCGCGCTCGCGGCGCAGGATCATGCAACGCAGGACAGGTACTCTCTGACAGTGCCCGGTGGCGGCCTGGCATTTGCCGATTTCAAGGGATACGACGCTTGGCAAACCGTTTCAGTCAGTGAAACCAAGACCAGCGTGAAAGCGATACTGGCTAACGACCTGATGATTCAGGCCTACAAAGATGGCATTCCGGGCAACGGCAAGCCTTTCCCTGAAGGCTCCAAGGTTGTGAAGATCGAGTGGCTCAAGAAGGTGAATACGAAAGCCCCGTACTTCGTCAACATACCGGACACATTGAAGTCGCTCTCATTCATCGAGAAGGACTCCAAGAGATTCCCGAACACGCACGGATGGGCCTATGCCCAGTTCACTTACGACACCCCATCACAGACTTTCAAACCGTCGGTGACGGGGCCAGAGTGTGGATATGCATGCCACACCCCCATGGCCTCGCAGGATTACATCTACACGGCGTATCCCGTGCGATAGAGCTTGCGTTGCTCCTCGTCAGTCGAGAGCGGAGACACTATCTGCTGCTACGCGCGACAGGCATGGCCTCCTAACAGGGCGAATCTGCGGTCAAGTTCATTTTTCGCCACCTCGGACGACCGTTCTGAGCGCTCGGAAATGAACTTGCCCCCAGCTCCGTGCTGCCGCGGCTGGCAATTTGAGGCCAACTGTTCGAAGCCTTACTCATCAGGGTCACGCGTCGACGGCCAGAAACTCTTGTGCAATGCATAGTCGAGCTGGTCGGCCAGACGATCGAAGCATTGGGCTAGAGCGTTGGGCGAGAGCTGGAGGTGGCCCGCTTCGTCGTTGATGCGCGCAGTGAGGTCGGCCAGCAGCCGGATCTCTTCACGTGTTTGGCAGAGCCGTTCGTGGGCTGCTTCGGGAAGTTGGTAGCACAGCTCGGCAACCTGATCTTTTTCCATGGCTCATCACTCCTTGTGAACTGAACAACCGTCGAAACGGACATATAGCGAATACCTTGGACGACCTTCGGTAGACAGAAGAGCTACCAAGCTGAGCCAAGATCGCTTCGCTGATCGGATATAGTGTGTTGCGTTCACCAGCTGAAATCGCAGGCGGAAGCGGACCATGACGCGCCTTGAAAACGACTATCTTCCATCCTGGTTCACACGAACCCAGGGCTAGACTGGCAGCTCTCCCGTGTGGCTGGTATAGACCGTTATGCCGTTCCCATCAGGGTCGATCAACTGGAAGTAGTCGTGACCAAAAAATTGATTCTCGGCAATTTCGTCTACCGACAGACCCTTTTCGACTAAGGCCGTCCTGTACAGTTCCAGATCGCTCTTGGAGCTCCCGTCAATCATCAGGTCGAGTCTTTCATGGAAAAAGCCACTGCGCTGGCCGAGCTGGCTAGAAGTTAGTGAAAGTGGCAACATTTCATTTTTGCTAAAGAGCAAAAGGTGTGTTCCACCTCGCAATTCGATGATCGCCAAATCGGGAAATATTCCACATGAGCGTAAGCCCAATTTTGTGTAGAACCGATAACTGGCATCTACATCGTCAACCTTCAAAATAAAGTGTGCGAAGGCTGCTGCGGGTAAATTGCTGTTCATAGTTTCGCTAGTCCTTCAAGGTATCGAGCTTTCGCTGGCTGATGAGTGCGTACTTGTCACTGGTTTCCTCGACGCACACTGCGGCGGTAATCTGACTGGGCAGTCGGAAATGTTATACGACTGGCCAGTCGGAAAAGCAAGGGGCAAGTTTTGACACGAAAAAAGGAAATTGACCGAGACCGGATTTTGGATGCCGCCGAGAGCGTGATACTCGATTCCGGTGGCCGAAATTTCACGCTGGATGCCGTCGCCGAGCGTGCAGGGATCAGCAAAGGCGGTCTCGTGTACAGCTTTGCGACCAAGGATGGGCTGGTTCGCGCGGCGTTGGAGCGCGAAGTCGCGCGCTTTCAAGAGGCGGTCGGACGTCGGATCGACGGCAAGCCAGTCAAGCATTTCGAACTGATCCTGGCCCACATCGAGGAGGCGCTCGACGAGGATGACGCCGCGACGCGCAAGGCGGCGTTCTTAGTAACCGCCTTGGTACATGCCCCCGACATGATGGAGCCAGCCCGACGCTACTACCGTGCTCTGCTTGATCCCCTCCTGTCCAAATCGGGCGAAGCCCATGAGGTCCGCAACGCCCTGCTGGCCGTAGAAGGAATTTTCCTGCTGCGAGGACTGGGCTTCGTCGAGGTCTCGGCGGAGGAGCATAGATCTGTCCTGCTCCATGCACGGGATACGGTCGCCAGAGTACTGGCCAAACGCCGAGCAGCACGCCCTAAACTCTAAGAAAGCGGAGCAAGGATCGGCCGGGCCTGCCACGAGAGTCGGCTACTGGAAAACAAAACTCGGGGTCAGGTTGCACCTTCCACGGAGATCTTGGTCGGCGGACTTCCGCGAGCTTCAGCCAGACATGAAAAACCCCGCACTAGGCGGGTTTTCAATAACTGGTACGGTGATAGGACTCGGATAGCTAGGATTCATGCGGCCTGTGCCGATCCGTCTTCCGAAGTACCGTCAAAAGTACCGTCATTTGCCGCCAGCTTGCCGGCAATCCACGCGTGCACTTCGATCGATGACCACGCTACTGTACTGCGGGTCGGTGTCAGTGCATGGGGTCGCGGGAACATTCCTGCGTTTGCC